>Ga0247770_1000220_pt1 | contig 55062 bp, 68 predicted proteins | sample UWRJL136409B6_FD_179943 | JGI IMG/M metagenome (GOLD analysis project Ga0247770, IMG submission 179943) | Plant litter microbial communities from Arlington Agricultural Research Station in Wisconsin, United States - UWRJ-L136-409B-6 | ecosystem: Environmental > Terrestrial > Plant litter >...
TGTACGGAGGATGGGATGGAGGAGATTACGGCGGGAGGGGATGTTGTTGGGAAGGAGAGGAGGGATCTGAATGATTTGTTTTGGTTTGAGATGCTGGAGCAGGGGTTTTGGATTGCGAGGAGGGGGTATATGGCGTTGATTTTGGAGACGACGGAGGAGGAGATGGATATGTTTGTTGATGCTGTGGTAGCGTTTTTGGATCGTCATCGGGATATATTTGTCATTTGAGGGGTCAGTAGGCCTCTGGAGAATGCGGCAATGTCTTTGTGGATGCGATATCGCTTGTGATGTTCACAGCCATGGTCTGATTTGGCGGTATGTTATTATCTTTCACAGGCACCCGCTTTGGTACGTCTTTGAGACTTAACCCGTGAACGTAAAACATCCTCTCCTAACACGCTCGCCTCATATAGGCTTCTACCGGTCTCAATACAAAGGAAACAGTAGCATCATCGAACCTGTTCATTTCCTCACAAATCCTACCCCCCTTCCCATCCAAAACACCCCACATCTCATTTCGACGCCCGCTCAATAATATTCGAGAAATCTAGTCAAATCAGTTAGCAATGAGCAACAGCAACAACACCAAGCCAAGAACGGAAGACATACCCGTGTACATGCTGGCCACAGTCAGTGACGTGTCCACAACCATCATCGACCCCCAGCGAGGCTTGGTCCAGCATCCAGGCATGAAGCCCGTCATGGCCGCAGCGCCAATGTTGAACGCCGTCCCGCCTACGCAATGCGCCACCTTGTTTTGGTGCTGCTCCCTTTCCTTGTCCATATTGAAGAACGGGTTGGTCTCGTCATTGATCTTTGTTTCGCCGAGCTCCTTTGTGATCTCCATGAAGGCCTCGACGCCGACGCCGAGGATAGCAACGCACAGACCGGCGCTCATGCCCACGTTTTGGCCCTTCAGAGGGGTTAGCAGGGGGTTGATGCAATGGGGTGATGGGGACTTACTAAATTAGCCACATCCTTGGGGTCTTTGCCGGGCCCCTCGCCAGAGGACGAGATGTAACCTATTCCCTCGCCGGCCATGCCAGCCAAAGCAACGACCGCCGCAATTGTCTTGAAGGCGACCATCTTACCTCCTATTGCCTGACTCGGCGTGTTGGCTTGGTAGACCATGATGCCGTTCGTGATGAGCTTGAAGACACCACCGACAAGACTCATCCAGTCCCCAAAGGAGCCGTCGTCTTTCTCTGCTTCCGCGACAGGCTTGTCTCCCTCTTTCGAAATCGCTCTATAGTCTACATTCACCATCCATACGATGGGGTTAGTGTCCTCTGGTCTCGATAGGCCGGGATACCTCTCGGCGAGCGCTGCTTGGTCCGCTTTGTCTTGATAGCTGGTGTACAGGGGCTCAATCTTCACCCTCTCAACCCAGCCCTGACGATAAGGTGTGCCGAAGACTGCGGTCTTCTGCTTGTCTGGGATTGCAATGGTCATCAAGTCCAAGAGTACGGCTGAACCATAGGTTGCGAAGTTGATCAGCGAGAATTCCTGATCAGTTCAGTCCTCCCAAAGGTCTGTCAGACCTGGGATTGTCCAAGGCGCAGAAAGAAGCTTGGGGATTGCGTGAATCATGCGGATTATACAGTCCAATGCAATAAGAACCGTGTCCCGCGTAGCGTGGAACAACGTCCGGGAGGTCTTCTTGATGGCTGAGACAATGATACGGAGCATGTCCTTTGGGTTCAGCAAGGCGTCGGCGCCGCAGGTGATAATGGCTTCGATAATTTGGCCAAAGGCGGTTAGGAACACTTCGAGGAGAGCCTCGGCTGTGAGACCAATGGCATCCGCAAGGGGTTTGACGTCTGGAAGCTTGAAGTCGGAGAAGGATTCGGAAATTCCCTCGCTAATTCCCTCAAGAATCCACTGAAGGGGGTTGAACTTGAGGATGAGCTTGACGATAGGCGAGTTTAGAATCCCCTTGACGAAACGCTCAATCGCGGTCTCCTGTCGTGGCGTGTCGGGTTCTCAACAGACCTAAATATGAACTCCTCGCCGTCGGTGAATAGGTCTTCGAGACTTGAGCGATTGATAGTGAGGAAGCGCTCCAGGATGGTCAGCGAGCCAAGCGTGACATATTTGAGTTTCTGTGTCAAAGTTAGCCTCTACTCTTCAGGAGAGTTACAACACAGGGGGACTGACGTTTTGAATGTTCGGGATATGCTTCCCAAAGTGCAGTCCAAAGTCCATCATGTTGGTCCCAAGAACGTTGTCCAGAAACCCGACCACCGAGCGGATGAGTGCAACGGTGGTTTTGACGACAAAGCTGATAATCTTGCCCTGGATGCTCAAGAATCTGAGAACCTTGGCACCGACTTTGACAATAATCTTGACGCTCTGCTTGACAACTGTTTTCAAGAACTCGAGAGCATCTCCGGTGAACTCGACAACAACATCAATGGCCTTTCCAATCCACGACTTGTCTGTCTGAACGGATGGGCTTTTCCTACTGCTTGGACTACCGCCGTCCCATTCAACAAGCGTCGCATTGGATCCAATCGATGGTGCACCGCCGTCACCAACTGCGCTATCTTCGTTGTCCTGCGTATTTCTGTGCAACGTGTCAAACTGTGAAAATAAAATCGCAGATGCATCGAGGCGGTCCTCAGAAACACCAGAAAATAGAGGCTGCCCGGTCGTCGGGGAATTCAAGCTCTTCGGATCTGCCTTGGTGCGAATGCTTGACATCATGGCGATGACACGTGAAGACATGTTGACAGAGCAACTGAAGGGCTTGCTCTCAACAAAACTTTCGAGTGTAACTTCAATCGAAGAGAGGCCGAGCTGGTTGGGCGCGCTTGTGACGATATCAATCTGCCCGGCGACATTGGTTCTTACAATCGTAGGACGTGCCCGATTGAGACGGTATGCCAGGTCGTTGATTTTGACAAACATTGGCTCGGATTTCAGGGACACAGGATAACCCTCGGGACAGGGCTCCCTGTAGCCTTGCTCGAGGGGGTGAGAGTGGTGACATATTGCCTCTCTTTCGCCACGGTCCCGGGACCCTGAACATGGAGGTTGGTGGACACCCACACGCTAGTTGCGCTATCTCGCGCCAGATGAGATATTTGGTTGACCCGCTTGGTATTTTAGATAAACTCCATGGCATCAAGCTGCTTGTTGTAGTGGCAGGCAATCTGGGCTACATCGGTCCGGATAGGGAGCCCTGAGCACTTGAAGGTGGGAATACCAAAGTTGGCGGCGTCGCGGTCGCCCTTGATGTAGAGCTCGTCGTCCTCGGAGACAGCGAGAATGGACAGAATGTACCGGCGTGGGTTAGCGAGCATGGTCTCCTTGCAAGTGACCTGGCGGAAGGGGATGTGTGGGAGGATCACATGACCCTTGCTGTCGAGGCAGGGGTCGTTGAGATTCTGGAACTGGTGGAAGGCAATGCCATTGCCAGCAACGACGACGTCATGGGATCTAGAAAGAGAGGTATTAACATTTTCCGTCGATATTGGGAATGAAAATAGGGGTGACATACCCCCACGAGTTCATAGAAGACCAGATAGCCGCTGGGCTGCCGACTTTGCCGGTGTTGCCGCGAAAATGGGCTCGGCCAGCTGGGTCTGCTTCATGGGCGCCATGGTGAGTCCTCGAATAAAAAGAATAAAATTGTGATAGATATCAACGACAACGCCGATCGACGAAAGAAAACGAGAGGTTCTTGGGACATTTAGAAAGAGGGACACGACTGCTGATATCCAACTCTTGTAGGCCCAGACTCCCACTCAACTACGGCCAGGATGATGCTAACCCAACCGCAGACCCCCACTATCCGATCCCGCGCTCTGTGACGACAAGGAGGTCCAACTTAACTGCCCGTGATGTCCCCGCAAGGACCCAGCGGCCTGCAACAGAGAGAATCCGGAAGCAGCTTCGTATATTGGTGACTAACACAGCCATTGTAATGATAAAACTGCAAACGCTCTTTGTTCGACCGTGCATATCAGCTACGAACTAGAAGCTCCTTAGTGCTTGGCTAGACGCTTTGAGTCCACCGGCTTGACTAGAACCAATATCCATACCTTTTCGGGGCGACCCGCAGCAAGTATTGGACCCACGGAACGGTCTAAAAACCCAAAACGTAACATAAATACCTCTTGATAGGCAGTTTGGGCCCGCTTGGTATTGTCCCGAACAGCTCCAATATTTAGCTAGCGGCATCCTGGGAAGGGCTGGAGAGGCGGCCAGCGCACTTCCAATGCCTCCGATTGCCTCCTCCGACGAGACTTGTTCCGGGTCGGGCCAAGTTGAGCCAGGCCCTCACGCTCGCCGTTCTTTTAAGAAAGGGGGAGGTCGGTGATTCTTCATGTTCATCAGCTCTCGCAATCACACGGGTTGACCCAGGATGTTGCGAAACAGACGGCGGAGCAACGGGCAAGGGCAGGATATGTCCCGTATCTGGTTCCGAAGCAATTCGATCTTTCCGTCACAAAGGGGGATGGCGACTACTCCAACGGTGTGATCAACTACTGCATCCTAACTCACAGGCACAACGGCATGGCCGAGCTCGAAATCGACCTGAAGACTGACCCCTGCGCTGGGTTTTGGCAGGCTGGTGACACTCCGTTCAGGCGTCCGCGCGGATGGCATGTCGAGTGGCGCAGACGGCGTCATGTCCATTTCTCCAGGTGTTTTCCGCGACTTGTGGCTGAAAGAGGAGTTTTTTTCGTATTTCAGGGTCAACACGACCGAGCTTGCAAAGACGCTGGTCCCCTCGGACGACAACGTGGCGAGGGCACCAGGTCTCTCGAGAAACAGCGACACGATCACCGTCAACGGGAACAACAAGCTCACCCTGAAGCAAGACTTTGCGTTTCACGACATTCAATGCCAAGAAATGAATGCCCAGCGCATGATAGAAGCGGAACAGCTGAGCATCTTCACGAAGCTAGTTTTGCAGGCTTCGGCATTAGTTCCACCGCTGGAGTTGACATACAACCAAAAGCGGCAGGCTCATGGGGGGGGCATCCATTGCATACTGTACATCACTTGACATGCTGACACATTCTTTTAGGAGTTGCTGAGGCCATTCTGACATACATCAGCGACGTGCAGCAGAATCCTCCTATCGATAGAGCCCTGGACCAACAGCGTAGGCTCAAGTTCGACATTGAACTAAAGTCGCTGGTGAGCATCACGCAGCGGGCATCCGGAATCTGCAACATCCACCGCCTTGCAGAAGACAGTGAGTATTTTCTCTTCTCTCAAACGCGCCGAACTTGGATTTAATCTTGCACAATAGAATGGCGACTCCTCAAGTGGATCACACCCCCACCATTGCCCACGAGCTCCTCTCAAACCTCGACTACTACAAGCGAATCTTCTCCGAGTGGCGCGATGCGCGGTGGGCTGACGTGCAGATCATCACGCGCACTGGGTTCGACATGTCCCCCGCCGGCAATACCTGGAGACTCAATCTCGTCAAGGAAAAGCCACGCACAACCATCCCCCTGGGCGCCGAGGAGCTGAAGCGGGATGTTGTTGGCCCGCTGTCATACTGTACCTTTGAGAATCTTGCGGGCGTCTAGAAGAGGATGTTTGAACTGAAATCTCGGAACGAGGACGGTGTCGTGATTGACCTGTCTAACCATGAGATGTTCAAGGAGTTTGGCACGTCCAAGGGCATGGACAAATTTGCACAGCCAGCGAAGCAGTGGGCTTCAGACTTTGAGAGCAGGCTTGAGGCCAACATGGCGGCGCTGGCGAGCAGTCTGCAGACGAAGCTTATTCTGCCGGCTGGGAATGTGTTTGAGTTCAAGTCGCTGAATACGGACGCCAAGGGGCATGTGTACTCGATGATTTCGTATAAGACGGGGAGTGTGCGCAGGACGATTTGATGGGATGGTGATGTTGGGTGTAGGGATGATTGAATTTTGAGTGTTGGGGCTCAGCTTTTTTTGCATTCTCATTTTCAGATCAAATTTTGCATTGGTTAAAAGAAGTGAAACCAATAGTTCCATATCTCATACGTCGCGTAAGTACCAGCCTCCATAGCACGTAATCCGGCAAAGGTCTCGACGGCCATTATTAGTCTGCTAATGATGTATAGTAACGGGCTTCCAATCTTGATCAGAGACATCGGGCCCTCCCACTTCATAGTCATCGTCCTGAACTGCATACAGAAAACGGCTGTCACGACCGAAATTAAAGCACTACTCCGCCATAGCCACATCTCAACCACGGTTGGAAATGCCGTTTTCCACGATAGCAAATGGACGGCGCCAAAAGAGGCCCCCAAGATACAGAGCAAGGGCCAGTATCGGGTCATGTAGAGGTTCGCATCCCACTCGGTGATCACGCTGGTGCTGCTCGTTTCTTCAATCTCATTCTCTGACTCAACGACGAGGGACTTCGTTGTGACTTGTGGCTGATTCCGCTCTAGGTCGTGTTCCAGCCGAGCCATGACGAGAACCTCGTCGTCTCGGCAATCACGCGCAACCACGTACCAGGCAATGTTCATGCTCTGCTTCTGATTTGGGTTGAGGATGTCGTATGTCTCCTCCATCGAAAGACTCTCAAAAATCTCCTTTTGGCGGGCGCTCATATCCGGCAGGTCGACGAATGATGCCGTCGCGATGTCCTTCGGCTTCGCCCACCAGCACCCGTATGTGACAAAGGCGTTGAACACGTAGGCCAGCGTCATGGTCTCCAACGGCGCCAGCGGGAGACCATGAGCCATGCGCACAATGGACTGCAGAGTGAACCAAAGAGCCTGCAGCAGGGCAGTCAATTTGACTAAGCCATCCGCCTTATTTTTGTCTTGGATATCCTCCTTCGATAACCCCCAGCTCTTGTGATCGTCCCACGACACCAGGCCGTTGTTCAAGAGCCAAGCGTATTGGCCAGGCCACAGCGTCCGATAGCCTCCTTCTTCGCCGACACGGTATCGGACGCCCATCATGCCGAGATAGAATCCGTGAAGGAGGGTGAATTTGCCGGTCGCAGCGTTGGCGCATCGTCTCACTGCTTTTTGAGCCTGGATAAGCTCCTGGAGGGATTCGAGACAGACCATCTCGGGGGCGATAATGGCTTTGACAAGCTGGCAGAGCTTGTGCGTGTTTCGAAGCCTGCGGGAGACATGTGTTCGGGGGTGAATGGCGGTCCAAGTGCAGACGATGATGGTGAATAGCGACGAGGTTATGATGGTCCAAGTGCCGCGGTTGGTGTCCTCTGGGACCCAGCCCACAAGTTCGGTCGCATCAGGAGCTTCGGCCATTGAATACCGCGTGCTGAGAGTATTTCTTTACTCTAGCATCAAGGAGTCCGTTGGAAGTAACATGAACTCGGAACCTGTCCGGTCTAATTTGAAGAAAATGCCGACGAGACCGTCGGATCCCATCTCTGTGGGCATCGTCAGACACATATACGTGCCTACCTGTGGGAGGGAAGCACGCTCTGGGCCAAAGCAAGGGAAGCGGCATGTTCGCGAAAATGCAGGCATCCGCCGGCGCGCTGGACAGTCTGTCGCCCTGCCGTTTTACCGCATTTTCTTGCGCTATCTCACGCTGCGTCGTCGTCCAAGTTGGCGCTTTGCACTGTGCAGACTGCGAGCTGGGGTTCTATTCTCAGCGGAAAGGCGGCAGGGCCTCGCAATTCCCCTTCTCATTTGTGCGGCAAGCGCATACCCCAGGCCTCATGCGTGAGGCACTCCTGCAGCCGAAATGAGAACCCCCAGCTTCGTACATTCCGCTGACCTAATCACCCTTGACACAAAAAATCCCCGCTTCAACTTGAGTTTCAACTTGAGCAATTGCATCCTCATCAGACTCGGATCTCGTTCCATCATCTTGCCTAATTTTGCACCACCGTCGCTACATATGTCATGGAGCCCTCAGCTTTACGGTCTACGATACTGGCTGTTTGCCTGAGTCTCGGAATCCCCGCAGCTGTCTATCTCGGCCTTCTTGGCTCCATGATTGTCGCGCCTTCATTTCAGGCCCACGCTATCTACCTGCACAAGATCACGCTCACTTGGTTCAAAGATCTCAATGTCCCCGAACAATTTGGATTTGCGCATCATCAGGCCACGCCATTCTACATCCCTACCACCGATGGGGAGAAGCTGCACGCCTGGCACGTCCTGCCACTTGGCGCGTATCTCGCCAACCAAGGCGCCCTGCTCGCCCAGGGGCCAGATGGCGGCCTTGTCCAAAATTTCCAAGAAACGCTAAACTTCCGCCTCCTCAAGGAGAATCCGGCTGCCCGTCTTGTTCTCTACTTTCACGGCACAAGCGGAACCATGGCGAGCGGATGGAGACCCGATAGCTACCGCTCGCTCTATGCCGCCGATCCTATCAACACGCACGTCCTGACTTTTGACTACCGGGGGTATGGCCTCTCGAGTGGCTGGCCGTCCGAACCGGGGCTGATAACCGACGCGCTTGCCGTCGCGGATTGGGCCTTGAACGTGGCGGGCATCCCCCCTGAGCGGATCGTTATCTTTGGTCAGAGTCTTGGATCCGCCGTCGCCATCGCTCTCGTCCACGAGCTTGCCAATGCGCGACGCATGCCAAACGACAAAATCCACTTTGCAGGCCTCGTCGTCACGGCGACATTTTCGGACGTCGCTCAGCTGACGGCAACCTATCGAATTGGCGGATTCATACCTGTGTTGGCGCCGGTCGCCAGAGTTCCCTTTCTCTTCAATTTCTTCACAAGTCGACTCCAAAGCACATGGAACAACATGGAGCGGCTAGGCGAATTTATCCAAGGGGCGGAACGATATCACGTCACTCTCCTCCATGCCGAGGACGACACAGATATTCCGAAGGAGCATTCAGTGCGGCTCTTTAGGGAGGCTGTCAGCATAGCCAACGACGTCGTCAATGTGAATGCCAAGAACGCTGTACCTGCCGGGGGAGACAATGAGAGCGCCTCTAGTTCAATGCTTGACCGTAGGATAGAGGAAAGGACTGAATCACGAGGGCAAGGGGGGAATGTCACCGTTTGGCCCACGCCCAAAGGCGACATCCGGCTGGAGCTACTCAAGTATGGGGTTCACGACAAGATCATGTCGTTTCCAGTCACAGGTCTTGCTATCGGAAGGGCGTTTAATTCAGCTGCTCGCCCTGCATGACGAGGGGAAAGCAATAATAGATCAATCATCAGAAGATCGGGAGGGGCAGATCCAACTACAACATGGAGGAGGACGAGACTCTGCAGCTTTCTATCTCCAGACCTTCACAGCCTCCTCGGGGCTTAGCCCGCGCGCGCGCGGTGCCTCGAATCGGCCCCGAAATTCCGTTCTTCCTCCCATCTTGGAACTCGTGTCACATGGTTCACAGGGCGCCAGAATTTGGAAGCTGAGCTGAAATCCCGATCATTGACCCCTCACCTCACCGGATTGCGATCAATCTTGCCCTTTCACACTCGCACTCCGCCCCCTGATCAGAAGTCAAGTTACCATATACCGCAAAAATGCCGAGACCGCCGAGGGATACTATCCTGTGCAAGAAATGAAACGCCTGGATCTTTGTGACTCACGGTGACCCCATTGATTTCTCGGAGAATTTCACATTCACATCTTTGCGCAACAAGGAATGCAGCTTCTGCAATGTTCTTTACAGGATTACCGAAGCGGGAATCCAAATCACGCGTGCGGCGGAACCGAACTGAGATGAAGGTGCCAAAGATTTTGATGTTAGGGTGTATGGCTACTGCCAAATGGTCAGTGATGCAAGTGGTCCCTTCAACCCCGGACGACAATCATCCATTCCTCAAGGTTAGCCTAACTGGAATGTCTACTGTATGCCAGGTCTGTTTGCTCTCGCGCTGTCACGGTCCCCAAGGGACTGCCTACTGCGAATCTTCCCACGTATTAGTGGTCTGTATTTGCTATTCTGCTAACGCGTGAGATATAACAGAGCTCCCGTACTCCTGGGGTATCATCCCGATATGCCACGTGCTAATATGTCGGACCGGAATGCCTGAATCCGAACGGAAGATTCTCCAATGAATTCGTGGATGTACGACTGAGCATCCCTGCAAGCTTGCCGGCCTGTCGAGTCCTTGACCAACTAGGGTGGTGGATGTCATGGACCTCAATGACATCAGGCTCGTTGAATCTTCTGGGAAAGTTGGTACCTACTTCTGCCTCAGCCATGCATGGGGTACGCACCAAACACTGCGAACAACGACGGCCAATTATCAAAGCCACAAGCTGAAAATCCCATGGACGCCAATCCCAAGGACCTTTCAGGATGTTATTCGGCTGACTCGGTCTCTGGGAGTCCAGTACTTCTGGATTGATTCTCTCTGCATTATTCAGGACAACCCGGTAGACTGGGCTATGGAGTCTGGGTCCATGGTTCACATATCGAAACTCATTTCTCAATATTGCCGCAACATCTGCGAAGGATTCCAACTCTGGTATATTTTCAGGTAAAGCGATCCATTTGGCTGAGGTCACCGGAATATCGCAACAAGGTCTATGCTACAGTATAATCATAGCTCGCAATATTGCGCATGACTATCAGAGTCGTGTTTTGGGCATGTTCAATGAGAAGTACCCATTGCTGGCCAGGGCGTGGGTGCTTCAAGAGAGGCTTCTGGCACCTCGAACCCTTCACATTTTCCAGACAGAGATAGCTTGGGAGTGCATGGAGGGCTCACACTGCGAATGCACATATGTCTCAGAAGACCCCGCATTGCGGACAGCAAACATGGCTACTCTTCTCAAGCCGAGCTACTGGGACGTTATGACGAAAAGGCAGCCCGATCCTGATGACCTGGTGAAGACGTGATGGAGTGTTGTTGAGCGATACCTCCCTCTCAAATTAACCTTTGGCTCTGACACACTCCCGGCGTTATCTGGACTTGCTCAGCACATGGTTTCTAAGCGGCCACAGGCACGTTATTTGGCGGGACTTTGCAGTGATACTCTTGTCACCGATCTGCTTTGGACAAATGAACATCGGCTCTCGAACTGTCACTCACTGGCATCATGCCAGCCTTCCTCTTCCACAATGGGCCAAACCCAATGGCGGGCTCCTTCATGGTCCTGGGCCTCCCCTCACTATTGTAGAGAAGGAGCCGTGGAATTTGCCGTTGAAGTTTCGCCATTCGTGTCAGGTGAGCGTAGCAGATTCACCTCGGTGGGAGTTGCGACCTTCGTCAATGTGGTGGAAGCTATTTGCGAACCAGCCACTCAAGATCCAACTGGGAGAGTCTCAAGTGGCCATCTGACGGTAGAGGGCGACGTTCTTCACGGAAGCATCAGGAAATCCGGGAACCATGCTTGGATTGATCCGTCACGTCAGGAAACGCCACCTGAAGCCGAAGCCTCGGGCACCAATTCTCCTTGGTTCAAACTTCAGCTTGACGCGTCGCTATCTCCACACAACGATGTATTGGCCATGCACGCGACATTTTTGCCCTTGGCTACCTGCATGGAAGTACATTACACCATGATATTGCAGAAGGTGGATTCCAAATCGAAACCTCCCGTGTACCGGCGTATCGGCATGCTTAAGGAAAAACAGTCAGTTACTTTGGGTAAAGGTTCTATTTATCGGGGGTTGGCGTTCAAAAAGTTCAAAAACAGGAGTCGTGAGGTTATAACCATAGTGTAGCAGGGATCGAGGAGTGGATCGGGATGGCATGGTGGGAGTTGGATGAGTTCCTCATAGCTTTGTGTTTCCAACGTACTTCCTAGTATTTGAGATCTTCAAAACGCAACAGTTATCAATGACAAATGAATACTGGCCTGTTGAGACCTCTTGATAACCTGCATGTAATGCAACATGCCCCACATTCTCCTCTCCCCACACACTCCCATTGCCCGATCCCTTCCCCACATTCTCGCTGCACCGCCCACACACCGTCGCTAGTCTTACCCCGAATTGCCAGAACTTCCAATAACAAGAATTAGCCCGCTTGGCACAGTGGTAATGCGTGTCACTCGTATATTACTCCACTACTCGTCGGAGACGAATTACATGACAAGATCGCTTGTTCGATTCAGGCAGTGGGCAATTTCATATTTTTTGCTTCCCTTTTTGCATTTGGCATTTTACCCTGCCCTCGCATTTCGGGTTCGAGGCTCAATTCTGCGTCAGGCTTTTTTGCTAGGTTTCCTTGTTCTCCCTTTTTTCTTTTGATAATGAATGCAATTAGGATTGTCGGTACTGAGCAGGCGCGGGCGATTCGCAGCGCCGGAGAGCAACCAACCCCGCCTGCCCGACAACATTTTTGTGTCGGCCTGGCGTCACCGCTCGCGCCCAGGAGAAAATGCCGGCCCCGCAGCTTCGGGTTTCTCGGTCAGTCGGGGGTCGTATGACAGCCAGATGCATTTCTTTCATTTTTCTTTGCCCAGGTATCTACCTGCCCGCAAAGCTGCATCGCGCATCAAACATTACTCTATAGCCTCTGTCAATCACCGCATTGCTTCCAAGTTGTAGTAGTCAAGTCATTTGAGTATTCCCCCTTTTCCTCCATAAAAACATCCAAGCCATGGTATCTAATTACGCCCCCGCCCCTCTACATGCGTGTATTATGTACTACTTCTCTCCAATGCAACATTCGTCCGTCACTGCTCGGTCCGATACTTCTCAAACTGCTGGCTAATCTCAAACATGCTCTCCGGCCACCAGTCCTGATCCCGATTCCACAGGCACCCGCTCCATCGCACGTCTTTTCTCGTGGCGACAATCTGTCCCAGCTCCCAGGTTCCGATCCCGCCAATCCACCACACATTATCCAGGAGAAGGATCAGCACCAGCCAGTGCGCGAAAATCTCCTGTGCGAGCTGGTGTGCAACGGTAGGGGTGATGATGGCCGCCGCAGAGGGATCCCATTGTATGTCACTTGGTGAACTTGGGGACGTTGTTTGTAGCAAGTTGGCCATTTCATCAATGAGGTTGAGGAAAGTTGTCGGCGCCCTGTGAATGAACGCCACGATGATTCGCCGTGGCACTTTTGATGGGATGGTGGACGTGATGCTTGCGGCGTATGCACGTAGCCAGGGAGAAAGCTCAGAAACGCGGCCGACTGATGGGTCGACGGAGACTTCGAAGGCGAGATGGCCGTGGCCTGGTGTGCTGGGTCGGGAATCCATGGAAAATGTCTCACTGACAACGCTATCGAATATGGTTAGGGCGCTGAAGCAAGATTGGAGCTCTGGACTGGTGTCGCCGGCGTGGGTGATGGCTATCTCTGCGGCTTTGTGACGGAGCTTGGCCAAGGCAGAGCCAATCGTGGCGGCAAGGATGGGGCTGAGAGGGTGGTTGGTGGGCGGTATTGGTTGCTCAGGCCGGCTTGAGATTCTGTATTCGTACTGTGCCATGGAGCCGCTGCTGGCGGGCGAGCGGAACGGGCTGACCTGCGCTGTGGCGTCGGGGTTCGCAGTGGCGTCAAGGAGTCCCGCGTATGCAAGGCGTGCAGCACGGAAGAGGCTAATCCACTGAGCATGCTTGGGCATGAAGTCTGACACTGGCGGGTCGGCAAAGGTAGCCGTCTGGACTAGCCAGATGCGAGCATGGTAGCTGCCCGATCCGTACATGCCCATCATGGCCGCGTTGGCGAGCACATGGTCGAAGTGCCGGGATTCATGCAGTGCGGGTTGGATCTCGCGGAGGGATTCCAGGTGGTAGCTGTGCGCAAGCGAAAGGAGCTCCATGACGCGGAGGCGGTCTTCATAGGTCACAGCGCGCTGTTTAATGATATCACAGCACTTACATACCGCTGCGAGGGCTAGCACCGATCGCATGAGCGGCTTGCTCTGGCACGCCAAGTTCGGGATGCCGACCTGCAAGACATACTTATCGTCCTCGTCGACGGAGGGGTCTTTGCAAGTGTGCTCGAGGTAGTGTTTGAGGAGTTCGAACTCTGCGGGGTCGAGCGTCTGCGCCACCTGTGACCGCAACGGTGCCCGCAGAAGCGACTGGTCGAAGCCGCTGGGGCTGCTCTTCGGTGGGGCGAATAGCGATGGGGACGGGAAGCTTGACGTTGAGGAGGACGGGCTCCCTGCAGGCGCGGGCGAGTGACCAGAACTCTCGGGACTGCCTGAAGAACCCCAATCTAGTCGGGGAACCTCGAGATGCAAGAGCAGCGGGTCGATGGGCTCCAACCCAAAGTCGCCAGCCCCCAGCAAGCCAGGGCGTCCTCGAGGATACTCGCAGATCAGGTTCATCTTCTCGCATCTGGAGCACCGTGGGGTGAGCTCGTCACACTGGTGCCACGGTTAGCGCGGAAAGACTCGGACGGGGAGATTGGGGGCTCCCCTATACGCTCAGTGTGCATACCTTAATTCTGCGCTCCTTGCATTTCGTGCAGCCGTACCTCGACTTCCGATGTGTTCTTCGCGTCTTGGGGCTGGACCCGCCTCTTTCCTGGCCCGATGCATCGCCATCCTGGATATCCATGAAGAATGTGGGGAAGCGCGGAGTAGAGTGGAGGGACTTGGCGAGGATGCTATCTGGAAACTTCACCGCCGGCTTTCGCTGCCTTAATAATGATGGTCTACCAGATGCCAAAGCCAACAAGGGGCATGGTAGTTTTATCAACCACCAAGTTTTAGTCAGCAGGGATGGGGATATTGGAGCACAGCCCGCCTGATTTGGAATTGAGCTTTGTTCAGGTAGAAGTTGGAGTCAACCAGCGCTCCCGACGTCATGGGAACTGCGCGCGCACAGGAGTCAGACCGCCTCTATCGGCTGTGCGCGGGTGTCAATGGCAGGCCATGCTGCACAATGTAGCGGAGACACCGTTCGCCCTTCGGAGATATCGCCGGCGCCCAGGGCGAGGATTCATGGCACGGGGTTGGACGAAGGCTGCCAAACTGCCCGCCTGCCCGGAATGTGGATTAACAGTATGTCTTGTGGCTCAAGTTTCGATTGCGGTTGTTTTGGGTACTCCGACTTCCATGATGCCAATTTCCGAGAAAGGCCTAGCGGCTCCCCGCAGGCCTGGATAGCTGGCGGGAAAGTGCTGACTATGCGCTGTGCATCCGCGATTCGACATGCAAGTGCGTATTCGCCTAGCACGAATACGCACGCCTGGTAGTGGCTGAGTGACTTCGTCCTCTTGGCACCGGAAGCTCCATGGCCCCAACCACTAATGACCTGTGCTGAAACATTGCATTTGGCGTGCCGGAAATGGCGGGAAGAACGGCTCGATGCTAACATCTCGATGACTGTTCATTTTGCTGGTCCCAAGACACCGATATGGCGTGGACGGCAGCTGCAGCATGCAGGAACAATATGGGGGTGGCACACCGCGACGATGGAAGGCAAATTTTCGTTCCAGAAACCCCATCGAGCCACCGACTCGGGCTCGGGGACGGGGCCGTGGGAGAGCCCATCCACGGATGCTGCGCGAAGCGTGTTCCGAAAACGGCAATGCACCTATTTCGAGCCCTACGAGGCCCATGGAGGCTACGCAGCGTCCTGGGCAGCAATTCGCATCCCGTCTATTCTATTGGACGGAATGCCGGGAAGCGGCACGCATCTCATACCTTGTTTAGGCTTCCCAGGCCTGCCTTGGTGCTCGGTCGTCCCGCGCCTTTCGAGTACTTGACCTGGCAAATCTGAAGATGCGAGAGCTGTGCAGACTTCATCTAGTTCTATCGACTACAGCTGCAGAGATAATGCAACCTGCTGAGCGATACCACCGGGTATTCTGTGGCTCAAACTCGGCTTTCGGGATGAAGTGACGATAGCCACTGGATTCTGCTATTTTATTTGTTTGTGCCCCTTTACTTCCAACTTTAGGAACATACCTCCATCCCGGTGTTCGGGACACGGAGCATGTGTGATACCGGGTCCAGAAGGCTCCCCAGTCCGGATTTAAGGTTACCTGGGAAATAGCGAACTAAATCGACTCTGTTATTTGTGTTTATGTAGAATACGCAGTGTGGCTGTCTGTTGTTGGTGGAGCCGAATACGCTGGGGGCTCAGCCACCTGTGTACGAGACAACGCACCGGATGCGCGCTGGCTGGCTGCTTCCAGAACACGTCTTAGTCTGAAGCTGCTCAGCACACGGAAAGGTCCAACTCGCTGCTTATAAGTACACCGGGCTGAATGTATCGAGGAGAAGACAGAAGGCCAGCAACCCTTTCGCTTTAACTGCAACCAACATCGGCAGTGGCATCAACACCAAGCCCGGTATCGTCATCCAAACCGCCAGCCCTAAAGACATGAAGCTCTGCTCGTTCGCCAAGGCAGGCCTCTACGGCCTCGCGGCTTGCGGTAGTCGTGAGCCCGAAGGACACGAATGGCATCCGCCCGTATCCGGACGCGATGGTGCGCCGCTCAACTCACCTCTTCAAGACCCAGAACCAACTAACGATCCCTTTTAGTTCGATCCCCATGCACCGGGCTCAACAACCTCGCCAACCACGGCTTCCTCCCCCGCTCGGGCAAGAACATCGACATCGAGGCCGTTCGTGCAGCCGTAAAAGCAGCCTACAACTACGACCCCAACAGCTTTGACACGGCCTTCCAACAAGCAGTTGACTTCAACCTCACCACCACCGGGAACCCGCAGACCTTCCACCTCGACGACCTCGCAAAACACGACGCCATCGAGTTCGACGGTTCGCTGTCGCGAAATGACTTCAACTCTGGAGACAACCTGCACTTCGATCCTGCTGTATGGGCTGGCACAGCAAAGAGCCTGAAGCTGTATGATTTTGGGCCTGATTACAAGGACATGTACATCACCGTCGAGGTCGCTGCCAAGGCCCGGGCGGCGCGCCAGATTGCCGCGAAGAAGGCCAATCCGGCGTTCAACGCGTCAGAAGCTCAGCTGATGGGCAGCCCTGGCACGACGGCCCTGTATCTTACGACAATGTGGGATGAAGATGCTGGCGCGGCTCCGAAGGCGTGGGTCAGGTCGTTTTTTGGTAAGTTGGTGGGGTTCTTTTTTTTTTTGCAATTTCGGGATGGGGTTGTGACTGGGTGGAGAACAACAACAGATGGGATGGATGCTGACTGCGTTTGTGGAATAGAAAAGGAACGAATCCCGTATCGATTGGGGTACAAGATGACGCCGAAGAATGGGACGACGATTGGGAAGATGTTCGAGGCGGTATTAGCTGTGCCTGTTTGAGGGATACTAGCGGGGTGGCATTTTACGGTTGTGTTGATGAGGAGATCATTCGGAACGAACATGGTGATGTGTTGCCCTTGGGTGGTGAACCACCTCAATAGTCTTACCTGACAATTTTCTCTGTCCGAGTCCGTATTAATTAGTCGCAAATCCTGAGCTAGAGGTGAGCCGCACTGAGGGTCGCCTGAGCCGAAGTGAGTCCAGAAACTTGTCCCGGCTATAGTTGCGCTGACTAGGGATGGGCCAAGTTTTAGGACCGGTCTATTGCACATAACGGTCAGTTTCCCCCGCCCGTAAGTACCCGTTTGCTTATTCCGGCCGAGCATCACCGTTAAGTCAACACCGAACAACTAGAAATAGAACTCGCCACGACCCTTCGCAGGTCTGGCGGGACGGGATGTAAGCGCAAAGTCTTGGAGCTTTGGTCGCGTCACTAAAAGGCCATCGCTTAGAAAACATACTGTCAAACCTTCCGTTTATGACAACATCCAATGACAGGATGGCACCAAGTCGGCGAACCACGTGTTGGGGAAGTCGTACTGTTTAGATGTGGGGTTACCCGGATCTGTGGCCCTGAAACAGGATCCTCAGTGTGCTACCCGGATCCGGATTCGATGACTTGCAGTGCAGTGGAAAAGGGGTGGTGGGGAATAGAGTAGATGCTGTGTCCACTGTTTGCATAGAACATACCGGGATCTGATTTCCCAGTGGTCGTTTGTCTTCACGACTGAGACGACGCAGAACGCACCACATGCAAAGGGGGAAGTTCATTGTGCTATTGGATACCCCGTACTGAAATCCGATGCACGTCAGCATCGTTGGCAACTTGTCGGGCTGACAAATATGACATGTCTATCCACAGCTGATGTCCCGAGGGATTCGCGGCGCGGCCGCCTGGCGGTTCTGAAGCTACCCAACCTCAAAGTCTCGTGCGACATTTATTAATAAGAGCCGCTGCACCCTCTCTGCTTGTGTAGCTTCCATGCTCGCACGATACTCCGAAAACCAGACTCAGAATGGCGGCCCTCCGAGGAACCATGAACAACACGCTCCGCGTCTTCCTCGACGGCTACATCGACGGCCGCAACGACACCACCAAACTCTCCGCCGTCCTCACCCCCGACTGTCTGCGCACCTTCGCGCCGCTCTCCTTCCTCCAGTCGATCGGCGCCCCGGCCGACACCGCCCTAGACAACAAGTCCTATGAGGACTTTTATGCTTCGGAGCTCTCTGTCGCGTGGGCGAAGAGTTTGGATGAGGCTCCCAATGTGGTTATTGATGTCGAGGCGAAGACGGCGGCGGCTACGACGGTGTATACGAATGAGTTTAGCGATGGGGAGACGTTTCGGTTGGAGTTTGCATGGTTTGTAACGTTTAGTGAGGACGGGGAGAGGGTTAGGAAGGTGTTGGAGTGGGTAGATTCGGGGGCGACGAAGAGGTATCACGAGAGGATCAGAGAGTTGATGGCGGCTAGGGAGGGGAAGAAGGGGGAGAGGGAAGGAACGGGAGGGAAGTGAACAGTAGTTTGAGTCGTGGATTGAGAGTGGCGCTACCCATTTTTCATTGTCGCTGTTGCCATTTGCTATATGGAAGTCAATCATTCCGCGTTAAAGGTATACTCTGCACTCCTTGTATGTCGGTCACACAGATTGGGCGAGAAACTTCACGTGTCACTGCGCAGGTGAGATTTAAACAGCAGGGGCTCTCGTGTGACCTGATCCGCATCGTGCGTTCAATAACACTTTCTTTCCCATCTTTGTAAACTCCCGGATTGGGCTTCAGCTATGTTGCTATCAGATGCCATTATTATTACCTCCTTTTCTAGTCACCCACCAGTACATACAGCTTCGTGGTTTCAGTCCACAACCCCCTCCGGCACCGACGACAAGTAATCCACAGGCGCCGGCTCCATTCCATCCGGTGTGCCCACAATCTTGAGCGTGCTCCCCTTCTGCATATCCAACCCTTTAAACGTGACCCTCGTCGCCGTCTGCCTATTAATATACGGCGTCGGCGTCTTCCCTATAGTATACTCCAAATCCCCTTTCCACTTTCCCACCAGCTTCTCATCTTAATACACCTCCCATGTCGAGTTCCTAATCGCCTGATCATAGTAGTTCACCGCCAAATCATACCTCCCGCTCTCGACACCTACCACCGTGCTCGCCACCCCCTGCGTCGAGTTCCCCCCCGCGACAGTCGCCTTTGCCCCGCTCGCCTCCATCGGCAGCACGTCATACACCTTGTACCCATCGAGTTTCATGTCCTCTACTTCTATCCGATACTTGTATTTACCCACCCGCCCCTTCGTATCCGGAACTCCGGACTTTCGCAGATAGAAATTACATACGCTATCCCGCCAAACAATAAAACGTCCCGTCTGGTACATTAACTGGAATAGTATATGCTTATACCGCTTTTTATCGATCTTATCCTTTATCGTCGTCTATAATTTCGGAAACGTCTGCGTTATTCCGCTCCCGTCGTAATGCGTATCGTAAAAGTGCTGGATCACGGTCTTGCCCGATATGAGTACGTGTGTATACGGTATATGATGGAATCATAGCAGTAGATTGTCGGGCGTGGTCTCGATATTTTCGTATATGGCCGCCACCTGCGGGGTATACTGCCCTGCGTGGGCGGTGCCGTTCTTGACGGTGCGTTCCATGCCGATCGAGTCGGAGTCGGCGTCGGCGCGGGTCCACTGGCCCCAGATTTGCCGTCCTGCGAGCCCAGGCTAGAGCCGTAGTGCGCGAGGAGGATGTCGGTGAGGGTTTGGACGCTGAGGTTGCCCGTATAGCTCTCGTAGGCGGGCCACGAGGCGAGTGAGATGTCGGTGATGACGCGCAAGACGCCCGGGTTCGAGGGAAGGTGAGGCGAGTCCACTCCTGGAGGATGGCGGTCGGGTCGGAGGAAGACGACCAGGCGAGCTTGCCGTAAGCGTAGAGGTTGGCATGGCGAGGTGCGAGCCGAGCCAGGTCGTGTTCATGCCGGCGTTAACGACGCCGGCGTAGCCCCGTGAGGGTCGTGTTAAAGCGCTTGCCCGAGAGGATGTCGCCGAGGCGCGTGGTCCGGTTTGTCGAGGCGCAGGTTGAAGTCGAGCATCCCCTTCCATATGGGGGCGAGGTAGACGACGTGGGCCTGCTGTCCAAGGTACTCCTGCGAGACCTGGAGCTCGATGGCGGACGAGTTGCAGCGCAGGTGGCTGAAGAGCGGGAAGACGGGCACCTGGACCTGGAAGTCGATGGGGCCGTACTTGATCTGGACGACGACGTTGGGCTCGAGCCTGCCGTCGAGCTCGTCGAAGAAGTCGATAGCGGCGTTGGCGCGGTCTGTTTTCCAGTCGAGCGTCTGGTTGAGGTTGCGGTAGTCGTATAAGAAGGCGTAGAAGACGCATACGCCGCCGTGCTTCTAGAGGGCGCGCGTAAAGAGGTTGGCGCCGTCGGCCAGGGTGTGGTTATACGTGAGAAGACCGGGCTGGCCCTCGGAGCTGGCCTTGACGAGGAAGTCGGCCATATCGGGGACACGCGCGTATAGGTTATCGGTAGCATTCTACTAGAAGGCGACGACGGACGGGTCGAACGGGGTAAAGGTGACGAGTCAGCCGAACAACTGGGGCGCGGCGAAGTTGAGGGATAGGCCGAGCTGCACGCCGTACGGCCGGAAGATGCCGGCGACGCGCGCGAGCCCGTCTATGATTTCGGGCGCGAGAAGCGTCGAGTTGGCGTTGGTATTGTTGATGACGACGGCGTTGATGACGACGGCGTTGATGCCGATGGAGGCGAGTAGGCGGGCGTACTAACCGGCGCGGGTGAGGTCCGGGCGGATACGGGCCTCCCAGAAGAAGATGGACTTGCTGCCGTAGCCACGCTCGATGTTGCCGTGGGTGCCGCCGTCCTGCGTATTATCCCACTGGTTGACCCACCGCACGGGTGCCTCGGGGTTCGACGCGAGCGAGAAGTCCGACACGTTGCCCTACCCCACGAGCTGAAGGTAGCGGAAGGGCGCCATCCAGCGCACCTCGCTCGTTCTGGCCCAGGATGCGCACATTGCCGCCCGACACGTTGATGTGGTATCCGTCGGCCGTCAGTTCGGGCAGGTCGATGCGCACCGTCGGGTTCGCATCAAGGAACTGCGACACGGTGCCGAGAGTCACGGCGTTTCGTGCTCGGTTTTCGGTGCTTGCCGCCAAGGCCTTTCGCGAGCTCTTTCGCCGCCGTCTGCACTGGTGATCGTGCCGTGGTGTTGAGGGCCACGAGGGAACTCGGCAGCCGGGACTGGAAAGTCGCGGCGTTGGCAATTGGCGCGCATCGCAGCCACGCACTGAGCCCGTCCGAGGCCGCGGCGAGGCCGGCGACGGCGAGCAGCAACAATCCCTTCATGATGGATGTCGTCGTCCGATGAAAAGATCACGATCTCGACATGACCCGGCAAGATCGCTGCAGATGTATGCAGATGACGACGGCTGCGGGCGTATATTAAGGCACCGATCGCGTCCGTGTATAAGTCCATCAATAACGTTGCGCCCCTCCATTTTGCCATTTGTCCAGCTCTTCCTACCCTTGGCGCCTGCCGCCAAGACTGGAACGCGAGCCGCCGTTCAGGTTGAAGGACGGCGGGAGAGGAGAAGATGCGGGGCCGCGTCGTCGTTCCCCTCTCTCCGGACCCAACGGCCTGCTAAATGCGGTGGGATTGGCAGCGGTGATGCGGTCCTCTTCCGGCGACCGGGGCCATCGGGGTTTAGACCGCAGGCCAACATCATGTGACGACCTTTTCTCGGTAGGGTAGGCTTCTGGAACTCGCGATTCTGTCTTGCGATGTCGTTGCAGGCTTCTTTAGGTTGTGCTTGGCATGCCCTGTGGCTGGGGCTTGCCCTTCGGTGAGAGTTTGGAAATTTCCGGCGTCATAGCGACAAAGGGATTTTTGTTCTATGCTCTAATTAGTTCTGAGAGATTGCTCACAACTGGCCTCCGCAGAACCCCAAACGCTCCGCTTGCACCCGGATGCCCAGCCGGAGCCGGTCTGGGATACCCACATTCCCAAGACCGCCTCCGCCACCTTTGTTGGCCTGCGGAATGACCCGACATGCATTGGCCGAGAATCTCGCGAGTGGGGGTTTGCAGCTTTGACGCAGCATGACTGGTAGAGGGTGGTTGGTCGGAACACCTGCATGGCCGCAAACTTGACGGCCACCGTCGCACAGCATCGAGAGGCGCTGCATTCCCGACCCAACTCGGAGTGCAAACGCTTCTTGCGGCCTGATGAGCGGATGCCTCCCAGAGGAATGAACATCTATCAATCCACTGTTCCCAGCGTTGTCATCGTCTGTGCATTGATATCGACTGCCAAGCTTCATCGTTGCAATTGTCGTTGATAATTCCTTTGCCCCTCTTCGTGAGCGATGGCTCCCCGCGTCCGTGGCCGTGATGGGTCAGCGTGGCAGCCTTCGTCCTCCGGGAACCCCGCCCACCTCGCCGGTCAGATCATGTGGCTGCCACCGAAGGACCAGATCTCTGTCTCGACAAACTTCGACGACGCGTGCTATCATCACCCCATCGTGGTTTTGTCGCCGACGCCGGTGCATGAAAATGTCGTGATCTTGATGGTCAGAGTCTCTGGTCTTGCCCCATGTCAGCCATCACCGGCTAACAATCCACTCCGCAGGCCACCTCCCTCAACGAAACCGACCTCCTCGAGAAATACCCACACGCAACCGAAGTGCGAGCGGGCTACCTGCCCATCAAGCCTTCAAAATGCCATCCAGACCTACGAATCCGTCTAGAGATTAGGGGTGGACACAAGCTCCGCAAAAACACCTACGTTAGGACCAAAAAGCAGCACACACTCCCGTTCAAAGCCCTGCGCGTCTACGAGCGAGAGCGTCCAACCCTACGCTTCACCCTAACACCCAGCTCCTACCAGACCCTGATCGAACGCGCAGGGTACTCCGCCCCGGTTGACTCCCCTCTTGGTACCCTCAGGCTGGCAATTCCTCCTCCTCCAGGAGACCCGCCAATAACCAGCGCCGGACCGCTAGTGGACCTAGCCCATCCCACATACGCATCAGTCGCTGTCCAGCCGAGACCGCAACATCTTCCATCCGTCGTGCCCCGACGCACCAACATGGCTAGACTACTACCACCGTTACCACCACCACCACCACCACCACCACCACCACAGACAACACCACCGCGTCCTACCGCTGCTGAGTCCGACCGCGAACATCTCCTCCGATACTACCGAAGCGCTTCCACAACACCCCTCCCCGTCAGCCATAGCCACAATCCGTACTCAGGCTACGGCACCCTCCCTGTCTCCGGCTACCGAGCCCCAGCTAGGACTCTGCATCAACATCTCCCCCTACCAACCCCACACACCAGCTTAAACTCCCATAGCCGAAACCGCCATAACGACAACTCGTCCGGCGGTCCCATACCAAAGTGGTTTCTCCCGTGTCTCATCCTAGCTGCCTTCGGAGGCGCGTATTGGTACCTACAGCCGAATAGGGGAGTTTTTCTGCTGTTTCGAGGTTTGCAGGCACTAGGGAACTTGATGCTGGGCCCTTATGCTGGGTAACGAATTAGATGATGGGTTGATGGTTATTTTACCGTCTCGCTTTCTGAGGTGGGGGTGTGCTGGGACTGAGCATGTGGAGATGAAACGTAACACTTTAATGAAAGGTAGGACTGCCCTGGATTCGGGTATCGGAGTTGACGGGAGCCAGACAGGAGAAATTCCATAGCCCGGCGGGGTGCATGTGGTGGCGGTTTGCTTGATCGTATGTGGTTTCACGAACAATCTCCGGAACTTTGTTTTCCATGTCTTCAACTCACGGTCCTGGTCGGGGACTCCTGTTCGGGGAAGTCTTTGCCTGTGTGTTTCTGTTGAGGAAGTTTGAGCCGTGAACATGCCCCACAACAAGTCTAGCACCGAAAACGTGGTAGATACTCCAACAACAACTTGTGGGCCGAACTAGAGACACAGCCGTTATAAGCACTTCCGATCGTGTGGGTCAATTGTCCAAAGGATAATGTTCGCTCGCACTGGGATACTAGAGGGACGCTGGGCACTGGGAATCTTGTAATCTTTGTCTTTTGAGGTTCAAGGGTCGTACGTCGGCAGGAGGGCAATTCTCGCGGAGATATCACACACACAGGAACCAGGCAATTATAATCACTGCGATCACAACGGCACGCCTGTCCAATTGCAAGAGTTGAAGGGGATGGATTCTCTCTCTTGTCTGCAAGGTTACGACCTGCGGCGAACTAAGTAAAGGTGAAAACAACGATTCTAGGTCACATGACCAACAGCTCAGACCCATGACACCAACCTCTTGCCAAATGCACCGCACCCCAACTCAACAACGTAGATTCTTAAAACGGAGAGTGAAAACGTTAGCCTTAAACCATTTCTTGCTTATATTTTGAAGGTTGCGTTTGTTTTTTGGGGATAAGTGGTCTTATATCTGGGACCTCTTATCTATGTACCTTTTGCGGAGGTGGCCTAAAATCGGTCCCTCCGTCGCGTAAACTTACTAATTTTCATGGCAGGGTGAGTAATAGTGAGCCGAAGCTGAGCCGAGGGTGAAGCGAGCCTGATTTTGGGCTAATTATTTTTAGGCGGGGCTCACTTATTTTTCGTAGCAGACTACCAAGGTCATATGATACGTGTGAGCCATAGAGAGTATGTCATACAGAATAATTAGAGGTTGCAAATTGGCCTCATGGTCATACGTCAGCTTCTTCGTTCCGTTCACATGGCGGACTTCAGTCTGCAGAAACCACTGGTGCCGAAGCTTGAAAGCTCTGGGAATGAAAATGGCTTCAAGGCACTCGCTTTTTGCGTAGCCCACCTTAGTTTCTGAGTGAAGCAATTTCTCTCTGTGGGGAACAAAGCTGGGACGAAACACAAAACCACAGTGAATCTATGGAGGAAGGAGCGGGCCCTCACAAAGTGGTGCAAACAGTGACCTATTTATTCCTCCTTCCTGAACTCATAAGGCACTCTGCTTTCTGATTCTGCCACCTTCCACCACTCTTCTTCCCACGAATCCTCACAGCCACCAATTCTCCTCAGTTCTGAACTCCTCACGGGAGGTTCTTCTGCTTCGTTGAAGCACCTGCAATCCTTCACTTGGCCTCGGCCCTCCCTTGTCATCTTCTGCCAGACCACAAGGCAACTGTGCTCTTGGCAAGACCGACGAGCCCCGATATCACCACCATACTGTTCCTCGCGACCGCCAACATGCACTTCCTTAACTGCATCGCGGCCCTGATCCTCTTCCTGATGGGTCACGGTGCCATCGGCGCCCCAATCCATGACACACCCTCGATTCTGTCTGTCACTCGCTGTAAGTCCAAGTGCCTTTCTGCTTCCCGCATCAAAACTGACAGCTCCCCAGCCGACCCGAACGCCTCAACCTGCGGTGAAGCCCAGCTCAATGGAGAGAGTTCTACTGCGTGCTGCGGTCAATACACCATTGACACTCCCGGCGACACCTCTTCGGCCTCCCCGCTGGCCAGTGACTGCCAAGGAATTCTCAACATCATCACGGACGGCGAGTGGGATGTCAATTTCGGCACTTCCCAGCTAGCGAAGTACAACACCTGCAAGTTCATGGTTCACAACAGCAACTTTTTTCCCGTTGCGATCGGCGACTATGACGTTGCCAGTGTCGTCAAGATGCTGATCGACAAGTTCGAGTCAAATGGCCTCGTCGGCGGGAAAGGAAGAATGCAGTGCAACCGTCCTACCGACGCCTGGGTGGACTTCTCTCTCTCCCACACTTCCCAATCGGCAACCGAACTCGCGGCCAGCCCTTCTCCTGGGGGCAACAAGCCAATGCGGCGCGATAAGAACTTCCAGTGCTACGATGACGAATTCAAACCTGGTGAAACAACCCAGGGCTCACCCCTAGTTGAGGACTGCAAGCAGATCATGTCCAACATTGCGGGATGGGGCGAATGGCGCGTCACCTCAGGCCAACACCAATTGGTCGAGTATGGTACCTGCGCCTTCGGCATAAACAACCTTGGCACTGGCGTTTCCAAGATTGGTAACGGCGACATCATTCGCGTCATGGCCTATCTCATTGACCACAACCAGTGGAATGGCTTGGTCGGTGGTCGAGGAGATTTCGTCTGCTATGATATTGCTTTGCCCTCCCAGGAGCAGATCGAATTCGCCATATTCCACCATGGCCAGGTCAAGTCCTTGGCTGAGGTCTTTCCCCGGGGGACCGAACCGGAACCAGACGATGTGAACCTCTTTGCCCGTGGCACCGAGCCGGCACCAGCAGACGATCTGAATTACCAATGCGAAGAGGACTACTTCTTCCCAAGCCAAACCACTCCGGGCTCGCCGCTGGTTGCCGACTGTCAGCAAATGCTGAGGAACATCCAGACAGACCCCCACGCTGAATGGCATGTAGTTGTGGAGTTCCACAAGTTGATACAATACAAGACCTGTGCCTTTGGTGTGGACGTCAAGGGGATTGGTGTTGCGAAGATTGGCAATGGTGACATCACCCGGGTTGTCAACAAACTGATCGACAATAACCAATGGAACGGGTTGGTTGGCGGCTCCGGTTGGTTCATGTGCTGGGATATTGACAGCGTCTGGACGGATAATACGTGGTTCTTCCTCTACCACAACGACGCGTCCAAGGCCGAGATCTCTCCCCGAGGCATCGAGACAGCCCAAGTCGATCGAGGCATTGAAGCAGCACCAGTCAATCTGAATTATCAGTGTTTCAACGACTTTTTTGCGCCAAGCGAAACCACTCTGGGTTCGCCAAGGGCTACCGATTGCCTGCAGATGCTCATCAACATCTCAAGAGACCCGAATTCCGAATGGCATGTCCCCATAATGTTCCACAAACTAATTCAATATGACACCTGTGCCTTTGGTGTGGACAACCAAGGGTCTGGTGTTGCAAAGATTGGAAACGGCGATATTACCCGCGTTGTCAGTAAATTGATTAGTGATTACCAATGGAACGGATTGGTTGGTGGCCACGGTTGGTTCGACTGCTACGACATTAGCATCTCGACGGACAGGGTGCAATTCAACATATACTACAACGACGACTGGCCCCAGGCCGAGATCTCTCCCGGGGTCATCGAATCAGTCTCTCCCCGGGGCATTGAATCAGCACCAGATCCGAGTCTGAACTATCAATGCTATCACGATTGGTTTGGGTCAAACAGCACCACTACAGACTCGCCAGGGGTCTCCGATTGCCGGCAGATGCTCACCAACATCTCAACGGGCAAGGCGGAATGGCGCCTTGCTGATGGCTTCCGCAAGTTAATACAATATGGAACCTGCGCGTTCAGTGTGCACAACTACGGGGCTGGCATTGCGAAGGTTGGCAACGGCGACATCACCCGTGTTGTTGAACAAATGATCACCAACAACGAAATGAACGGGTTGGTTAGCGGTGTAGGTCAGTTCGACTGCTTTGATATCGTGCAAGGCCCCTTCTTGAATGCTGTAGGATTCAACCTATACCGTGACGATGCCAACTTGCGCATTGACACCGAGGTCTCTGCCAATGACATCAGCGTTCAATCTACGACTGACGCTTCCCCGACAACCAAAGTTTTCACCAGGGACAGTAACACTGCGCAGTGCTTCGATGACTGGTATTCTGCCGAAAACAGGACCAACCCAGCCTCGCCCAAGGTTGCGGACTGTCAGGAAATGGTGCGCAGAATCTCAGAAATTGAAGAGTGGCATATCAAGAGTGGCATCGTGGAGCTGGCCACCTACGAAAGTTGCGCCTTCGACGTCAACTACATCCCCGGTGGTGTAGTTCTTAAGATTTCAGGCAGCGACATCATCCGTGTTGTCACTCAAGCCATCGAGAACAATAAGTCGGTTAACCGAATTGGTGTTGAGGGGTCTTTCAACTGTTGGGATCTTTCCGGGTTTAACCCAGGGACCATGAAATTCTACATCTACACCAACAAGGGTCAGACTCTGGCCGCCTCCTCCGGTGCTAGCTCGCCCCAACCCACAACCGCACTTTCGCCTGCGACCATTGCTCGTCAGAGCAGGAGCCTTCCTTCTGCGGCCGAGCTTTACCCAATGGTTCGGGGCAATTCCGCTTTGCTTTCCAGGAATGTCAACATTTCATACTGCGATAGCGACAAGATCGATGAAAACAACACCAGTGGGGGCTCGCCACTTGTCGCCGACTGCCGGCAGATGTTGAGCAATATCGCGAAAGATGGCGAATGGCACGTCTTGGACGGTTTTCACAAACTGATCGAATACGGAACCTGTGCATTCGGCTTCAAGAACGATATGCTGCTCGCCGTCCTCAAGGTTGGGAACGGCGACATCATTCGGGTAGTCAACAGACTGATCGACGAGTACGAGTGGTTTGGCAAGGTTGGCGGGCAGGGCATGTTCGCCTGTGATGTTCTGGGCGCTGGCGTTGGCGATGCGCAGTGGTACGTTTACCACACTGACGCTCAGCTTTCACTGGGAGCGCCTACCGGAACCCTTTCCTCTTGGGATCACAACATCACGGCCGACGAAACTGCCATTTCTGGTAGCAGGCCGTCTGCGCCGCCCTCCAGCGATGTCCTCAATGAATTCTGCACAGACGATGACTGGGGTTACAACAATACCGCAGACGATGCGCCACTGATCGTCGACTGCCAGCAGATTGTGTGGAATATTCACCGAGATGGCGAGTGGCGCGTCGCAGCGGGAGAACGCCAGCTCGTTCAATACGGATCCTGCGCATTCGGAGTCCGAAACATAGACCCCGGCATCGCGAAAGTTGGGAACGGGGACATCACCCGGATTATCAACATAGCGATAGGTACGTGGGGCAGTGGCTCGACTCGTAAGGTTGCCGGCGACGGCGCGTTCAGTTGCAAAGATTTAGGTGTAGCTGGCCCGGATATCCTTTGGTGGAGAATCTACCATACGTAGGGGCGCGAAATTGATCGAGAGAGGCGCAATATTCATCCAGAAGGAACGAGAGACGTGGGAGGATTTTGGGAGGACAAGCTAGGCGGTACAGCGGACACTCGTTGATATCACAATAGTAAAATAGATCTGACCCACGCAAAAGGTCCCAGATGTGTCTTGGTGGCTGAAAGTTGACGATCTTGATGTGACGTGGCCGTGCTATCCGTCGCGGAAATGAGGCTATCCAGACTGTGTCATTTGCGTGATGTGACAAGCGGTCGCTCGCTTGCAACAGCGGCGCAGACTCGGATTCGGATTCACGGGACTAGCGGGAGTCCACGTATCCCCCCACTGCTGACTACTCCTCCGGATGCCCAAATATTTCCCGGCGTGCCTCGCAGAGCTGCTACATTGACGGGCGATTGATGAGACAAAGACTGGATTACAGTGCTTACACCCCGCCCGAGTTACTTCAACATCAACAGACGCAGGTAGGTAGGTCATCTCACACGGACGGATCGCCAACCGCCAACGCCGCACGCGCCCGCGCACGCAAAAATGTCCCTCCGCTCGATCGATCCCGTGGAGAACCGGCGGAGAATGCTTGCGGGCGAGCTGTATTATGCGTTCACGCCCGATCTTACCGCTGAGCGGAAGAGGTGTAAGGCTGCTAGCTTGGAGTATGGAAGGTGTGCTGCTGATGGGGTTACGGCGAGGCGGAGATTAGTGGAGTTGTGGAAGAGGTGAGTTTTGGGGTTTGTCTTTTGGGTTGTCGGTCTGGCGGTCTGGTGGAATTGGGGTTGAGGTGCGAGGGTGGCGAGGCGAGGGGATCAGGGCGGGGGGAGAAGAGCGAGGATGACGGGTAGGGAAGGATAGGATGGGCCTGCATGTGATGCTAGGGACAAGACGAACTGACATGCGCATGCGACGAACAGACTGATCGTGGACGACACGCCGCTCCCTCCCGTTGCTGCTACCCCGGAAGAAGACGAAGATCTCTTCGTGGATTGCCCGTGGGTTGACGGCCCGATCAAAATGGACTACGGGTTCAACGTCCGGTGGGTTCGGCCCGGGAGTCTCTGCGTGGCTGTCGTGAGCTAACCTTGGTGTGGGATCGGCAGGATGGGCTCGAATGTCTACTGCAACTCTAACAGCACTTGGATCGACACCTGTCTCATCACTGTTGGCTCGCGCACGCTCATTGGGCCGAACTGCTCGTTTTACAGCGGGACGCACCCGACTGACCCTGTGCTGAGGAACGGGACGCGCGGCCCGGAGGGAGGGAAGCCCATTGTCATCGGCGAGGACTGCTGGTTTGGGGGGAACTGCATCGTCTTGCCTGGTGTGACGATCGGGAACGGGGTGACGGTTGGGGCGGGGAGTGTTGTGACCAAGGATGTGCCTGACTACGTGGTGGTTGTGGGAAATCCGGCCAGGGTGATCAAGAAGGTTGAGAGGACGGGCAAGGGAGCGCCGGGAGAGGAGAGCGCTTGAGACGGGATCGGATTGGATATGAGGCTTGGATACCCCGATGCACCTACGGCATGGCAATGCAAGAACAGGCGTTACTCACCACGATCAACGCTTGCTCTTGTCCTTCCACGGCAGCGAGGCCGTCCATCCTGATCCCTTCCCCTTGAGCTTTGTGACATTCGCCTTGGCGTGCTCATCCATCTTTTTGGCCACCTCCGACTGGAGCACCATCCAGCGGCCCTCCATCTCGTCCTGAGGAATGTGCGGCTTGCCGCCATCGGGGTGCGTATCCTTATCCTCTTGGCCAACATACCTACCGTCCTTCACACCAAGGACCTGACATAGAGCTTCCGCCTTACCAAGAAACCATTCTTCGTGCGTCAGCCCATGGCTCCAGTGATCCGGAAGCGCCCCATATCCGAGGAAGGCGCCCAAGAGAGCAGCAGCGAAGCATGCGTTGGTGTCCGCATCTCCGCCGCACATGATCAGGTCCGTAACCAGCTCCTCGAAGAGCCGCGATCTCACCAGCAACGACCCTCTACTCTCCGCTATCTTTCGCATCGCCAGCCGCAGGAGCAGCACCCCCGAGCCCAGCGCCTTGTATACATACCCAATCGCCGTCGACTCATCCAGCTTCAGCTCCTCGAGATTCTGACACTGGACATGCCTCCCCAGCTCCTCGACATCAACCTCCTCTCCCTGCTGTACAGCCCACTCTCCCCCCCTAGTTATAAGCTCATCCACCGCCTCCTCATCCGCAACCTCCCCACGTACAATCCCCCTGACCAGCCCCGTCGCAATTACACACGCAACCACACACCGCGCGTCCACATGTGTAACCCTCGAGATCTCCGCCGCAAGCGCAAACGCCTCCTCCTCCCCGCGCCAAAGACACATCAGCCCCAGAGGATGCGTGCGCATCAGGCTGCCATTCGGCGCGGCCTTCTTCCCCGTCTTCTCCCAGTGTTCGCGGGCGATGCGCTCCGGCTCGACTTCGAAGCCCTTGGTGGCTACCACGTTGCCGACCAGTCGGCCCAAGCCAAGAGGCATTGACTCCAGCGGGCGGAAGCCCTGCTGGACCCATACTCGGAGGCGCGCGGCGAGGGCGGTCTGCGTCGGGAGGGGAGGCTGCTCGGGGGACTCGGTGCTTGCGGTCTGGAGAAAGGCGAGGAGCAGGAGGAGCGCATGGTCGGTGTCGTCTGTCCAGTGCGCGGGGGGCTTAGAGCCGCGGTGGAGGTCGAATTTGGCGGGGGTAGGGCCCAGCGGCGGGACGAGCGTGAAGGTGCGCGAGGGGTAGGCTTCGAGGGCTGCGGCGGCGGAGAGAAATTCGGTGTACAGGCCGATGGTGTCGCCAAGGGCGGAGCCGACGAGGGATCCTACCACGCGGTCTTGGAGGGCGGAGCGGAGGAGCGCCGAGGTGGATGCCGCTGGGAGGGAGGGCAGTGGATTCATGGTTGTGGTGGGGTGCCGCGTGCTGTTGTGTTGTGTTCGGAGACGTGGTGTGGAGCACTTCTACCGAACCTGGCGGTTGGCGGAGGAAGGGAGCTGAAGGGTTAGGGTTGAAAGTGGGGAGACGGTTCTCACGCCATGCGGCGCCAGTGGGCTGGATCCATTCTCAAGATGAGAAGTCCTCTGATACCGCACTGCATCCGATATCTCCTGATGAAGTCGAGAGGAAAGCATCCCGAGAAATGGCGCTCTCAACCTCGTTTCGTGAATCCGGATCGATGCTGATCATTTGGGACCTGCGCGATTTTCCCCACGCCACACGATAAGCTGCCAACAAAGGAAGTGACGCCCCGCGAATGCGCTGTCTGAGAACGCGATGGCCCGATAAGAGGCAACAACACCTGAGAGCTCAGCTTTGTCTGTTGGAGCTGGTTAAAACCTCAATTCATGACGGAAACTCCTTTTGTTCATCACGTCGCAGCGCTGAGAAATGGCCGCTCTCGACGGCACCGCAACATCGCGGGGTGAAGAGGTGGACGAAATCACGCCCCTGGTCGTCCAGTCACAGCTGCTGCACCCGAGCTACGGGCAGCCCCGCCGGCGCAGCGTCGACACCGTATCGTCCATCTTGACCTCACACCTCTCTCGAGACGAGCTCGCGCTCGCTGACACTGCGATTGGAGAGCGTTTGCCCTACGACGCGTATCAAACCATTGACTGGCTGCACGATCTCGTAGGCTCCATCCTCTTTCCCTTTGTGCTCGGACAACTAACCCCGCCCTCGGCCCTCGCAGATTAAGGATGCGTTCCGGTACCGCACAATCAAGAGCCAGAAAGGTGTTCGGGGCGCCTTCTCTTCGGCCTACGAAGACTACCAGGGCTGGATCGCCGCAGCACTGGTCGGAATTCTCACAGCCTTCGTGGCATTCTTCGTCGACTTCGCTGAGTCCTCCTTTGGCGATCTGAAGTTCGGCTACTGCCAGCGAAATCCCTTCTTCGGCAGGGAGGCATGTTGCTTTCCAAGAGAATCGTGTGAGAACTGGAAGCCATGGTCGGACCGCTTTGGCTCGTCGTTCGCCATCTACGCTGCCGTCGCCTGGGCTCTGGCCATGGGGGCCGGGCTGGTCACCAAGTTGACGCGGACGGAAATCCCTGCTTTCGCTAGCCACGAGGCCCACGATTCGCCGGACCACGCTGTTAGTCACAGCGCCCCGAATAAGATCATTTTCATGGCAGCCGGAAGTGGAATCCCCGAGATCAAGTTGCTGCTTTCTGGCTTTGAATTCCCGAATCTACTGAGCTTCAAGGTGCTTGTCGTGAAGGCCGTCGGTGCCTCCCTTGCCGTGGCATCCGGCCTGTGTCTTGGCAAGGAAGGGCCTTTCGTTCACATCTCGACGAGTGCTGGCTACGTTGTGGCGAGGCTTTTCCCGCAGTTCCGAGACAATGGTCGCAAGATGCGTGAGATGCTTTCCATTGCTTGTTCTTCAGCCCTAGCAGTGGCATTCGGGTCCCCGGTTGGGGGAGTCCTATTTGTTTACGAGGTGAGCGAATTGTATGTTTCTCTGATTCGGCCGTACTAACGCAGCTCAGGAAATGAGCAGCCAATTCCCCAGGAAGGTCCTCTGGAAGGCATTCTTATGCTCCCTCATCGCAGCCATCATGCTCAAGGCACTTGACCCGACGAGAACCGGCAGACTGGTGCTTTTCGAGACAAACTACGGTGTCATCTATAAGCCGCATAACTATGTTTTCTTCGTTCTCCTTGGGATTTTCGGGGGCCTGTTTGGCGCTGCCTTCTGCAAGGGCAGCCTCATGTGGACGAAACGAATGAAGCCGTTCATCAACAAGTACCCACTTGTGGAACTGACAGGCATCGTTTTGGTCACGGCCGCTCTACAGTACCCTAATCCCATCACTCGCGAGCCGGCTCTTCTGATGATCAAGAACCTGCTCAGGGACTGCGGCCACAAAGGCGGCGGATGGATATGCGAACAGGAGAGGCAAGCCGACAAGTCTACATATTACGCGTGGTTGATATATGGTACCGTCGTGAAGATCGTCCTCACGATTGTCACGGTTGGATCTCGCAGTGAGTTTCCCTGACGGGGCTTCCCAGGTCTTGCTGCTGACTATCCCAGTTCCATCGGGTCTCATCGTCCCAGCTCTTGGAGCGGGCGCCATTAGCGGACGCCTCCTCGGCCAGATCGTGCCTGATACTTCCCCCGCCATCTTCGCCATGGTCGGTGCAGCGGCGTTTCTAGCGGGCGTCTCGCGCATGACTGTGTCACTGACGGTCATCATGCTTGAGCTCACAGGGGAGGTCGAATATATCCCGCCGTTCATGATGTTGGTCATCCATGTTGTGTAACCCTGTCACCCTGGCTAATATGGCGCCTTGTTTCTCAGTGCGATACTCACGGCAAAGGTGGTAGTGGACGCACTGCACGAAGAAGGTGTCAACGATCACACGGTCCTTGGCGAATACCTCGAGCACGAACATGCATCTAATATTGCGCGCAGCCGCGGCGGCTTGGTTGAGGACCTCATTCCGCCGTCGCAAAGCATGGCTGATATGACCTTCCACATTGGTCCTGAGTACAAGGTTCTCAAGCACGCCTTGTCGCACAAGCTGGAACGAATGAAACGACATGGACTGCGGGATGCCGCGCTCGTCCTAGTCGACGACCGCGAACAGCTCCACGGCATAATCTCCGAGGCTGAGATGGACTTTGCTGTGCATGAAGAAGGGTTTCTGTCGGATACCGAGCCGTTCGATGTTCTTACCGGGCCGATGTCACAGTTTGTGGACCGGAGTCCACTGGTCTTGAATTCGGCCGCGCCGTTGGAAATGGCGGTGGAGATGTTTTATCAACTTGGGCTAAGACATGTCGTGATTGTCGAGGAGGGCACATCTCGGGTGTTGGGGGTGATACTGAAACAGCAGCTCATCCTGTATCTGGAGCATCTACGGGGATTGTAAGTGCGGTGGGCCGATTACTGGCGAGTCTCTGCCTTTAATTATCCTCGCCGCTTTCCCGACGTCGTTCTTCCCTTGTCGTTGTATAAATGGGTCTCAATAACTAGCCAGGATACTGGTTCCTTCAGTCTCTAACTAGCCTATAGTAGTGCTAATTCCAAGGCCCGAACTAGAGTCAAGATCGGCTGAAACACCCGCTACACCGTCACTAACAACCCCAACTCCCTCCCAAAAACATCTACCGCCTTCTCCCCAATCATCATCGCCGTACTTGCCGTGTTCGACGCAACATTCACCGGCACGACACTCAAATCCGCGACCTTCAGCCCCTGCACCCCATACACCCCCAACGACGCATCCACAACCCCCCCTTCCTCCCTCGTACGCATCGCACACGTGCCCAGGGAATGCCAAGTCGTACCGACGTTTTGCACCAGCCATTTCTCAAGGACTGCGTCGTCTTCTGCGCTGTATTGCAGGTCTGTGACTGTCTCTGGCGGCGAGGTGGTGAGACGCACACAGGCTGCGGGGGATTCAGGAGAAAATGGGGGATGGCAGGCTGCAAACTCGCCGCGGAAGCAGGGCATGCGACGGGCAATTTCGCGCTGTTTTTTGTACATCCAGGTGTGTTTCTTGATGTCGAGGGGGTGCGAGAAGAAGCCGGGATCGAAGTCGATGGCGGACGGGGAGGTGAGGCTGTCTTTTGTTGGGGATACGGAGATGTGTATGTGGCCCCGTGAATAGGGATATGCTGTGAAGGTTGAGATGGAGAAGTATTGTGCTGGCGTTATAGGGAGGAGGGAAGGATCTGAAGGGAAGACTCCCACCAAACTCGCGAGCATGAGAGGGCGGTTTGGGTGTCGTGCATAGTCCCGCTCCCACGCGGCTTGGAAATCGGGACCAAGAGCTGCAACGTCCGCGTCGGTAGGCCGCAGCTTACAGGTGACATCCTGGCCGTTCCATCCTAAGACGGGATCGTTGTTCGCCATAAGATCCGGAAGACTCGCTTTCCCCGATGCAAGAGTGTCGAGGGTGTCTTGCGGTTCGAGACTGGAGTGATACGGATAAACGAGGAGGTTATGATCTTGATATCCGGTGCCCACCCCGGGGAGTGGGGACACAACCGGAATATCTGCCCGCTCTAGAATCGAGGGACTGCCAATTCCAGAGCGCTCGAGGAGGAGGGGCGTGCCAAGGGCGCCGCAGGAGAGAATCACCATGCGACAGGCGTTTATTGTGTATACTGAAGTCTCGTCGGGGTGAAAGTCCGGGTTGGGACGGTATTCGACGCCGACTGCACGGGATCCATCAAACAGCACCCTCACCACTTGGTGCTCCACAAGCACATGCAGGTTCGGGTGCTTCCCGTCTTCGAGCAACGGCTTGAGGTAACGGCTGGCTGTATCCTGGCGTTTCCCATCAGGGGAGACAAATTTCTTGGCTCTCTGAACGGCATTGTTGACATCAAGGACTTGGAGATCATCAACCTCAGGCCATCCAACCTTGGTAGCAGCTGCAACAAAGTCATTCTCCGAGCGAGTTCCGCGGAATGGACCGTCAGATACATGAATCGGACCGGTGGTACCGTGTCTTCCCGTAGGATCAGCGCCGTGGTATGTCTCCAGCTTCTTGAGATACGGGAGCAATTCCTCGGCCGTCCACCCGTCCATTCCCCACTCATAGTCGGAGCGCATTCCCCGGGAATACATCATCAGATTGGTTGATGACCCTCCTCCCAGCACGCCCCCCGTAGGAACTACCGCGGCTCTGCCGCCAAGATGGACGGATTCATTTCCCTGCCAGAAGATGTTTGTCTTTGTGGCGGGCGACAAGTTCGCAACGAAGAGGACGGGCGTCTCGATGGTGGGCAGGTTGTTATTCGGACCCCCTTCGATGACAATAATTGCCAGGGAGGGATCCGCTTCTGCAAGCCGGGCGGCGACGATACATCCGGCTGTGCCGCCGCCGGCGACGATCACATCGATGGCGAGGCCTTCAGGGAGCACGGTGTAAAGACCCATTTCGATCTTATCTTCCGACTTACAGATCAAAAGGAAGAAACCGAGGTGAGCCAAAAGGGGGCCTGGCGGTTCTGATATATGCGTGAGGTCGGCTGGGAGGATCGGAATTAGAGCGGGTTGAATCCTTCGGTACTAATTTGAAATGCAAGGAAATGCAATATGGAATATCACCAGCCCAATCAGCAGTTGCGGTAGCTCCCGGGGTGTCATCGCCAAGCAGACCCTCGCATCTGGCCCCGCCAGATTGGCAAGCCAAGAATGCAATCCTTACGCGTTGGGATACGCACCAGTGAGCGGAGTACTTCGGATGCAAGCAAGCCTGTGCCCTATTAGCAGAACTCGAATGCCAACTTTGTCTGTAACTTATTAGAATTCTGGCTCATATGATCATCGATCCTCTTCCCCCGGCCCCACCAGCAGGTGAGCGGGAAAAAAGACAAAAAGAAATACTTCGGCTGCATTGTTCTAATCCGTGAATTCTATGTCAGCAACAAGCTTTGAATAACCATTCTAGTTGTCTAAATTACCAATATTTCAAGAGAAGACAACGCTCTACTTCTAGTAATACACCGAAACAAACGTTCGGTCACGATCTGCGCCTCCCTCAGGCCTGGGATGGTCTGGACAGGCTAAGATAGAGCCTAGGGTATGGCAGGACACCAAACTGAAGGTGTCGAGCCAAAGATAGCTTATGAAGGATGGTTGTAGGGGTGCTGGTCGGCTGGCGGCTGATGGTTTCGAGAGGTCTCTGACCAACTGGGGAGGGTGAGAATCCCTGCCTGAGGCATCAAGGCATTAAGCCAGTTGAACTCTTCGCAAACGGGGCGGACTCCCAATGTGGATCGCTGCGACGATAGACGCAGAGTATGAGCTTGAACAACAGGGCCCATAATTGCATCATTGGCTTGCCACGATAACTGGCAGTGCCACGGCGGTCAGCTTTCGTGATCTTTTGGAATGGGCAGTTGAAATCGCTAGGGTCAGGGTTGGACGTTAGGCACCGAGGCCTTGGCACCCCACTTCAACCCCTATTTCCCCACAGATCTGGACGCAGATCCTGGAACCTGCCTGGCCTCAAAGTTGACTCACCACATTTCTACGCACAAACCAGGCAACCATGGCCTTTAATGAGATCAGAAAAGAAGTCACATGTTTTCGCGTCGAACGGGCCTTGATCAGTAGGCAGACACGCGGTTGGAAAGCATGTCGAATCCCTGCAGCGCGTCTTTTCTTTGCTGCCGCAATTGGCGATTGGGCATTGGCGGTCTGCAGTGCGAGATGAAGTGGCAGGGCCCGACAGGGCCGACACCTCGCAGAAAATGGCATATAATATCATGGTCGTTCCTGCCACTCCTTAACAGCTAGTATCAATCCCAATCTTTATCCCACTGGTATTCTTCCTTGTTCGAGTGTCGATTCCTCGCAGCAACTGTCCGTACAATCGTTTGTCTCATTTCAACATCTCACCACGAACCCAACCCCTCTTCCCTCCCTGCCCACGCCCAACCTCAAGCCATGGCGATGCCCAAGATCGAGGACCTGCCGGTCCCTCCCAAGGACCTACCGGCCTACATTGCTGCCCACCCAGAGATCCCCATGGCGGAAATCATGGAGCCCTACCGCCAGTATGAAGCTGAGCTTCGCACTGTCTTTGCTCAAGACCGCACCAACCCCGCCCTTAACGACCCGCATCTCAATGTTTTGCCTCTCTTCACTGAGAACACCAAGCTCATCACTACACGTGCCCGCGATCTCGCCAACGAGACCGAAGAGGAGAAGAGCCGCTATATCATGCCTCTTCCCGCGGATAAGCGTCGCCCTGATGGATCCCCTGCCGTTGTGAGCTCAATCAAGGAGTTCCAGAAGAATTTCAGTATTTTTTCCGAGTCGTCTCTTGCCGATATGAACTGGGACAATGTGGTGGCTGCCGGCTCCTCTGTTGTGAACTGTATCATCCCCGTGCCAGAGGAGTTCAACTCGACCAAACGCAAGCTGCGTGAATACTACCATGAGAAGTTTTGCCCGGCCTCTGATGTCGACCTTGTGAGTACTCGAATAGAGAGAATTTGTTCCCGTTCTATCCTTTTTCCTCCTGTCTCGGAAGTATTGAGAGAGTTGCTCCGCCTCAGACACGAATACATGTCCCAAAATGGAGAGTATTGACTGATATCCACCACAGTTTCTCTACGGGTTGACCCACGAGGAGGCCATCGAAAAGATCAAGGAGATTGAACGAGCTATTCGCGATGCTATTCTGACAGAAGTCACCGTTGTTCGCACCAAATATGCCATCACTATTGCCTCGCAGTACCCTACTCGCCACATCCAGGTCGTCCTGCGCGTCTACAAGTCTGTTGGCGAGATTCTGACTGGCTTCGACATTGACGCAGCGGGCGGTGCCTACGATGGCAAGCAAGTCTATGTTGCGCCCCGTGCCCTGGGCAGCTACATCACGCAGATCAACCACATCGACCTCACTCGTCGCAGTCCCTCGTATGAGAATCGCCTGTCCAAGTACAGCCACCGCAACTTTGAGGTCTACTGGCCAGATCTCGAGCGTAACCGCATCGACCCGACCATCTTTGAGCGGTCCTTCCAACGCACTCTCGGACTCGCCCGCTTGCTCGTGCTCGAGCGTTTGCCCACGTCGACAGCACGCGAGACGTACATGAACAAGCGGCGCGAGGAGCGTGGCCGCCCCACCTTTCACAGCACAGCCTATTATCGACGCCTCGGTGGCAACATCAAAGACTTTCACGAAGACGAGGTCGCTGACTGGGTCGACGAGGGAGACGTGTCTAACTACCACACCTTCACCGTTCCGTATGGCGAAAAGTTTCATGCCAAAAAGATCGAGAAGCTGTGCTACACGCGCGACCTTCTCCTCAACGCTGAGTGGAACCAGCCCAAGGAGCGCGAGGTTTACCTCCATCGCCACCCGGCATTCTTTGGGCGCGTTCAGGATATCGTCGAGGATTGCTGTGGCTCGTGCCCGACGCCAGTAACGCCCGAAGAGAAGGAGGCCGCCGAGAAGGAGGGCGAGATCTACATCTCTGGCAAGGTGTCATTCCTAATCGACAACCCTGGACGCCAGCAAATTGGGTCGTTCAATCCCTTGACGGACGATGACTGGACCGACATGGCCTACATCGGCAATACGGCCAGATTGTGCCAGAGTATTGTCGATAGAGACCTAGAAGAGGTCAAGGACTGGCTTGCACAGGAGGACGCGGATCCCAACAAGCGAGACTACACCGGACGCTCGCCACTGCACCTCGCTGTGACAAGCTCCACGCCCGAGGTTGTGCAATGCCTCGTTGATAGCGGCGCACGTATCACGGCGCGGTTGGCAGATGGCCGCACGGCGTTGCATCTAGCCGCGGAACGTGGCAATCCCGAGATGGTCAGAATCTTGATGGAGAAGAGCACAGCAAACGAGGAGGAGTACGAAGACCAGCAATCACGGCTTAGGGCGGCCAAGTTTGGTGACGGCGTCGACGGCAAACTTCAGAAGAAGGGAGCAGCGAAGAAAGAGACCGATGACGACGAAGATCACAGTGATGAGTCGGACGAAGACTCGGACGAGGATTCGGACGGCGAAGTGATTGACGGTGAAGAAACGGAGGCAGACGTTTTCTCTATCGCCACTGGCTCGTTTGTCAAGGTCAAGAATGAGGACCAGGACGATGGCAAGAGCAGCGTCCCGGAAGAGTCGTTAGATGAGCCTGACTACTACAAGATTGATGTCTTGTCTTGGGATACCCCCTGTTCACCCCTGCACTTTGCTATTGCTGGTGGCCACGAAGAAACCGTTAGCATTCTTTGCGAGGTATGAGGTCACCAAACCATTGCGTGTCTTTGACTACAATAAGCTAACCTGCTGTTCTAGTTTGGCGCCGATGCCATCCTTCCCATCAAGTTCCTAAACAGCGACAAGGAACCTACCGCCGCGATTCTCACCCTTGCGCTCGCTCTCTCTCTACCCCTTGAGAAAGCCAAGTCCATGGCCCGGCTCCTCCTCAAGCTTGGTGCCAGTTCTTCGCAGGCCGATTTGCACGGCTGTACGGCGTTCCACCGTTACGTCGAACATGCGGAAACTGAGATGGTCGACACTCTTTGGGAACTCGATAAGACCGGCGTCAAGGCGGCCTTGAACCATTTGATCTTGGGGTCATCCTACTGGAACGCTCAGGCCGTTTCCCCGCTGCACACGGCAATTGTCAACGGGAACAGCATGCTTGTCATCAGGTTGCTCGAAGCAGGCGCCAACGCCAATATCGACTTTGACAGTTGGCTGCGTGCCGCCAAGTTCTCGTCCAGCATGGAGAACCGACTGCAATCGTACGATCAAAACAAGGCCCTGTACCACCGTTCAGTACATCAGCCGCTCATGGTTGCACTGCGCAACTCCCCTGATCCGGATATGGCGGTGAGGCTGTTGGAGGGCGGCGCGAATCCCAACGCCATGACGCAAATCTCGTACCAGCTGCTCACGGATGAGTGGCAACGCAGGTACAATAAGGGTGAGACAGCTCTCGATGTGGTCCGTGACCACATTGAGAACCTCCGCAAATACAGCGGGGAGACGTTCTCGGTCGCAAAGCCGGAACTGCAGGAGGGGATGGACGAATACTTGGCCAGCCTGGACAGGGGCTCCTTTATCTACTGGCTGGCCTTTGCCGCTGTCAAGTCCAAGAAAGAGCAGCACACGGAAGCTATGAAGAATTACGAGAAGAGTGTCAAGAGTTTTGACGAACTGAAGGGCGTATCTGAGAAGAAGGAGGCAATTGAGGAAGCACTGGTGGGGATGGAGAAGATTGAGGCGCTGCTTCTTGAAAAGGGTGCTAAGACCTTTAAGGAGCTCTATCCCGACCTTGAGACGAATTCGGAACGGAGAGGCAACAACTACAACAGCCAGTCCAAGGCTGTGGATCCAAAGAAGCTCTTCACGTACAAGCTCTCCTTCTCCAACACGACCGATGTCACCGAGAAGAGACAGCAGGCGTACGAAGAACTGTGAGTTTTGACGTTCTTGTTCGGTCCTAACTGGATTTGAGGCGAAGCTAATATGAGTACAGATTCGAAGCCGCTTGGACTGGCAACCTGGAGAAAATCACGTCTCTGACCACGACCTCCTGGGACGAGGACCAATCTGAGCCACCGCTCAAGATCGCGGTAAAAGACAGTAATGGAAACAACCCCGCGTCGCTGGCCTTTCTCCGAGGTCATGTGGATGTCGCGAAGGCCGTTCTTGATATCGCGGAGGCCCAGTACTGCCCCGCCGAGAAGGAGGCTAAGCGGTTCCACATGGAAAACAAGAACAGCGATGATGACGAAAACTCGTATGATTCGGAAGAAGATGAAGACAGCGATGAAGACGGCGACTCGGAGCCGCGTATTGTCTCGCGAGCTGTGGATAAGAAGTTCACCGTCGAGAACATCGGACAAGTCTCCATGCAGGTCAAGTCACGCACACGGCCGCTGGAGTTGCTGCTCTGGCCATGTCCGACATTCAAGGTTGACACCTCTGGCAAGGTTATTGATTGCAAAACGACAGGGCTACTACAGTTCGTTATGTCTCAAGACGACCAGTCTGGGCTAAGGACACTTCTGGACTGGGGAGCGCACTTCGCTTCTCGCAAACTTCAAGGCGACGATGACGAGGAGGTAACTGGTCGATTTACCTTCCCTGACCACGAATTCCAGTGGGCAGTGGAGCACGGGAAGACTCAAATGTTGGCTGAGATCATCAAGCGGACGGGAGCCGGCATGCCTCTTGAGCATCTCGTCAGGAAGAGTGGGGTGGCGATGAAGGAGAAACCGAAGTTTTATCAGGGCCTGACAGTCTACGGCAAGAAGAGGTATGTTATTCGGAAAAATTACATCACCCACCGTCGAACATGAACTAACAGTCACGATAGGAAGGATTGGGCGAACGCTGGCCGAAACCTCGTGGTTAGAGCCACTGGCATGAAGACGCCACCGCTTCTGCATGCCACACTCGCGGCGAACATCGAATCGGTCGAATGGTTCCTCGGCGACGCTCCATTCCGCTATTACACGGAATTTGGCCAGTCTAAGGCCGCTTTGGCAGACCCAAAGCTGAAGCATCTTAGCCAGACGCCCGGAAGCTTTGACAGGGCTCTTACTAAATGGCTTGGCGCGCAGAGTACGTACTAATCTGTTATCTCATACCCCCCTTCTTCCTTTTTCCAGCTAACATTGCCCAGACGAAATCATTCTCCATCTTGCCGTCATGCCCAATCCGACAGCCAAAGCTGAACAGCTCATCAGTTACATTATCCAAGCACAGCCCGCCACACTCGAGCTCAAGAACTCTGATGGAGATACTCCGCTCATGACTGCCTGCTACTTTGGCCGCACTAGCTTCGTCGAGCTCCTCATCACTTCTGGCGCTGACCAGTCAACAAGAAACAAAGCCGGCGATAACCTCCTTCATTACGCCTTGCAGGGTCTCCCACTTGCTGGACAGCTGGAGCCCTTCCTCAACCTCCTGGACAAAGACTTGCTTCCCCACCTTTTCATCACGCGCACCAACCTCCACAACAACGGCGGTATGACGCCGCTGCACTCTTTCATCAGCACGACGGCGCCATCGCTCTACTACTCGCCCAGACCGAAAGCGTACACCACCGAGCAGTGGCTGGACGTGCTCAAGCTTCTGCTCAAATTCAGCGGCGGCGCCGAGCTAGAGATGCTCAACGGCGCGGGCGACACTCTGCTGCACACGGCCGTTATGAACGCCTCTGCTCCGCTCGTGCGCGCCCTCATCGACTTCCGCCCCAGCCTGATGTACCGCGAGAACGCCGTCGGCCGCACGCCAGTTGAGGTGGCACGGGACCGGGCCGCAGCAGAGAAATTCAAGGCCCCGAGTGTGCCAAGCGTGCCCAACAATGACCAACAGTCCGTCTCGTCTTTGGTGGGGCGCGCTCCAGCGGAGTTTGTCCCGGACTCGAAAAAGGCGGACAAGGCTGAGACGGACACGAGTAAGGTGTGGAAGGTATGTCTGGAGTTCATGGAGAAACATCCCAGCAAGCGGAGGTTGGTGAGCCTCGGCGAGGCAAACGACGTGGCAAAGAGGCTAGGCGAGCAGTATAGCTCGTCGAGGTACTTTAGCATCCAGGCGAGGGGCGAGGATGATGATGACGAAGAAGAGAAGGAGGATGCTGAGGAGAGGGCGAGCGATATGGCTGATTTCAGCGTGAACTCGAGGAACTCGAGATCAGGCGGGAGGTGGCTTTGCGAGAAGTGCCATAAGAAGGGCAATGTCTGCGTTTGTGAGAAGTAAAGATGGGATTGGGTTGAGGGGCAGGCACTCGTGTTGTGGTTTGTGTGATTTGGTGTCCTTTATTCCCAGATTGGCAGTGATGTGAGAAGTATGGCGAGTTCTGTCAGATGGGATGTCGGAGCTGTTAGGGAATACAACAATGACCCGAGAACGTAATATGATATATGGGATTATCCGAAGCTTATGGTCTGCCATCTTGTTATTTGTACGAGCGTATACTTCAGATTAAGTCAGAAAGTCTGCTTTTGGAACACCCCGACCTTCGGAACAGGATTTGTCAGCACTCGTCACCCAACTCACCTATTTCAATTGCCAACAACTCAGCCAATTCTGCTCCAATCCTTTTGCTATTTTTCCCATTCGATTTAGAATTTGAGCAATGAAGCGACATACTCAGTTAGATATACAGAATGCGCTAGAGGAGTATGCAGAAACTGACTTCGCAGCTCTGCTGAAAACTATGGCATACCCATTACCACTCTTTTTAATCGGGTTCGTAGTTCCGAGCCAGCCTTTAAGGCCCAAATTATCAATCAAAAGCTCTCTTCGGTCATGGAAGAACGTTTGACCGAATGGATTTTATTCCAGGGGTCGCTCGATCACCCTCCAATCCACGCTCAAATTCGGAACTAGCCAGAAGAATGCTCGGAGACGACGAGAACCTCGGAAAACGCTAGATTAGCCGGTTTTTGGCCAGAAACCCCTCTATTTCTACCAAGAGGCCTCGTAAAACTCACACCAGCCGTGCTGATCGGGCCTGTAAGGCTGTTATTTGGCCCTAGTTTAACTACCTGATGCTTCCAGGCGTAAAGGCCATTCCACCTGAGTGTATAATATGGATGAAACTGGCATTGCTTCTAGTATTAGAGATAACGGTCTGGTTTTTAGCTTTAAGGAAAGAAAGAAATTCTAGAAAAAGAAGAAAGGGGACCGAGTCTGGACCTTGATTATTAAGTGTATCTCCACTAACAGCCCATTCACGACCCTAAAATCGACACCATTAATTTCCCTTTCCTTCTTCGGAACTGAGCGGCTGCCACCTTAGCCTAAGCCAGACTGAGTCAGACTGAGCGAGGGGGTCACAGTTCTGGGTTGCCTCGGCTACAGTTACCACGGGTCTAAAATGGTGATGGAGTTATAAGGTCCCAGTTTTAAGACCTCTTCTACCACTACCTAACTACACTTTCCTTCACTCTAATTAAAGGAGAAGAAAACAAATGTAATTTTAACACGTTGATAAATCAGGTATATTATATTCGGATTCTAAAATGTTATTCTCCACCTTTTCTGGTATCTCTAAAGCGGTTACGCTTAAGTTAAGTTATCTATTTTTCTAAAGAACTTATTATTATAAACACTTCTTTTACTTAGTGTAATAATAACTAAGTATTACATTATATTATTGTTAATTTCTAGCCACTGAGCACCCTGTACCGCGTACCCTATAGTGTGGTTACGTACCCTGAAACCACTAGTAAATCCTCTGGGGTTCCAGAGGGTTTCAGAGAATTCCAACCCACTCCAGGGCCCCTTAGGGCCCCTGGAGCACTCCGAACCTTCTGGAATTTAGAGGGGTGGAACCTTCTGAATCCAGTAAGGTTACTGCTCTACAGAATTAACTAGAACACCATAGTAGCCACGTCAGCCACTACGTCAGCAGAACTATAAAGAATTATTTAGAACAATACTATTTAATTATTATATTAGTTAGTTTTACCTTATAAAAGGCTCTGGAATTCTTCCAGAGCCTCCTACAGCCTATAACAGGCCCTTTCCTCTCTTGTATCTAGTTCTAGTTAAGTAAGCAACTCTACTCTATTCTAGTCATTCCACAAGGCACTGCCTTCTGGATCTTCTTATTTCCAGTGTTAATATTCACTGTGACAACCCTCTTACAGAGGCACTGCCTCTGCAACTCAGGCTATTTGTTTGCTTCCTATAGTGCTGTAGGCACTGTAGTACGGCTTGGACCAGTACGCACTTCTTCTTCTGAGCCACAGCTGCTGTACTACAGCCCTGTGGGTTCCTGAAGTTTAATAATTACCTATAAAATAAATCTTACTATCCTTTTCCGATTTATTTTCTGATGTACGACTATATATCACAGCTGCCTACTCTTTCTTAGGCTTCTTCTCTAGCATATATAGAGATGTGAAAATGGCTTATTAATTGAAATTGAAAAGATATAGTTTGTATAATCGTTTGTTCCTTAGGAGAATCTTAGCTGTATGATATATATTTGCGTATCTAGTGTAACCTAAGAGGGGTTAGGGGGGATTGCTGTAATTGTGACTTGATATTAAAGAGGTGAGCTTTAAGGAGTTGGTATAGGATTTAAGTAAGTTATTTCCTTGTTGTCACATAATTGACTTTACTATTTTGAAGGGGGAATCAGCGGATTGTTGCTAAATAGATGAAATTTATAAGTTGTTTTGTAATCAGGACCTGTTGATAAATTGGATCTGGAATTATGGACGCCTAAGGCTGTAGAGGTATTTATGGTTAATTATATCAAAACATGTCTTGTTCCGTTTGAACTTATCTTTAAGCTTTCTCTAAGGTAGGATTGATTTGGTAAAGTATAAGATTAAGAGATGAAATAAAACGCTGCTTGTGAACAAGCTTAGAACACACTGCTCCTCCCTCGCTAGTAGTGGCTAAAATCTTCTAACTAACTATCGCCCTGCTTAGAGCCTGAGAGGGAGTGAGTGTTGTTGGCTTGTGAGCAGTATGACGCCCACTGCTGCAGCCTCAAACAGCGCCATGATGCTTTCCAGGGCCCATTGAAGGGAATGGCCATATAGAGGGACTTTATTATAATAGATGAACTATTACAGGGCATTTAGTTGAGTTAGAATAGCAAGGTGATGGCATAGCCTTTCTGTTGTTGGGGATCTATCTGACGCTTTGCTTTCGGAGCCACGCCAGAGCTTTGTTAGGAACTGTATGCCTTACTACTTCTCGTGCTAACCCTGAGGGCCCTGTTTTTGGTACAGGCTAGAGATTATGTGGCCACGATCTTGGTCTTGGAATTATCTAGGTTGCGGGAGGTTCGGATGAGCCCTTGAAGGTTTCGGGCTGTGCGAGTGATAGAGCCCCAATTGCGCGGCGCCTTCTCTTCGCCGGCGACGGAGCTGTTGTCCGCTTCAGGTTGGACTCAGCGGGGATGGCCTGCAGCGGTGGGTATCAATATCGGCCCCTGGCGACCACTGACATAATCAGAATTCTAATTCTGGACCCAGCAGCAGACTCGTCGGCTCCACTGAGCGGTTCCCTGGTTCATCATGAAACGTTAGCCAAGCGCCCGAACTACTGGGCCATCTCCTACGTCTGGGGCCCTTAAGACTTCCAGGACACTTTGGAACTCCACAGTAACGACGACGAGACCTCGTATATCAGAATCACCTCGAATGTCAGCACCGTGCTGAAGCGTTTCCGCGGCGGCGCGCCCAACGTCCGAAATTGCCTCTGGATTAACGCAGTCTGTCTTAACCAGAGCGATGTAACAGAGAAGACCCACTAAATCCCAAACATGGGCCGCATACACGAAAAAGCGCGAGGTGTCCGAAGATAAAGACACGCTAGGAGTGTTCGGCTTCTTGCACGAAGTCGGTTTTGTTCCCAGCCTTGGAAGCCGTTACTCGAAGAAACAACTTCTGCGAGTCGCGGTTAAGCATCTTCCGGAAAAGTCACATCCTCTGGCTGAATTTTTCCAGCGGCCGTGGTTTTTCCGGCGCTGGGTTGTCCAAGAAGCCTGGCTTGCTCGACCAGCTACCTCTACCTTTTACTGCGGGCGCCACTCGATTACGGTGGTTACGATGGCTAAGGCCGCGAGACGACAGCAGTTTTCCGGCATGTTCGACTACGCAACTAACATGGTCGCCGAGTTGGGGAGGTCGATGGAAAGGGTGAACATGTTGGAGCTTCTTTACAAATTCTATGCAGCGGACTGCCTCGATAAAAGGGATCGCGTTGCTGCGCTCTTCGGGCTGGCGCCACCTGAGAATCGGTTTCCTATAGATTACTCGGTCCACTAGACCGAGATGTACAAGTAACTCGCGACATTTGTACTAGAAGCAGGGAGTAACGATGTAAGACTTTAACTTCTGCTTTATCGATTTGAGTTCCCCGGAATCGTCGAGCCTGCCGTCGACTTATCATTCCCCTCCTAGGTCCCCGACTAGTCGGAAAAATGATGGTGGATTCTCCCCTTTTATTACGCAAGGCTATACGTTGACTTCGGTACTGACTATCTAGCCTGCCCTGGCTACCCTGTCCTGACGTTTGAACACAAGGTCCTTAGAATCCACTGGAATCCCGCCCTTGCAGGACCGGGTGGTCGCCCAGTAACGTGGCTGAAGCATCTTATTGGATCCCTATAAATACCTGATGACGTTCTCATGATCCTGCGGGAGCTTTTCCCTACTACTGCAGACTCAAGGGTTCAAGTTGCGGACATGTTGGTGTTCTGCTCGCCCATCGAAACAGTGATCCAATTTTTCTACATCAAGGCTTTTCATGACAACCCGGTCAAGATGGAGGCTTTCGATGAGTACCTGGATTCTATCTGGCGGGAATTGCCACTAACATCCGACCCAGAGACTCTAGGTTGTTCGAGATACTTGGGGGTGATCCTTCAAAGCTTCTCTCTGTTCGTTCTTGAACCAGTTCAGGCGGGACCTGAAGGGTGTCAGTCATACGGCTTTGCCCCGCTGACAATTCGGGAGGGGGATGTGATGATACCGGTTTGGTGTCCCAAGTCGGACCCTGAGCACTCAGAAGTGGATGAGAGAGCTATGAACTTCATGACGATGTTTATCCTTAGATGTGAGATGGATACTGAAACTTGCGTCATGAAAGGAAGAGTTGTTGATCCAGCCGTTTACTGCACTGCGCCAGGGACTAAGGTTCCTAGCCTGGACCTCAATGAGTGACCTGAGATTCCAGGAGAGGGGTGGTACGTATTATTTATTATCTAGACCAATTAGACATCGCTTACTTCCGTTGCTGCTTGCATCAGACCGAAATTTAGTTACGTAGCGTTCCCACAATTCCATCTCATCTCGCCACGGTTGACGAATTACGATCAACCTGCACAGCCGGCACCAGATCCTTCAAAAACGCCCAGTGTACCTTCTCCCCCAACCCCTTCTTCTTCCACGCATTAGCCGTCTTGGGGAACACATCCGCCACATCCAAAATCTTGGGGTCGTGCGCCACGATGAACCACACGTCCGCATCTCCGTCTGCTGTCTCCGCCTTGACGATCGTTTCTTTCATCAGCGGCAAATCCTCACCAAGGACAGGGTCGAAGAAGGGCTCATCTGGTTTCCTCCCTCGCTTGATGTTGAGGTGTTCGAACGCCTTGGCGGTGATCGCCGCAGGGCAAGGGGCTCCCGGTCCGTGGGGATGGGCATGCCCGTGATCAGAATCTGGGATCGGGACCTTAAGTCCAGGCGGGATAGGCTTGTACGGAGACGGGCGGATGTGGCCGGAGTAGTGGCATAGGTCGCCGCCCATGAAGATAAAGGTGTCGGGGTTGGTGGTGGTGCGCGCGAGGCCGGCGATGTGGCCTACGGTGTGGCCGGGGGTGTCGAGGAGGTAGAAGGAGCCGTCGGAGAAGAAGTCGAAGGCGCGGAAGGGCCCAGCGCGGAGGGGGGTTTTGAAGGGGATTTCGCGGAGGGTGCGGTTTCTGGATGTTGGGTTAATGCCTTGCGTGTTGGGTGAGAACAGGGGAGGGGGGCTGACTCGAAGTAGCTGTCGCGGAGGGTGGAGTTGGGATTGGTCGGGTAGCCGGGGAGGTATGCTTTGCTGAAGCCCGGGCCGACGACGATTTCGGTGGTGAGGGGGAAGGTTCTGATGTCGCCAATGTGGTCGTAGTGGTAATGGCTCCAGATGACGCTGTTGATGGATTTCAAGTTGACACCGCCGTCTTTGAGAATGTCAGCGACGTGCTTGTCAACACGGGCATTGAAGCCGACTGCTTGGAGTTGCTCAACGACGGCTGGCGCGTACGAGTTGAGGGGGTCGAATGGTACGGCAAGATCGAATACCGCTTTTTTGCCCGTGGGGCTCTCAATCAGGAAGGACAAGGAGGTGAGGTTGGGGAGCACATCGAAGCCTTCTAGTTTGGGTGTCACAAATAGGAAGTCGGCGGCACCGCCGACCCGGACTGTTGTGTCGATGATGCTGACTTTTGCAACCGTGCCGGAAGGCACCTTAAAGAGCTTCTTTGCGAAAGCTGGAGCTGCAGCTCCGATAAAGAGGATTGAGCTGAGCCGCATGTTCAATGCTGTGTCGTGTGGTGAGACGTTCGACGGCTTTCCAGTGATGTGATACAATCAAGGGCATTGAGGTTATAAAACGGACAAGACTATATACCTATCACTTGAGAATTCGGGAAATGACGACACAGCCGAAACCGGTCACGATTGCCGCAGTTCGGGGTCTTTAGGTTGGACCAGCCACGCAATACCAAGACCGAGCCGTCCGGCATGCGTGCGTGTGTACGACTCCAATGCATCGGATGTGGCCTATACCCGTCCGCGCCTGTAAGGCTGCAGCGGTGTTAACGGTCGAGCTCTGGTGTGGTGTAACGGCAAGCGGGCTGAAAATCACGCCGGCGCATCATTCGCAATATGGTCAGGGTGGGACGTTGTTGGTGCAAGTGCGCGGCACATCCCGAGCCACGCATCCGGGTCCCGTTCGCTGTGGCTTAGGATTGGTAAGCCCGCATCACCCGGCGCAATTTGTCCCGATCACGAAACAGCAGCTTCCCAAGTGCCAAGAGTTCTCTATGGCGGGAGAATCTTGGTCCAGCTGCTGTATTGTGCGACGAATCTGAGCACACGAAATTTCCTTTTTCGTATCTCACACACGTGATGTTACTTACCCCAGCTCAGTGCCGGCTCAGGATCAGCTCAGGCTTTACTAAGGATTACTCACCCTTCAAAAGTCATTTCTAAGCTGCGCCATAACATATATACCTAACTGCCTTTTAATTCTGTTGAAATACGTGACCTGACCAGCCTGTAGTACAGCACTGGCACAGGGAGTTACAGTGGTCTGTACCCTAGCCACGCAGTTGAAGCAGGTGAAGGATACGATGGTAAGGCCTAGTAGGATGCCAAAGCAAGCAAGAGAATCAGTGTGTTAGTAACCCACAGAAAGATCCACTGTAAAGCTATTCTCTACTCGAGGTTCACAATGGACTCTGCACTTGTTAACAGAGGCTTTATAGTTGCTTGCTTCTTTAGAAGAAAAGAAGTACTATTTACGATGGTGAGAGGCGAGGATCTTATAATACAGAGTGTAGATCTTCCAAGCCTTCGGTGGGTGCCGTGGGCCCTAGAGGGCCTGTGTGATAATTAGATTATAGAAGACAAAGTGCGGCGAAGGAGCTTGTGTTCCAAAGGGTTTGTCCGAGACGAGGTCCTCTGGAATCTTCATGATGTTCTCGGTGTTGATTCTGTTGAACCAAGGCATATGGGCCACGTGGGGCAGTATCCAGCCCCTTCGCATAGCAACTTCAGGTCGAAAACAAAATTCCCTCCATTCAGGCTGCAAATAGCCCCAACCTTTTGAGCGCAAACCAAGTCCAAAATATGGCGCTGTTTGCCTTGCTCGGCACGCCCGCGATGTTCCTGGCCACCGAGCCAATACACCAGTCCATCCAAAACAGCCCAAAAAAAGAGGCACCCACTGCGGTAATGCAGAACAGGCCCACGATCCACCAGAAGAAGGCGTCCCGCATCTCGGAGATTGCCTCTTTCGGCGACTTGACCAGCTTCCGAAGCCCAGGCCAGAAATATATGATGAAAATCGCAATCGTAAAGGCGACTACAGAGGCCCCTGGGATAAAAAATACCCCGACGGTTGCTTGGAAGCAGCTTCCGGCCCCGAACACTGGGATGGTGATGGTGAGCGTCCCAAGGAAACCGACGACCGACCCTGCCATCCAGAAGGAGCCGAGGGCGTACAAATAGTACCGTCGCCCCCGCATCATGTCATTGGGCCTAGTATTATCAGAATTCCTGGCCAATTCAGCACTCCCAGGCTCTTGTTGCCCCGTCGGCGTCTTCCGGGTTATTGTTACCGGCTGGTTCCATGAAAATTGGAACGATTTGTTCGTCCCCTGATAATGCCGAAGGCCCACTGGCCCAAAAAAGGAGACCGTCGCCAACGTCATTGCCGTCGTCATCATCCAGACGGCGACGAGGACAAACTCCCAGCGCTGACGGCATCGAACCATGGTCAACACCGAGAGGGCCACGGTGCCGACCAGCTGGACCACGGCGAGCGGCCTGTCCCACCACTTGAGCTCGAGCGGCTTCCAGGGCCGCAGCGGCTGCCGTCCGCACGCCAGCGCGGCGATGGTGTAGTAGGTGAGCATGTGCGAGGCGAAGCCGAGGCCGCCGTAGGGGAGCGCGTAGCAGGCGATTTCGAGCCGGAGGGCCATCTGGTATCGGAGTTCGCCGAGGCCACTGGAGCCTTCGGGATCTAGACGGTAGCAAGCAGCGACGGGGAGTCCTGCTGTCAGGATGGCGATGGATAGTAATAGCATCATGGTGAAGAGTAAAGTAGGTATGTGAGCGGTGCTACTAGTAGTTCGTCACCAACGTAGAAATGACACTCCCATTGTGGACAATGGATGAGACCAGACGTGGATGTCATCCAGGTAAGGTAGTGAGCGATTTTTTTGCTTCCCTTTTCTTGTTGAGGGTTGATTCCGAGCTGGGTGTTTCGTACAGGCGCCACGACCATCTGGTTGGTGGTCGCCCCAGCCGCCATCCAGCCCCAAAACACCCGACGTTTTGCATGAGAGGGCTTCTTGTCTTGAGAATATTATTTTTGGTTATGAGGGATTTGGTCACTCGGGTGGCATGTTGTTGGAATATTGCTGAGTTCGATACACCTGCTTCGGTGCATTACCTTCGCGCAGCGTTGATACACATCATTAACGATATTACCTACCTATCCATCACGATGCCTAGTATAACCATTGCTGTAGCGGTCGTCGGGCTCATCATCACCACGTCATCAGCTCAGTGCGTCGAAAAATGCATGAGTTATGCGAGCGAACGCGGAGCTAGCGATGTGGATTGCACGCGCCCTACTACTCCGTATTACAACGACCCTTGCGTGTGCAACTCGAATTACAGGTGGGCTCTCTCACGTTGCGCCTCTACCTATACGCCTTGTTCTACCGGCGACCTCGGCGCCTCGATGATAGCGTCGTGGAAGACGCGGTGCGATTGCGTATGCACCGACCGCGTGGCCGACCTTCTCTCGTGCTCGCAGAGCAACGTCTTCCTGACCAAGAGCCATCTCACCACCGACAGCCTCGACCCGCTCCTCTCGTACAGCGAGACCTACGTTATGACCGTCAGCCTCCCGCCCTGCCTGTGCGACAGCTCGCTTGACGAGCGCTTCTTCTCGAGCCTTTCTTCGTGTGTGAGCACTTCGTCGCGGGTCTGCGGGTCCTGGTCGGATGTCGATCAAGTCCTGAGCTGGCGCGAGATGAGCGTCTCGCTTTGCCCCGGGTGGGTGCCGACAGCGCCGTGCACGTGCGGGGCCGTGGCGGCCAGCGCGGTCTCGTGCGGGGGTGCCATGTCGGATTCGTCGTGCCTCTGCGCGCCGGATGCGAGGACGGCGTTTCTCGCCAGCCTGTCGTCGTGCGTGGACGCGTCGCGGTACTGTGACAGCTATCAGGCAGAGGAGACGGCGGAAGCGCTGCTGGACTTGTGTGACGGCACTTATACATCGGGTATGGGAGTGGTGGCCTCTGTTGCCGTCGTGGGCTTTGCCGTCTTCGTTATGGCTGGAGCTTTTGTGTTTTACAAAGTTCGCAAGAACAAGATGGCTGGGGAATGTGAGGGTGGGGAAGCTGTTAGGACACAACAAGGTGGAGATACTAGTAATACTTCTCCTACCTTTTGGATGAGATATGCAGGTGCAATCAGGAGAACGCTGGGCTGAGTGTAGTATACACCGCTAAAGGAACCAGTTTCTCGAAACACTCTTTTATGAAGGGCATGTGTAGCTAAAGAGGAACTGTAGGAATTATTCCCAAAAATTAAGGAGAGGGTATCTGTTGTGGAGGGGATTTCCCGCCTTTAGATTACTACTACTACTGTTATATGAATAAGTCATGTTCTTCACACCGTTATTTCCACCACACCAGATATACACCCTTGCGAATGACCCTTCGGGGTCCGGTCGATATTGTGGGTTGTACTACTACCTGGTGGCGGTTGTCTTGTTGGTGCAGAAGGTTAGGCAGCACTCGGTGCTGTCGGGGAGCCAGACGTAGCTCTGCGCTGAGATGTTGAGGTCGTGGAAGCCCTTGGTTTGGATGATAGGTGTGGCGGAGCCGAGGTAGGACGGTGAGGAAAAGCCTTGGAACGGGCCCGAAGAGCTACAGTTGCCCAGCATGTCCACCATCCGGATCTTTCTCACCCCCGGCCCAGGTTGCGCCTTGGTACCAAGTCTTGTTCTCCAACCCATCTTTGCTCGCACCCTGTCATCTTCCGCGTCGCGCGCATGGCCCGGTATGAGCTCTCTTCCCTACTGTCAATGGCTTTAAAAGCTAACGGTTCGCAATCTAGATCACAGCGGAATCAAAGCCCTAGAATCACGCTGACAGTCAAAAGAGGGCAAAACCCAATGACGGAGGAACAGAAGAAGAGGGAAGTCGAGCAGAAAACGCCGTTCAAGAAGGCCGACGTGCAGAAAGGCGGCCCGCCGAACGCGAAGACAGACGAGTATCTCGATGAGTGGAATAAAAAGCAGGGGAGATGAAGGAATGCGTTGCTGATGTACTGGAACTTGGTAT
>Ga0247770_1000222_pt1 | contig 54493 bp, 45 predicted proteins | sample UWRJL136409B6_FD_179943 | JGI IMG/M metagenome (GOLD analysis project Ga0247770, IMG submission 179943) | Plant litter microbial communities from Arlington Agricultural Research Station in Wisconsin, United States - UWRJ-L136-409B-6 | ecosystem: Environmental > Terrestrial > Plant litter >...
GGGTTTGGGAGACGTTGGTGGGGAGGGAGTTGTTTTTTGTGCTGGATGTTGCTGTTGGTGGGGATTGGGTAAGTCGTTTCTCGTTTTGTTTTGTCCCATGTTGGGTGTGGTGCGGTCTGGTATGGGTGCTGACTTTGGGGTGACACAGCCCGGTAATCCGAACGATGAGACGCTTGATGGGTATGGGTCTATGATGGAGGTTGCGTAGGTGGCTGTCTATGAGTCTGATGTGCGTTGGAAACCGCCAACTCCCAACCAGGCGCCCCCAAGCCGCGATCACGGGGTTCGCCCTGATAATGACGATATGCATCGGGAGGGCCAGAGGGTTCTGGACTTGTAATCGGGACATATGACTAGGATATGAACCGGAGCATGTTCATATATTATCAACCCTTCAGTTTCTACGGATCCTCCTCCTCGTCCTCCAATCCCTTGTCCCGTATCTCCAGCAGCCTTTCCATGTACAATTTTTCGCTCTCAATGAGGTCTTTCATACTGTTATTCGCATCAACATCGCCATCCCAGTGCACCTTATACGTCACCCGGTATTCCTCAGCAGTCGGACGATCGTCCCCCACCAATTTCCGCCAAGTTTCAGGCGGACAAATCAGGTGCTCGCCATCTTCGCACTCGTCAGTCCCGCCACAAACTCTCCACATTGGCGCTTCCCCGATTTCCTCAGGCAGTCCATCACGGTGAACTTGAAGTAGGCCATCCCCCGAAACCTTCATCCACTCGTCCTTGCACGGCACGAGCACCATCTTGTCAATGCCAGGGAATCCACCAGCCATATCATACGTCCCTCTCCAGCCGTTGGCGCTCTGCATCATCTTCCTCAAGTCAAGCGGCAGAAGCCCAAGACGCTGCTCCACCTCGGCAAGGAGCTCGTGCGTGATGGGCGGGAGCAAGATATCTTCCGGCTTCTGGGGCGGGTCATCAAGGTCACCGTAGGCCTTCGCATAAGCCTTAAAGGCCGCCTCCGAAAAGCGCCGCAGCAGCTCCGGCCATTCCAAACCCTTCAGGGGTTCCAACTGTCCTTGTTCCTTCCGCTCAGCCAGCGCCGCCACGATCCTCTCAACAGTCATTTCCGCTTCCGACTCCGAGATCAGCGGGACATGGTATCCCTCGCCCAGGCAAACCTCATAAAGCGCCGAGTAGTGCCGCATATCCCACGGGGTGTTCAACATCGGCCGTTCCCAGTTTTGGAAAACCTCCCTCACGCTGTCACGTTTCCCCAGGCCGACAGCGAAGGGTAGGTATATCCAGGGCGGGACCACATCCGCAAACGACCCGGGGGGATTGTTCAAGAGCTCCTGTTCGTCTTTGCCCCGGTATGGCAACTCCGTGCGGATCTTCTCGATCGCCTCGAACGCCTCCTCGATGGCCGCCCACTCCGGAACCTGTCCCTTCGACACGCGGCATAAAGGGCGCGCGCAGGTGAGACACTCCCAGTGGTCAGTGGAGCTCTTCCCGCATGGGGGTTGTAATCGGTCCCAACGAATCCGTACGAGGGAATCCAGAACCTTTCAGGCTATCGCTCGTAGAGTTCTGGCTTGGTGATGTCACTCCCTGGGTGGACGTCCGGGTTGTACGGGGAGGTGTCGCTCCATGGGACGTTGGTTGGTTTTGTGCGGGTACGTGCGCCCAGATGGAGCCGAGGAAGCAGTTCTCGCAGTTGCTTCGGCCGCCTGGGAAGTCGGGGCCTACGGCAGTGAAGTAGCCGGGCTAAAAGAAATGGTTCCCTGAGCCAGTGCAAAAAATGTCTTCTTACAGACTACTATCAAGAACTCCTATGGCTATGGCAGGTCTTCCCTATTACGAAAAGCCCTGCCTGCATTCTGAAAAGGCATTTCTGCATTTTGAGAGGCCTTCCGATATGCTACAAATGTATTCTACGATACGGTCAAGGCCTGTGATGCGGTAAGCCCAGGCCTTATTGTTACAGCACAGAACCGTGAGAGAATTCCAATAACGCATTTTCGCACGGAGATGAGAGGCCCTTTCTTTTGGCCCGAGCCTTCGTACCTCGCAATATCCAGCACAATGCCACCTCTATCCCTTTCATCTTGGGCAGCCTCCCAACTGCAACCTCACGACCCAGGGCTTGTTGTTGTCCTCTTCTCCATGGTTCATAATCGCTGCGTTGACCAACATTGTGCGCCCATCCTTCCATACCCAGGGCTCTGCTGAATCACGAGAGGCCGCTTCGAGTTCCATGCCCATTCCTTCAGGCTTCCAAACTACTTCCTGGACCCCATAGCCTTCGTGCAGGTGACCGAAGCAGTGGAGCTTGGGCCTGGCTTGCTGGATGGCGGCACAGAGCATCGGACAGCCGCAGTGGCTCCTTTCCCGGTTGAGATCGAGTGCGTAGCCCGGAGACGGGATCAAGGGAGGACCATGCGTCATGACGATATCAACACCCTTAGGAATCGGATGCTCCGCCCCGGCGCCAAACCGATTTTGTTCTGGGCCATACGCAAATGCGTAGCCGTTGAACTCGGGCGTGTATGGCGACGCATAAATTGTAAAGGTCCGCCCGTCCCTCAAGGTGAATTTCTGAGTGCCTTCTTCCAAGAAGTGGAGGCCGTTTGCCTTTCCTGCGGCGAATAGCGCGAGCGCTTTTGCTGGCTCTTCGGGGTCGTCTTCCTCTTCGATCAGGTTCTCCTGCCACCACTTCGCGTCGAGGGAAACATCCTGTCGGCAAAGTTAGCAATGTCGTATTTCTCGAAAGCCTCGTCCGGTGGCACGCACGTGGTTACCGGCAATGACTAGTTTGAGTTCGGCATCGATGGCCTTGAGGTTGGCAATTGCCCTCTTGTAGTTGCTCAGCCCTCCGATCATGGTGAGGTCCCCGCAGTGGAGCACGACGTCAACCTTGCTGGGCCCTGGGCCTGCGAGCGACGCTGGGTCGGGGAAGGCATCATCGTGCGTATCCGAAAGAATGAGGAATGTGGTCGTCATGTTGCCGAGGTTATTGCTGGCGCGGGTACTAAGAGCCGCACGATTTGTCGAATGTAGCGTGAGAACTTTGACTAGGCAATTGTTGTGTGGTGGGTGGGAAGAACCGGCCTCGAACTTTGTGTCCGCTCGCTTTATAAAATATTTTACTTAGAACGTAACAGCGGGCGAGCGCAAACCCTAACTTCTAAACTGAGTTTTTCCGGTTTTCACATCAGGATGCGGCCAATCCTCTTATTACAGTGGCGTTTTATTGTTCAATAGCGTACATTACATCTTAATATGCCGTTAGAGAATGCAGTGAAGCCTCCTACCAATGCAATAAGGTCGGGCTGTAACAGTATGAATGCGTTTTAATATTAGGGGTACGGGGTAAATAAACACCCTTTATGTATACCACGACAAGGAGACGACGGGTTGAGGCTATTTGGCAGACGCTGCTGGAGATTGGGTAAGTACTACTAAGTGCTCTCGTCTTCACTAGGTGTAATGGTGTGATGTGAATGCGACTGGATCAAGTATCTAAGCCAGATGAATCGTCTTCTCTACCACGTCAGCCGGAGGCGTCCTTCTCACACTGAACACATGAACCCTCTCTGATAGCTGATTTTCGTCAGTTTGAACGAGCATGAGGTTCAAGTTGTTCGGTTCCTTCGACCCTGGAGCCAGGGGCAGAGCATATGTGCCGTTCCGCCGCTTGAACCACGTATCGTGAGCTCGCGATCCCGACATGATAACCAAAGAAAAGGTTGGCGGCTCGGATCGACCACGCAGACGGCCACTTCCAAGACTGGCATTCATAGCGTCGTGAGAACCTTTGTCCATGTATCCCTCGTCAAAGAAAGTACTGGCTGTGAAAACGAGAGTCCCGAGCGGAAATCTTATAGGGCTGGTGTCTCGGAGAGAGCATAATGGTTGTGGCATGGGAATCCGGGTATACTGGTAGGAACCATCAATGTTGAGAACACGCTGTTCACTCGAGCTAGCGAATGGCTCGATCCTGCTTGAACCGCCAACCGCACCAAGACCAGCTCGGGAATTCGGGCCGTCTCTCGGCGATCGTCTTCCCATACCAGAGTAGGGCTATGTCGAAAATACGCTCCGGCATCCCGAAGACCGATGGACCCAGCCAGGTCTCCAAGCCGTTGAGGATACCACTGAAAGCAGCCAAGATGTCGGCATCACGTGTCAGGCTCCGCTTCATGTATTCCGTCAGCAGATCCTCGTAGACGAAGAAGCTGGCCAGCGTCCAGTCGCCTTCGTCCCAGGGGTTGTGGCCAAGAGCGGGCGGTGGGCGATTTGAACTTTCTGGGGGTACTGCATATATGTCCGGTTCCTCAACTGCAACATCAGAAGAGCGCTTGCGCATCATGTCGGAAACGTCTTGAAATCCAGGAGGCTCCAAAACACAGTCCTCGGCCCACAGAGCGTCGGGGCATTGGTAGTACACCTGGTATGGGGTAAAGAAAAGGAGGCGCTTCGAGAAGAACTTTTCTTGGAGTGTCCAGCCTCTCGTTTCCCACACTGACCGTCCCAGAACGTTATCGAGAATCGGTCTCGTGTACATCAAGTCTAGTGACTTGCCGGTAAACCTGATTTCCGACGTGCTTCGGGTGTCTGGTCCGACTCCTGGCATCGCGCAACCGGCATTGGGGACAAGACTGACGATGGTGATCATAGCTTCTTGGTATATCTTGTCCATGCTATTGATTTGATGTCCCAAATCCTTGTCATCGTCGTGCTGGATGCAAAGGGCATCTGTCCACAGATAGTCAATCCCCAGATTCTGCACGACAGTCATCGCATCTTGGAACGTTTTGGGAAGAGTGGCGCCAATCTCAAGACCTCCAGGTGATGTGAACTGGGCTTTGTTACGCGAGGTGAGTCGCAGCGGGTCGCAGCCTCCCCAAACATAGCTGAGGGCGGCATATCGAAACAATAAGGCTGCCTCGATAATGCATTTATTTCGCACGTCGATCAAGCGGAAGCACGAGGCCCACGGAATAGCTTCGGATGTCACCCCACTCCCCATCTTCCCCTGAAAGAGATCACGGCGGCCGTGGTGCGAGTGGTGCGAGTGGCAGTGCATCAGCCAGCCGCGCACCAGACGCCAATCCACCGTAGCTGCTAACACCCGCCCGGTGATGGGAGTCGACAGTTGCGTGGAGGCACCGGGTAGCGGATTCTCTGCCATAGCCTGGACTGGGAGCAGTCTTGTCGAAACCAGGCTCCCACGGGGCTCGAAAGCCTGCGTCTCCATGGGCACCCTCGTTGACAGGCCTGTTGACGGATCCAGGCGACACGGGAAGACGCCGACTTCAATCCTCAATCGGCACCCGGGCTCCTTGTCGAAGAGTACACAGTAGACATAGATCCTTGCGGCGCGCCACCACATCCAGCTACGGACCAAGTCTTTTTCAACGCTCAAATTCTCGTTCACGAAGGCGCAAAAAGTGCATTTCTGTTGAATACCGAGGACATGCGAAGCGGGCCAGGTTCCGAGGGGGCGCGCCGTCTGGAAGGGAGGCATTAGTTTGGCCTCGATGTTTTGATCGCGGCACATGTCGCAGAGACTTCCTGAGAATGTTGAACTCATGGTGACTGGGATCGTGTTCGATGGGGATTTGATAAGCGTTGTGTTCCTCGCGTACCACAAACGGGAATCAGGCGCCAGTCCAGCGCGGCCTTCAACAACCTCTTACCCCGCCTTTGCCGGCTGCATGAAGCTCCTGCAAGTGAGATTTGCTAAGCCGCAGTCAGCTTTCGCAGAGCAGACGGGAAACCTTTTGACCAAGTGTAGCCACGTCTTCCACATGGTGGCCAAAGTGTGAGGTCAAATGCTGCTATATTGTCCTCGCTATCGTTGTATCCCGCGGGCTACCGTATTGTTATCTCTGATCCTGGAAGCGCCTCGTGCCAGTCCATCCCCTTGCCCTGTATACAGGAAGTTCCGAGGCGCCGATATGTTACCTGTTCACCGCTTCTAACGGATTCTAAGACTAAGGCTACATACATGTATTCCAGGGAATTGGGTGTGATTCTCTCCAGCGTTACCGGGACACAGAAGACAGGAGGGGCGTCGGGGTTGAAAAGAATTGGCTCTTGCGTTTTCGGACTGACGGCCTGCTGGGTGCCGCTTCCGAAGGGTCAAGGTGAAATTACGTATCAGAGGATCGGCCTGTTCTCGGACAACCCGTTTGTAGGTTCCAACTGGGAGTACATGTTCGCCCCGGATAAGCCGCGGACTCGGACCGTCGTAATTATATGATTCCCATTGAAAAGGTTGCATGTGACGCTGACAAACAGTACTCCTTTCAAATTCTAGCTCCCTACAAAAATCCCTAGGTGCATTACAAAATCCATAATCCCTCCCCCTTTTAACCCCCCATTTCCGCTGTGAACCCACGCAGTAAGACACCCAAGCTACAAAAAACGACCAAAGCGACCCGGCAGGGGTCCCTGTCTACCTCATTCGTCACACGACCACTTGCACCCCGATAAATACGCCTTGTCGACGCACCGCAGGTGCCCGCAAGTAGCACAATTGTAGACGTTCTCCCCGTTCTGGGTGCCGCAGCTCGGCCTTGGCGACCCGCAGCACGTCCAGGTATATGTTTTGTGTGTCTTCGGATCGCCCAGTAGGGTGTGTGTGATGCGGGATCTCCGATCGACAGGGAACGAAATGGTGGGTGTGACGATGTAGTCGATGTTTTGTTTCGCCATCATTGTGGTGGGTGTCACAAGAATTGATATGTCGCTTGCGCTAAGTAGGTAGTAGGTAAGGTAACTTCGGGTGTGAATTCTCGCAGCAATTGATGCTTGTTGCAGTGGGTTCGGGGAGAATGGGAATACAGTGGCAATTAACATGCATCTTTTTATTCGGAGGCTGATACGTAATACCCACGAGGTGCAGAAATGTCGTCGCTGGATTTAAGTGGAAAAGACGATTAAATGAAGAGTAATTCCCGAGGGGCCCAATCGCAGGTATCGGAATCACCACTTAGCCCCCAAATTTACCAGTCAATGCCAATGAGGGGCCCCTCGTGACCATATCTCGAAAATGCCTCAGGAAATACCGCGACAATGGCAGCTGAGACCCCGTTTTTAGATTCTCCATTGCAAAACCATTGTTGGGCAACTTGGCCTCCAATTCATCGAGGGCCGGCGCCGAACTTCCGAAGCGGTTCGACTGCACCACTTACACCCGGCAGGGCTATCTGAAAGGACTCCACACCATTCTCTTTATTACACCAGAAAGAGATCAAAGCTTGCCGATCATCATAAAGAATCTTAAATCGATAGCCCTCTTCACCAGTCCTGAATCACCGAAATGGCCTGAGCACCCGAAAGCGGCGTAGCAGCAAGTGAGGGAACCAGCTCCGGTGTCTTTGCAGCCCTTCCGCTTGGCACAGTGAGCTGGAAGTCTCAGTTGATTTGCTTCGGGGGTGAGTGGAAGGGTAACACAGATTGGGAAAATCAGATGCTGTTTATGTAAACTATCATAACGCTAACTATCATGCAGCTTATCGCTGACCGCCTAATACCTAGTTCTACACTTCCATCCGAGTCATATCTCCTGCGAATGATATCCAATCCAAGTGATATCTTACTTCCGATTCTCCCGAGTCGTATCCATTTAGGTACCTAGGCTTCTCTTTCTCTTCGATCACAGGCTTCTCGGCCCCTTCAATCACAGGCTCCTTAGGGAACTGCTCTTTGTGTGAGGCCCGCCACTTTAGCGTCGCAAGCAATTGCTGGACTTTCCACTTGCAAGACGCAAGCTTCTCATCCAGCTCTGTATGGTCATACCCGCCTGAAAGCCACCAAGGCGCAATATTCTCCGCCAGACTTTCAAGCTCATGCTCGACTGCCCAGTTGCCCTCGTGGAATCCGTGGTGTGGAGTCCGCACTCCATGCTTGTATAGCCTTTGCATGTACGCAGAGTGTACCCGTTCGGGCCAATCCCCACCCTTGTTGACGTAGTCGCTGGCAAACTCGGCCCATGGGGTAAAGAAGCCCGAGAATTCAAAGTCGACGATGCCGGTAATCTCCGGAGGTACAGGGTTCGTGCCCTCAGTGTCCTCCGGATAAAACACGAGAACGTTGCGCGGGGAGAGGTCGGAGTGGGTGAAGACGAACTTGGGGGTGTTGTCGCGGAACACCTTCGGGAGTGTGTTCGTGATGAACTCCGAGATGGCTGGGGCGAGTTCTCTGTTGGCTGTATATGCGTATATCTCCTTGGTCTGTAGCTCGTGCAGCTTGGCTTGGAGGATAACCCGGTGGAGCTTAGGGACAGAAGAGATGGGATCTGTGCGAGTGATGTCGTCTCCGAGGAGTCCTCTTACCATCAGATCGTCAGCCTGAGACGAACTGGCCCAGTGAGTGGGATTGTGCCGGAGGTCCACGTCAGGTTCAGGGTAATTGACAGCGTTGACGGGGCGAAAGATGAGATTGCCGCAATGCCTCGATTGAGGGACTTTCGTCCGCCAGGTGGCAACCATGTCGGCCAACTGCGCACCAACAGCATCCATAACCTTGGAGTCGGTCAGCGACACAGACGAGAGAGGTTCGCCTGGAACTCTGGTCATGAGAATCCATCCCGGATGTTGTGAATCTCCCTCGACGGGGAGGGGGATCGGGTGTTTTGGAAGTTTGTCAGCGTCCGAAGGAAACGTGACAGTGCGTCCGCTCGTAGCCCAGGCGATGACGCGGGGTACCGGCAAATCGGGGCAGTATCGCTGGAGGATCCTCAGGCACGCAACCTCATTCTGGATCTTGGCGGGGCCGAAGAAGCGGCCGTTGACCTTCAAGACCAGGCGCTTGGGCGGTGTCGATGGTGTTTCGGGGACGGTGAGGAAGTAGATCCTGTTGTTGTACGACCTGCCAGAGGGAAGCTGTTCAATCGTGGGTGGGTCGCTGTCTGGGTAGACGGCCTTGAAGATGGTCTCGATGAATGATGTCGGCAGGGAAACACCAGCGATGGGGTGATGAGGAGGCGTCCCAGGTCTGGGAGTCGTGGATGCTGGCTGAGACATTTTCGAGCTGGAGCAGTCCGGGCCCAGAGGAACGGTGTTAGGATGCTGGCAGAGATTGATGTTGGAAACGACCAGGATTGAATGCTGTGAGCGAAGAAAACGAGATGTTGAGAAGAAGCAAAGTCGGATGGGGACGAAGAAAATCGAAGCGCAGCCTGCGGGCTTTTTCCAGAGGACGCAACGGGGTTGTTCCACAACTTGGCGTAGCATGTCTGGTACCCTTCCCCGCCCATTCGCTTCTAGCATTCGCCGGGTGAGTCAGACACCGGTCGTGGCAGGACTCATTACGCACCTCAAACTCAAGCTGGAAGCTACGAGACATCGTTGCCCGCGTCTCGGTCAACATCGGGATTAGCAGCCGGCAGGCACGCCACCCTCGGCCCCAAATCGCCCCTCCCGCTCATGCCAGTGTCCTGTGTTCAGCAGCGAACCCGGGCCCCTCAAGAAAACAATCCCCCCCACGCACCTGCCAAAACAGAAACCACCACCGCCCACCACTTATACTTCCACACAAAAAACACCCCCCACACCGCAAACATCGTCGGCAGCGCCGTCGCCCAATACTGCCCAAATAACGCCCCATCCGGCCCAAAAGCTTCCATGCTGTAGATGCCCGACACCCAGCTCAGCGGCGCAAAACACATCGCCACGAATGTGAGCGCCTTGGCCGTCTTTGCTTCGTCAATTCCCAGGCGTCCTGAGATGATGCCGGCGAGTGCGGCGATGGAGGTGGTGATTCGGTCGTAGTCCTCGCGGCGGAGGGTGAATTGCCGGTGGAGGAAGATGAAGTCGTTGATGGGAGATTTCCATTCTGATGATGTGTAGGGATCTATCACGTCGTCGCTGCTGCTTACTTCTGCGGCGGGGCTGTCTCGGGGCGCTAAGGTGATGCGGTCTGGGGTGTGCTGGTGGGATCGGTCTGGGAAGTGTCCACGGCGGTAGGTGGTAGTGAACGTGTCATAAAAGTACGGCGGCGGGTGGTGCTCATCTCGGGCGACGCCAAGTGTGTCCAGCATGGCGGTTACGGCCTGGAGATACTCTGTGCATCGGAAGCGACTCCATGCTGTCTCGACCTCCTGGGCGGCACGGACCTGCTCGGCTGTCTCTCGTCGTAAATTCCAGCCTGTACTTCTCATTTTCGCGGTCTGGAAAGCCACAAAGTCGTGGACGACGCAGAAGTGGCTGGCGATCAGTTTCAGTGGGAACAGTGTGACACATGACGGGTGGTCTCGGTTGTCGAGCAGTGCGCCGTGTCTGCAAAGATAGTAGCGCAGGTCTTCGAACATTGATGTTCGCGGCGGCGACATGTCATCCAGTTGCTCCTCGAGTACTCTTCTGAAGTCGTTGACTGCGCCGCGTCTCCGGGAGCCCTGTTCGTCTTCACCGGTACCACGTGCCATCGAGTTGAGGGCCTCCCGCGTGCCTGAGGATATGGCCCCGTCTCGGATCAGACTTTGAGGAATGAACTCTCGGTACCCGCCGTTGAAGGGGACGCGGTGCCTCAGGCTGACAGGTCCGCCATTTCCGTTGACCAATGCGTATTCTGGTGGCGGATCGCAGAGGATGATCGCTATAGCCCGAGAAATCATGTTAGACAGGTGGGTTATCAGGGAAGCTGAATGGTGTTGAAATGATGCCTACCGTCCCAGCTATCACCACGCCGAACCGACCAGTACGAGCACCGATGCGGTACAATCATCAACCACCGCCGCCCCTCGGGGAGTGGAAGACCCTCGGGGAGCGTCTTCCGCTGGTAGAATTGCAGCTCTCTGCCCGTTGCCTCGCAGCGCAGCGCAAGCCCTTCATCCCCAGGACACAGCATCCGACCGGTCACGGAACACGGCCATTGGACGTCTTGCGTGCGGCCAGTGTAGAGCCACATGCTGAACAAGTCTTGGTGGAAGCGCTTCTCTGCAGGCATCGAACTGGGCAACCATGAAGACCGGATATGGTCTTCGTCGGTTGTAAATGCCGGCCCCTGTGTGGTGTGTTCGTCCAAAAAGTCGTCCGGGACACCTAGCCTGTCGTGCAGCACTTTTTCAATGGTCTGGGCTTCAAAGTCTGGCGGATGCGGGCGGTAGGCCCCGGAGCGCTCGAGGATGAAAGTTCGACCATACCGATGGCGCGGGGGATTGGCGGCAAAGAAGGCGCTGACTTCGCTGAGGCTCGAGCTCTCGCGCAATGCCAGTGTTGAGACCGGATTGTCGAGACTGAGGCCAATGACAGAGAGACGGAAGCTCATCATTCTAACGGGATGGGTTGCCCTGAATCAAGATATCAATTCGCCGGGGAGTTAGGACTTTGGTAGGGCGAGCAACCGTCACGCTCGCTGTTTTATATCCGTATTTCCGATGTACTGTCGCTGTGCAGCTCCTTGGGCATCGAGGTCAATTGGGCGCTCAGTTGGCAAGGCTGGCAAGGGCACGCATCCTCGATCGCGACCGTCGGCGCGTCGTTGTTTTCCAAACTCGCGGGGGGAGAATTGGAAACATACGACTGGCTCAGCCGTGGCGCCGTGTGAACAACGAAAACGCTATGACGTTGCCCACCAGGATCACGTCCGAGTTGGCGGCCTGCGACGGCCTCGAGGGCCAATGAGGACCGCTGTGGCCATCGGAGGCTGATTTGAGGGCGTTTTTCTTCACATCGATAACACTAAAAATAGCATTCGTGCCGGGAGCTGAAGCAATGCTTCCCAAATGTTCAACCGAGTTTCGTCCTCTGGTTTTTGCGAGATCCCAAAAGTCTGGATCCTTAAAAGTGAGGGAAAACATCCGTCCACTCCGGGGTCTCATAAGCCGATGTAGGCATCTCCAGTATACTCACAAAAGCCTCCAACACGATATAAAACCGCGCAAGGAACAAACTAACCCCACAGACAAACACGATGACGCTGAGCCCAAAGCTCTGCCACCACTTCTTCTTCCCATCCATCCAGTGTTCCCTGAAGTCGTTGAGTTTCCGGTTATTCGCAACCAACAGGTTCAAAATCACCCACAGACCGCCACAGAACCCGATGTAAGAAGACGACGCGTACCAGAGCCATTTCTCTGCTTCGGTGGGGAAGTGATCGTTCCATGCTGCGGCGTGGATTCCGCCATAGCAGAAGTTCGCAAGCCACAGCCCCATCCCAACCATAAGGCCGTCGACATTGCGCAAGAGGTCATTGGAAGGCCAATTCTGGATGTGGTCGGCTACAAGCTGCTCTGGTTCGAGGTGGTAGCACCGTGCGCCGGTATTTTCGTGCATCAAGACCCATCGGTCATCTGTGAGGAGGGGGTAGTTGACGAGGGCGTCCTTGAGGAGGGACCACCGCCGCTGGTCCTTTCGGGACACTAGGTCGTTTGTGGGGCGCTTGTCGACGACCCTTGGCTTCCGCTCGAAGAAAGCGGCCCCACTCTCCTTTTCTCGCTGGGACTGGAGCAGGTCCATGCACGACTGGGATGATCGGTACAAAGATGCTGAGGGGGCGAAAGTTCCGGTTTGGCTTGCCTGTGGGTTGGGTTCCGAGTTGGAGGTGTTACGAAAGCAAACTGTCTCCAGCTCAGGTGCCATAGAGAAAAGCTTCAGGTGGGCGAAAAGTGTTTTGACAAGCGTTTGGGATTTCATATTCTTTGGGTTGAGGTAACCGCTCATCTCTCTGCTGGAATACATGAAAGCGGCCAGCGCCTCGAGTTCCTTGTCACGGATAACGATGGATTGGTTTGGCAAGAGTGTCTTGTTCCACCAGAACATGTACATGGCAAAGGCGCATAGGCTTTTGAGGTCAGAATCGATGAGCAGTTGGATGTTTGTGTGGAGAAGGGAAACTTACACATGGGCGACTGTGTTGACCTCCAAGAGGGTCACAGGCAAGCTTGCGGCGAGCCGCCCAATGACCTGAATCAGCAGCCAACTTGCCTGCACGATGACTGTTGCTTTGGCCAGATTGTTTGCCTTGCTCTTGTCATCGATGTTCTCTCGATCGACTCGCGGAAGGTGGCCGTACTGGGCGAGCAGCGCTACTCCCCTTGCTGTGAGCGTCAATCTCTGCGGGGACTGACCCTCGCTACCCTTCTCTGCATCGACAGTGTCCAACCCTTCGAGCTCAAAGGCAAATCCGCCCGTGCAAGCAAAAAAACCGTGGGTCATGCTCCATTCGGTGGCACTGGATGGAGAACAACTGCCGTTTTTAATCGAGTTGGTGTCTTTTAGCGTCTCCGTCACGAGCTTGTGGAGCAGTTTTGCCGAACACCACTGCCGCCACGCCGCGAAAACAACGAGTTCTGGCGCGTAAATTCCCGTGATGATCCATCGTGTGTTAAGCCAGAGATCCGACACTGGCGTGTGATTTCGCGATGGCACGTTGAGATGCAGAGCCGACCAAACGCAGAGAATAAGCGTCAAGACGCACAAAATAAGAAGCGAGGACGTTCCTCGTCCGTTTGGATCTTGCACGTATCCGACAAGTCTCGATGCACTTGATGTTGCGTTGTTGGATGTGGTGGGGTCATCAGCCCTGCCAGGCTGAAGGATGAGAGTCCAGAAGAAAAGATGCGCTAACATGTTGGGAAAGAAGCCGGCGTGCTCGAAGGTGGGCTCATCGGCGCATAGCGCGAGGAGTGACCAAGGAAAGTGGAGCCGAGAGAGTTTGTTCTGACATCCTCCTTTTGAAGAAAGTGGCAGTCGCGACCGGTAAGTCTCCCAGAAAAGAGCCCATGTTGCTAGCCGAACATGAAACCAACGCAAATACAGCCCGCCGCTTTCATATTGCCAGTATTTCGGGGATGGCCCAACCACATGGCTGGGCGCAAGTCGATTGGATAGGCCTCTGCGTCGCGGAATCTCTTAGGAAGAAGGGAGGGATGCGCGCTTGTGCAGGACCCCTTGGCGCGCTCCAAGTTGCTGTTTCTGGCGCTTCGAGCGCCTCGCACTGGGACGGTGAAGGTCGCAGAGCCCTGCCAGTAAAAGTTCTCTCGAAACGAGCATCGAAAAGCAGGTCAACATCGCGCCTCCAGGGGCCGGGGAGGTGCATCGCACACCGTCGGCTGTATTTTTCACACTGTCCACTGGGGGTTGAGTGACAGGGCTCCAGAGCATGTGAGCGGGTAGAATTGTGGGTCCATGATGCGAGACGTGCGGTAGTTTAGCAGACGTAATGCAAGCGAGGGGTCGCTTAACCCCAATATCCGCGCCCAACGGCAAAACCGCGACAACGACGCCATTTCTTCAACCTCCGTCATCATCACCCAAGGCCGTGAGGCATCGGTTGTTTTGTGGCGTTGATCATGGCATCGAACGCAGGCGCCTCGCCTAAGAGCGGCCGATTGACATGGGCTCAGATACGTGAGTAGTGTTGCTCTCCGCTCACCTAATTTTGAAGCGCACAAGTTCTGACATGTAACTAGTTCCTTGGCAGAGAGACAACCAGTTCATTATCACGGGCTACCGACGCGCCTCCTTCTCCTACGCGGCTTCGATGTGGAGCATATTTGGGATACACAATGAGACAGGTACAATTCGATGGTTGACAAAAATTCACCGAAAGTCTCCGCTGACGCTGCGCCAGCTAACATCTGGTCTCACCTCCTTGGCGCCCTACTCTTCGTGGCCCTATTCACCCATTTCTTTTTCTGGTCACGGCTTCCTCATGGCCTGATATTCCAAGATGGACTCGCTGTCGGGGTGTACTTCACCGGCGTCGTCGTCTGCTTCATCCTCTCGACCGTCTTTCACACCTTCTCGGACCACAGCCCCCACATGCACAAGTTTGGCAACGAGCTGGATCACCTCGGCATCGTGCTTGTCATGTGGGGGACGGGTGTTTCTGGGGCCCATTTCGGTTTCTACCACCACCACGCGATTCGCAACTTCTACTTCGCGCTTCTCACCACCACGGCTATTGGCTGTGGGATTTTCACCCTGCGTCCCAAGTTCAGGAGGCCCACCTACCGGCTCGTGCGGTTCTTCATGTACGCCTTCCTTGGTGCGAGCCTTTTCACGCCGATCATCCATGGCCTGTATAAGTTCGGGTGGGACCAACTTAACGATATGATGGGGCTGGAGTCCTTCTTTGGCCTAGGGCTGATCAACTTCTCTGGCTCAGCTGTGTATGCGTCGAGAATACCGGAACGGTGGTTTCCGAAGCGGTTCGATCTGCTGGGACAAAGCCACAACTGGATGCATATCTTGGTCTTGACGGGTGCTCTTGTGAGACTCAACGGCTTGTTGCTGGTTGTGAGACGGTGGCAGGAATATGGTGGTTTGGATGGGCACAGCTGAAACGATCTCGAAAGGAGATACGTGCTATGAGGGAGAGCTGAGCATCAGGATAAATCCCCCTAGTCTACACATATTGGATATGTTCCTCACGATACCCGCCATTCACTGCACCCTTACACCATGTCAATCACGGCCAGAAATAAATTTGATATTGACTTTGAAGCAGAAAACCTCTGACCCAATCCTGGAGCAACGAGACGTCAGCACGGTCCTCCCGGCTCTGTTTCCATGCGCTGACATAAAGATCAGGGGCCGCTGCACTTTTGTCCACGTTCTGGGCTGTTCCAGATCAAGCAGCTCCTGGCGTCATCCTCGTCGGCCGAACCACTCGACCACTCCGGGTCTTTATCGTCGGCTGAACTACTCGGTTAACATGAGTTTTTGTCCGCCGCCGAACCACCCGGTCACTTCGGGTCTGCCACGCCGGCCCAGGCACGGCTGAAACCGCTCCACCCACCAACGGATTGTCGGCATTCCACGCTGCCTTCTTCTCTTCTGGGATCGCAATTGCCGAAGGCGGCCTTGCAATTCCGACAGTCCACTTGCCGTTGGGGACCCTGTCCTTCAAAGCCTCATAGTCCGCCCAAGCCCCATCATACCGAAACCAAAGGTGAGGAACTCAAAAGTCACCACAACCTTCTGCAGCGATTTGATCTCCTTGAAGTATCTGTCCTCCAGCATCCGATACCACGCCGCCCTCACGTCAATCCCCCAGGGTCGAAAATTGGGCGGCTCGGCCATCATCTCGATTGTCCTCAGATCCGGGAAGCTGTCTCGGATGGATTCGAGAGCCCTAATCCACCCGTTGTAGGGCACATTGGCCGACGTCATCCACGGGAAGCGGATTCAAACGTGTCGCACCAGACGCGCCTTTTCGCCGAACTGCTCAAGGAACGTGTCGATGTAGGATTTGTCCGAGTCTTTGACCGTGTGGTACGAACTCTCCTCAAAAAAGGGAAGTACATATCGAGGTTCTCGAAACTGTTGTGCGAGTACAGGAGCGGCGTAGCCTCGCTGTTGAGCAGTTCCCCCGGCCTGGAGTAACTTTTGATCCGGAAGTCTCTGGGGCGTTTGCGGACGGCTACGCGGTTGTATAACTTCCAGTCTGCCATGAATGCGATGGGTTTGTCGAGGACGAGGAGCTCGGAGTAGATGCGGAGACGAATCTCAGTGGGGAGATTGAGAAAGTGCATTGTGGAGGTTGTGAGAGGTGACTCGGAAGTCAGAATGCTGGTGTCTCGTCGCTCGATATCGTTTGATGGGAGTTGTGAAACTTGGGACTGCGAGAAGCAGGACGTTGTTTGCGGGGAAGAAGAGTGATTGCGTGCAAACGGCGACTGGGGCTAAGACTTTTAGGTCCTTGTGTAACGCGCAGCCTCAGTGCACGTGAGACGTGATGCAGGATACAGCAAAGCGGTCGCCAAAAAGAGAGACACCAGATCCACCACCTTCAATTTGGTAAGGCCATGACGGGTATTATTCGCATCAGTGAATTTTGTAGGTATCCATTAGAAACAAGCATCCCACTAGTACTGGAAGGTTGAGGATTCGGCATACATGGTATTGTTGGGACATTTGCTCAAGATATCGAGATGGCCAAGGTGTTGGGATTGTAGAAGAAAAGAAATTGTAAGGTAGGTAGTTAGTTACTTACAGCCAAATCGCTGTACTGTGTGATGTTTCGTACCTAACTATGAGGCACGCATGTCGTGGGGTGCTTTTATTCCACGCATCCGCTTCATCAATTCGGGGGGGTCGATGATGGTGTGTTCAGTTCATGCAGCCTATTGGTTCCCCAGGCGGCCCTTTGCTGCGGTCAACCTAACCCAACGGGCCGAGACACTTGTGACTTGACGAACTGGAAATGCAAGCCACGATGGCAAGGCGGTTTTGTTGGAGTATCCATCGATATTCTGGCATCCACGTGTCTCAGATTTCTATAGGCGTCCTTTATGTAGGTAGGAGCGGGGTCAACGAAGCCTTATCGGAGAGAGGGGTGTTGTCGCCGACGACTCCATCTGAAGTAATTCCATTTGCCGATCGCTTACTCGGAATGTGATGATGGTGTGAGGTGAGGAACGATCGTTGGTAGCCTTGATGAACAGATGTGTCCTGTTGTATTACACAGTTTCGCTTGCGCGGCCCAATCGCGTCTTGCAACATGTCCGACCCAAGCCCAATGAAACCTGAAGTGAGGCTGTAGATTGGCAAGACTCGCGCCTTCCAAGATAATAACCTACTGGCTTATCCCCAAAGTCTGAAAAACATTCCCCTGGGCGGAGATAACGACACTTCAAGTCTTAGCCGTTCCGGCATCCACGAGTCGACATACCCAGCATGGGGACGTGTAAAAAGAGCGGCTGCGAGAGGGAAACATCTCGCAAGTATTGCTCCAGGCACCGCTGCAAAGCCGTGGAGTCCTGCGAAAACCCAAGACAAAGACAAAGCGGTGTATGCGCAGACCACACCCCCTGCACGAAAGCAAGTTGCGACGAGCCGAGATGGTTCAGCAACAACCCCCGAGCCGCAAACACGTTTTGCGAAGAACACTTCTACAGCTGCAGAGTCGCCGGCTGCTCCTCCTTTCCAGCAAGCCCGCCATCTTCAGATGATCAACCCCCGAGCTACTGTGAGGCGCATTCCTGCAACGCCGCCGAATGCTCTGCGCCTCCTCAAGCTGGTTCCACGTTCTGCCAGAACCATCTGTGCGGGGTTCGGAAATGCACTGGCAGCGGAGCGAGCCGTTCGCAGGGCTACCACTACTGCAACGAGCACACTTGCAAGGCTTACAATTGCGCAAATCAGAAGAGCAGCAGCGGAGTCGCCTGCCGCCAGCACCGCTGCGCAGTTGCCAATTGCCAGGAGCCAGAGGCGAACACTGCCGAGGGACGCACTTGTTGCGAGCTGCATGCCTGCCAGCTGCCCGGTTGCGGGAACCCGTCTCGACACGCCCAGAACCCGGCCAAGGTATCCCCCTTTTGCACCGATCACGACTGCAGAGCTCCAGGGTGCGAAAGGGCTAGGGACCTGGACGGCGGGCGGAGTTATTGCGAGGCCCACGATCTCTGCGGCAAGGTGGGCTGCGAGAGAATCAAACACCCGACCAACAGATTCTGCGAAGAGCACTGGGATACCTGCTCCCGACTGAACTGCTTTACCCGACGCAAGTACCACCTGGCAACGCATTCGGGCTGGTACTCGCCCAGCTGGTGGCGCTCCGACAGATACTACAGTTACACGAAGGAGGCGGATCCAGCGGAATACTGTCCGAGCCACACGTGCGAGGGCTGCTTCGCGGCTCGAGAGAGCGGGCGCGTCTATTGCGCGGCACCAGGATGCGGCCAGCCTCGCGAGAAAAAGTCAAGGTACGGATACTGCGACTACTACCACAGGAGTTGCGAGGCCCCGGGGTGCACTGAGCCGTGCGAGCCACCCGGTCGGGCGTGCAGCGATGCCCATCGTTGCCGCCGTTCTGGTTGTCTGGAGGCTATCAGTAGCGGCGAGGTGCACTACTGTCTACAAGGTGAGTTCTCGAGTCGGTTCGACATCAGCAAACTCTCTAACCCAAACACCAGATATCTGCAAGGCTGAAAGGTGCAGCAATGCCCGGCAGAGCGTTTTTGACCGCAAGGTTGGCCATGAATTCTGCATCGATCATGAATCAATGGCCCACCGCTTCCGGCCAAGCAGAGCGCTACCATCAAGTGATGTCAACGCATTCCACGATGCCCTGCTTCTGCTTCCCAAGAAAAAGCATAGATCCCGGAAACAGCATGCGTCTAGCAACAGCGGTAGCACCGGCTTCGTTGTTGGAGAGGTCACTGACGACTCTGTCCCCGCTAACGGCTTCCCTGGTGATGGCACCGGCTTCGTTATCGAAGAGTTCACTGGCGACCCTGTCCCTGCTAGCGGTTTTCCTGGTGATGACTACGGCAGATTGAACTACTCCGCCGATGTCGGTCCATCTTCCCCGTATGCTTCCCTACCTGACGAAGATGGAAACGCTCAGGGTGACTACGCACTGCACGCCGAGCAGGACGCTAGCAGCGGTGCTGCAAACGACGCTATCCAATACAAGCCCAAATATGCCGACGCTGTTGATACTCTTGCCCAATACTTCGATCCGGACATTCTAGCAGACAGCCGCGTCGATGCTGACAGCTTCCAGGGCTACATGGTTCCGGGAGAGGGTTACACCGTCGTCTGTGGTGTATTCAGGCAATCTCTATATGGAGAAGAGCAGTTTCAAGGTTTGGAACAGGGCGCAGGGCATGTCTTTGGGGATCATAGTGCTTATCAGGCCTGATCGACCAACATGACCTGCAAGGAACTGGAAACGTTGAGGGTTTTCCTCCGCCATGCAGGTTTCTTTTTTGTGCGACACCAGAGTTTCACAACTTCATTTCTACTTTCGACTTTGTATTTCTTCTGCACCAACTCCGACATTCCTTTTCTATCTCCTCTTGACACCCGGCTACCTAGCACTAGCAGCATCAACCGATTCACGTCTATGCCCTACCTATTCCCAACCTTCTTAATCACAATCGTGGTATTTTCCTTCCTAAAATTCGTATGTAGTGTTTTACTCTTATCAGTTCCGCCATTGTTCCCGGTACTTCAGGGGACACGCCGTGAAATGGTTCATCTACTGAGATTACCATCATCTGAGAGTCTAGAAGCCGTAAATCATGTTGAGCAATTTACCAGGGCCCGTGATGTCAATACAATCTGAAAAAGAACCTCAAAAGAAGATCTTGCAAGCGACCTCAATCGCATCCGGCTCCCAACATCTCTATCAATGAATGGTCTTCCGGGGGTTTCTCTGCAAGCACAGGCTCAGTTTTCTGATCGAAGGGCTCAAGCGGTTGACAAAAATAAGAGGGCTGCCAAGACGGCAGCCAAAATGAGCCTGGTGGTGGTCTGATGGAACTTGAAAAAATTGTCAAGGTCACTGTGAGAGTTGACTGGCACGTGCCTGTCTCCTGATCACCACATCACCATCACGCCATCTCCCAACTTTGGTCCCTCCAATGCTGTGGTCCCCCAGCCATTCTCATCGAAAGTTTTAGCAAGACACCGGGTCTTTTTCTTTTCAATTGTCTGATACTTGAGTCGCAAGTGTGACATCTCATGACGAACTGTATGTCACCTTGATGGGCATATATCCTCGCATCGTCGGCCACAAAAATCCCGACGCTTGTCGATGAGAATTACAAACCCCCTCTGATAGAAATCTTGTTAAAATAACGCACAATTCAAGAAAACGACGATGAGAGCCATCGAAGAATCGGTCACGTATCCGCCACCCCGGCTGGGGCTGGGGCTGGGGCTGGGGTATGGTCCAGGATATGGGCTGTCGAACGAATGCCGCAACTCGCCGGCCTGGGATTCGTGGTATCCCCGCCTGCGGTTTGCGCTCTTTGTCATCTTCTTGGTCTATTATGTTTTTGGCATGCCGATTGTTTTCTGGTGGACTCGGCGCAAGAGCGCCATGGCTTCTAAGATTCTGAACGGATACGCATATCTTTCGGCCGTCATCCTCACCGCTTTGTACGTTTCAAGTTCTTTGTCCCCGATGCTCGGTACCCGGCCAGTCTTGGTTTGGGGGGATATGATGCTAATCTCGTCGGAACCAGATACCTGCTTCTCGCTGTCATCGCCGAGGGCCTCTCCAACTGCCAAAAGGTTAACCCCCTCGAATACGCCAAAGTCTGGGTCGCCGCCAACGTCTTCCGCTACCTCGCCAACGTCATCATTCTCTATATCGTCATCCTCCCACTTTCGGCCCGCTTTATGAAGTTCGCTGGCTGGAATGACCATCCTGTCGTTGGCCACTGGATCTTGATGGGTTTTGTCGCTGTCTTCACGCTTCTCTTCGTCATCATGTGGAATTACAACCTCATCCACAGCGTCACTGGCGAAGACACCACAGACCCAAAATACGGCGTCGAGGCCACCTTTGTCACGCTGTACCTAGTTGCTGCACTCTACGCAGCTGGCCATCTGATCGCGGCGCGTCTCCGGTCCCTTCAGAACAAGTCTAGCCAAAAGGTATGTCCGCCGCCTAAAACGAGCGCTTGTGTCTCGTGTTTCTAACTTTAGCGCAGGGTCTTCTCCCGTGGTGTCCCCTCCTCCCACTCAGTCTCGTCGGTTTCGCACTCAGAGACTTCCTGGTCATCTTTGCGTTCTACGTCGTTTCTCGAGAGTACACCGAGGCTGCGTCTACGACATTTCTGGTGCTAGGGCTGGTGTTCCAGGCTATTATGTACCTGAGCCTGCCGTTCCTCGCAAGTGCGAGCGCGCTGGAGGATCCGCCGGCTGAGAGGCTTACTGAAGAGCATGAGACGAAGTAGTTGGTGAGTGCTGAGGAGCGGCTTAGGTGGTTGGCAGATTGTTTATTCCACCTGGTCGAAGTCAAGAGTCTTGGAGGGTCGGAGAGAATGGTCTGTAGCTCCAGAGGTTTCATTGGTATTTGAGCTCTTGCCCTAATAACCTGGGAGAGGCTGATAAAACTGTAACTTGTCAGTACCTACCTAACTAATTACGAAAAGATCAGATACAATACAGAAAATATAATAGAACCAAATGAGAATGCCTCGTTCATGCGCTAGCCGGTTCTCGAGGCTCTAGCAGTGTCATCATTGACACTCCCGGCCATAATCGACAATACTTACTCAAATAGGTACCCGCCGTAAATGTGAAGACTAGTATGGTCGCGCCACTCCCCGCCATGAAAAATAGCTTCCCCAGTCCATTCGTAAATCCCTGTTTTCGGTATGCCAGTCTTGTCCATGACCTTCAGGCTTGCCGGGTTGAGATCAATGACGATTGCTCTAACGTAAAGCTTCGAGTACGGTGCCCAAAAAGCTCTTGTTGCTCGGCAGGCCTCAAATGCTGCCTTTACCGACTCGGTTGCATATCCCTGACCCCATGCCTTTGGGAGGAACGCGTATCCAATTTCGATAGTCAGCGTCGTGGTGGCGGCGGCAGCCGGCAAAGTGAGATGCTCTGGCAACGCAAGGCTGCGCTGTGCATCCCCTTCGGTGCTCACCGACTTCAGATTCAGAAAGCCGATAAACTCGGTCGACTGATTGGAGTCGAGGAGCTTGTGCACCGCATATGTCACTTTGTATGGGCTCTCCTTGGTCGGAAGAGCGGCTTTCAAGGCCTCCTCTGTGTCTTCAATAGTCTTCGACGGGCCATAGATGCTTTGAAAAGTTAGAGGTCAAAGCGCTGGAACAATTTGACAACCGCAAAACCTCTCACCTCCAAAACGTAGCTTTTTCGTCGGTGCGCAATTCATGATACCAATTGAGATCCTGGCTTCCTCTTTCGGCGGTCGTGATTAGAGTGAGCTTCAATCGCGGTGTTAATATGATTGGCTCCATCGGATAACTCCGATGTTAATCGTCGTCGGGGGCCCTGAAGTGTGCTCCGGCGTCCCCGTTTGTGGTTGTCGCAGCTTGTTCGAAAAGAGGTATTTTGAGCGGCTGTCAAAGATGCAGACTTTGGGGTGTTGCTGCACCATTGTTTGGAGCTGTGTTGGAGAGAGCGGCGGTCCTTTATACCTGGTAAAGTTCCCCGCCATTGTGGATCCCCTTTGCGCCCTTGTGTAGAATGTCGCCGAAGGGCGTACTCAGAAGGCGGGGCATCCATCCCTGCCGGCTAAAGAACCTACCAACATCGCGCAGTTTATACCTATATACTGCCACCTCTAATACCTATCCCAGTACACTATTTCCTAACCTACAGTGTAGAACTACCGGTGCGTAACAAATCAGTTTAGAACTACTCTAATAACATATTATTTTCTAAAATAGAGAAGTGATCTACAACGCTACGCGCAAAGTTCCAATTACACGTTGTCAAAAGGCCCGGGAAAAGGCAGGGTGGACTGTCAGAAAGAAGGGGGTCCCAGGGGCCCTGGCCATCTAGTACAGCGGAGCGGATTGGGATTACTAGAGCGCCAGTAAGCCATAGCTACTACCTACATGGTGATGTACTTTGAATTCTGTAGAGAGGGTCACCGCTGCCACGACCCACGTGAAAGTTAAACTCCACAGCAGCAACAGCATAAAAACTAAAATAAACCAAACGTTACAAGAAAGACCCTATATGTATCTAGACCTTACAGTAACCGCCTTGTATCAAATATATCGGGTGTGGTGGGTGTTGACATCTAGTCGATCGGGTGGTTCTGGTCATGGTGCCGCCCGCTGTGCAAGTCAAGTAGACAAGTATTCAATCAGCATCGCCCTCCATAGATGTGCCCTCGTCCTCGCCATCTTCAGGCCTCGGATGGTCATAGATTGAAGGTTTCGAAAAGGGCGATTCTGCCATGGTCTCCCGATGCACCTCAACGACTTCCCGCAGAGCCTCAACCGAAGCATCAACCATCCCTTGGCGAATCTGAAGGTCCCTAATGATCCTAAACGTCTCAATTTCCTGTTCCTTGCCGTACTTCTTCTTCTCGGCTGTTAGTTCATCAAAAAACCGGTCCATCTCCAACAAGTTCTTTGAAACGTCGCCAGACTCGAGGAGCCGGATGACTGACAAGAGCTTCTCGATTTCTGAGTCCAGGTATCGATCTCGCACGGTTCTCAAAAGCTTCTCAAATACCACGGCGTCTTCATCGCTTTGCTTCTGCCAATCGGATGGGAAATCGGGCCCGTTCGCGTACAAGTGGCAGTACCGAAAAATGTCGCGGGCTGATGCATTGTCTGTGCTCGATTTCAGATCAATGTCCATGGAGAGATTCACTTGTCCCAAACGGTCCAGCAGCTCACGTCCCGCAAAGTTGCCTGCGCGATGCAATATCCCAAGGCCATGTCTCGTAATGGATATCATACAGGCCCCCGCAGCGTGAAAGAGGTTGAAAACAGCGAGGTTGTCTTGCGAGACAGCCCTGTTGATGGGCGTCTCGCCTTCGTCGTCGCCCGCGTCAATGTCCTACCCTAAATCTAAAAGTAGGCTGAATGCATGCTGGAGCAACCCCTCGTCACCTATCAGATAAGTGAGGTCGTGGAGAGGCGTATAGCCGAATAGCTGATCGTCGTAGCGTTGTGCCGCGCCGGGTAACATCCGCTCGATCACCTGTATAACCTCTGGGGTAACTTCGCCATTAAGGGCATAATTGAGGGCACGGCTGCCGAATACTCGCTCCTGAGGGTATACGTCGCATCCGGCGTCGAGGAGAGCAAGGGCGCACTTGGGGTGTTCGAAGAACAAGGCTAGCATGAGGGGAGTTTTACCCTCGAAGTCTGGCGCGTCGATATTTGCACCTTTTGCGATCAATTTCGTTGCCGAATCGACGTCGCCCAGAATGCATGACTCTTGTAATGCCTCGTCAAGACTGTACGTGTGATCGGCCATACCATCATTGGCAAACTCGTAGTCCCACGAGGAGAGAAGATATTTCGCCGCTTGCGTGCCGGGTCCGGCCGTTTTGAGCATCAACATCCGCTTTCCGTAAAACATGACGTTGCTTTTCAAAGCAAACATTAGCATCGATTCCTCACCAGAGTAGTGGGCTCATCTTACCGCTCATACGACTTTTGCACGATGGCACGAGGCCAAGCGTGAAGCAAAAATGGGGTGGACCCAGTTGGTTTACGACTAGCGTACTGCAGAGTTCCTATTAGTGGCGATGCATCAATACAATACTGGGCGAGTAGTGCTCACGGAGAGAACCGTTATTCCCGATTCATGCTTATCCCACGGTAAGATGCCGTTGTTTCTGATATTAATGAGCGCCCTATCCACATGACCAAGGTGTATGTTATGCCATATCATCGCGTCGGCCGGGAGCAGTCGAGGCATGCTGATGTGTACGTTTGCCCCTATTCCCGTGAGAGCAGACATCGCCGCGGTAAAAGATATTGCCCGATTCCATGCCCAGGAGGGAAAGTAGTATTCAAAGTATACCGGCGGTCTCGAGTTTCGACATGACGGCAGATCGCAAGCGACTGGATTTAATAGGGGGCGGCTTTGGTAGCTCAGGAAGAACCATCCCAGAGTATGTCTAAGCCAGGGTGGGCTTCTGTACTCAACACGGCGGAAATGACACTGGCATCTGCAGTCAAAGCTGCACTCGAGTTGGATGGCTGTATTTATCTGTAAGACTTGGTCGGATGCGAATCGATCCTGCCATGATGTTTTGCCTGGAGATAACTCATTACTCTGTTCTGCCTGGACGTGGGTCGAAGTGATGGGTAGGTTTTCGTCGTTAGGTAGCTGTGTGCTACCTGTCTCCTGAGCCGTCTGGGAGCTGCTCTCAAGCTGAGAAGTGGGCGCCGTCGTGATTGCGTGGATTTCTAGGAGCAGACGGCCTTGGGCACTAGGTGAACCCCTATTAGCCAAGGTTCCCGTTGTAATACCAAGTACTCGTCTACAAAAGAAACCCTAGAAACCAAACCGGATTGCTAAAAAGGGCGATCACGCGCAACTCACCTCTGTCCAAACAACGTTAACATCGCCATCACCAAATGAAGATTGGCCCGTGATCTGCCGGCTTTGGCACACAAGTTCGTCACTCGCCTGTTCCACTGCCACCGAACGGCATTCGAGACCCTTTTGTTGGCAAGCCCCCGGGTATGGAAGCTCTGGGCAAGCTTATCAAGGTCTAGCATTAGCGCTTGAATCTCAGCGGTTGTGTTCTTCAGTAGCAATAGGGTTTCTCCTGGTATCGTCGCTGGCAGAATTCTGTATGACGAGCGGAATTCCTCTCCAGCTCGCTCGATTTGTGAGTGCAGTGCTCGAAGAGTGGCCAGCTAAAACACCGTCAATAACTCATACATAACAGGTTCTTCAGGATATAAGAACAATACCTCGTTCATAAGAGTAGCGAGTTCCCCCTTCACATCAGCCATGGATCTCAGCATGTTGACGATCCGCGGCAAGGCTGCAAGAGCCTGCCCAATTGCTATGAGACTAGCGACGGCTCCGAGCGGCTCCATTGCTTTCTGGTCAAGGTGTTGGTCCAAGGAAATGTCGCTTCGTTGGCTTATCAAAGTGTGGAGGTCAAATTGAGAGATAAACTATGGCAACTTCAAGGGACAGGTTGTAAAAGAACCCAGTCATTTGATGGCTGGGCGATACCGCAAGTTGGATAAAATGGCGCACAAGCTGAACAACGCAAGGCAGAATACCGGATCAACAGAATAATCCGTACCGACCAGCAGTTGGGGCTCTCTGCTTGTCTTACGCCTTCTGTTATGCGGCGTGTGTTACACAGCAGCTGGCCTAACCATCCCCAACGGCCGACCCCTGGCAACATGCTAATCTCGAGGAGACGGGTGACCACACTCAGCCAGGAGAGGATGCTAGCCTCGCACAGAACGTCAGGTTGACGAGGGCCGTGGCTCTTAGCACATCCGGTCCGAGTCATCTGGATGCCGATGTTCCCCCTGATTCCAAAGTTGTCAAGGACTGGGAAAATGGCGTTTTGCTTGAACCATTGCGTCACGCCGCCAATGCAAGAATGATTGAGGGGCTTCCAGACCACCCAGCCTCTACCCCTCATCCAAATGGGGTCTTCATGATGCGTCAGATTTGGCTCGCATCTCGTGCGTCGCAGGAGCCTTCTAGCACTGTCATCATGCCGCTAGACAGCCGAGGTTCTCGGATCCTCATCTGTTTCGCGGGTCCGCCTTCAACCCCTTATGCGAATGGGGTCTTTGCTGTTCAGTTAGCCCTACTATACGACTGGCCTATTGAACCCCCCACAGCTCAGTTCCTGACCCGAATATATCATCCTAACGTTGCCCCGGACGGCAAGATCTGTATGGACGTGCTCGAAAGAAGCGACAAAAGAAGCTGGTCCCCCGCCTATTCTGATTTCAATCCAATCGCCATGGCCATAGTCTCGATTCTGCATGATCCAGGGCTAGATGATCCCTTAGTGCCAGAGATTGCTCGGACGTATGTGGAGAGCCGGGCTCTTTACAACGAGAATGCGAGCAAGTATACGAAGATGTATGCAACAATCGAGGCTGCCATAGCGCACATCCCTCCGCTGGGGGAAACGGAACTGCGAGAGTGAAGGGAACTTGGGTTATACAGCACAATTACATCGTGTCTCCTTAGCCCCTACCGCCGCTTTATTAAGACTAACCTAAGGACTTCTGCTAATACACGGTAGTGTAAGGAAAGGTCACCTGATTGGCACGTGCGCTCGGGCGCCCCAGCCATGCCCTCTAAGGTGGCAAGGGTGGGTGTGCGCTTTGCGCAGCCTCGAGGGCCCTCTCTTTAGCGGTCTCTTTCCGCAAACACTCCGCTTCACCTATTCACAATATCTATACTACAATTGCCAACAATCCCGACGTATTCCATTTGCGGCCGTAAATAAAGGCACCAGGGCCCACCTCCTATCAGAGAACTTAATTTCCACATCTACCCCTGAATGATGACGTCATCGTTGCCATAACAACCTCGGTGAGACCCAGTGTTGTGTTTGTTGTGGAGCACGATCCGCTGCTTCAGGGTATCCACGATTTACCTTCACGCCAAAGGGGAAAGCCATTCATCGAGAGGAATTCCACGAGGAATTGAGCACCCCGGCAAAATTTGAGAGGCGTCCCACCACAGCCATGAGCCTGCAACTTCTCAAAAATGCGGAGAGTGGCCAGGTACGGGCAATCCTCATTGCCCTCTGCGCCGATGATGAAGTTCGCGAAAAGGCGATCGACTATTATCGCCAGCTCAACCCAGACTATAAGCCTGGTGCTCCCATTTCCAAGCGTGCGCGCTCTCCGTCGCCGGCGATCAAGATTTGTGTCCAATGCGAAACCGCGTTTGACAAGAACAACAACACTAAGAAGTATTGCCGGTATCACAATGGTGAGTTGACCTGTATAGCATGACTATAAGGATGTCATCTAAGTTTGACACAGGAACCATGGAACCCGATTACGACTCGGACTTCTGGGCCGACCATGACGAGGATTGCCACGGGACAATTGACTCGGACTTCTGCCGTAAAGAGTACCCCGAGGGTTTCATATGGGACTGCTGCAACAAGATCGGCTCGGAAGAGGGGTGCAGGATGAGTCGCCATGAATCTGACCCTAACAAGAACAGACGGCATGGGCGCGAGGAGGATGATTCGGCTTCGGAGTGCACTTATGCCAGTGACTATGTCGACGATGAGGACGATGAAGATGACGACGGCGACGAGGGAGAGGATGAGGAGCAGGATAGCGAAGAGGAGAATGGCAGGGCTAAGAAGCGGCAGAGGGTCTAGCACCAGCGATAAAGTGAGAGTTGAGACGCAAATAACTCTTTAGGCATTGTCCTGTCATATAAGCCAAAGCTCAGCAACAAATCAGCATCCAACTTTCAAGCAGAAGCAACCATATCTCCCTCAATACCAATATAAAACAGCCCCAATAACCGTCCAGCTCACCGCCCCTCCAACGATTTGCGATCCACTGTACCAAAGTTAGCAACGGCTCTGCCACCAGTACCCCTCAGCACCACTCACAAGCCCGGACCCATGCGCTTCCAAGCCACAAGACAATCGGCAGCACACAAGATGGTACCCGCGAGAATAACCGTCCCAACTTCTTGCCACTTTCCCTGGTACGCAAACGCAAACATGGCTGTCGCAATGCTGATGTCTCGCACGCCCAGAAGCGGCAGAAAGATGGAAACCTCCTCGGACACTTCCTCCTTGATTTTCCCGCCCGTGGGCGTGGAGAGTTGCTTAGAGGCAGGAGCAGGTAGACCAAAGAAGACAGCGGCTGCACGATGCGGGAGCACGACTTCAAAGAGACCCAGGCCCGTGTAGCTGGCTGCTACCGAGAGCCCGAGGACGCGCCATGTGGAGTCGCTGAGATAGAAGGGCATTTGGGTGGACCTTGGGGCGATGTAGGTGGGTGGCTTGAATAGACTGAATTGGAATGATGTGTAGAAACCCGGAACGTTTGAAAGGGAGAGGGAGCTCGGGCCGTTGATGAAACATCAGCTCATTGCTTCTGCGGGGTACCACTCAGCCTCCGGGCCATCCCGATCAGCCAATGACAATTGGTGTTTATGTGTTGTAGCCGCATCGCACTGACATTCTCTGTCTGCGGCTTTTTTACCCCAGTTTTGGTTGTGATCACAATTGCCAACAAAGGAGGTAGTCATGTCTGGTTATAAAAGCCTACTTGGCAAAATGCAGGTTTGTTGCCTTGCGCTCAACTGCTGAACAGTCCTGGAGCCACTGAGCAAATAGTGCTCAGCGACAGAATGCTCAGTCCTCAAGCCCACTGAGCAAGGTACGAAGTACCTCTTAGATAGCTAGTATAGATAGACATCGTTGTGAAAACGATGGCCGTGAGGGACTCTGGTTCCTCACGCTAGTATTTAATTGTTCATTTGTGTCCTACTGTTCAGACTCACCTCTGTGCATTATAGTGACAACGACCTACAGTGACATTAAACCCCCGTCTAGGAGTGCTAGCTCAACAAGCCGTCTTCGGAACGCCCCTTAGCCTTTGGCGTCCTGCCATACGTTCTGTCTTAACCCGCGCCAGTCCTTTCGAGGCCTGTGTCGGGTGCAGGTCGTAATAGTGCGTTTTCACATGGGGAGGTGTCGGAGCCGGTGCATGGGAGGATATACCCCAAGGAGGTGGATGTGGCGGGGAGGGGGTCGGAATCTAGAGATGGTAGTCAGATCAACTTGGCATAGAATATGACAGTTGGAAGGAGGAATCATAAAGACGTTGAAAATACAATAGATTCATGGCGAATGGGCTGTGCCGTTCATTTTAATTGTTTCTGGCCCCTTTGTTATCTCGCCGTTTAACTCATTCCTCGCCTTTGTTCCCTTGTAGGAGTGATGCCAAAGACTGGACCGGATTTAGTTTTTTCCTGCGTCGTAGATTACACTCTGCATCTTTCACATGAGACGTGGATGAACAGAATTGCAGCTTGGTGTATTCTGCACACGTCAGAGTGAAGGAGTTTCAGTAAAAGAAACCCTGGAGGTGCCCGGGGGGCCCCGGGAGATATTCGACCCTGCCCCTAGTTTCACCGGTGGAGCTGGCCCATGGCACAAGGGATCCGCCACCGAAATCTCCGTTGATGATGGGCTGGATGCTTGTGTCGCGATGGCGAGCGACGTCGCGGTGACGGTGGTGCCAGTGGTCACCTCAGTGGTGGTCGTCTCGCTGTTAGTGTGCGTGGTCGTGGCAACCACATCGCGGGTCACGGTGACTGTTGCCGTGACAGGTGCGAGGGGCTTGATGGACAGGAACGAGGAGCAATAAGCCTGGCCAAGACTGGCGGGCGTGTTGAAGACGATGGCGTTGAAGCATTTGTTAGAGCATGGCTTTGCAGAAACCGCGGCAGCAAAAAAACTAGTCGTACTGAGGACGGAAAACTTCATGATGGTTGTGAAACGAGTGACGCTGGGAGTTCAGCCCAGGACCTTTTAGTGGATGACAAGAGTGGGAAAAAGGATGAGGAATGTAGCAAGAACCCGCTGACGATCTTGCCTGAATCCTCGTCGTTTTTGAGCGTTTTCAGCGTCTCCACGTCATGTTGGTGCCAAAATTCTGGCCTGCGATATTGATACCGTTTAGGTTAGTTGTCTTGAACATCGCTGTTATAAGCGATTGTAGTGGACCGGGGCCTATTACAACCAATCCCGGCCCGCGATTGTGCTGCTCCGGAGCAAAAGTCGCGGGCATGGATTGGCCTGTCAGCCAAGATTTCGCATCAATGCAGGCCTCGACATGTCAGGGGGCAAGGGTTTAGCTCAGCTCAGGCCTAGAACCCAGAATGCTGGTGAGGAAGCGAGTTAGGTGGATCCTAGAGTGGGTGCGATTTTTGCTGCAGATCGCTCACGCCCCATTTTTGGACCTACCAGCTCGCAAAATTCCCAAGCATATGAATTTCCGCTTCAAAAGTTCAGCTCCGCCAGCCTCAACTAGCGCCTGTCCACGCGCCCCTATCTTGGATCGCCTCGACTGAATCATGATCCAGTCTCCATTAGTCTTCGGCTCAGCGCGGGGAAACGTGTGGGTCGATTTTCTCACCATCGGCAAAGGACGGCGGTGGCGAAAGCCAGGTCCCAAGTAGTAGACTAAAATGTATGCTTGGCATGCCGCTTATCCCTATTGTTGAAATCTCCTCCCCTTCAAAATGTGCTGGAAGCATAGGCCGCTGACTGCCCACTGCGATGCAAGGCCCAACCCAACCTCTTCGCCTCACCTGCACTCTTCTCCGGTTGCTTCTAGCACCCCTAAACCGCGTGTCGTCCGCAAACTCCCCGACCGCACCAGTCTCCCTCAACGCCTGGATACTTGCCCAGGCCGCATCCCTCCGCATATTGCAGTCGTCGTCGCACAGCGCCGAGCCTCAAGATGTCAACCGGATGCATGTTCCGGAGCGGGGGACCTCTGATTTGCCCCTGTTGGCTGGTCCCTTGCCGTGCGTCAGGTGTCATCCATCAAACTATACGGACTGGAGATAACCCTCCCCGAGAAAACATCAACCTTCGTCAGAGAGCCACCGAAGATGGCCCGCATACCCCCTATCCCGGACCGACAATTTACCGCTGTTGCTGTTGTCTTGACTGCCCGTACGAGATCGCCATCAACTCGGTTGACGCCACCTAGAACACGTACGGCATCGGCGTTCACAACCTCGGCAAGCGCTTCTGTTTGGCCTCCCGGGCGGCTTCGATCCCGCCAAGCACAGGCCAGCATTGTAGAGGTGGCGGAGGTGTCTGGGATCGTGTACACCTCTGAAGCCGTCTTCTGGTTGTCCGTGATGTGGTTCCTGCGCAAGGTGTTGCGGCTTTCGATCTTGCCTGCGGGATATGATGCGGAGAGGAGGGAGCTGGAGGCGTGGGGGGCATACAAGGTGGTGGAGTCGGGGCGGGTGCTTTCAGCTGTTGAAGGGTAGGTAGGAAGATTTGGGGAGGGAGGGAGACCTGCCAATTTTCTTCCGAGCCTTGAGGATTGGCGTGGCGAGGAATGCTGGCTACGCAACCGATGACAATGGTGCGCGGTGCGCTCGTCGGTGAGGCAACGGCCCTGGCTTCGCTCTGCTTTCGGGCGTTCAAGATGGACTTTGTCATGTACACTATGGAATTTCCCAAAACATCCCTTTCCGACCTGACAGCGACCATCTGGAAGCTGAAGAAGGAGCTTCTCGGCCGGCTCCCTGAAATAGCCCGAGATAGAAACCCTGTGTGGCTGCTGCGGTTGGGCCTTGCGTCGGATGGGAAAGGGACTTACTGGTAAGTACTGGCGGTTTGATTCTCCCTTTCACCTCGTTGAGCAGGGAGACAACTGGGTATCGCTGAACTGTGCGCCAGTATCCTCCTCGAATAGCGAACCGTTACCTTTGCATTCTGGACATATGGCCTCATTTCCCTCTCCTGGAAGCGTCAGCTCCCTCGCATCGCTGTTCCCACAACCGGATGCAGCATCAAGACCATTCTCTGCTCAGACGTATACGATACTACTGTTATCTAACCCTAATATGTTTGTCTGCTTCCTTAATATATATTATCTGTTGATTGGCTGCCTGCTTTATTTAAAATAGATTGATGACGCGACCACGTGCCATCTCTCCTGCTTCACCGGGCGAACGCGAAAAATGCTGCGCCTCCTTGCTCGGGGGAGGCCCTGCATATTTAACCAGCAACATATCGACACCAGCCCTCAAACGTTCCGAATAGCAGCAACGGCATAGAAGCCAGCTCTTGAGCACGCATCAATGATCCAACCTCGCAGCCCGTCTTGACTAGGAGAATTGCTGGCCTCGGTAGCCGACTGTGCGAGCAATGCTACCGAGCATTTCGCTTCGATGAACCCACAGCCGGGTGGTACGCCTCGACAGCGGCAACATCTGGCCGCCCAATCCTGGCCTTCGATAACAGGACAAAAGCTGTGGTGGATGAAGGGAGTTGGATAGGCTCGAAGGGGCCTTTCTATGTTCCTGGTAATTATGGCCTGAGGCTGCTAGGCGAAAGGAATATAGTGCTGCCCGACATGGCGGAGCTGCTCCTCTCGTCGACCCTCGGCTGTAGGTTCTGTTCGTTCCTTCACGACGCAATATCAACAAGAATTCCAAGAAAAATAATCCAGCACCGAGGCTCAGTTCCTATGAGAATGATATTGGAGGGCTTCTCATCTGACAAGCCCCTCGGCCAATGTGGCATCAGATCCTTGGTCGTCTGCCTGGGCGAAAAGTCCGAAGGCGGCGGCTTCTATCACAACATATGGTTTCCTATTGTTTGTGAACAAGGTAAATTTCCCAACGAGAAAGCCGAGACGGGTGTTCATTGCCTACATAATAAATCTAACCGGAATATACAGAACCACTGTCTTCGTGGCTTGGAATATCGGACAAGCCGACCTTCGAGACAGCGCTTTGCGCCGAAAACATGGAACCCATGAAGCGGTTGCTAAGCCAACGCGAATCAGGCTGCCCGAAGCGACCGCGGTCTAATTTCATCCCTACCCGGCTGATCGATCAGGGGAGCCGCCCTTGTGACACGCCTCGACTCATTATAACTGCTGCGTCTCTCACCTCGCCCGTGAAATACGCGGCCCTGAGCTATTGCTGGGGAAACAGGGCTGAGGCGGCCACTCAGCTGAAGACGGAGCATAAATCGCTAGCAGACCGACATCGAGGAATCCCCGTCAGTTTAATGACCAAGGTCATGCAAGACGCGGTTCTAGTTTGCCATTCATTGTCGATACGATATCTTTGGATCGACGCCCTCTGCATTATTCAAGACACCATAGGCAGCCGTCACGACAGCGACTGGGACATTGAGAGCGAAATGATGGGCCTCATCTTTCTAAACGCCCATGTCACCATCTGTGCTGCCTCGGCAGCATCTTGCCACGAATCGTTCCTCAACCGCACCAAGAAACCTCGAGTTGACATTGGCTACGCGTCTACGCTGCACAGCCAAGCATTCGGGACGTTTACATTATTGGATCCCGTTGGCGCCGACGCCATGTACCAGCAAGACTCGCCACAGAGTGATGGCGGCGATGATCCATTATACAGAGACTTGTGGAGGTGCAAGTGGAGGACAAGAGGCTGGGTCTTCCAGGAGCAATACATGTCTACGCGCCATCTCATCTTTGGGCGGAGCATGATGCACTTCAAATGTGCCTGGCTGAGCATATCAGAAAATGGATACGCGCATCGATGGAGAGAGCCCCAACTATTTTCCGAAAAAATACGGCTGGCCACCGAGGGAACGACCAACGGTGCTTTCAACTACCGCGATCATCGGTCCTTGATTCAAGAATACGCTAGGACGCACCTTAGTTTTGAGACCGACCGGCTTCCGGCTTTTGCCGGCATAGCGAGAGCCATCTCTGGGTCCTCCAAAGACAAGTACCTGGCAGGCATGTGGAGGAGGGAGCTAAAGAATAGCCTGCTCTGGTATGCGTACGATTCCGACTACACAACAGTGGATGATGTCATCGCGGCGCGCCTACCCCAAAGTGTAGCCGCCGGCCCGTCGTGGAGCTGGGTCTCGACCGGTGGCGGGGGTAGATTCCGAAATCTCGATTTTGTCAGCCGTGAAGACATACACTTGCGTCCCGAGTACCAGCAGTTATTGGCGTGGACAACTTTCGCGGGCTCCAATCCCCACGGAAATGTGACGATCGGTGTGCTCCGGATCACGGCGCAGTTATTCCCACTTGGAAGCGTCACGACAGTCAAGCTCTTCGTCCATGAGATCATGGCCGGCATGACATATGACCATTGGAGGGTTTATGTAGGAGATGATTATGTCGCCACCTGCTACTCTGACTGGAAAGTGACGAAAACGAAAGCCCTGTACTAGCCTGTTTCTTTTGCTCGTTTCAAGTGGGTGCCGCCGTCGCGATGGCAGATCGGCAGACGGCTCAAGGGACCAACCGGATGCTATCTTTACGAATACGCCAACCGCTGCCGCAGACGACTGGGGAAAGCCCACACAGGAGGATGAGGTGGAGGAGGGCCTGCGGTCCCAGCCTGGAATGGACGACGACAACGACGACGACCGTGGCATTGATGAATGCGAGCTTTGAAACAGCAAGGACCACAATAGAAACGGCTGGGGATTGATTGTCCACTCGACCGAAAAGCCCGGCCAGTATATCAGAGTCGGCATTTTCACCACTCCAGCCGTTGGTGCCGGGGGACGGAATTGCTTCGGTCATCTTGAATACCGAACGGTCGAAATTGTATAGACAAGGCAGATTTGGAAAGATGTTTTGTGTGCTCGGCGGGTGGCTGCATACATTATATGGTTTCATGGAACCTGTATACGTTGGTGAACGAGTGAGCGGTCAGGTAGGTACCTTGGTAGAATCGTGCAGTCAAATTCTATCCTGTTTTGGAAGTTGTTCCCATCCGATCTGATACCCGCTCCAATCAGTGACTTGGTCTTGACGCTTAATTAGCTCATATCTGCCATTCGAGCTTTACAAGGCGCACTCAGAGTCAAACACGACGGTCTGAAAGTACGGCGACGGTGACACCATGGCTGCATAGTTAATAAAGCCAGAGGCGAGAACCCCCGCGAGATGTGGTCAACTGAGCTGAATAGAGCTCAGCAGAGCTAAGCTCTGAGAATACATATTCCCTTCTTTGATGGAAATTGGGCCGAATGTTGCTGGCGAGGAGCCCAAAAACAATCAGGCGTAAATGGGATAGGATTCGTTCCTCCGCTGCTCGACTTGGAGGAAGACCTTTTGGCATTCAGGTCGCCATGACGTAGGTTCCACCATGGATGTCATAATAAAATGGCTTCCGTCGTCCCTCTGGCCCAAGAGAATCTCGCAAATTACAGTCAGGATAGTTAGGGTAAATTCCTTAAACTTACCTCAACTTAGGTGGTCTTTAATACGGCTCACCCGTTACTCAGGATCTGTGAATAATACGGACTTGGCTAGAAAAAGAGTGTCGGGTATGACCTGGAATGGAAACACCAACATATCACCACATCTCCCATTCCACACCACTTCCCTAATCAGATCTCAATTAAGTACCTATATTGCGATACATGCCCCTCAAGTTACGAAGTATAAGCCGCAGTGTCTGTGCGTCTGTAGCCATCTCCTCCTCAGATGAACACGCAATGATGTCAAACAAAAGTTTCTTCGCCGTCTCCCAAAGATTCTAAGCCCTTTCGAAAAGTGTGTTGAAGGAAACGACTTCGAGAGGCTGGACCAAGGCCGTATATAACACGGCTTCCATTGGTTTAACAGTCTCCCACATGTCGTCGCGCGCGTCGCGCCAAGTGGTGCTAATCAGCAGCGTCCCGTTGTCAGTCCACTCCCCTGGTAGCTGTGCACGAACCACCTGGTCGTGCAGATGCTGGCAATAACGATCGATGCTCTCTGCGAGCAGGACGCGAGTTGTGTGTGAGGGAGGGGGCTGCGTGACGGGGATGGGGTGGAGATCGTCGTACAGAAGTGATCGATGACTTTCAGTGTCAAGGCCGGGATAGAGGAGCTTCTCCGCATTCAAGATGGCGCCAGTGTCTGCCATGACGTGCGTGAACTTCAACAAGACGCAGGTGAGGGGGGTGCTGGTGAAGGGGTCGGTCCTGCGTCCGTCTTCAAACAGCCATGGGCACTATAAAGTTGGAATTGGCGCCGAGTTCTTCTTGATGTCGATCATCCGCACGGCATGGTAGTATATTTTGACCATTCGGGAGCGAGCGCCGACGAAATTTTGTTCTTGATCGTGCCGGTTTGGAGACCCTGTCCCATGTAATTCTGTGTCCGTTTGGAGGACCTTCATCGCATCTTTGACGCGTCACTGGGCTTCGTGGAGTCGGTAGACGAAGAGTTGGTCGTCTCTTTGAACGGCAGGGGAACTCATGGCGACTTTGGAAGGAAGCGTCCAAGTTGGAGAAGGTGGAGTCGACGAATCCACTACGTTCGGTGACGGGGCGAAGTCTGAGAGTCGGCGGAAACAGTCACCCTTACGACGGCCGACCTGACAACACGGTGCGAAATTTAAAGCCAGAACGCCCACCCCGAGTGGACCGGCGATCGCGGGGTCGACACTGCCCAAGCCTATCGTCGCCATCTCTACCGAAAGTAATCGGTAAGCCGAGAAAAACAACCTTTCACCTTCCTCGCTCTCCTAACGCCACTCTAAACCTGGATTAAAAGGACTTATTACATCGGAAAACCCAAAGCTTAGAAAGATCGCCAGCCCGTGTCAAATCTACGTTAATAATATGTTCAGAGTTTACAGTGGGGAACGGGAGGGGGTTGTCACTGGGATGTGCAGATAAGGACAAAGGTAAGACAGGATACTCTGAGGCGATGTCGAGTCTAAGGAGAGGCGACAGACTTAGTGCCACACAAAGGGCTTAATATTAAACACTCCAGGACTGTTATACTCTCCAACAGGGGACGTCGCTGGTAATATTGCCTGGGGTTAGGACCGCGAGACAGGTTCGGGAATAAGTGCACCATTCGCCGCTGGCGCAGGCTGAAAATGCAGGTCACGTCCAGGCGCGAGCAACGCACACAACGGTCCTCGCCATCGTCCCGTTAGCATCGGAGTTTCTGTTCGTGGCGGCGGTCGCAAGCTCGACGCGGTTGGGGGTTTGGTTAACGGGGCATCTCGGTGGAGGTCTCGCTTCCGGTCACTTGGAACTGCTTGACTGCCAGGACGGGAGGGGCGTCAAGCCGCGCGGAAATTGCGGGCAGGTACGAAACGCCGAATGGTGCCCCAAACACGAATGCCAGTCACGGCAACCACGATCCCAAACGCCGACTCTTCACATCGGGTCCCGTTAAGCTGCGTAAATCCCACACGGAAGGACTCTCCAGGGTGTTTTCCGTGCTCAACAACCTACCATGGCCTAGGTTCCACTGACAAACATTTCTAGGCACAGGATCTTACGACCTAGCCAATACCCTTTGCAACGCACCTGCCAGGGCAGACCCCTGAAAAGACCTTCCAGGGTTGAAGTTGGTCGTGGTTCCATACAGAAGGGTCCACAGCAACGGGCTTTTTAGTGGCAGGAGTGACCAAGAGGGAATGGGTCGACAATTACCAAGATCAGCGACAAATTTTGACGACGAACATTTTTCTCTGCTATTCTATCTGAGGTTAAATCGCATCAAGACTTCAAGTGATACGGACACCCAAATGCATGCCCGCGAAGCCAACCATCAACAAAATTCCTCCCCTCATCCATCTCTCCCGAAACCGACATGGCGCTCCCTTTTAGGGGCGAAAGTATCGCGGTCGGAAGAATTGGCTTCCCCACGCCGATGTCAGTAAAGAACACGGCCGCCACGCACAGCTCCGGGTCTGACGGCCACAAGACCACGGCTTTCTGAGCGCTGATTGTCTGGGGAATTGCGCAAATAACTCGGCGGTACCAAGTCGGCTTGACCAGTTGTTTCTCCGGCCTGAAGAAGCTCATGGGATCTGCAGACCAGCCCAGCACGAGATAGTCACGGACGCGGAATACCTTGTAGCGGTGTTGCTTTCCGCCATAGAGGACGTCTTCCTCCAAGACAAGAGGATGACTATCAGGAGGCCTTTTCCACATCGTCTCCTTCCTACATTCCATAAAGCATTTCTTGAGTACGGCGGTACCGGCAGGGACACCCTTGGATTGGAAGAGGTCCTGAACAAGTGCGAAAACATGCCAGCCTTGGCTGTACAAGTAATCACCGCAAGTCGAGAACCTCAGATCAAGGCGACCTGTTATAGACTCTAGATTAGCGCACCGTTCCGTCTTTGTTTTTCCCACTAGGTGCACCGGTGCTTACCTGCTCCGCCCTCCTTCCCAGTGGACCTCGGGGAAGGTTGCGTGTTTGTTTGTTCGCGGATGGCGAGCCAGGTTTCGATCTGAAACTTCGAGAGGTTCTTCTTGAACATGTCATTCGGGTCGGCAGAATAGTCAAAGCCGAGCACGAGGACGCCTCCGTCGTCGAGAGTGACGACAACAAGATTCCGACTTGAGTGGAATGTGACGTTAGTGGGGAGAGAGCTTAGCCTCAGCGGGGCGTATTGCATCGCGCGCAGACCGTCCAAGTCCAATTCGTGCATAAAAGCCCATGTGGTTCCAGGTTCTGCACCGTCCCCCGGTGAAGCTGCCGCCCATATAGATAGACAGAACCGCTCACTCGGGCTGAAGGTCGCGCTCTGGCAAACGCAATCCTCCGCCCTGTCCGGTATCTTCGAGCCTTCGTCCGCAGTGGAGCTGAACTCCTGCACGGCGCCATAATGGCCCCTTCCCACCCTCACGAAGTGTATCTGGCTCCCAACCCACCATGCAAAAGTTTCCAGGCCGGGGCCCAAGGCCATCCCGCCAGATCGGCAGTAGGAATGTCGTATGGAAAGATTATAGGAGCGGGAGCCACATCGAGACCTCTCTGGATCGTCGGAGATTGGTGTTGAAGCCTTCAGACAAAGGTTCCACGTCCCCCAGCGGATTGTGACGGAGACCGCAAGAGGCGCGCGCCCGGTATGCTTGAATACTTGGTCATTTTTCGGGGGACTATATACGTGCATTAGTAGTCTCCCCAGCGTCACGATTTTGTGCGATGGACTTACCGATCCAGGGCCGCCAAACATGTCATCGTGAGGAAGACTGCTGTGACTCTCGCACGTCCGTCACTCATCAGCGACGTCGAGCATACACTACGCTGAGACAGAATGCTAGGGCGGAGAATCTCCGGTGACTTGGGAACAGCAGCGATCAAAGCCCCTTGTCCGTACAATGTGGCTTTTGGAATCCCCCACATTGTCATCAATCGGTCTCCGTCAAAGACAGCAACCTTCGCTTCGTTCCCGGCTTTATTCGTGGTGTCGTGGCATCGGTCGTGGCCTGGAAATAGAACACCAACGGGCTGCGATTCCAGAGAGTCCAGCCTAGCCACAGATGGCAGTGTGTTCGTTGCTTGGTCATCTAAAGGCCCTAGAGAGAGAGCCCAGACGGAGTATTGTCTCCCTAGAGACAGCTCCTGTCTCAGGAAGAAAGCTAGATGGTTACCTTGCTCGCAGAAGTAAGCCCTGGTTACCGAGACTCCCCGAGTTTCGTTGTCCGAGTGGCGATAGACCGTCGAGATAGCCCATGAGTCGAGCGAGAGCACCACGAGACGGGCACGAGCGCCACTTTGGTCATGCATGCTGAGAGCCACGAGTTTTCCTGAGGGGCTGAAATCGATGATACCGGAGAATAGGAGACCTTCATCGACGTCACGGTTCAATATCCGTCTGGAGACTGAGAACGTATCGGTACTCCAGACCTCAAGAACATTGGGTCGTTCTCGAGGAATCCGAAGGATGTACATGCCGCCAGGCGCAATCGCAGCATCAAGTGTCTCAGCGGGAAGACTGAAATGTTGCTCGTATTCCTGTGTGTCAAGAGACACAAGACCTCGAAACGTCACGAGAGAGCTTTCGCCCTTGAAGGCGGCCAGGTAGCGCGTGGCCTCCAATGGCCAATTCTGTGGAAGGATTTCAGGGTTCTCCCAGACGTCGAGGGCGTCCGCCCAGTCATTTTCCGCACCAGTCTCGAGTGGCTCAGTGCTAGGTACCAGGGGGCGCGACTTGAGCAGCGTTTTCTGTTGGCTGGCGTCGCCGCTGTCCAAAGCATGGGCGTATTTGGTTTTCCACGATATGAGGCTGTTGTCATCGCTCGCATGGAACTCCCAGACAATAACCTTCACTCTGGAACGCTTATTTCCGGGCAAATTCTCCGTGAAAACAGCAACTACGGATGTTCCGTCAGGGCTCAGCGATGCGGAAAGCGTCTTCCAGAGGCTGTGGTGATCTTCCTTCATGGCGGTAGAGGACAGGGATTTCCCGAGCCGTTTTCTCGCCTGTCCAAAACACTCCCACATCAGACGAGGATGGTTGCAGAGGCGATCAATGAGGAAAACGCCGCGCTCGCCATCCCCTTGGTTCATGTCGAAGCAGAGAAAGCCACACTCGTTGTTGGCATTCTCGCCACTGACCAGCTGATCGGGAACAGCTGTCCCACTAACATCCTTCCACTGGCTTTGGCAAGATGTGGCCCTGAAATCGAACAGGCTAGGAATCCGTTCGCCTGGTATATCATCTGTCCACCTGGTCGGGATTACGCGATCCCGTCCCGCATCGTTTCGAGCGGTCCCCGGAAGAAGCAAGCTGGCGTCGGTGAAGTGAACCTCACTGGGGTTGCTCGGCAAGATCATTTCGTACTCCCGGAAACCTTGGCCTGAGATGTCCTTGACCCAAGGAAGTTCGCCCATGAAGTTGGGATGCTCGACTTTCTTCGCCCAGCGGGAGAGCATGAACTTGACGGTGAAGAGCCACTCGACCGAGTCCTGGAGAGTGATGGCCACCTCCATCCACTTCCTCGATTCCGGGCTTCGCAGAAAGTCATCAAGCTTCGTCATGCACATGAACGCCTGGTCTCTGCTGGAAACTTGGGTGATGTGATAGTGCCACAAGCACGCGGCGTACTCGAGGAGTGGGTTCTGGTTTCGGAACTGCTCCGCGGTTGTGTAGCTTCCCCTGACACCGAAGGGTCGGTTCTGGCCACATCGGAGGGTCCGAGCCAAGGAGGAGAGGCAGGTCTGAAAGAGCTTGGCATGTGCGTCATCGGCAGCGAACAAAAGTCTGCCAGTAGGCGCTACACCCGTGTCCAAGTCCTGAACCGTGATAAACTCCTTGCAGCTTCTGGCAAACTCGCTCTTTTCTTGAGATATGAGGAAGTCCCCGAAGCTCGGATCGACCCATCGCAGGATTGAAGACTCGTCGCTTTCAGTTGTTTTCGTCCTTGGGTGTGCAGAGGCCGCTTCCTCGCTGACTCGGGGGCTTTCGATACGGAGTAGGGGTTTTAGTCGCGCGAGGGCTGAGCGGAACCCGAAATTCAACTGGATCGCGGAGTCTTTGTCAGAAGGGTCCTTGTCGGGATAGCAGAGCTTGAAGACCTCAAATGCCTGTGCCAGCGTCAGGGGTCGCCGCGAGCACGTAACCCACATCATAAGGGTTGGGATCGATGAGAGCAGGTCCGAATTCCTGGACAATAGAGCCCACTCCAGTTGAACCAAGAATCTGAGGTAGAGAGACTTGAGCGACGTAAGCGACTTGAAGTACTGGGAACCAGGAAGCAGCAGCTGGTCCAACTCTTGTGAAGAGTTGGAGGACAAAATCTGCTGCTTGATCAAGCCGGCCCAGGTGAAGACAGAAGTCGTATTGGCCAGCCGACTCACAAGCGCCAAGAGGTCTTGGATGGTATCTGAGGCCCCGAGCCCCTTTCCAGGACGGCCAAGCATTTCCTTTCGCAGCCGAGAAATAGTGTCGATGTAGCTGGCGATGTCTTTTTGCAGACGTTGAAGGGGTATTTCGTACTTCAGGCAATTGGAACTAGCTTGAGAAGAACTGAGTTAGGACCGAGATCGAAATAACGAGGGCAAACGAGTATTGCTTACCCCAAGCACCCGACTGGCATCGCATCGCAAGATGTCCAACCTGTTGTCCAGTTACAAGGAGTTTGAGAAGAGGAGGCCCAGCCGTGAAATTGTCGAGGAAGTCGAGCAGAAAACACGCTTGATTGTCAGGATACTCGTGGATACCATCGATAACGACATGGACTGGTTTGTGGGGGAGGGCCTGCAACAAGGCCTTAAAGTACAGAATCGTCTCGGGATTTTGCAAGTTCCGGTAGTGGCTTGTGCAAATCTGCTGGACAAGGGACGACACCCCATGGTCTGTTGTCCCAAGAAAGTCTCCGCTCCTCTCTTCGCAGTATTTGTGGACGATCTGCGTGACGACAGACTCGACTGCATCAGCGGCATGATACCGCGTTCGCTTGAGCTTTGCTGTCGAGCAGTCGAACCATGTCACGGGCCCTCCCTTTCCGGCCCAGAAACGCTCGGAAACGAGCACCTGGGCGATGTACCAGGCGAAAATGCTCTTTCCCGAGCGAGCTGGGGCGTGGATGCACAGCCTGTTGTGATTCGGCGACTGAAGCCATAGGGAAATTTCAGACTCTGAGGAGAGCCACCGAAGTGTTCCGTGGAAGTACTGCCGACTCAAAGATGCAGAGATGGCGGAAAGTTGCACTTGTAAGCGAATTTTGGACGACTTCAGAATGGAGGAGTCGGGCTGTAACTCGAGAGACGTTGAATCGGACGTCCGCGGCCGGACGCCCTGAAGGAGATTATCGGCGTAGTTTCTGAACAGCCAGGAAGCGAGTTCGTTCATGTCCCTTTCAAGTCTTGAGAGGGACAAGCGCAGGCTTTCCGATGCAATTGACAGGATGTCTCGTTGCGGGTGGTCTAGGGATGGTCTGGTGTCAGCACTGCATCTTGGCAACAACAAAAGATTTTGGGGGGGCGTTGAAGTTTGGTGTTGGAAGGCAGCACAGAAGAGAGGTTTCTATCTGGGTCTTGATTACCTTGAGACTCCGAGTCTCTCGACACGGCCTGAATCGCCTGCCAAGAGTCACACCAAAAGCTGAGCATTGAGGATAGGCTCTTGCTCAAAAAATGGCGACATGGAGTGTTTTCATGATAAGACCTCAACCGCCAATGTACGGCTCCCAAGACATTACAAGTAGAGACCAGAGCGGCTGAGATGAAGGGACGAAATTCGCCAGTACGGCGTTGCTTTTGAACAAGCTGTTGAGGGAATGGTCAGCCGGTTCCACGCTGGATGTCTGATGGGGAATCAACGAGCACTTACGTCGAAGACGGATGTTATGAGGCCCCCTATCCGTAAAAGTCAACATGGGATCAGCCTTTTTCACTTCATTGAACTCCAGGCAGTACTCACATAGAACCGTTGATGGGTAGAGATTCTCTTGCGGAACTAGTTTCAAGACGCTGTCGAGAGCAATTGAGTAGCTTCTCAGTGCTCCAGCCGCCATCTGGATGTCACCCAGCCTGACGGCAGCGTCAGAATTGGGTTCCACAATCAGCATATGCCATATGAGCACATGCAAAGCATTGCTTGTCTCGGTGGGTCTGGTCTTGGGTGTTTCGGAGTCTTTTTCGGGAGCGGGTGCCTCCTCAATGGTTGATTGATGTGCAATGTTGTAGAGGTTCATTCCGAGATGGGGCGGCAGTGATTCGATCAGTTGAACCGAAGGAATGGCGGAATCCGAGGTCGATGACTTGTAGACAACGTTGTCGAATGAACGAGTTGGAACCCAGTACAATGAGCAGCTGGTTTCGAAAAGCCCCTTGACAGAACTCTCAATGTCCTCAAAAAGATCGGATGCCGTGGATAGATTCTCATCCTGATCTTGAAACATCTGTTCCAACCAAACCCTGACGGGGCTTTGGTTCTCCATGGAAGTTAGACCTAGTAGAATTTCGCGGGAGTTCACATAGTTGTTGAAGCACAGGTCCATAACGCCGCAAACATATATCAGAACTTCCTTTGGCTTCGCGATCGCATCAACGGTAAATCGGAGATAGTCAGGTCTTCGCGGGAGGTGCGTTGGCTGTTGCTCTGCCATCGACGGCGTTTCGGGGTAATATTGCGAGAGGATCGCCAGTAGAGTGGATCCATCGTCGAACACATAGTATGCTACCCTCATCATTAGCCCCGCCCACGAATTAAAGGGGAAGCAGACCAAGAGAAAGGAAAAAGAGAAGTCAAAAGGAAAGGATGTCAAAATTCCCCAAAATGTGGTAGCAAGCAAACCCCCGGGTTTTGATGGAAAGGAGTCCCATACCCCTGACAATGGCATCCAACAGCTCACAGAAGGTGGTGATGATGGTTGGCAACAGGTTCGGTGCCCGATGGCAGAGAAAGGAATCGAAGAGCCGATCGTCGCACAGGTAATCGTTTCTCCATATCCTCAGACGATCTGCCTCTGCTTGGAGCTTGCTGAGGTAGGAAGGATCGTCTTTGAGCCAGGTCCGGGGGAAAAGCTCGAGTGACGTCAAGGCTGCTCCATGGAGCGCCTTGGTTATTCTGCTGGGGTATTGCTTGTCTGTGATGTCGTCCACGCTTTCCCTTTGCTGGCTCCGGGCTTCGTCGGAAGGAACGACACCGCTCAAAGTTTTCGACATTGCTGCGCTTCGGTGCAGTGGCAGCTAAAACACACTGGTGCGATGGTGACCAGAACTGCGTTGGGCCGAAAACAAACTTCTAACCTCCTTTCTTTTTGCTGAAATAGTCAGGACGCCTGTTGACCAGTTCTTTGACGAGGAGTGCAGAGGCATAGCAGTGATCAAAACCAAGGTATCGTGACATTATCAATCGACCTTATCTTCCAGGCAATGGTGCATATGTTGTGGAGAAAATGGGTGTTTTTCTGAAGCATTGGCCAGGTTGATTGGTGGACTTTCCAAATGCCCTTGTGCATGTGGGCTGAGATTAGGGTGGCCTAAGCCAACCAAAACCACCATCTCAGGACTCATTGCAGAATGTGGCTTGGTGGTGTGAGCGAGACAGGGTATTTCCTGCAGATTTGAGCACGATAAATCATGCAATCTGTCAGACCACCCAAGCCACATCAGGAGTCATTCCTGTGGCACTCAGGCCTGTGTTGTTTTCAAGTTGGCCCAAAACTGCGCTGTCGTTGTGGTTTGGAATTTGGCCATCGTCACTTTACTCGAAATCATCTGGTTGCATCCCAATCCCCGGAACTACATTCCTGTCCCAAGACTCCGACAAGATGTCTGGCGGGGAAGTTCTTGGCGCGGTAGCCCTTATTCCGATGCTGATGGATGCTTTCCAAAAAGTCGTTGTCTTTTCCCTCGAGTGTGAGGATTTTGAGCATCAAGTCGTACGAGCGAAGGGCTCTCTGTCCAAGGAAAGGTCGAAGTTCTTCCAATCCATCCACACGCTCCTCCAAGATACCGTCGATGAAAGCATTCTAGCAGAGTTTGAGAATGCAGCAGATCGACAAGGGGCTTGGGATGCACGCGGTGAGCTCGCTGCAGCCGTGGAACAAACAACGACACTGAACCCTAAAAATGGCGTTCCACTTCGTGATGCTTTTACAGAGTTGTGCAGACTCTTCAAGGAGTGGGAAAAAGAAATGCAGGTCGGTTTACCGCTGTTAGGGCTCTGTCCTCAAGGGTTGAAGCCAGTCAAGCTCACCAAAGCTCACGACAGAAAATATCCGTGGAGTCCCAATCAGATCCAACACGGCGGGCTTCGTGGTTGATCAACTACCTCAGGCTGCGCAAGCAAAAAGTGAAGTGGCACACTATCACACACCTCCGAGCTGAACAAGTACTGCTTTACATTGTGCAGCAAAATGGTGTGGTCGAGGAACTGGTGAGAAACGTGCGGCAATGCAAGCGAATCTTGCCCTCAGAAGTGGTTCAACTCTCGCTAGTCGATGAGATTGGGAAAACACAGGAAATATACGGCACGCTTTACGGCGCCTTCGCAGCGAGCTGGACACTTTGCGGCTGTCGCCAGCATTCGGTGAGTCTTTCCCTGGACACCAAGCAGGACGCTCGAGCTCCAATGGACACCTCTACCGTCATTAGCATCCACCCATCGGAGCCAATCAAGTCGATCATGACCAGAGAGAAATATGGATGGCATCTTGATGTTCTTCAGGGCGATCCTGGTACAAAACAGGGCAGGGGAGCCCACGCCGCTACACGACTCGAGCAAGTACCCTCTCCCACACCATTTTCAGTTCTGTCGGACCCCATATGCTCGGCCCTCGATCGGCGATCCTCCACAAAAGCGAACGGTGGCGTCAACACACAAGGGGAGGTACTGGCCTGCTTACAACTGGAGAGCAAGAGCGCCTTCCAAGTGACGGACCCAGGATGCGACGGACACTCGAGCAGTCTTCAGCAGAGCCTAGCAACGGTTCTCAAGTGCCAGGGCTCCGAAACCGCATCTTCATCACCCCAAGAGCTGCAGGAAAGCTTTCGGGAGCCGGGACGACAGCTGCAGCTTGCATACTCCTTAGCGCTTCATCTCGTGAGACTGTATTCGACTCGCTGGCTTACGGGACACGCAGACTGGGTCTGGACCGCCCAGGATATCGTCTTCTTCCCAGACCACACTCAACAGAGCTGGAGGAATGCGTCACCCTACCTCTTCGCCCCGTCACCGACGAGGAGTCAGACTGGAGGAGGCAAGCGAGAGCTCGGACAGGTTGCCTTTGTGAAGCATCCGCATATTTTCGCTCTTGGCGCCATCCTGGTCGAGATGGCCCTGGGGGAGAGAATTGACCCGACGTTATCTGGTCAGAAGTACTTCGACGCCGTGTCTGCCCTTGTCCATGGCCAGGCCGTGGAAGCCGTCATGGGCCTGAGGTACGCGGAACTCGTCAACCGCTGCATTTGTTTCAACTCGGACTCGGAGAAGATGGATTTCCGCAAGAATGAGGCCCAAGAGTTGTTTGTGAAGAATATTCTTGGACCATTGCATGAGTGTCTTGTTGCGAAGGAGCGTGGGACCCCTTTGGTAATTTGCGGTGCATCACCGCCGAAGAAAGTGTGTTGATCATGTTGGAAACACATCGTTGAAGATTGGAATATCAGTGCAGTATTACGAAGCTAGGTAACTTGATTGTGATGTCTGCTGTGTCCTCGAAGGAGATACAACCTGTGAATTTGCCGCGTCGCGTCGAGAATAGCAATGCCCATCAAATTCGATCTTCGTGCGATCCAAAGGGCAGGATATATCTGTCCGTTCTTCAAACCAAAACCGAAGGCAACCCAGGTGAAACTTGTGCTGTGCCGGACAGGGTATAGCGAGGACCGCGTCGTCATTCCCGTCTGCTGCAAACAACGTCAGAACCGTAACTCGAGCCTGGCCAGACTTCATAGAAGCCCACCAGCAGTACCATACCTGGGAACAGGAAGTAAACGAGACAGATACAGCATTTATCGTCGTGAGTTAGCTGAGACTTGGGGATATGCTCCAACATATATATCGCGTCTTCGATAGAGGGTGAGAAAATGTCAGCAGCCCCCGAGTCTTGTACTGGTTCGACAGCCATTGTGAACGATGGATGTTTTTGGGATTTGGCAGAATTGACAGACGGTGATGGTCAACCTCGAGGAGAACCGCGGCCTCGCAGTCCAAACGACCTAATGTTGTTGACGGATGGCTTGCGTCGCAACGATCAGCCCACGATGAGCTGACCAATTCGAGACAGGAGCGCAGAAGTGTTTCGATTAAAGGCGCCTGCAGTGCCTGCCTAGAGCTTGACTCTTGAGTGGCTGTGGTGTTACTTGGTGTGGTTCGAGACCCAAAAACTTACTGCAGGCAGCCTGAAAAGAATATAGGGGCTAATGGAGGTCTGATAAGCCCTAATGTATCGCCGACCTTCGGCAGAAGTCTCGTCGAGACAGGGTGTGGTGGGGCTTCTCTTCCCCGCTTTTTCCAGTGAAGTTGACCACAGGAGACAGAAACGGGACGCGTGGGTGCCTCAGGCCCTCTAACAACAACTAAGGTTCTTGCCTCTTGTGAGCGCGTTTTGAGATCTGTACTGCCATTGCTGTGAGTCGCGCAATCTCAGTGATCTGTTGATGAATCGCATCCGAGGGTGTGCTGTTCGGTGGAAGGAAAGTACCAATCCTGCTGGAAGATTGGCCTTGGGAGATTGGGGCCCTCCGCGGTGGTCATTGGAGGTGATCTCCAGTCACGTGGGAGACCAAGACGTTGGACTGGAGGAACAAACGCCCCTGTCCGCGGGATTCCTTCTCCTTGACATTCGTCAATCGACATGCGCCAAATCAGCAGCGCAGTACTGTCTTCGCTTGTTGATGCTGCTAGCGTCCGACTGAAGACGCAGGTGGTTCGAACACCAACGGTCCGTCTCACATGGCTGGATTCAGAAGATCGAGAGGTTTACGCCAAACTCGAATGTCACCAGCGCACCGCCAGCTTCAAGTATCGCGGCGCCCTCAATGCACTGCTCAATTCCCCCAACCAGCAACCTTTCATCACGGCATCGGCGGGAAATCATGGCCTGGCTCTTGCAGCCGCAGCACAGCGGCTTGCTCGGGAGTCTTCTATCGTCGTACCAGTCAACGCGTCCGAGATCAAGGTCAAACGCCTCCAGCAGTATGCACGGGTCACCTTATTCGGAAAGGATCTTGCGGAGGCCACAGATTTTGCCCTCTATGTCTCTCAGCGAACGGGTTCCACGTTTGTCTCTCCCTACGCGGACATCGATGTTGCAGCAGGGGCGGGTACTGCTGTACTAGAAGCTTTCCAGGATGAAGGACCCTTTGATGTCATCGTCGTGCCTCTTGGAGGCGGAGGCTTGGCAGCCGGCACAGGGTCGTGGTGCAAAGCTCACTTGCCCTCCGCCAAGTTGCTTTGCGCTCATCCGGCAATTTTTGGCCGGAGTTTTGACTCTCAGAAATTGGCCAATTCCTTGTCGAAGTCTGTTGTCCCAACAGTGGCGGATGGGTTGGCGGTCCAAGTGATGAACCAAACGCCATTTGGCAGCATCCTAGATGAAGTTGTCCACTCGGTGATACCGGTCACTGAGGATGAAATATTGCAGGCCGTCGGGACACTCATCAGAGTGGATTCTATTCTTGTCGAAGGCGCTGCCGCCGCGGGACTCGCTGCCGTTTCGAAATTGAGTCCAAGCATAAGAGGGCGCGTCTTGATTCTCCTGACGGGCGGCAATATCTCAGCCGCTGATGTTGGACGAGCTCTGGTAACCAATGTCCCAGAACCTCGGCGTCGACTTCAGTTGGGTTTGCGCAACACCACCCCCTCCCTGGAACGTGGCGGCCGGATTCCTAGCGGCATACTCCACAACGGGAAAACGAAGCCAGAATCTGGCATCGAATCTGCAATTGCAAGTTGGATGACACTGTTGAATGGTCTCTTGGGCTCGATTCGAAATGTTGAACTCGAATACATCAGGAAACAAAAGCTTTCCAATCAGCTCGGGCTAGAAATTGACAGTGGCACACAGTCGCTCTTCACTACGTCGATGTCAACATTACAATCTCATGCCAAAGAGTTATATTCGCTGGTTTCGGAGACGAAGAGGCCTACATATCGAGTCATGGAAGAGAGGTACCGGGCACTGCTGCAGTGTCTCAGTACACTCCACTGGCTTCTCGACCGAACATCTGCCGCCAATGACCAATCGCGGAGTGAGTGGTTCTTCAACGTGGAGTCCCAAAGCATGACGGCAGTCAACTATACACGTTATGGAGATTCAGCTCTTCGATCCGCAGAGGTTGCGGTCCAGGGGGCTCTAGATCTTGGTGGGGAAGAGACCGAACTCCTTCTTACATCAAGTGGAATGGCAGCCTATAGCCTCTTGGAAGCCTATATACTTCGGAAAACGCCGCCAGGCACTCGTTGCGTTCTTCCACCATACATTTACTTTGAGACCTCCGAGCAGCTGCAGGGACTTTGCCACCTGGAAGTTATTCGGGCCGAGACTTTCAACGCTGAAGAGCTCATTGCTACCACTGAGTATGCGAAAGCCGGCATTGTTTTCGTCGATCCGGTGGCCAACAACGTCCAGCTTTCTTCCACGGATATTCGACAATTCGCAAAGAAAGTTTGCTCCCGAGCTGGCTGGGAAAAACGCATAGTCGTGATTGACGGAACCTTGATATCTGGAGGGATGGCCATTTTCGAGTGGTTCAAAGGACCCCATTCCCCAACAGTATTTTACTTCGAAAGCGGCACAAAATACTTTCAGCTTGGACTAGACATCCAAACAGCGGGGGCCATTGTTTATCCCAGCAACCTGGACGAGGATATGAGACACCTCAGGAGAAACATGGGCCTCATCATGTACCCAAGCAACGTCTACCTCTTACCGCCTATCGATGCCACGGTACTTCAGACACGTCTGGCCCGGCTATCATTCAACGCCCAGCAATTCGCCTCGAAGTTGCGCGACCTCACTCGGGATATCGCCGATATAAACTATCCAGACGTTTGGAAGTCGCACGGATGGCGTCACGGGGGCGCGCTGGTCACTATCTGCTTCCACAATCAAGGACTGAACAACAGGGAAGGGCTGGATGTGTGTATTGAGCTCATCCTCCATGCATGCAAAGAGTCAAGAGTCCCACTCGTCAAGGGGGCAAGCTTCGGGTTTTCGACAACCCGCGTCTCGGCATCGTCGACCATGGCGCGAGACTCAGACCCATTCCTCCGGTTTTCGGTCGGGATAGATCCTACTGAGGCCGACCGGCTTGCTGACATCACAGCCTCCAGCCTCAGAAGATATGTAAATATCTTTCGGCCATAAGCGCTGGCTCAAAATTAGTCCTTCTGTCGGCCACAAAGATATGGTACCTCGGTTTTTTGCGTAGAGGCATGCAGTCATACATGATCGGTGGGAAAGCTCTCTGCGAAGGTTTCTGTTTTCCTTAGCCGGACAGCTACAGGTTTGTGGAGTGACCCACAAGGCCCAACTTGGTCAATTGAATACATCCGTAGCGTGTGTTCTTTCACGAATTGTTTCTGGGGCGTAAGAGCCCCTTGCATGCAGGCATGAAGAGTCCAGGCGCTATGAGAACGTGGCATACTTCCTCGGCCGCAAAGCCACATGCGGCGTCCTGACATGTGGTTGAGGTGATTTGGCCAGGGCATTGGTTTCTCCTGGGCTTGGCCGGGTGACGAATCGCAGGCGCAGGGGGTCGAGGTTTGGGCGAGGTCGCGACAGCCCAATTGTCAGAAGCACTGCACTCTGGATTCTGTGGAATTGAAGGGGTTGGAACTGCGTGATTGTATTCCTCGTTCGGCTCTCTGGCTCAGCCAGAGAACCTTCCTTATAGCTGTGAATAGTGGCAAGCCGTGTGGCAAAGCCGTGTGGCAAAGCCGCGCGGCTACAATTGCGCGTCTGTGGCAATGGTTACAAATCTATTGTTCTGGTGGTTTCCAGACTATTCTTTCTGACAGTTCTGGCCTCTGGCCTGAACCCCTTTCTTTCTGACACCAATGCCCCAACGCATCACGAAGTTCTAATAAGGCTGAGTAAGGGCATTAAGTTAAGCACATGGGCGATATTTATAAAGAAGCTATATGTTAGAAGCGCTGCACTCTGGATTCTGTGGAATTGTAGGGGTTGCAACTGCGTGATTCTATTGCTTGTTCGGCTCTCTGGCTTAGCTAGAGAACCTTCCTTATAACTGTGAATAGTGGCAAGCCGTGTGGCAAAACCGCGCGGCTATAATTGCGCGTCTGTGGCAATGGTTACAAATCTATTGTTCTGGTGGTTTCTAGACTCTTCTTTCTGACACTATATAAGTTGTCTATTAGTTGGGCCTATTAATATATCTGATAAAGTTCCGTCTTAATACCCTTAAAGTGCTTTAAAATGCTGTAAAGGACCTTCTATATAATAATTAGACACGAGCGTGGTGGATAAAGCAGTGGAAAATGGTTAAAGATAGATTAAATAGCTTTCCTAGCTTGTAACGTGAAGGCTTACAGAAATTATTAGCGTACTTATAGTTTTATAAAGTTTAGATACTATAAAGAGGTAGTATACTTAAAAGCTAATATAATCTGCTTTAAAAACAAGTCAGTTTAAACATATATATTTATAATTACTCTGTTCTTTATAAAGATAAACTTAAAAGCATATTATTAAGTAATCCTATGGAACGTTTGACTGAGGAACGAGAGGCTTAGGAGTAGCAGAAGTGCAGTTGTAAGGTGACTTAATTAAGTAGAAAAGGAGAGTGTAAAGCACTTCCCAGTTATATACAAATGAAAGCTCCCTGTATGTAGGGAGAGTACATAATCTAAAGCCCCTACGCTCCGGCTAAGCTTAGTTCGGCAGGGCGCCTGTACACCTAAGCGCGCCTAAGCGTCTAATAAGGCAGCTATATGTGATGACCTTACAGGCCGTCACCTGGGCCGGCGCGGCCCGACGGATCCCCTACAGAAGGAACAGTACAAGAAGGCAGTACACACGGTACTGCGCACTGGGCCAGGGGTGCAAAGACCTAAAGCCCCTACGACCAATTAAAAGGTGCTCTATTACTCTGGGTGCTCTGTCACAGAGCAGGAGAGTAGACAGAGCAGCTGCTCTGGCTGTTCTATTACTAAGCTAGGGAGCAGACAGAGTAAAGTACAAAGTACCTCTTAGCTAGCCAGTATAAATAGATATCGTTGTGCCCATAATAGCTGTAAGGGACTTCTAGTTCCTTACACTAGTATTTAATTATTTATTATATCTTACTAATTAGACTTACCTTTAAGTATTATAATAATAATAACTTAAAGTGATATTAAACTCTTATCTAAGAGTGTTAACTTTATAAGCCGTTTTTTAAACGCCCACCTAGCTTTTAATATCCTACTATACGTTCTGACTTAACCTGTTTAAATTCTCTTAAGGCCTATATTAAGTGTAGGTTATAATATAATACTAACGTTACAGTTTTAAACGCTGTTTATTAAACTCCTAAACACCCTCCTCCTCCCCTTACTATATCCATGCCACCTCCCCCCCTAACCCTTTAAAGGAAATAATAACCGGATTAGGGATAATGATATTATTACAACCTACACCCGACACAGGCCTCAAGAGGACTGGCGCGGGTTAAGACAGAACGTATGGCAGGACGCCAACAGGTAGGGGGTGTTCCAAAGACGGCTTGTTGAGCTAGCACTCCTAGACAGGGGTTTAATGTCACTGTAGGTCGCTGTCATTATAATGCACAGAGGTGAGTCTGAACAGTAGGACACAAATGAACAATTGAATACTAGCGTGAGGAACCGGAGTCCCTCACGGTGTTTGTGGGCACAACTATAGCTATCTTATACTAATTAACTAAGAGGTACCTTGTACCTTACTTGGTCCGTTGTGCTTGGTGGGGCACCACGCAGTTGCGGCCAAGCAGCAGACTGAGCGGTGCTTGGTGTTTTCAGTCCCTGTAGACCACCAAGCTCTTTCTTACTGGACGTAGGGGCTTCGGGTCTTTGCACCCCTGGCCCAGTGCGTTTAGACGGTGCACACCGTCCTTCTGCACTGTTCCTCCTGCGGGGGATTCGTCGGGCCGCCCCGGCTCAGGTGACGGCCTGCAGGGTCGTCACAGTAAAGAGGAATGTTAACCTGTTAGTGACGTTAAATAGGTTAACGATTTGTTAAAAGATAAGTGATTTGGGTGTAGTAAGGATTAATAAGCTAGTGACGAGGCCCATTAGGAGGGATGTGACGGTAGTGTTAACAGTAAGCATAAGCGTGGATAGGGTAAGGAGTGGGGAGAGGTCGTTTTATGTTACAGTTAAGGGGATATAAGGGTGGGGTAGGGGTGACGATAAAATAAGAAATGCCATTAAGGAATAAAGAGGTAGTGGTTTAATAAGGGGTTAAGGACATC
>Ga0247770_1000223_pt1 | contig 54460 bp, 54 predicted proteins | sample UWRJL136409B6_FD_179943 | JGI IMG/M metagenome (GOLD analysis project Ga0247770, IMG submission 179943) | Plant litter microbial communities from Arlington Agricultural Research Station in Wisconsin, United States - UWRJ-L136-409B-6 | ecosystem: Environmental > Terrestrial > Plant litter >...
TGTGGAGAACAAAGGACACCCGCGCTGTTTCCGGTCATCATCATCATCCAATCTGCCGACGCCGACGCCGGTTCCCTGCCCAGAACGCCTTGCCTATTCCGTCCCGTGGCCCGAACTGAGGGCGGTGCCGTAAATGTAGGAGAAGGGTAGAGGAGGTCGTGCGGCACCCCGTTGTGCTGATAGTTGGATGCCGGGGAAATTGTGACAATCCAGGTATATTCCCGCCATGAGCGAAGCAGCATTACCTCAGCGGTTCTTCCTCTTCTAAGCAGGTGGCGGAACATCAACAAAGTAGGTTTTCCCCTCTACAAATGTGTGCCTCCCGCCAAGTACGCCTGGAGCGTAGCTTCGTCGCGGATCGGGGAGAAATATGGATGAGCCATAGCCTCCTTTGCAGTCAGGCGCTCCTGGATTTGTGTCAGTCAACCGCTAGGATCGGTGGGTCGGAAAGGGGTAACGTACCGCGTGATCATACCGCAGCAGCTTGTCCAAGAAGTCGATGGCCTCATTGCTTACGAAGCGCTGGTTCTCCGAATTCACGAAGCTATGCCAGGGCTTCTTTTGGAAACGTCCCAGAATATCATCATACTGGGCATCGAGCTCTATCTCGTACTTGTCCAAGTAGTCGAATAGGTCGTCGGTTCCCAGCACCTTTGCGATCTTGACGAGCTGGTCGGAGTTGCTGTTGCCGTGGAAAAACGGCTCTTTACGGAAGATCATCGAGGCAAACATGGCGCCAAGACTCCACATGTCCAGGCTGTAGTCATACTCCTGAAAATCGACGAGCAACTCAGGTCCCTTGAAGTAGCGTGAGGCAACGCGAACGTTGTACTCGGTGCCAGGGTGGTAGAATTCAGCCAGACCCCAATCAATCAGGCGCAACTAATGAGCACACAAGAAAATGTCAGCAGCTAGTTTGAGTCAGGCCGGAAAGAAGTGGCCTCGTACCTTTCTGTTCTCATGGTCGATCATAACGTTATGAGGTTTCACATCGCGGTGCATGATGCCCTTGCTGTGACAGTAGTCAAGCGCCTTGAGTAGCTCGAAGATATAATACCTGACATCGATGTCGTTGAACTTGGGGTACAAGGCTCGGAAGTCCGTGTTGTTGACAAACTCGAAGATGAGTGACGGGGTCTTACTCTACATGGCCGCCTCTAGTTAGCCAAAAAGGGGGCGGGATGGCAAGGAAACTCCAAATGAAGTCTCAAGCAGAAGCGCACCTGAGAATCCCTCACAACGTCGAGCAGGGCAACAACGTTAGGCCCTCCGGCAAGGTTCTGGAGGATCTTGATCTCCCGCTTGATCTTCTTCTTCTTGACAGGCTTAAGGACTTTGATGACGCATTTCTGGTAGTTGACTACGTTGATGCCCTCGAACACCTCAGAATACTTTCCCCGGCCTACATGGTGGGGGAGGGATGTTAGCTGCGACCACATCGAAACCGAACGGGCGAGGAGACAAACCAATTTTCCGGACGACCTCGTAGTTCTCCAAGACGCCCCAACCTGGTCCATTATCAGCAACTCGCACACTGGCGCAGGAAATTGAAAACGCAGAGGGCGCAACACACTGATGTTGACACTGTCGTAGTCCCAGTATGCACGAGGCATGTTCTGGTTGACGTCGGCGTAGACCCGGGCCATGGCTGCGACGTGACGAGATCTCGATTATGTGTGGCTTTGCGACTTTTGCGACTCTGCGACACGGGCGCGACGGTGCGCGCCGGATGGTCGTGTCGTGTCGGGGGAGATGTCCGTTGCCGGGGAAGGTAGTTCGGAAAGAGGCGGGCTCTTTATTGGGGATTCTGGGTGCGAGGCGGCTGGTGTCGATGTGGTGGTGAGGGGCAGAAATCCGGTCAACGCTTTTCACCAATCAGCGGCAGAACTCCCCGATAAGAAATGTTATCGGATCCCGGCCGGGATTTTGGCTCAAGCTGCCTCAGCACCACGAGATCACGAACACACCACTTGCTCCATGCTTGATCGTCCTGGAATCTTCCCGAGGCCTCACTGTCTCTTGACGATTCTAGCCGTGTCTTGCTCTGGTGTAAGATGGCTTGCCGCTCAACTTGCCGTTCTCCATTTAATTTAAGCCCACCATTGCCATCATCCACGCAGCTGTGTTTCGCGTTTGGCTGCCACGGTTTATTCAGGGCTTCTGACTGGAGCCCAACCCCTTGCCAATATGTCGCACCAGTATTGTGCCCGTGCCCGTCCAGCAAGCAAGTGCTTTGGACCAAGACGCGGTTGTTGAATACAATCCCGTGTATGGTCAACACTCATTTCTCGATTCTCAACATGTTGTTGCCGTTACATCGTCTCATTCCTGTCGCAGCTCTTTGAAAATGGCAGATGCTCGATCGCGACGGGTGCCTTCGGCGACTTATGATGAGTCGTCCTCTATTCGAGGCGGGTACGCCGCATCGCACCGACTTCGGCCCGCTGGCTCGAGATTCAGCCTTCGAGATCAGTTTGCTTCTACTCGACGCGAGTACGAGTTTGGTTTCGATGATTCCGCTTCGACCTTTGATAGCTCTACGATAGCCTCGGAAGCCGTCTGGGGTGATCAGGATGACACAGTTGTCACCTCTCATGAAAGCGCTTCTGCTGCCGTATACAGGAACTACTATGAACTCCTCTGTCTGCCAAATGATCCTTCATTGCCTCCTCATGAGGTGCAGAGACAGTTCCAACGCGTTGTACATGTTCTTGCGGTCGACAACCAGCCGGCGCGCTTACAGAGTACGGCGGGTTTCAACCTTGGCTTGGCGCAAGCCGCTTTCGAGACGTTGGCCGACCCGTATCGAAGGGTAGGGTACGATCTTTCGGTGGACAGCGACGACTCAGATGACGCTGAGCTTGCCACTGAGGGGCAACTGAATGGCCCGGATACCTTCGAGAAGGCCCTTCGCGAGCAATATTTTCTCCTAGCACAAGGAGGCATTCGATCGACGACTGACCTGGGTCTAAGGCTTGAAGCTGGTCCTCCATCTGGACGGCAGGCCCAACGCGGCTTGAACATGCTAGACTTCTCCCTCACACAATCCACCACCGCCAGGGTTCCAGTTTTGCAACAGCCTACTAAGAGAGCGGCAATCTTTCTCCTAAAATCTACCCACCATCAACCCAGAAAACATCTTCGGTTTGGAGAACCAACAGTGACCGTCACTGGGGGGGCACACGGGTTGCTGGATGAACCATTCAGGCTTGCGCCGATTCTTCTGGATCGATATCAACCCCCAGGACCATCTTTGCACGGCCGGAGACGCTTAGAACAGTTGCTGGTCTCACGGTTTCTCCCTGTTCTAAACCTGACCGTTCGTCAGGAGGTGTTTTGGCGCGATGCATATCATCAAGGAGAATCGATCCGAGGCCCCCTTCCAGATTCAGTTATCGAGGAGGAGATAGAGTTATTGCCTCATCCCTCGGTTACCCTCCGCGGCGGACATTCTATCGATATCCAGGGCGAGGAGCCTCTCAACGTTGAGGTCTCGCTCCAAAAGGGCGTCAATCACAGCACCCACCTCACTCCTAGTCTCGGCCTGGCACTTCACCAAAAGAGAGGTCCAGGCACAGCATTCGCGGTTGTGGACTCAGGTGATTGGCGACTCTTCCCGTCGAAAGAGTGCAGAGATCTATCCAGATTTTCGAAGATCACTGGCGGGTTCAAACCCTTGGCCGACCCCTTCCGCCATGCACCGACACTGGAGGCCGGATATTCATTTGGCACTCATAGCATGGGAGTTTCATCTGAGAGGCCTTTTACAAAGCCTGGAGAAGGGGGGTTGAGGAGCATGGATCGCGAGGACAGTGATAGGACTGGGCCCTGGACAATCTCTGCAGGTGTGGCATCAGGGATCGCGGCAACCTATCTTCGCTACGGCCGAGATCTATTCCCATCGCTGACCGGGAAATCCGGTCTGAAAAGAAGCGGTATCCGAGCAGAAGTTGAGTTGGCGAGTAGCACGCAACGTGATTTTTTCCTTGCGTTCCGCGCTCTTAAACGAGTAGGAAGGTTTTCAAGAGCTGGGTTGGAGCTAGGCCTGACACCAAGCAACCTACATCTGTCCTTCTACTGGTCACGTCTTGGCCAGCGAATAAGCCTGCCGTTCCTGGTCTCTAGGAAATCCAGCCTCAGTACCAGGTTTTTATTCTGGGCTACCGTTGTTCCTTTCGCATCGTTCGCCACTCTTAAACTCATCTACTGGCGCTTAAGACTGAGGGTTGCAAAGTCGGCAGCCGCTACAGGCAAGAGCTCATTAGGGTCGAGCAGAGAAGACTTGCAGCGATATATTACGCGGAGGCGTGCGGAGGCCGATGAGTTGACAGTTGTCTTGGCGACCGGTGTAGAGCCTCGTCAGAACAGGGAACGGCAAAGCGGTGGCCTCGTTATCTTAAGCGCAAAATACGGCGTGAAGGATGCTCAGCCTGACGAGATCGCTGACGTTACGATCGCCGTAGCGGCACTGGTCGACAATGGGACATTGGTCATACCGAGTGGGATGCGGAAAAGTCGGTTGCTGGGCTTTTGGGACCCCGCGCCAACGAATACCAAAGTACTCAGCGTTCGATTTATGTCACAAGGGGTGGAGAAGACGGTAGAGGTGAATGGGAGGGAAGAGCTGAGACTCCCGTGAGTTGACGAGCTTGGGGCTAAGACGACATGTTTAAACGAGGATCCCATCGGCTCTCAGTCTTACGTATACCTTACATATTCCAGTTGTGTCTTCATTAATCCTATGTTTTAGGGTTGTATCGAAGTGACTACAGAGCATGATGGTCCGCAGTACTCCGCATCGCATTTGCTACAACACTGTCATTTTTGTCCGTTCACTACGTCAGTCACATATGCAGTAACACAAATAGCTACCTGCCGTGCCTTGTAATGATACTACGTCCCATCACAGCACTTCAGCTCAAAATAGGCATCAAGTTAAAGTTGCCATCCACACTTCCGGACTTACCCAACTTCCACAACTTTCAGGTAACATGGAAACGATTGCAAGTATAAAAGGCTTTCTGGGACAAGCGATTGCCACGAAGTTTTGGTAATTGATTACTGTGGCAAAATATGCTAACAGTATACAGAAAGAAGCCTGCGACTCAGGGGAAGCACACACAAAAATATTTACATCAATCAAAGCCTCGTTGGGGGGGCGAACCAACAGGCAAAACTTACCTACTTCATGCCCTCTCAACTCACCCTCTCTCTTCTATTTACAAGAATTTCCCGGGGCATTCACCTCTATGCAGGGTTTTCTCCCAAAGGCGAAGGGACGTGGAAGACTTCTCTCCCCCCTTGATACCTAGGGGACCCAGGTTGGGACCTCCTTAGGTCCGGTAGGGGTCTGGTTGATAGCGTCGTTGTTGCGTACGCAGTTGCTCTTTGCCGTGATGGCAGCCGGGCAGGCGACCTGCTTGAACGAGACGGGCGGGTTGTCGGCGCCCTGGAACCAGTCGAAGCGCCAGTTGCATCCGGCCTTGAGCGCATTGGGGAAACTCGAGCACGCGCTCTTGGAGCCGATGCCGCCGTAACGCTCACCCCAGCCGTTGGAAGGTGCGCCGTACTGGTTGGTGCAGGCGTTGAAGATACCCACGCCTCCTCCGGGCATAGCAATATCGAAATGGTTGTTGCCCAAATCGCCACCGGTGTTCGTCGCCTGGACAATCATCTTCTTGCCCTGCAGAGGAGCAGCCGTGAAGGTCAGCTCGTAGCACGCACAGCACCAGTTGCCCTCGTTGGATCCGGCGATGTTGACAGCCGCCCATCCGTACGCCAGTGTCGAGTTGACCGCCCACGGGCTCTGGTTGCTGCACATGAAGGCGTTGCCTCCATTGTCACAGCCCTATGTTGGATATCAGCGAATATTCTCCATTTCCGTGACATCTCTTCGTGCTCAAGGAGGAATAACTGTGTGTCATAGCTCGGAGACTAGGTAGGTATGAAGCAGGGGGGGAAAGGGCCAACGCGGCAAGATATCCTCTCCCTCCAATCTAGCACTCACCGACTTGGTATTCCCGCCGTCGTTTAGGGGTCGGTCGTTCTTGTCGCATGTTTGCACAGGGTTGGGGCTATTCCCCTTTTTGGGCCATGCGCAACTGGGCTTGCTGTTGTCGAGATGTTTGTCAGGTTCTGTGTTCTCAGGGGGCCGGCTACCCTGAAGCAGATGTAGTGCTAGACATACCAGCAATCCCAGTAACGTGTCGTCTTGCCAGTCCCCTGAGAACCCTGCGCCAGGACGGCGTCAAGGTAAAAGGGGAGGATGGCAACGAGTGTGGCGAGTGGGAGACGCATCTTGAGGGAGTAGCTCCAAAAGGGGGGACAAGGGCGCAAGTGATGCAATACGGGACAAAGAGCAAAACAACAAACGGGGGGGCAGGAAAGGAAGAGCGGCGACCCGGTAATAATACTCCATCCCCTCACCCCCTGAGCCAGATACTCAGATCATGGACCTGGGAAAGCATATTAAGGGCAGCGCGTCAGCCCCATTCTCCCCTCGAACTCCCCCAGGCCGTCCCGGTAGCCCAGGTTCAGGCGCCCAGGACAGACGGAGGCGAGTGGGAGAGCAAGAGAGAAACGCGGGGGAGGAAACAATACCCAAATGAAAACAGCCCCACACGCGGGAACACTGGGGAGGAAGACAGACCGAATGGCCCGGCGGTAGATGAGAGAGCCATGGCATGGCCGCTGGGTATTGTACCTAACAGCCCAGAAAGTAGCGTGTGCGGTAGCCGGCATCCGTGACAGTGTGGCATTCTGTATATCTAGAGGGAACAGTGCCGACTTACTTACTAGGATGTCTCTGTCCCTGTCCCGTCTTGTTTCCCGGAGAGAGGAAAACAAAGATTCGATTCGGAAAGTGTCGCTGCGCTGGTGAATGCAATTCTTCTTGGTCTCGAATTACCCCTGAACAAAAATCATGAATCATACCTACAATACAAAGGAAGCCTCTGCAGAAGAAAAGACTACATACCTACATCAATGCCATGTCAACCTCATACTCCTAACCATTTTTCTTCCTCCCTCCACCCTCCTCCTCCTTCGGCACCACCCGGCACGTCTTCGATGCTGCTCCCTCCTGGCGGCCGGCTTTGTGCGATATTACCCTTTCCCCGCACGCCAGCCGCCGAACCGTTACATGATCATCGCGTGGGGAGGGGGAACCAAGTGCCATAATCCGCAATCCCAGGTATATTAGCTGACGGCTCCTAATAAACTTGAAGTTCAGGTAAATAGCCAACTCAGCCAATATGCATTCGTCACGGGTATGGCGGGGAAGAGCTCCCTTCCGTGGCTTTTTTTTTTTTTTGCATCGAAAAAGAAGGATCAAGTTATCTCAGCGACGATACTTCCTCCGGTTCGCACGCTACCAACTGAATGAGCTTAGAAGCTCTCTTTTTACCACCAGGCCTTCTTCTCACCGCCCTCTTCTTCTCCTCCCTGGCTCTCCTCAAACGCCTCCCTGGCTCGCCGAGCAACATCGTCCAAGAAGTTGCTCGAGGAGCTTTCCTCCTCCTCCCGTGGCTCCTCCTCCCGTGGCTCCTCTTCGCGGCGGCTATAGCTTTCTTCGCGGCGACTATAGTCTTCATCGCCACCATACCGGGTTCCCGTGCGCTCCTCATAGTTGTATTCCTCAGTGCGCTCGCTAGATTGCTCAGTGTACTGGGTCGACTGGGTATAGCTGGACTGCGAGTAACCGCCGTCTTCGGTATAGCCACCGGATCGGTAGCTCTGGGTCTCCTCGGTCTTGTAGCCACCATCGCCATTGCCACCGCCGCCGAGGAATCCCGCGGCTAGACCGCCAAGCGCTCCGCCGCCGGAGGATCCTCCGCCGTAGCCACCACCACCGCCAGACCTGCCGCCAAGGCCGGAGCTTTGCGAAATGTTAGAGAAGCCTTGCTTAACACCTCCCATGATCGCTCCGACAGCAGCGCTGGCAATCTTGTCCTCCATTGTCTCCGGGGCGTAGTTCTTGTGCATGTGCAACTTGCCGCCACAACCATGGCCTGTGTCGTGAACTCCTTCCTTGTGGTTTTGGCCATTCTCAACACCTCGGCGGCTCAGTTTTTCACGAAGCTCATCCCGGGCTTGATCGCTCATGCCGCCCCACCACTCCTCGACGGATTGAAAAATGAGGGCGCGGCCCTCATTGGCACCTCGGCTTCCAGTCTCCCGTTGCGCCGGATGGTGTAGCACGCCGTAGATGATTGTATCCAAGGTGCGGTCAACATCCTTGCCTTCGTCATCCCAACACTCCATGAGCTGGGGAACTACCCAAGTGACGATCTTGGAGGCAGTTTTACCAGCGATCTCGTTGAGAATCTGCAAAGTCAGCCGCTGAACACCCTTGAGGATTACAGTTTCATCTTACGTTGGAGAAGTGGTCCTTGGAAAGCATAGAGTGGGTAGGATCAGTGCAGTCGTCGTCGTGGAATACGTTCAGCTGCTCGTTCTTGCTGCTTTCGATGATTTCTGTGGCACCTGTCGCAAGCTCGTTCTTGATCTGGTCGATGACGGGGATGATGAAGGGGGCAATGAGGGAGAAGACCCAAAGAGAGAGCTGCTCCTCTAGCTGCTCAATGATCTTGGGTAGGACCGGGATCTGCGACATAGATTGCGAGATGGTCTGCAGAAGGTCGTCGTGAAACTCGATGGTAGGCTTGAGCTGGGCGAAGATCTGCTGAATGTACCGGGTGAATTCCTCCGGATCCCGCGGGGAGACGGCGACAGTCTCCATCTGCGCAGCAGCAGCGTTGTTCTGGAGGTCATCCATTTTTGCTTTCTTGTCATCACCGCCAAACAGACCACTGGGAATCTTGTCCAGTAGGTCGCGGAGCATGCTGGTATCCTTGTTCTGGCTCTCCTGGAGGGTTCCCTCGAGATCTTGGATCTCACTTTGAGTCATCTTATCAGACACTGTATTCTGTCAGCTTAATGAAAATCCCCTCAGGGGTGCTGCCGCGTATCACATACCCTCGCCGGTGACTGAGTGCAAAAAGTCCACACCACCGAATGTGCCTGTGACCAAGGGATAAACGGAACCTCTAGCGCCATTGATCCTGAGCTTGGTGTTGCGGCCAACATGTGGGAAGATGTCACGCTCTCCCAGCTCAATCAGGGCGAGCTCGGTGTAGTTGCTGTGGGCGAAGAAGTCCTCGAGGCAATGAAGACCGGTGCCAAGGAGACGCAGAGCCTCGTTGAGCTCGTCCTTGTTATTGCTTCGCGAGTACGAGCGGCCCAGTTCGATGCACTTCTTGAACAAGCGGCGCACATGCAGCGCAGAGGTCATGATGTTAGCACGCTCATTGGCGATGTAGTTCTTCATTCCCGTCTCCGGATCGACGGCCAGCTCGACTCTCTCGTCGACGGGGGCACGCAGGCGGCGATCATAGTTTCTTGCGTCCTCGTTGTCGGCATAGTTCTTCGGGTTGTCGATGTGGTCTTCGGGGCGATAGCATCCAAGGCGATCTGCGGTGACCTCAAACTCGCGGCTGCCGTACCCAAAGGTGAGGAACCCTAGCACAGAAAGCAACAGGCGGATGGCCTCAGCGGAAACGCTCTTCACGGTGCCCACGTCGATGGCCTGCGAGTAATCACGCAGCCAGTTACCAAAGTACACGCGCGACACCATGAGCTTGTCGAACTTCTTGCCGCCCACAGCACGGGCCATGAGAATCTGGAGGAGGGCGTCTTCGATGTCGCCATGGCGCCCTAAAGTGCGGGAGGAGGAGCTTATCAGCGCCACAGTTGGGTAGGGGGGGCAGCGAGGGGCTTCTCACAGTTCTGGCCCTCCACACTGGAGATACCAGCAATGTTGCCGGCACCAAAGGCAAGGGTGGGTCGCGCGAACAAGAAGAGCACGACGAGCCCGAGTAGGACCGGGTATGGCGTGAGTCCAGCCATATTCGCGAATCTGGTCAATGGAGTTGCTTGCTTGTTTGTCCTGGATACGGACTGCGGGGTTCAGGAGGAGGAGATTTCTGAGAGCGGCGGTTAGCAGTCAGGTTCGGGGTCCTCCGTCTGAAGGTTGGGCAAGGTGTCTCAGATAACTAGCAGAGCGTGCCGTGGGGCAAATAGGCAGAGCGGGCGGAGAGGGGGTGATGGAGAAGATACATCACTTACCTTCGGTAGGTAGATTTAGGGTAGTGGACGGATGTGATGGGATGTCTAGGGAGAAGGAAGAGAAGGGAGGAAATCACAGAGACGAACCGCAGCTTTAGGACCCTGGGTCTAATAGTTAAAACTACTGCACGGCATGCGGCCGTTCCAGATTCACATCACGAAAGTCGCCTGGGCAATCGGAAACTCGCCAAGCCCCTGGTATCTGGCGGGGCACAGGAAAGGAGGGGTAGGAGCTCGAGAGTGAGCTTCGAGCCAATGGCGGGGTACATTGGACTGCGTGACGACAAGAAATCAAGCCCAAAGTGACCGGGGTCACTCAGCTGCTGAATGCCGCACGCAATGCAGCCCAGCCAAGGGCGACCCCAGCCAAGTGCCTGGCAACCAAACAGGACGCAGGTGGCGATAGGTTGCTGCCCAGATGCCTGTCGAGCGTGGTTCAGATGCTGGGGATGCGACCCTGAGCAAGGCAGCTTCGGCATCAACGATCGCATCCATATCCCCGTGTTGCTACACCGGCCGTAGAAAACCCAGCGAGAAGCTGATTCCGGTTTGCAGAAAAAGCCGTTTGGGGCACCTAGCGGGCAGTAGGTGGGTGATGCTAAAATGTCAAACGACCTGTCTGTCGCGTTGGCTCAAACGGAGGGATCTCTGTACACACAACTGGTAGTAGCAGTACTTGGTCGAAGCTTCCGACTTTGCTTGAGCACGAAACGAAACGAAGGCTTGCGCATTTTGTGTAATACAGGACTCTGGATCTTGACTCCTATACGGAGTAGAAACCCCAACATGTGCAGTGTGTAATTGATCTGAGAGGCCATGGTGAAGCTGGTCCTCCCGGGGCCCCACCGAGGGGATTGGTCTGTGGGTGCTATCTTGGCCAACGGGAAGCGGGGCTGGTGAGCGGGTCACCCAAGTGCCTGAGGCGCTTTTCGGGCCTGCATGACGTGGCCGGCTTTCTTGCTGCCAAGAGCCAGAGTGCCCGCTTGCTCGCCCCTGGCAGGGCCATACTGAGGGATCACATCGGACGCGTTGCCAAATCACCCACATCAACGTGAGGTCCACGGTATTTCGAATACCTTACGCTCTTTTCAACCCCAGCGGATATCCTCGAAACATAACATGGCGCATCGCATTCTCGGGGCAACCGGAAGGACAGAAGTTCACAAGACAGACGCATGTATATGTAGCAGCAAGCTTGCTAAGGAATAATGATATCTCATGGATGCAACAGATATATTTATCGCTGTTTGACCATGTTACTTTGGTTGCTGCCTTCAATGAACATCAGTTGTGATGTGTGTCTAGCCTCGGGCGCGGGCGGTTGAGCCTGATAGCGATGCAGTGGAAGACCTGAATCACAGTGGTTAGGGACGCGACGAACCCTGAAGCAATGGCAGGATTTTAGGCGTTGCTGATAAGTGCCGCAGCCACTATTGCAACGGCGGGTTTGATGGCGCATTGATGGTTGGGGAGAGGATGTTGAGATGGAGGCATCACAACGGTGCGCAGAGCCTGGGGGGCCACACGAGAGGGGGACCTCGAGACGGGAGGGGCAGGAGTGATTGAGGAGGGCCCGGTGTAATTCGTACCTACCTACCTCGGGCGGGCGTATGGAATTGGCCGCTGAAGGTTGCAGACTCTGCAACAAATCAGCACCGAAAACTCGGAAGACGCGCGCTGCTTGTTGATGACCCCTGTCATTTTAGGAGACAGCACGCTGCTGCAGGTGTCTCAATAGGCTGAAAGCGCCCGCCCATTGGTGGATGCTGGTGCGATTTCGCGTGCGACAACCGAGCTCCCCGTTGACGCCTGGATGCTGGGCCTCAAGTACCCCAAGACCTGTTCGAAATGGATGAAGCAGTACCTCTGGAACAGCAGCTTCAGAAGAACGCGCCCTCGGGACAGCAAAATTAGTGCAATCGGCGCGCCAACAGCACAAAATAGGGTGCAAAAAACCGCGTTACCGATATGCATTATAATTGAGCGCATCTATCACAAGCTCAAACGCTCTCTTGGAAAGCCATTGAGAGCGGTGCGATAGAAAGAGACAGGTGCGCCGGAGATGGAGTGACAGGCAGAGTTGTAGATTTGGGAAGGGGCTGGGGAGCAGCTCTTTCCGCTGGTTGCACCAGAACTCGCTGTGCGAGGCACTGTTGGTGCTGCGTGTGCGAGAACGGAGGGGCAGAGGAAGGAGGCACCAGGGGACAGCGCGGCGGGCGGGCAGGTGGGTGGTGGGCGCCTATTTGCAGTTGGGGCTGTGTGGCCGACCTAGGCCCTGCCATCAGCGTCAAAGAGGTGGGAGAGGGCCAGAGTGATTTTGTGCCAATTCAATCGGGGCCCTCCACTGAATTCAGCAGACGGTTTTTTTTTCGCTCCCCGAATTTCAGCACGAAATCAGCGCTGCCACCTCGCCCAGCGCCACAACTATAATTTCGGTCACCCCCCACCTCCCCCAAAATTCACCCGAATTTTTTTCCTCCCGTTCTCACCTTTCATTTTTGGCGCCTTTAGCACTCTCCAGGTCGCGGGTCTCCATCCACCATCACCACCAACGAGGATTATTGCCTGCGCTGTGCCCGTTGCTGATTCGCAACGCGTCGCATCCACCAAAACTTAAGGTGCCTAGCCGCAGCAGCCCACTCAATCACCAAACCACAACAACCGCAGCAGCCATGCCGCGCCAACCCAAGAACAAGGCCGTAGAGGCCCCAAAGCCCGTCGTCCCTGCACCAGCAGCTGTCGCACCGGCGGCCCCCAAGCCACATCCCGTCATTGATGTGGACAACTTCATCCGAGTGCGAGACTCAGTAAGCAAAGCATCCCCTCAAGTTCTTGCCTCGCCGCCCGCATCGCACCCCGTTGCAGCGCAGCCTTGTCCCATCCCCGCTTTCCAAAGTCGCGTCACGCCACCACCCACCACCTCTCCCTCCAGCTTTTGCGGCACCAAAAGTACCAAAACACGCGATGCCAACCCCCCTTTCGCATCCTACTCACAACAAACCCCCCTGCACTACCCATTGCGACGTGTTGTAGCGGCCACAACGCCCAACACAGCCTTGCAAACCAGCCATGCTGCTGTGCGGGCGAATGCAGCTGTTTTGTCGCCTTTTTCGAAGGTGCTACGCGTCATGTGACAAGATAGAGCTCGTCCTATTTGTATCTCACATATTGTTGTTACTGTCACGCAAATATGCCTTGGGTGAAAATTGTAGATAGCTGCACATCATGGCATATGCGCTCATCGCAATCCCACAAGTCTCATATGACCACTGCTAACAAACACCCAGGTCTATCACCGACTTTCCACCATTCAGGATCTCATCAAGAGCTTCTCCCAGGACTACCTGCGCCAGACTAATCTACTTCTCGGCGAGGGCACCAGCCTCGAGGGTGTTGACCTGGAGCAGCAGTTTGGTTTTGGTCCGCTTGTGCAATTCACATCTGGCGTGCCGCAACCGGTAGTTGAGGAGAAGAAGGAGCGTAAGAAGCGCACCCATGATCCTAACGCGCCGAAGCGCCCCCTCACCCCCTACTTCCTCTACATGCAGACCGCTCGTCCCATCATTGCGAGCGATCTGGGAGAGGATGCCCCCAAGGGCGCTGTTCAGGAGGAAGGCCAGCGTCGCTGGTCTGTCATGAACGCATCCGAGAAGTCTGGATGGAACCAGGCCTACAAGTACAACCTGCGTCTCTACAACGCCCGTGTCCATTCTTACAAGCACGGCAATGCCAGCGCCAAGGAGATGGATGACGCCGACGCTCTGAAGTATGCCGATGAGTTCAATATTGAGATGCCGTCGGTCAAGGATGTTGAGGAGATTGTTCCAGACCAGGATGCTATTCAACAACAACTTCAGGAGAGCGCTGTCGTCGAGGATGCGTCAGAGGAGGAGCCTGTTCCTGCGGCTAAGACCCCCAAGAAGAAGGAAGTCCGGAGGCGCAAGACGGCCACTCCGGCTACGGAGGCCGAGCCCGCCAAGGTTGTTGCCACACCGGCGAGCCCCGAAGTCAAGAAGCGGAAGCGTGTCTCTAAGGCAGCAGAGTTGGAGGAACCTAAGAAGTCCGGGCGCAAGAAGACCAAGAGCGGTTAGATGCGTTCGTAATCTGCCTCTTGTTGTCTTGTTGATCCTTTCTCATGATACCTTCTGTCGATTCCGTTTTCGTATTTCATGATACCCTCCTCGACGCGGCACTTGGGAGTACTTGTCCTGGGCACCCTATGGGGCGTATCTGGCTCGATACAACAGGGCCAGAGGGAAGGCACGGCATGTCGGCTCTTCCAGTTTTTGGGTGTTTATTTACTGTATGAATCATGATGAACATTGGGAAATCAGGTCGTTCTGAAAATTGGGAGGCGGCGGGTTGGGGGGTGGTCTCAGGAGGGTGGAAAGGACATCGGAGCGTCGCGCTCCTATACTGGGAAGAAGAAATCCCATGTTGTACTTAGTCTGTCTTTCTGACTTCTGTCTATGGTATCTGGCGCACTGTGCTTTCAATGGGAAACATATCTTCCATAACCGCCGTGCCGGACTTATAAGTGTTTAATTCTGAGTTAGCGGACCTTGAATTATAACATTGTGCTTGTCGAGTCTATTATTGAGCTGAAGTGAGTTCATGACTTCAGAGCAAGGGTTTCCAGCGGCCGCTGATCAGATGGGAATGTCATCCAGCTCTCAGGGTAGTGCCGCAACCGTTTGGGGTTCGCCGTCACGGCCCTGAAACGTTAGGCTCAGGGCCGTGGTGGAGGGTACGGCAGTCAAATCCCTCTGGGGAAGTTCTGTCTTGGGGCCTTTCCCGCGCATGCATTGATCACATGGGCAGAGCTGAAACAAGACCTATTGCACGGCGCATTTTTCGGGCACCGGCGTTCAGGGAGGGGATGGGATAGCGTGCAGCTTTCTGGACCTCCAAACCCCATATCTTTCCGGTGCCTAAATCTAACAGATCGGGCTTCTCACCTGAGCCGCTGGGTGGTATAAGTCGGGCACCCAAGCAACACCGACCTCCTTTAGGTCAGTTTGCGTTGTACGGCAGGTGCCACATTTTATCTACACCATGGAAATTCACTGTGCGTTTGCGGAATTATGGGCACCTGAGCCCCATTTCAGTTCTGTACCAGTTTGTATCAGCGCCATTGGAGCCAGACAGCAACGGTATTGTAAGCCGTATCATGTGTGATCCCTAGTACCTAGGTACCAAAGGCCCAGCAACAACGGCCACTTGTAGCTCATTATCTGACCACTGCAACTTCAATTGACTTCCGGGTATCGCACAATGGGATATTTGATTCATTGTTCTAAAAAAAAAATAGCCTTTACAGTGGATATACGCCCTATACCGGGGTACCTCCAGCTGCATTTGCATCATTTCGCTCGCCTATAGAATCCCTAATACCCAAGACCTATCCTATAATAGCTCCCGGCCGCCGTGGTAAAGAGGCCTAAACGCTTTCCTGCAGCCTGGAATATCCCAGGTTAGCGGCGTATGCCACCTAGGTACCCTAAAGTCGCCTCCTCCCTACCCAACGATCACTAGTACACAAACCAGGCTTGCGCCAGCGGCAGCTCACTGCTTGGCTCTGCCTCGCACACCACACCATCTGCCTCAACCGTGTATCGCTCCGGATCAACCTTCATCTTTGGCATCGTGTCGTTAAATTTCATATCTTTCTTGCCCACTGAGCGGCAGCCACGGACTGGCTCAACGCGTTTGCGCACACCATACGATGCAATAGTGCCGCTATCCATACTTGCTTGCGAGACGAACAGAATGCTTGTTTCAGGCACAAGGGTGGCGTACATTGGACGCCCTACGACAGGCTGAATGGTGGGAATGGACGCGTTGGGATCACCCTACGGGATCATGTCAAATAATGATCTTCAGCAAAATCTAGGAGGGGATACGTACCATCATCGCCCACGCGATCAGGCCGCTCTTGATAACCAGGCTCGGCTTGGTCCCGAACCAAGCTGGATCCCACACCACCAAATCGGCCAGCTTGCCAACTTCGACACTGCCGATCAGGTGGGACATGCCCTGGGCCAGCGCCGGGTTGATGGTGTACTTGCTCACGTAACGCTTGACGCGGAAGTTGTCTGCGCCGGTGTCCTTGTCCTCAGGCAGCGGACCACGCTGCAGCTTATTCTTGTGTGCCGTGTGCCAGGTGCGCAGCACGACTTCACCACAGCGACCCATGGCCTGGCTATCGCTACTCATCATGCTAATAGCACCGAGGTCGTGCAACACATCTTCGGCGGCGATTGTCTCAGCGCGGATGCGGCTCTCGGCAAAGGCCACGTCCTCGGGGATGTCCTTGCTTAGATGGTGGCAGACCATGAGCATATCAAGATGTTCGTCGAGCGTGTTGCGTGTGTAAGGTCGTGTAGGGTTAGTTGACGACGGCAGCACGTTGGGATGCTCGACGACGCTGATGATGTCTGGCGCATGACCGCCACCAGCGCCCTCGGTGTGATATGTGTGGATGGTACGGCCCTTGAAGGCGGCTATTGTCGACTCGACGAAGCCGGACTCGTTGAGCGTATCCGTGTGGATCAAGCACTGCACGTCTAGCTCGTCGCACACACTCAAGCACGCGTCGATGGCCGTTGGGGTAGTTCCCCAGTCCTCGTGGAGCTTGAGGCCGCAGGCACCGGCCCTGATCTGCTCGCGGAGCGCCATTGGGTCGCTGTCATTCCCCTTACCCGTGATACCGATGTTAAGGGGCAGCGAGTCGCACGCTAGCATCATTTGGCGCATGTAATGTGCGCCTGGCGTGCAGGTTGTCGCGTTTGTCCCGGCGCTGAGAAGCAAAGTGTCAGCATGATACCCCGATCCCACAACTCGCCCGCCGGTAGGCTTACCTCGGACCTGTTCCTCCACCAAGCATTGTCGTGATACCCGACGCGATAGACTCGGACGCCTGTTGTGGGCAGATAAAATGAATATGTGTATCCAGACCTCCGGCCGTGATGATCTTGCCCTCGCCAGCCACAACATCGGTACAGCTCCCCACAATCATGCCGGGCGTCACCCCGTCCATAACATCGGGATTTCCAGCCTTACCAATGCCTACGATCATCCCCGCTTTGACACCGATATCCGCCTTGTAGATGCCAGTATAATCAACAACCAACGCGTTCGTAATCACCATATCCAAGGTGTCGGCGTCAGACCGCCCTGTCGCCTGCCCCATGCCCTCACGCAGCGTCTTTCCACCGCCAAACTTACACTCATCCCCATACACTGTAAAGTCACTCTCAACGTGAACCCATAGATCCGTACTCCCAAGGCGCACCAGGTCGCCAACCGTCGGCCCAAACATAATCGCGTACGCCGCGCGATCCATCCGGAATGGCTCCAGGAGCGCCGCATCGGCGGCAGGCTCGGGCGCATGAGAAAACCCGGCTCGCTGCAAGTTCTCAGTGATCTCGGTGGTGTGCGCGGGGTCGACTGCGCCGGAAGCAAGTCCGTTCCCACCACGGATGACCTTGGCACCACCGATCTCGACCAGGGTTATGGTCTTGGCATCGCCGGGCTCAAAGCGCACCGACGTGCCGGCGGCGATGTCTAGGCGGAAGCCGATGGCCTGGGCGCGATCGAACTCAAGCAAGGGGTTCGTCTCGACGAAGTGGTAGTGGCTTCCTACCTGGATGGGGCGGTCGCCACGACTGGTGACCTTGAGGCGGATGCGGCGACGGCCCTGGTTCAGCACGATGGCTGCAGAATCGTCCTTGACGCAGACGACGGCGCCGGGCCGGACGGACAGGGGCGCGAACAGGGGGAAGACGGACGGGTCCGGGATGGGAAGAAAGCTGCCGTACAAGGCACGGGCTAGGTCGCCGTCCTCGGTGGCAATGGGGTTGTGCACAGTGACGAGATACGTGCCCATGCGAAAGGTGCCCTCGACCTGGATTTCGTGCAGTGTTGTTGGAACCTCCGGCAGCACGTGGCGGCGGCCGAGCATGGTGGCGCCTAGTGCCATGAGGTCGGCGACCGTGTGGTTGCCATCGCGGATCAACTCCTGGATGTTGCTGGCGATGAGTGCCGTGGCCTCGGAGTGGTTAAGCCGCACACCGCGCGCCAGTCGCCGCTGGGCCAGGAAGCCCAGCTGCGAGATGGCGAGCTTGTCCAGCTAGAGAGTGTTACGCATCAGCCAGAGGCCCACATCTCCTACTCCGCTGCGTTCGAGGTTGGTTGTGTTGTACGGGTGTGGTTGGTGCAGGCATGTGTGACTAACCTCTCTCGGGACTAAATGCATGTCTTCGTTCTGCTGCACGAGCCAGCTAACGAACTTCGGATGGCAGATGCCTAATCAATGCCAAATTGGCCGAGCAGGGGAAAAGAAGAAGAAATCCCGCCCAAATTTGACGTGAAGTACTAAGGTAGGTTATCACGGTTATGGACCCTCCTCGCTATCCCCAGAAAGCCCCCCATCCGCGACTGTATCCGCAGTTGCTGCAGGAAGATCAACCTCGCTGCAGGGCGTCAGAGTGGGGATGTTCGTCCCAACCCCGCATCATCCAGATAAGAGTCTGCCGCCTTGGTTTCCGGGACATCAAAGCGATACGATTACGCCCAGTCTTATCTATTATTGCTAGACGTGGAATAACTATTTACATTTGCTTGGTATCATGTGCTGCCTTTTCCTTAAACAAAACCAGGGCATCCAAATCGTAACCGCCATGTGGCTCATAACAAAGATATCCTGCGTGAGGGCAGTTGACTTGACCCGATCCAACCGAAGACACGAAAACGTTCGAGATTAACCATAGTCGCTGGCCCCCGTGGACAACGCTCCGAAATGCCACACCAAAAACGCCGCATCATGCATCGATCAACCGCTCTTCACTCCTAGCTCCTCTGGCGAGGACCTCCTTGATCCGGTCATCCTCGACCTCACGCATCCTGCTTCTCGCCGCGTCTAGACGCTCGACGCCCCGGTTGATGGTCTCAATGTGCACGCTTAATGGCACATCGACCTTATCTCGAACCAGTTCCGGCTCTGCTACCCGCTCCCGTAAGTTATCTAAGCCAGCTTGAATCTTCTCGAGCTCTACTATGAGCTCGTTGACTTGCTTCACCGCCTCCGATCGCTGCCCATTGACTTCCCTAAGCATTGAAAGCTGGTCGTTGAGGTGGTGCAGCCGTCGCGAGTTGCCACCGACGAGCGTCCACAAGGTCCACAAAATCTCATTTTTCTGGCCTTGCACCGACTTCTGCGTGCGCGTGACAAACTCGTAGATGACGTCCAGGTGACCCTCGGTCTTGGAAAGCGTACGCAGGACCGATTGAGCCTCAACTATCAGCTGCGCGATCTTGTCTGACACCAGCGCCGTGTGCTCGACGTACTTGTCAAGCAGGCCACGCTCCGAGAAGACGGCCGGCTGAAACGGCGAGAAGATCCAGCTGGTCCAGTCGCTGATGAGACCGCGGCTCTCCTTCTCGGCCGACATGCTATCGAGATAGCGTGACGTCCAGCGGTTAATACTAATAACCGAGTCGACCGCTGAGCCAACATGCGTGTTGAACTTCTGGAGCTCGTTCGATGCACCACGTGCGGTGTCGATGAGCTCGTCAAATTCAAGCACGAGTTCCTCTTTACCCTGCAGACCGCTGTGGCGTACCATAGTGCGCAAGTCGCGGATAGACGCCTCGGTTCGCTTCATCTCCATAGGAAGTGAAACACCCTGGGCGGATTTCTCAAGGATTCCCTCAAAGTCATCTTGGACCTTCATAAGGCCGTCAAACTCGACTGGCATACCGCTTCGTGGACGTCCTTTATCACTCATCGGGATGATATCCGGACAGAATGGTAGGCTCAGCCATGATGCGCCCGGTAAACGGCACACCGGGGAGAGTGAGGCGTAGAGTGACTTTGTGGCCATATTTTGCACGATGATGACGCCGCCAAAGATGAGGTACAAGGCCAAGAATACTGCCAGAGGTTTTTGCGCATATCGAAAGGCGAGCGCAACCACACCAAGCATCCAGGAAAGGACGTTGAAAAGGGCATCGGGGAGAGACTCGGCAACTCTATCGCCGAACGCCCTTGACTGACCCTGGTCGAGGTTGTCCGACGTCTCCCGGTAGCGACCATGCTTTTCGGTGACCTGCTGCCGGCGCCGGAGACCCGGGAGCGGCGGCGGGGCGGGGCGCACCGTTTTTGATGAACGCGTGCTTCCCCGCCTGGGACTCTCAACTTCAACTGTCGGCATATAGAACTGCGGCTCGGACTCGTGGTGTTTCATAGAGTTGTTGATACTTTGGCGCACGTTCCTCGGCAGTGACGGGCTGAATGGGGTCCGCATGATGACCTGGTCGTCGTCCTCCTCTGCCTTGTCACGGAAGGTCTGCAGCGACTCGTCCTGAGAGCCGCTGATGCTGAATGGCTGCGATTCCCGAAAACTCAGGGGTTGCGAGCCGGATAGCTGCGAAGGATCGCTTGCGCTGGATATGGCTAGGTCGTCGTCGTCGTGCAAGATGGATGTGTCGAAGCTGTCGTTCTCGCCGCCTTCCACCATGCGCCAGGAGCTCTCGACATGCAGCTCCCGCTTTCGCGTGCCTGCCATGGCCGGTCGCGTCTTGCCCCGAAATAATAAGGATGGCGAAGGGGACGCGTCGCTGACACGAACGCGTGGGTGACCAAGATATTTAGGCTCCGATGAGTGGATGACGAGATGTCTGACACTCGTGGTCACGCGCCTCGCGTCACTGGATTCGAAGGCAGAAGCAGCCGTTTATAGGTCGTGGGGGTTCTCGGTGGAAACAGTGCTCAGTGCTCGGACTGCTACTTCATGACATCACGTTGAAAAGGGTAAGGCGTCCAAGGGCGTCTCATAGAGAGTGACTCACGGCAAGGCAGCAGCAGCAGCAAGCCAGAAGCGTCGGGAAGGCATAGAAATATTATCGCATTTGGAGGAAAGACGCAGATGGACTGAAGAGAGACATCTCATTGAAGTCGCCACGCCATCGCCCGGTTTGCGGCTGATGGGGGGTAGCATGGGGTCTGATGTCAGGACTCGAGGAACGGGTGGCTGGGACGGCCGCGAGACTCTCTGCTGCGATGATTACTGTGTGCGATAACTGAAATCAGCAGGCAAAGCACCGTGCGAATCGGATCCGTCACATGGACTGGCTGTCTCACTCCCGGGCTGACACAAACCAACCCCTGGTCGCTGCAAGGGTCATTGAAGGTCCTAGCCAATCATGAGAAGCATCTCGAGAAAGCTTGGCTTGCAGGCCTAAAAGTTCGGGTGGGTCAAAAGTGATTCGACGACGACAGCAGCCTCCGCGAATCTGAGCAACAAAGCAGCGAACACTTGACGGCATCTCGAGCCAGCACAGCAACCGATTGAACGGGATGCGCCTTCTGCAAGCGTCGAGATGGGCCTCGCGCGCGCTTATAAAGACCCCAAAGGTGCCGTTGCGCCTCTGCTCGTCATGCCCTAGCACGCCTCCGAAACCGCCAGCCGATCACCGGAATCTCGGAGTGCAGCAAGAGCTCTTCACGACGTCCATCTATAGCCCCGGGTCACCAATCTTTCTCCCCAATGGCGCACGCATATTCAACCGCCTCGTCGAGTTTCTGCGGAAGCATTACGTGCGCTATGGCTTCCAAGAGGTCATCACGCCGACCATCTTCAAGAAGTCGCTCTGGGCCAAGTCGGGCCACCTGCAGAACTACGCCGACGATATGTTCACCGTGACAAGCACGTCGCAAGAACGCGCCGACAGGCAGGAGGATAGTGGCGAGGTGGAAGAGTACGGACTCAAGCCCATGAACTGCCCGGGCCACTGCCTGATCTTCGCATCGAAACATCGTAGCTATCGCGACCTGCCGATCCGATACGCCGACTTCAGTCCGCTTCACCGGAATGAGATTTCTGGAGCTTTAAGCGGCCTTACGCGTGTGCGAAGATTCCACCAGGATGATGGGCATATCTTCTGCCGGCCGATACAGATCGAGGAGGAGATCCGCAAGACGCTCGATTTCATCCGAGTAACCTACGACGTATTACGCCTTGGGCCGTATCGGCTGGCGCTCTCCACAAGGCCAGAGGAGAACTATATGGGCAGCCTGGAAGACTGGGAACAGGCGGAAAACGCTCTGAAACGGGCGTTGGACGTGAGCGGGCAGGCGTGGACCATCAACGAGGGCGATGGCGCGTTTTATGGACCGAAGATTGACGTCATCCTACAAGATTCGGACGGCAAGGAACACCAGACGGCCACAATCCAGCTTGACTTCCAGCTGCCCAAGAGATTCGAGTTGGAGTACCTGGCTCCAGCCCCGGAGCTGGAGCAGAAGGGGGAGACGACAACAGATGCAGACCTGCTCGCTGTTTCGGGGCCGGTTAGGCCGGTGCTCATTCACCGCGCTGTGCTTGGCTCTGTGGAACGACTGATGGCGCTACTGATCGAGCACTATAATGGAAAGTGGCCTTTCTGGCTGAACCCTAGACAAGGCATCATCCTCACGGTGAACGACAGCCAGCCCACGGTGGATTGGGCCTATCACACGCGAGACATATTACTATCCCAGACATCGGCTGATTTCGGGCCGGGCTCGACCCCAATCCAACTCGCTGTGGACGTCGATGACAGCGCACGCAGCTTGCCGCTCAAGGTGCGAGAGGCAAAGACGAAGGGGTACGGCATGATCGTTGTTGTTGGACCGAAGAACGTCGCGAAGGGGTCCGTAACGGTCGACGCCACGGGAATACCTCAGGCGGGCGAATCGCCACAAGAAAAGGGACTGGAGATGACGCCAAAAGAGCTGAGACAATTCATGGCGACGAAGGTCGAGGCCTACAGGTGACACCAATCCGCAAATGAGGCCGGTGTCCCATACGGATGTGAATTCTTAGAGCACGAGGTGCTGTATGATGTGTAGGTTATGCTGTAGATAGATGTATCAATTGTCAAACCCCAGCTCACCGATAAGATAAAGCTAGCGATGACGCAGGGCGGCCCGCACTAATTGCGGGGACTCTTGGCCGCGGTTCCTGACCGACACCCTGCATCTTGCAACCCCTCGCTCTGTTCACGGATCCAGCAAGACGCCAAAACACCACTCACAAACCAACACCATGGACCTCACAACCCCATCCGATTCTCCGCCGAACTACATAACGGCGGCCGCTACCCATGGCATCCGCCTCCGCCAATCCGCTCCCGTCAAGCGCGGCCCCAGACCCTTTGAGCTCCCCATCCTCACGTACCTCAAAGACAAGCGCGTTATCCTTGCCTCGGCCTCGCCGCGCCGCCGTGCCCTCCTTACCCAGATAGGCATCACCAACCTCGAGGTTCTCCCTTCCACACAGCCCGAAGACCTCGACAAGGGCTCGCACACCCCCGAAGAGTACGTCGCCGCTACCGCGCGCCGCAAGTGCCTCGACGTGTACGAATCCGCCCTCGCAGTCCAGGAAGCCGCCACAAAGGATGGCGGTGCCGTGCCTGCCGACCCTGCGCTGGTCATCGCAGCGGACACGGTGATTGCCACGCGGGGAGGGCAGATCCTTGAGAAACCACGCAATGAAGCGGAGCATGTCCGCACACTCAAGCACCTCCGGGATACACGGTCGCACAGAGTGCTGACGGGGGTGTGTGTACTTGCGCCGCGGGCGGATGCCGCCCATCCGGGGTATGAAATAGCGACGCATATGGAGGAGACGCGAGTGTATTTTGCGCAGGCGGATGATGGGCTTCCAGATGATGTGATTGAGAGCTATGTTCGCACAAGGGAAGGGGCCGATAAGGCGGGAGGATATGCGTTGCAGGGGATAGGGGGGATGGTGTTGGTGGACAAGGTCGAGGGGAGTGTGGATAATGTGATTGGGCTGCCGGTGAGGAAGTGCCTGCAGTTGTGTGAAAAGGTAATATTTAGACAAGAAGAGGAGGAAGGGGACGATGGGTCTGACGAGGAAGACTGAAGGTAGATCATGATTCCATGTCGATAACTGAAGGGCAGCCAAAAAGTGGAAGTCTCCAGCAAGGGCTTAGTGCAGATGAATCACTCGCTCTGGCTATGGCAGCTTCGCGGTAAGTAGAATATGATTACACCAACAAAACTGTTCAGCTCCTTGTTACGAGCCCTACTTTGTGCGTATTATTGTATTATTACCCTTCCTTGCCAGCATCTCTGGACAACGTTCCGGACTTACAGACGCCTGGCCCATTTCCGTATTTCGCCTTTTTTATCTTCTATTTTATGGTCAAAACCCCACCAAACGCCAATCCAAAAATTTCACCTCTCTTTGCTATTCGATGATTTGGGAAGTCTCAGTGGATGTGCTTCCGTATTGAAAACATAGTCGTCCAGGCTGATCAGTCCCGGGTCAGAAAATATCAAGTAGAAATACTTCAGTGTCTCAGCAATCCAGTAACTCTGCCATATTGTTAGCATACGTCTCTCCCGAAGTCGCACCCAAAAAGAAACACGACAAACTCACCTCCATCGCATCAATCTTCGTCGTGAACCCTTCATCCTGTACGTCCGCAATAGCTGAAAAGGCGTACTTGGTCTCAGTAGCCTTTCTGATCGACTGAAACATGTGCCACGCCACATCCAGTAGGTCGGCCTTCCCTGTGATTCTGTACAGGATGAATATACTCTCGATTGCCTCGGGTCTCAAAAGATACTGTTGATCACGCATCACAGAGAACGGTTTCGGCAGTGGCACAGCCCCAGCATCCCCCAAAGAAGGGTTCCGCTCACGCCATACCGTCTCGTTCCATTTACACTGCGCGAGGTCGGCCGTCTTCTTGCATGGTATCACCGCTGATATCTCGGGCATGATTCCGGTGGGGAAAACTTCATACGCATATGAACAGCCGCGGGCAAGCTGCTCCCCGATCTTGACGTGCTCGTCTTCATGGAAGAGCTTCCCTCCTAGGGCAAACATGCCACCAGCGAAGCAACCAACTAGTGAGAAGTATTAGTGTACCGTTCCCCATTTCAAGGCAAGCAGCAGTCAAGGGGGTGTCTCAGGCATGATTAACTCTCCCTGAGCCACCCAGGGCGACCATGAGACACTTGAAGGTGGGTTCGGAGCTGTTGGTTTGACATACGGTGAGAAACGTCTGGCAAGAGTTCAATGATCTTTCCGTTGGAGAGCACGGTGCCCGAAAATAGGATGTCCGGTGGACTGGCTGGGTATGAGTCGGGCAACATCGGCCGGAATAGGAGATGGTGCTTGATCGACTCCATCGCTTTCAGGTGGAGCCGTTTGTAAGTCTCGTCCAGGCCCCCTAAAAGAGCGTAGGTTTTTGAGAAATACTCATAGGCCGAGTCGGACATTGCCCCGAGCGAGAAGGCGTTGTCTTCCGTGATGAAGCCGCTTTTAAGATCGATAAAAATGGGCCACATCCCAGGCAGTTTTGTTTCGTCCTGTGTCCTCTCGAAGTGTTTCTTGATGTTGTCTACAACGCTGTAGAACTTTGGGTCGCCTGTCAGTTGCGAGAGTCTCGTAAATTCCAGAGATAGTGTCCCAACGGCCGCAGAGGCTTCCCGCTTGCTGGCAACTAGCAACCCCTCCTGGACGGCTTTGAAGTCGAACGCATTGGCAGGAAGATTGTTGGGTGTGTCAAAGGCAGCGTATAGCATTTCCCCGAGTTCTGCAGCCTTCTGGAGGAGAGCTTTCTCCCCGCTCAGATCATAGGCCGACAACAGACCACCAAGATATCTGATATTGGTCTCGAACAGACTGCAATCTCGTGACGTGCTCTTGGCCCAGTCAATTTTTCCAACCATCCGTACAGCCTGTTTGAATTCCTTCTTGAGGTCCATGATCCATAGTGTTCCAAGGGAATCGACCAACGTAGCACCCCAACCATTGAATGTGTCGACGCCTCGTAAGGACTGTGGTAGGACCTGATCCTTACCCCAGGCGTATTCAGAATAGGTGGACCATGACTTGATGGCGGCATCCCGGACTGCGTCTCGTCGCTCAGCCTGAGTTTTGTTATGGGTCTCGTTCAACTCGTCCTGTGAAAAGACATGCTGGATGGGTGGCAAGTCGCGGGGAAGTCCTTCGGGGAGCCCCGTCATAGCCGATTCTGGAATTGGGAACCTGGCCCGCCGGTTGGCCCAGTCAAAGCTAGTTGGGACATAGCGGTTTCCCCAGGTTGCCTGGTAGGGGACCCTGTCTGTTCGATCCAGGAGAAAATAGGTGACAAGGAGAGAGCAAGCGACGAGCAGAGCAATGCGTTGAAACTTAGGCTGGGGAATTAAGACGGTCATCTTTGCGGGAGAACATTGCTCCCTAGCAGCGAGCAAGAACGACGGCAGCTGAAGGGAGGGTCATGAAATGTAATGTGGAAAGGGAAGAGGCGGCGAGATTAGGGTGGTTCAATTCGAGGGCATCACATCTAGGCCCAACACTTGAACTGAAGAAGGGGAGAGGGGAAAAGGGAGGACAAGTGAAGTTGGAATTGGTACAGGTAGGTAGGTATTAGACCAAGAGGCTAGGCAAGGTACCTAAGTTAGCCAGTTAGCCTTGGTGTGTCGAAACGCGCCATGCGCCATAGTTAGCCTAAAGGGCGCCGGGCATCAGGTCTGAGACAGGGAGTCCGTCTGCCAACACGGCCAAAACTTGTTTTTGACCAAGAGCCGGAGCTTTAGACGGGCTGCTCGCCAGAATGCCACTGTGCAGCTCCTGGGAACAGGATGAACGCCCCTGGAATCCTTGCTCTGTTTGGCTGTCAGAGTCCCGCAATGACCAACCCGGTGGAGACCACTTGCTGATCCGCCGCAGCTGTCGCACAGCGCTATACGAGGGCCAATTTCACCCTCCAGGGAACTACAAGGACTGGAGGGCGAGCGAAAAAGGAGAAGACAAGCTGCGCCTGCAGGAGCGGCTGAAAGAAGGCTACATGATAATTCTCCGACTGTTGGACCAGTGTCCGGAAACGAGCCCCGAACAAATACCGGCGCTATACGGCGCTAGCTGAAAATGGCGGCTTGTCCAGGTTTTGGCTCAAACCCAGCACGCCGAACTTGCTTTGAGAAACCCGCTATTGAAACAGATACCTGAAAGTGGTGCCTTGATGCAATTGTGACCAGACCAGAGGCAATTGACTATCCTCGTGCTGTCAGGCAAACTGATAATGTCCCAGTTCGACTCCACGGCCTCGAATGTCAACCCTGACGGCGTCAGTTGCCAAGCCTCCGCCAAGCTCCCAAGCTCCCCACCCCTGTTCAGGCAAAATGCGGGGCCCTAGTTGCTTTCTTATCACTTATCGCAAACCTCAAAATTTTGGGACTTTGTTCACGACTTCACCGACAGCACAAGCGGCTCAGCTCAATCCATTCTGCCTCGCCATCCCCGACTTCACACAAAAGTCAAGCAGTCATGTCATCACTTCGGAACACGTAAGATTCTCAGATCCTCCATCTACCGAACCATGAGTATGAAAACTGACCATCTTCTACATCTAGTGTCCAGCGGCGCGCCCATCGTGAGCGCGCGCAGCCGCTTGAGCGACAACGGCTCGGCCTTCTCGAGAAGAAAAAGGACTACCAGAAGCGCTCCAAGGACTACAACAAGAAGAAAGTCGTCCTCAAGTCCCTCCGCGAGAAGGCAGCCGAACGCAACGAAGATGAGTTTTACTACGGCATGATGTCGCGGGACGGGCCCGGCTCGTCCATCACGCGGGGCAGCAAACGATTCACAGGCAAGGTCGAGGGCGACCGCGGCAACCGTGCCATGGATGTGGACATGGTACGACTTCTCAAGACACAGGATCTGGGGTATTTACGGACGCTGCGGAACGTGGCAGCCAAGGAGCTCAAGGAGCTGGAGGAGAGGTTTATCCTAGCAGGAGGTGCGGATGTGGAGGACGACGACGAAGATGATGAAGATGACTACGGAATGGCAGCCCCCAAGGCTGCGACAAGCCAAAAGCCGAAGAAGGTTGTCTTCTTTGACACAGACGAGGAGAGGAATAAAGCGCTAGAGGACGCCGAGGAAGACGACCCGCAGTGGGAGGATGAAGAGGAGGCGGACGAGGACTCACCAAAGGCAAAGGAAGCGGCACGGAAAGCACAAAACCTAGAGAAACTAGAGAAGAAGCTCCGCAACGCAAGAAAAAAGCTCAAGGCTCTCTCGGACGCAGAGTTTCAGCTCGAGCTAATGCAAGCAAAGATGGCAAAGACGGCAACATCAGGAGGTTTCACCAAGAGTGGGCACAAGATCAAGGTTCGCGAGAGGAAAAGGTAGCGGGGTGGAAAAAAAGTTTTGCTTCTTTGCCCTCCAGGGGGCTTCCTTTCCCGCGTCTTCTGTCTTGGGTGGTATATATCCATTCCCTCCCGAACGAGCAGGATGATGATGAGAGGAGCGAAGAGTCTGGCTTTCGCTTTCCTTCTCTATAGGTTTGTGTGTGTGTGTGTGTGTGTGCATGTGTGGGATGTGGGCGGCTTATTACCATATCCATGCATGAAAGAAAAGAGACTAATACCCAACGCCGCCAGAAAATACCATATACCCATCATGAATACACCCCATGATATTGCCATTCCATCATAGCCCATGTCCCGGTGCAGTTCCATCCCATTACGGTCTCAGACTCGTTTCCCCCTCTTAGCACCACCATCAAATCAGAGCTTATCCGAGCTCAAACACTTTACGAGGCTCGTCAAGGCCTTGAATACTAGCGCAAAGCACCAAACAACACACTTAAACAAGACAGTCAGCAGCGCAATAAGGCCCCGGGCCACGCCGGGCACCTTCTCCTTGTCGCCGCTGCCCCTCTTAAGGTCGCTCGTCTGGCTCTCAAGATCCATCTCAAACTGTTCCAGCCTCGTCTTGGGCGGGCGGTGTTTTGATTTCTTGTGGGCATCGGCGATCTCCTTCTGCCGCTGCTTCTCCTCGCGCTTGCTCTCGCGCCGACTTGCCCTACTGATGCGGCTCGACCGGCTCCCGCGGCTGCTGCGCTTCGACGGCGCCAGGCTCCCGCCAGGCCCGCCGAACACGGGCGGCGGCTCAAAGGCCTCAACCTGCGGGAACTGGTCGTCGGCATGGGCGACGAGGACCAGCGCCGCGACGGCCGCGTCGACAATGTACACGGCGTCGATCTTGGCGGCGATCGAGGTATCGACCTCCAGCCAACCAGCGCCGGTGCCGTCGCGCGTAAGTCGTGCCAGATGCACGGGCGACTCGAGGTGCTCGAGGGTGTACTCGGTGCGGCTGTACGCCGGGTTGCGCTCAATGGTGACGCAGAACGGCACGGCGAGGGCCGGGTGCACGAGGAAGTGGTTGCTTGAGTCGGCATCCCACACCAGGCGTGCGCACTCGTGCTCGGCCAGCGCGACGGTGGTGGCGTCGTTGGCGCGGTCGGCCACGAGCCGGGAGGCGGCTGTCGGCCATAGCTGCGCGATGAGGCCGTCGTTGGGCGGCTGGCGACGGGATGCCTCCTCGAGTTGCGTGCCCAGGACTTCCTGCCAGTGCTTGGCGTCGTGCTTGAGCTCGGATTTACTGGGTGAGGAGCCCCGCTGTGGCGAGGGCGAGGGCGTGCTGCCGCCGCGACCGTCGAGGCTAGAGCCAGGCTTGGGGCCCTTGAAGGACTTGTTGGGGTCGTACCGCGAGAGGGAGACCCAGGCCGACACCGAAGTCGGGTCGACGCGGAGGTTGTAGAAGGGTTGGGAGGAGGCTGATGATAGTGTGTATACCGGCGCGTCGGGCTGCGTTGTCATCTTGAGGCAGAAGATGCGCCCCTCGAGCGACGAGGCCTTCCATCCGTTGGTCACCTTCCACAGCGCGCGGAGCTCCTCGGTCGTGCTGACGGGAGGGATAACGGTTGGCTCGTGGTTTCGGCGGGGCTGGCCCCCAGGCGTCATCCCAGGACTCTGCATGGGCATGCCGGGGCTGCGAAGGGGCCCCCCGTCGGCACTGTTGCCTCGGGGCGAGTACATAGGCCGGCTAATGGCGGACTGTGGGATCTGAACGGTGCTGGTGTGCGTCGGGTAGTAGTCCTGACGATCCAGGGCCACTTCCGGGTTATACTGGGGGAATATGGAACGGAGGGCGGGCTCCGGCGATAGAGATGAGGAGGCTCCATACTGCTGATGGCTGCCGCTTGCGCCCGCCGGAGCGTAGATGAGCGGCGGTTTGGCGATGGAGCTCACGCTCGGGCTGCGGACAAGCGTCTTGGCTTCCGAGAGAGCGGTTTCGCACCGTGGCGGCACGTCGGCCAGCGATATAGCGGTGAACTGCTCCACCGGTGCTCGGCTCCCCACCGTCGTGTCCAGGGCCGGCGGTTGCGGTCGATACGATGGTTGTTGATGTGGCTGTTCCTGGATTTCCTGCCGTTCCTGTTCCTGTTGCTGGCGCTGGTAATGCTGCGAGAACGGCCATTGCTGCTCCTGAGGTTGCCCCTGGGGTTGCTCCTGGGGTTGTTCTGGGTCGACGGGGTGATCCAAGGCATGCTGCCAGGGGTTATTGGACTGCCGCTGCTTCCCTTCCCTCGTGGACGACGCCCTCCGCACCGACGGTTGTCGCCCATTGCGTGGCTCACTGCGTGGGGGCGTCTGCTCTGTCGAGATGGATGGTCTTCCCTGGGGCGTTTGGGCTCTTGGCCTGGATTGTTGGTTCCGCGATGGCGGCCTGGTGTTGGGGAAAAGGGAGAACCCCCCGGCCGAGTGTGGTGTCGCCATGTCTGCCCTTCTTTTCCCGCCGTTCGATGAGGCAAGGCGAGTGGCTACTTGTCCTCCACCTTCTTCCTTCCTGCACCCGATTCCTCAGTCCTCCGAGCCGGCAGGGAGATCACAACAGTGTAGAGAAAGCGGCAGTGGACCTGCTACCGGGACATGATGCTATGATCGCAGATCACAGTGGGGAAGAGAACGATCCAGGACGATATTCACGGTGACACAAGCCGACCCGTCGTCATCAGTAGCAGCACATGAAGAAAGACCGACGGTGCGGAAACACGCAAACACGGCATGGGGACAATTCATTTCTTAAACACACATCAGCCTGCGCCAAACAACCTGCCTACCAAGCAGCCGCCTGCGAACCGCGGGCCTTGAAGCTACCTTTGCCCCCCAGCACGACCTGCGAGGCAAAGCGGCAGGATCGCATCTTGGGCCAGAGCGCGAGGCGAGCACATAATCCCTGTCCTACCGTGGTACCATAACATGGAACCTTTCGTGTATTCATACACCCAGCACACACGCCCGCGGTAGTGTGTGCGGATGCGGATGGGGGGGTTGGACAGGCGGCGGGTTGGTGCAATGGAAGCTGGTGGGGGGAGCGGTAGAGGGGGTGAAGTGCCCTGTCCGTGCAGCTCCCATCTGGACAGGTCTTTCCGTCTGCACTGCGATGCTGGGTATTTTTAAGCGCTGGCTCTGCTTCCAGGTTGACCTCTGCTCCTCCCTCTGCTGTCGCCGTTGGCGGGTACGAAGCGGGAAGATGTCGTGCTGTGATTCGCCGCGTAGGCGCCCAAAATAGATGGCCCCATCTCAGAGATTAGGCCGGCCCAATCATAACCCGCGCTGGGGGGTCCTGGCCAAAGCCTCGCATCCAATCACTGCCGGAGTCACACTGCATCTTTGACGCCCGAGAGATGGCCCTGCGCTACATCCTCTCTCGCACTCACTTGTCGGCCGTCTGCGACTGTGAACGGCAAGCTGTGGAGAGCAGTCCATTCCGTGCTCTCCCGTCGGATTGCGAGAAAGCCGTGTGTATTTCGGAACCTCGGCAGGGTTCCAGTGGGATGGCAAGTTGAGACCCAATGGACCTCGACATTGGCTTACCTTCACATTGGCTCCGGGCGGATGCACTCACGTTGTCGGCAGCTATCCGTACAGAGCATTCCGTCTGCCTCCCGCCAGCGCCCCATATCCTCCCGAGTCTGCAGGTGCACGGCGGAGAATCTGCTCTTTTCTCCGCGGGAGGCGGTTCGGGTGCAGAATCGATCTGACAGATGTCTGCTCGGGGTTCTTGCAGGCCACAGGTGATTGACTAGATACCTTAGCCTTGTGAAATGTGAGCCGGGAGCACAATCATCCAGACCTCTCTGATGAGCCGTGCCATATCAGCCATATTTTACACAATTGAACCCACGGCTACGGATACCCAGGAAAAACCAGGTTACAAATGCCGCGATAACAAAGAGGCTGGGAAGCCAGACAGCCGCCAAAACCAATATTTCTAGTGATGCTCTCGCAGGTTTGCCGCCGGGACGGTAACTGTGGCGCCTAACCATCCGGCGGATCTTACTCACCCTGGCGTCGATCTCGAGGAGTCTTGGCCTCCAAAAGGGTCAACCTATTTCAGTTCAACAACACCTGGACGCCGTCGTGCGGACCCCGTACTTCAAAAGCTTCCCGTGTCTTGTGTAGACACTAGCGTTCCTTTACATACCCATCTGTCATGAGGTTTCATACGCACTACACACCCAAATGCAGACTGACAGTCTGGGCGTACTTTAACGTGCCGTCTCGCTGCACCGCATATAGGATTGGATATAAGGTATGCAAGTTGAGCCTCGCCGATTTTGCGGGGATTCACTCTGGGAGAGACACATCCGTTTAATTTGCATTGTTTTGCCTCGCTTCCTCCCGTCTCCCGTCCTGCCCCCAAACAACGCACATCGTTGTGGCCTGATTTTCTGGCGGCCGTTTGCTTGGCTGGATGTGTGACCTGTGAGAGGTGTTCTGCCCCCGGGTTCGAGAACGCAGATATAGCTTCCTATCGGCAGTCGAAACAACAACGGCGATCCTTCATCCGGCCAAGCGCCGCCGCCGTTTGAACTCGGCCGCAATAGCCACGGCCGCACCAAAAATACTTTCCTTGGAACTAGCCCCGGTTTATGTTTGGTCGACGGCCATGACCTGCCGGCCACGGCCAAGCCGGGAGGTTCCCCATGGAACTGATATAGGCATTTTGGAAGTCGGAAGCCCAAATACCCCAAATCCCATCCTATTTCAGCCTTTCACACTGTAGCGGGACAGATGCCCAGGTAGCAAGTACGTAATCGTGGTCTCAATAGGCCTTCAACCCACTATAATTAGCATGAGCGGCACATGTAGACCTTAGTAGCACCGATGGGCTCGGGGACATGCTGCCAGAAATGGGTAAGGTATGCGTTCGTCATCAACAACTGCGTGGGGTTGAACGACACATGTCGTTCAATTCACGTGGAGTGAAGGTGCAACTTTACCAGATCTCCAGTCAACTTCGGAGCGAGGGAGGGGCTCACGCAGGCCCCCAGCTTACTAGGTACACGATGCTCTATAATAAACACACTAGGAAGTCTCAGATACCCAGCAAAGGGAGTGACGGCCAAAGGCGAGATAATCAGGGAGACCTCTAGCTGAAGAGACACATGAGAGAAAAGGGACACTAAAATAATGTCAGTGGGATGGAGGAGTGTGAGCACGGATGGGTGGGGTTGGGCCGTCGTGGCATACGTGGTAGTAGAGTCTTGGAGTTCAGTAGGAGGGAAATCATGGGCGGGCCGTTTAAACTCTCGAGTACATTCAAACATGGCTATGGATATTACGTCACCCTTCTCCTCCTCCTCTTGCACCCCTCTTACACCAAACAGGGTAGGTAGGTGGGTGTTATTCGTCCTGAGACGTACCTCCCATGAGGGGTTTTATGCCTATTTCAATGATAGCTAGATACATTATGCTTTGGTGTCATGGAATCCCTGTGAGCGATAGTAAGAAAATGTCTGTTTTATGTAAACTTGGTTGAAACTGCTCGATGTATCCGGGCAGTCATGGGGTACCATCGGTAATATCGGACGTCACGATGTCCCCAAGTACCTACCTACCTACCTATTTTATGAGATAGGGTGATTGCACGTACCTAGGTAGTATATTTAGCTTGGAAGGGAGTTCTCAAGGAAAGTGCCTTCGCAGGAATGTGCTTGCCTGGGCCCGACTGCCCTCACCTGCCATGTTTTAGGGAGGCTGGAGACAATTAGAGGAAATTGGAATTGTTTTAAGCTGCTACCCCATTTATTTGTATCTTTCGTCAACCGCTGGACGTCAAATCCGAAGTGTTGGATTTTGAAAGCATTGCTCACCATTAGGTAGGTAGCTGACCGAGCTCCGCGCGAAAGTCCGGCGGTCATCCGGGTGGCTTGCGGAATAAGTGCTGGCGTCAAGCCGGAGCCAAGCCCGAAAGGGGTTCCCTCCCCGCCCGAAACCGGCAACTGAAGGATCATCGACAATGCATGGGCCAATGACCAAACGAAGTAAGACGACTGAGCCCGCCTCGACAGCTTCAATTTCAATAATTTATTTACGACTTTGCCACCCGAACGCTAGATCGTAAATACTCGCCGGTTGGACTGGCTTACCTCTCTCTGCATTGTGGAAGCTTGCCCATCAGAAATCGTGAGAAACTGCTAGATATTTAAAGAAATTACCTTAAACCAGGAAACCCGGTATCTTTTCCTCGATCCCAATGAATCAAAATATCGTCGTTATAGGGTAGGCCACCCAATGGGTCACCTTTCAGCTATTATTACCTGGAACTGACAACCACACCCAAGAGCCGGGGTTATCGGCTTGAGCTCCGCCCTCTTACTCCAAGAGGCCGGATACTCCGTCACCATCGTGGCCAAGGACTTCCCAGCTCCGTTCGAGACCATCGACCGCCTCGCTCAGATTAACTTCACGTCGCCGTGGGCTGGAGCGCATAACCGCTGGGTCCCTCCTTCACCCTCAGGAGAGAATGCCCGAGAACATGCCCTCTCCCTGAATACCTTCACTCACATGCGCACCCTCGCCTCGGACACCGCCGCCGGAAGTAAGCGCCCGGTTCAAGCGGTTTTTCTCCCCGTTGTTCCCCTATTTGCTATCCCCACGAGCCTGGAGCACCAAGAGTAACCCAAAATGTAAAATATCAGCTTACATTTGCCACAGTCACTCTCATGAAGGGCATCGAATATCTCGAAGCGCCAGCAGTCGAGTACACATCCATTACCGAAGCCCGCGCAGCATCAGAACTACACCTCCCCGGCTTCCGCCTTCTGGCCAGTGACGAATTTCCTGATGATCGCGTCAAGTGGGGCTGCGAGTATGACACCTGGTCCATCAACCCAATGGTCTACTGCAGCTTTCTACTCCGGCGCTTCGTGTACCGTGGCGGACTCATCCTAAAGCGCGAGTTGCGCGCACCGAATGAGGTGTTTTCGTTGCTCCCGTCACAGCTAGGCATCGATGATGCGAATGGAGGCATTGGTGCTGTGGTCAACGCCTCAGGGTACGGGTTTGGCACCGATCCGAACATGTTTATCACACGCGGCCAGACGTGCCTAGTGGCGAACGAGTGTAAGGCGACAGTGACGCGGCAGAATGCAGATGGGAGTTGGACCTTCTGCGTGCCTCGGGGCTTTGAGGGGGGCACTGTCATCGGAGGAACCAAGGAGGTGGATGATTGGAGCACAGAACCGTCGGTGGAAGTGCGGGAGAGGCTGCTGGGTAGCTTCCGGGAGACGTACCCTGCCATCTTAGGAGATTCCGGGAAGTACTCTGTTCTTTGCGATATTGTTGGTCGGCGACCTACCAGAAAGGGAGGGCCGAGGATAGAAGGTGAGATTGTTCAGGGGGGAGGGTTTATAATGCATGCTTACGGTCTTGGTGGGAGGGGGTTCGAGCTCTCCTGGGGTGTGGGGGAGGAGGTGGTCAAGGGGATAAATGTTCACTTGAAAGGGTGAAGAGATCCAGTCGTGGCGTTGAGAACAATACCTGAAAACCATCTCCCAGCCCACTTGAAGGGCGTCGTGCCGAGGGTTTTCCACCATATTAGTTGAGTTGTAGTCAGTGAAATAAGTCTTATACGTGTTGAATGGCGCAGATTGCGGTCGACCATTCTGGCGTAGTAAATATACGATAGGTAGGAGGGTTGCGGCCAAAAAGGCTGCGAATGCCCTCAACGCGCAACGCGCAACGAAGGATAAAAGGCACTGGCTTTCATGTTCAACTATATCTGGGTATTCCCCTGGTTTTAGTTACACGTTATTGTACAGAGTGGCGTCTCCCTCCTATCCTTACGATGCAGATACAGCATCCATCTCGGGCCAATCCGAAATCCCGAAGCTTTGTATGCGCGATACCTGGGGATTTCACTCTCCCAATCGTGCCATTTCAGCCCAAGATCTTGCCTCAAAGGGGGGTGCTCCCCGCTTCGACATGGGAACGGGCAGATATACCCCTCGGCCACACGCGCTCTCCTTCTCGGAGAAAACTAAGCCTTGAATTAGAAGGAGCCCGCCGGCCTCATCCACAACCAACTCCCATTCACACACAACCGACCCAACCCCTCCAGCATGTGTCACCTCGCAGAGCCATCCTCCCCAGCACCACTCTCTTCTATCCTGGCTCTCGTCGGGCTCGCAAACCCTCCGATCCTCCCCGGGCGCTTGAGCTTCTCCATCTCCTTCCTCGCCTCCTCCTTATCCTTCTCCGGCAAGCCCCACCACTCACGCAGGAACTTCTCCTGCTCAATCTTGCGGCGGGCTTTGCGTTCCTTCTCGCGCTGGCGCTCGATGCGGCCGGCGAACCATTCCTCGCGCGCGGCGTCCTGCTCCTCGGGTGTGGCGTGCGCCTTCATGCAGCTGTTCATGACGCGGTGCGGCTCGCGGCAGGCCCAGGAGACCGTAAATGTGCGACCGAGAGCGCATTCGGCGAAGGCTATCACCCCGACGTGTTAGCGACGTTGACCCAGACAGATAGATTTCTAGTAACCGGGGGAAGGAAGCCTGGCTCACCTTTGATCTCGTCGGTGCACCTGCTTCGCACACGGGCATAGAAGACATCTCGGACCTGCGCCTCCTGGGAGGCAGATAGTGGTATGGGGTTGCGCGAGGGCACTGCTTTTGCGAGACTGTCGTCCCTTTTTTGCTGTTCTCCGTCTCGTGCTAGACTGTCGTCTTGGGCGGCCATTGCGGCCATTCACCTCTGTGGGTGCTTTCGTTTCCGGTCACCGTTACCTCTGGTCAATTTCCAGAACCATAGAGAGTGTTCCAGGCTTCGGGGGGCTGCCGTATTTGGGAGTTGAAGGTTTCGTTTGGTCGGCGTGGGTATGATGGTGTCGAAAGAATGAGGAAGTCGTTCGACAAGTCCGTGTGGCGTATTCGCGGATTTCGTTGCTCAAGCCACAGCTGGGCGAGCTTCAGCCACCGTCATCCAAATCCTTGACTTCCTGCCCCTGCACTAACACAATTGAAGGGAATACAAAGTAAGGTAAACCATAGGTACAGTACTTTGATAAAGACACAGCGTTTTACACATGATTCAAGTTTAGTGAGACGGTATCGCTTGGCTAATAATCCCGGCTCGTATTTCTCTTCGCTGCTATGTATTTCTTCTGTTTTCCTACCTCCCCATTCTCACAACCTACCTCCGTCCTCGGCGGTCCCTTCAGATTCCGACACCTGAGCCCGATCCCGATCCCGATCCAGGTCCAGGCTCTCCTTCTCCTTCTTGCCCTTCTTTCCAAAGTTGCTGAGCCATCTCACAGAAGCCTTGTTTCCTCCGTCCTTGCTCTTCACGCTGCCGGACGCTGGTGCGAGGCCGGGGCTGCTGGTGACGCTGTCATAGCTGCGCGCGACCAGATTCATGCTCGACGCCTCGTCGGCGATAATCTCCTCGAAATCGCCGATGCTCGATCGCTCTAACGAGAACGCCCGATCTGAGTTAGCCCCGCTGGCTACGCTGCTGGGACCCTTCTTGAAGAGGCCTGACTCCTTGCTCCCGAGCCGCCCTGGCAGACTGAACTTGCCCGAGCTGCTTTTCCGGAACAGTTTGCGGACGACATTATCGTCTTTGATGCTACCCGCCAGCCCACCGCTTGTCGGCTCCGACGGCGTGTTAGAGAAGGGCTGATCTAGAGACAGGGAATCCCGCGATTCAGACAACGATGTTTGCGTGTGGACCGAGTATCCGTCTCGGGATTGGCGTGAGTCCGAAGGAGAGTCGATGTCTATGAACGGGGGGTGTGCCGCATCGGGTGTAGACGCCAGCTCTTTGCCCTTGGACTTGTCTTTGGACTCCTTGTTCTTATCCTTGGATTTGTGCCCATCCTTGGTCTTCTTGCCCTCCTTACTGTCTTTCTCTGACTTGGGTTTAAAAAGCGAGCCGATGAAGGCCGGCGCATTGGGGTTCAGGCGGGCCAGAGCTTTAGACGATTCCAGAGCTTTCGACGCTTCCAGGGCCTTGGAGGATTGCGGAGGGCGGCTTCCAATGACACCAACCTCCTTGACATTTGGTGCCGTGTCGTCCTCATCCAGGATCTCATCGTCTGCGTTGGCGAGTGTCGTCTTCAAAGCAGACGGAGAACCGTGCAACGATGGTCGGCGAGATGGGTTCCTGGACCAGGGCATATCCGGTGACCACAGATTCCTCGGTTTCCCGAGTGCCGAAGGATCCCCGGGTGGCCCCCAGATTGAGCCTGAGTCGGTCGAGGGTCTCGGAAAATCCGACGACGCAATGCTAGCGGGTCGTGGGCTGCTGGGGTCCCGTTCTGCGAGGAGGCTGCCGTGAGCCCTGTGCGAGCTGGAAAAGGGATTAAGGTTTCTTGCTGAGAACATTCGTGAGCTGGGCGCATGGGCTTCTAACACCTCCGGACCAGCCGAGTTCCTGTTGAACATATTCCAGGTACCCGAAAGGCTGATTCGGCGCTTGCCTCCCAGAGCATCTGGGTCGTCTGTCTGTCTCGGGAAGGATTGGCTCTGCCCCTGCTTCAAGCTACCAAGCATCGGGCCGTCGCCTTCCATGCCCTTCACTGTCCGCGCACGCTGAAACGAGAAGAACTCCATCAACTTGTTTGGAGCCGCGTCCACCGTGACATTCGTGGGCATTGTGCTGGTTGCATTCAGTCCTCGCCTCTCGACATCGCCCTGGTAGTTAGGGAACGGAAGGTTATGTGTCGATCCATGCGGACTACCGAGGATACTCATGGCTCGCCCTGAAGACGCAGGTGATTGGGGATCGTTATCAGGAGATCCATTGTGATGCGGCAAGAAAGACTCTGGCCCGAATCGCATTGGGCTGGGATCGCCGTCGTCGTCGAAATCATCTAGGATGTTTGATGGGAGCAAGGCCGTGGCTGATGGGCTTAGGGGGGCTAAGGATGCCCTGATACCTGCCTCGTCAAGACGAGAAGGCATATCCCTTGATAAATCCATGAAAGGACCTTGAGCAAACCCAGGGGGGAGCGTGGTGGCTCTTGAGCTACCAAAACCGGGACCTGACACAGCGGGATCAATCTGAGAGTATGGTGGTAGGGGTGATGATATCGAGATGTTTGAGAGCGAGTTGCTGTTGCGGCTGCGTCTTTTCAGCTGTGTGAGGGTAGGATTGTCGAAGTCTGCTGCGGTTGTGCTGGGCTGGGTGTACGCGCCGTAGTTTGTTTGAGAGCTGGGGATAACTTGAACCTGCATGCTGAGAACGCGAACCTGCTCGTCGAGCTTCCGCATGTGCTTGGTCTCGTAGACAAACAGTTCCTGCAGCTCCCTGTTCCTCTGCATACCTTCCCGCCGCAGCTCCGCTTCCTTCTCTCGCCATTCGCCATCCTCCTCACCACCAGTAAGCTTCTTCCTTGCCTCCTCAAGCTCTTTCACCTGCTCACGCTTCTCTTTCAGCTCCGCCTCCAGGCGCGAACATTCCGTTTGCAAGTCGACATTGCTTTCGCGGATGAGTTCGGTCTTCTGGTCTCGTTCTTCCTCGAGTTCGCGCATCTGTTCATCGAAGCTTGCCTTATTCTTCCGCATTTCTTCCATCTGCCGTTCCCACTTATCGATGTTGTCGTGGAATTTGGACCGCTCGTTTTGCTTCTCCTTGAGGATCTTCTCCCTCTGTGCCTTGCGCTGCAGCGCATTGCGCATCGAACGGTCGGTAGAGTGGACATCCCGCTTCAGCTTCTCCGTTTGCTCCTCCTTCTTTTTCTGCTCCCCTTTCTTCTCCTGCTTCTCTGCTTCAAGATCATCCAATAGACGTCTATTTTCGGCCTCCTCTTTTATAATGAGCGATATTACGTCCTCGGTCTCCTTCCGTATACTCTCAAATTTTTCGGTCAGCTCCGGCAGCGTCTTCTTCGAGTTTGCGTTGATCTCGTCTCGCATCGGGGCTTGGTCGAGACTCGTAGTGGATGGTGAGTGACGTCGAGTTACGGTGTTCCGTCGTGGGCCAGACCCCGTACCCGAGTTCCCGTCACGGCTCGGAGCGGACAGAGTATCTTGACTTCCTGCCGTTTCCAGGGCAGGAAAAAGGTTTCGAGGCACCCCGTTCTCATCGGTATATTCTCCCTGGGCGGTGCCGCGAGGCTCTTCGACCATGAAATTCGCAGGAAGCCGCGAATTGCCTAGTTGAGGTCGCCCATCTTGCCCAAATGTCCGCAACCGGATGACCCGGCTTCCAGCCTGAAAGTTGTTGGAACCTACCGCGATCACGCGCACGTTGTAGAAATGGTTAGGCTTCAGCCCGCTGACGACAATGGCTGGCTCTTGGTTTGCGGCGACATCCCCCACTGTGGACCATAATGTTAGACTCCGCGTCCTCGATGAACTTCGGCAGACAGCCAGCCAGCCCAGAAACTACTTACCAACCACACCATTAACTTGAATCAGAAATTTCTGAACAGATCGGTTCGCCGGGGCGCGCGTCCAGTTCAGCGTTGCAGCATCTGGTCTGATGCCAGCAAGCGACACGTCGGGAGGATCGGGAACATCGACGCCCAGGATACTGATCAATTCAGGCACTGGCTTCCATAGTGTCTGCCACGCTCTACGCACCAGCCTACAGAGATGCACCGATCAGCACTACCACTCGACAGACCAGATGCACACACTGCATCGCTTCTGGGGGGAGTTGGTCGGCGCGATGACACAATTATTCACATACCATACGACAGCAGCACCGGTCAGCAGCATATTTGCATGCCTCACAACGAAATGATCGAGGTTCAGAGAGGTGACGGGGTTGGCGTACGACGTGTACGCCGATAGAGATAAATCGCGGGTTAGGCCCGGTGCAACGGTGAAGCAGAAGAACACGACGCCACCGAGTGCGATCAGATTGACAAGGGCAGTTTTAGGCTCGGTATGCCACCAGGCGAGTGAGGCCAGAACGACAAGAAGCGTGGGCACCAGCGACGTCGTCCATGAGATCCATGACATAGCGGTGCGATGCGATCGAAGGGAGCGTCCAGATGTCAAAATCCGAGAGGGAGGAGTGGACGAGTTGGTGTCGCGGAGGAGTAAAATCGATGGGACGACTTTTGGTTGGATTGCAGCCCGAGTGGGGGTATGAATCGCAGAAACGCCGGAAAAAGAAGATGGTTTGGCCAAACAAAACAACGGAAACTTGACCGTTCTCCTCCTCTGCCTAGCCGGGAATACCCCCCCCTTGGAAAAATCGAAGGCCAGTTACCGTAAAGTCGATTCTACCCGCAGGATGCAAGGAACGTTGGGTAAGGAAAAAAAAAATGCTTGAGTGGAAAGCGACGATTCACGGCGTGTTCCTTGAGCTGAAGCTTCGTTATGCGCATCAGGCTGCTTTAGCGCATTGCTAACTCTACCAGGTCCATGCCCGCCATGCGCTCGTTTCTCTTTTCTAGCGCCGGTTTCACAGCCTGAACAAACCCACAGCTAATAAGAACGTTGCAGCCTCCTTGGCAGCCCCGTACAAGAGAGTCCGGCCGCGACCGTACTACTTTCACTTGACGGGAGCGTGCTGGGCACCGGCGCCTGCCACCCGGGCACCCGGACCTGCACGTGCTGCTCGGGCCCAGAACCGGCCACAATGTAATTTGCATCCTTCATCTCGGTCTCGATACACTGATTATTGACACGCGACAGATACAGAGGCTTTATTTACCCTAGCCTCGCTATTTCAGTACGCTCTGGGCGTGGGCAGAACTCCATCCGGTTCAATGCTTGTTAACTGGCAAAACAGCATCCAACCTTCAGATGGTCGCTGACTCCAAGCTACACTTTAGCTAGGCCTACTTATCTCAACGTTGCCTAGTGAGGGGCCAGTCTCCATGCCTAGTTAAGGCACCCGTTGAGTGCAACTACAGCCCTTCCCCCTATACACTTTTTTGTTGCCTTATAACATGGCTGTTATGCGTAATCTACCGCGTGTCAGCGTTACTATCTGACGAAAACCCACCTACACCCACCTCAGAAATCGCTACCTCCTTCTGGTCATGGCACAATCCACTCTTTCAGGGCGACGACACAATCCACGTGTGTTTCTGGTTGACAGTCGGTACCTCGGTCCGGAATTCTCTTCAACCTAGGAATACCTCCGCAAGTTTCCAACTTACCCTCTCCCGATCTACGGTAGCATCACAGGGCCGCCGCCTGGTGCCAGTGACCCTCGTTGTCAATGCCTTTCGGCTATATGCGTTGTGCCACTGCATCCAAACACTCGGAGCCCAGGCACGGGGCCGTTTCTCCTCAATTGCCGTTTCCTCACCGCCTGGTAAGATCCCCAGAGCGATCATCTCAGCAGCGGCTTGGGCCGGGCTGTGTTGTCTACCGTCCGCGAGGACCTCTTCGGCGACCAAAATTAGTCGCTCAATGCCTCCGGTTGACCACGTGCCCCTCGATGCCGCCGCGCCGTTGGACGAGACCGCGAATTAGAGGGCGCGGAGCGCGGGACGTCTGGATTAATGCGGGCGTTTGGGTCACATACGCTAGTGTACGCCTTGCCTGCTCTATCGATTACCTTGGCTGTCTGAGCTACAAATAGGGAACGCCTGATGAATCCGGAGTTCTGTGCATCCTGCCGGTAGGTATACATCATCCTTGCAAATGGGAATAAGAAGCGTTGAGCTACGCCTTATGGCATGGTTGAGATATTTCCAGCGGCCTCAAAGCCCGCCGGCGTGCAGTTTTGTGGCTCCTGTAATTGTACGTCGTGAGGGTCGAGACTGAGCGAGGTGATGCCCATGACATCAGTGAAAATGGCGGGGACTGAGAGCTGCGACAAGGGTCCTAATTTCCGGGACGCCCGTCAGCAGGAACTTGGCCGGTACTCAGACCTCGGCTGGCGTCACTGCCAACAGGTGCGTGTATTGGCAGTGGGTCAGAGGTACCATTCGCGTCCCGGGGCGCTGAGCTCGGCAAAGGGCGGGTGGGGGAATGGATGGGGCAAGCCGCTGGGTTTGTTGAGAAGTGAGCCTCGTGATTGCGAACTGAGTCTTTGCGCATCTCAGCTGCTCACTTTCGTCTTTGCATCCACCATGATAGCTATGTGACTCGGCCTGCAAGAAAGGTCGGAACCGGCGGCGCATTCGTCTTATTTATCTCTGGACACTCGTTGAACCCTGTTTTGATTTAGACTTTACGTTCTTCCTCTTGGTACTGTCGCCCCTGAGCTCATCAACCTCGGCCCAAACGCCCGCACATTCCTCGCTCTCGCGTTTTTTGAAATCTGTACCCGACACCATCTCACGGGCATTCCTCTTGGGCTGCCCGACACATTTGCGCTGTTTGCAAACAGCACACACAGGAGTCGACACTGAATCATATCAAACCACGAACGCTTCTGTTCGCATCGGGCTCCAATCCTGCTGGTCCTGCCCAAGCAAGACCCGCTTGGTGCAACCAGGAGCCAGGAGGTCGTATAAAGCTCCCGCCCTCCGTCCTCCGTCGTTCGGCCATCTGCAGCCCCCACGCCGCACTCCTGCCCGCCTGTCCGGAACGCCCTTCGGACTCACTACCTGCCAAACATGCAGTACGTCAGGAACCTCAGCGACTCTGTCTCGACAGCATGGAACTCGATCAACCCCGCCACTCTGAGCGGTGCGATTGATGTCATTGTTGTCGAGCAGGAAGATGGAACCCTAGTCTGCTCGCCCTTCCACGTACGCTTCGGCAAGTTCTCACTTCTGCGACCGTACGAGAAGAAGGTCGAGTTCAAGGTCAATGGCGTCAAGCAGGAGTACTCAATGAAGCTGGGCGAGGGTGGCGAGGCCTTCTTCGTCTTTGAAACAACCGACAATATTCCCCAGAGCCTCCAGACTTCGCCCCTCGTATCGCCCATGGCCAGCCCCCCTCTCAATGCGCAACAGACAGACCTACAGGAGCCAGAATCCCTTGATCTCAACGATGCTACTGGCAAACCTCGAGCTTCAAGCTTCAACAGGCCGCCCCCTACCACTCTCTACACGGCACCCGGGCGAACTGGTGAGCATTTACTATCATTCACGCAATAAATTGACCTTACTGACTGCTACAGGATTGCTTACACCCCGCTCAATCTCCCCCGAGCTACCCAAGGGACTTCAAAATGCCGTTGACTGGTCTCCCCAGCGCCCATATAGCGATGACCTTCTACGGAGATCGTCGCGAAGGCACTCAAGAGACTTGGAATTTCAGGATGGCTCTGCCGATGGCGACAGCCCCGAGTTCTCTGACAGGTCACAAAGTCCTCCTCCTTTGGCTCCCCCCGAGGCAATGCGACGAGCCAGGAATCTGTCCAAAGAGCTTTCGGCCGCCAATATTCCCACTCACATTAGCGACACGGGCGACTTGATGTTGGATATGACAGGGTTCAAAGGCAACGAAGAAGATGCATTGAGGGCAGAAGTAGTAGCCCGAAAGATCTTGACCGAGGAGCTCGACGGCAACTACGACATTGGTGCTCTCTTCGGGGTTGATGACCGTGGGAATCTTTGGATCTACAGCAGCGAAGAGGCGAAGAGCATTGCCATGAAGAGGGCAATGGAGTCCTCCATGAGGCCCTCGCCCGCCATGGCACTCGATGCCGCCTCCGATCCCGGATATCAAAGTGATGGTAGTGACATTACCGCTTCGCCCTCTATCCCAGGTCACAGGAGGACAGAGTCGGACGTCGGCCAGATGGCTCTGCAGACCCCACCAAGCTCTCCTGGTACCCCGGCGGTTGGGGACCCGAATCGGAACTATGCTAAGACCTTGCGGTTGACTAGCGACCAGTTGAAGGCTCTCAATTTGAATTCAGGCGAAAACTCGATGAGCTTTACAGTGAACAGGGCGACATGCACGGCGTTCATGTATCTGTGGAAAGTCGAAACGCCTGTGGTCATCTCGGACATTGACGGGACTATCACCAAGTCCGATGCTCTGGGTCATGTGTTGAACATGATCGGAAGAGACTGGACTCACGCTGGCGTCGCAAAACTGTACTGTGATATCGCTGCAAACGGCTACAACATCATGTACCTCACCAGTCGGTCTGTTGGACAGTCTGACACCACGAGAGCATATCTTGCTGGAATTACGCAAGAAGGATACCGACTGCCGCGCGGGCCAACCATTCTATCGCCGGATAGGACCATGGCTGCCCTCCGGCGCGAGATCTATTTGCGCAAACCCCATGTGTTCAAGATGGCAACACTTCGCGATATCCGTAGCCTCTATGGGCCAGATCGGACACCGTTTTACGCCGGGTTTGGCAACCGCTTCACAGACCAGATCTCATATCGGACAGTGGATGTTCCCCGCACGCGTATCTTCACCATCAACTCAAACGCCGAGGTGTCGCTGGATCTGCTGAGTCTTAACAAGCTGAAGCTGAGCTACGTCAACATGACTGAGGTGGTTGACCACTACTTCCCACCTGTCAGTACCCTTATCAAGGGCGGTGGTGAGGAGTACACAGATTTCACCTACTGGCGTGACACACCGTTGGAACTTGACGACTTCTCGGCCAGCGACACTGAAGACGAAGAGGACGACGACGATGGACACGCCGAGGATGACGAGAGCCAGTACGCCGAGGATGACGATGAAGCTGGCGAAGGCCTAGGGGATAGCTACATCTCCCGGGACTCGGTTGACGACCATGGTAGCTTCATGAGTGGAGAGTATGAGGGAGAGGAGCAGATGGTTGAATCGGTGGTCCTTGATGATGAAGATGCCGACGATGAGGACGACGATGACGAGCCCATCGAGGAAGCGGATCACAATCAGCTTGCGACACCCATCAAGAAGAAGCCCGGTGCATCGCCTAGCATCGCGGTGGCAGATTTGAATGCAGAACTAATTACTGGTGTCAAAAATATGTCCATCGAGAAAGAGATGAAGTAACAAGCATGGCAGCTCAACACTAGCCAAATAGGGTCGGACATTGGTGCATGGTAGCAAGGAAGGTGTAGTTTACGGAAAGGGGAAAGAGGGTTGTACACATATTTGCATAGCGAGGCGTATGGTTATTTTCTTATGGTCTGTTGTGTCTCCATAGTAGCTCATAGATGCACAGGGTACTCGGTTGCATAACGAGTATAGATATTGGTTCAAAATTTTGATATTTTCAGTAGAGGACAGTTACGTCTCAAGCTATATTCTGCTTGAAAACCTCCCCGAAAAGCCTTCTATCATCGTCCTGCTCAACCCCACCCTTTCCATGATATATAAACAAGCTTCATGACGCCCAGAACGCCCATCCGACGAGATCGTAGTAAAATTGAGACGCAAGCTCAGCTCGTGAGGTACGAGAAAGCCATATTTGGTTTACGCCTCCACCATCTCCTCGTCCTCTAGGCCGTCATCGCCAAAGATATCCCCCATCGTGCCACCCTCGACGCCATCGCCCGTGACATCTTCTGTCTCAACGCCCTCCATAGCATCGGCTGCGTCCTCTTCGTCCTCCTCGCTGTCTCCGTCCCCTTCTTGGCCAACCCACACATCCCGCAGGCCCCAGCTCAGCCCGTTGAGAACGAATCGCTCGCTTGGCAGCCGCACTCCCCACTCGCTCGGTTGTACACGCGGCAATGCCACCTTGTTACGCTCCCGCGCCGTTTCGAGCATCCACTCTTTGCTGATACCGCCGCCGCCGCCCGCGCCACCCCCCCTAAATTGGAAGCCGAGTCGTGATGCGATGGCTAGCTGTACGGCGTTGGCACTGACGTTGGCATCGCCGACGTTCACCGGCGCAGCTCCCGAGGCGGCTGAGGGGCGCGCTCCTGCGTGCGAGGTATATGGATCTGCGGAGAGGTGAAGCGCGTCGGAGAGGACGGATGATGTGTGGCGGTAGGCGAAGTCAAGGAGGAGGAGGGGCACGCGCTGCTCGTATGATGTTACGCCCTGGGCTGTGAGGAGGAGCTCGATGGTGCGGGCATCGCGCGGTCGCGGTGCGGTAGTGGCTGGTGATTGTGGTTGATGGTGTTGTGGCTGCTGGGGTGGTTGCGCTTGCTGCGTGGACTGAGAGGATTGGACGACGGTTTGGGACTGGGTGTTGGGTTGCTGTGATGGTTGGGAGGTGGTGTTGGATTGGGTATTGCCTCCGACGGTCTGCGATCCAGACGAGGGCGGCGGGACGCCGTTTGTTTGCGGTGCTGCTGACATGATAAAAGTGATTTGGGTTGATGAAGTGGTGGTTGTGTCGGCGCGCAGATCGAGAGGTTCGGAATTAGGGTTGTACAGGTGTTGTCGCGCGGAAGGTTCAAGTAGCCATCGGTTCAAAATGCGACTGTATTTTGTAGTGGGGCCGAAGTATAGTCTAATCAAAGTTCTAGAGCCAGGATTCAGGTGGCGTCTGTTTCTCGAAAAGTTGGCGCCTCGCTGTCAATAGAAAGTGATGTGCTTCAACGTAGAGTGAAGACGTTTGTCGCGTCTGATCACAAAGCCAACAATTGGTTTCTATGGCCCGTGCGCCTGAGGCGGTAGTCTCCGCAAGAGCTGAAGGCAGGGCGCTTTGACCATAGCTTATTTGCGCCACCCACAGAGAATTTGATAAAGATAAAGGAGGGGTTGCAGCTACCCCACCACCTTGAGCAGGGTGCAAGCTTGGGGAGCCGATGGCGGCGAGTCGGGAACAGGCCGTTAATGAGGCGATTATTCGCTATCAATTTTTATTCTCAGGGACCTAAGGAGTCACATAAACTTTGGTCTTGGTCTCCAATACGTTACCATTACCAAGCGATTGCGCACCACACAATAAATCACCTGCTGCAAAACCATGGAGACAACTCTCCCCCTCCCGTTCCTCGTCAGTGTGGCCGTGCCGCCGGGCCTTAACGACGCAAAGGAGGGCCTGACCCGCGAGGAGGTGTCGTGCCTCGGGTGTGTCTTCTTCCAGGTTGTGCCTCCGCTGGTCGAGAAGATCCTGCGCTTCCTCGGACGCCACAACACCGAATTCCAGCCCTTTCTCGATGTGACCCAACTGCAGTCCCGTGATGACATCGTTACTCTCCTCGATGCTGGAGCCCGCAAGGTGTTTGTAACACCCGAGCAGCTGCCAGAGTTCGCCGAGTTCGGGTCGCGAGTCGCCGTGGTTGTGTCTGGGAGTAGCGCATCGTTGCTGCCTTTAGCCAGCGAGCATGGTCTGCTTGTTACCGACTTTGACCCATCCGCCACCGATATCCCGCAGTTCGTTGAGGAGAGCAGGTCGAAGAAGCTCGGAGCCTTCTTTATTAAGCCCGTTCCTGGAGCCGACCTCGAGAAGTTCATCAGTGTCGCTACACAGTGCAACGCTGTTCCGGTTCTGCCCTCAACGGGGCTGACAGCCAAGGGCGAAAGCGGAAAACTAGCTGTGTCCAGGATCATTGCTTCTACATGGACTTCAGACCGCCCAGATGGCCTCATTCCAACTGTGGTATGCGACGAAAACGGCACGGCCCTTGGCTTGGTTTACAGCAGCGAGGAGAGTGTTGGCGAGGCGCTCAAGACACAAACGGGTGTTTACCAGAGCAGGAAGCGCGGTTTGTGGTACAAGGGGGCGACTTCTGGGGACACACAGGAGCTTGTTCGGATATCACTCGATTGCGACAACGATGCGCTGAAGTTCGTCGTGAAACAAAAGGGACGTTTCTGTCACCTAGAGCAGTCCGGCTGCTTTGGCGAGCTGAAGGGGCTCTCAAAGCTTGAACAAGCCCTGCTTTCGAGAAAACAATCAGCGCCTGAAGGATCCTATACCGCTCGCTTGTTCTCCGACGAGAAGTTGCTGAGGGCCAAGATCATGGAAGAGGCAGAGGAGCTCTGCGACGCGAAAACACCTCAAGAAATTGCCTTCGAAGCTGCCGACCTTATCTACTTCGCCCTAACCAGAGTCGTAGGAGCTGGAGTTTCCTTGGCTGACATCGAGAAAAGCTTGGATGCCAAGAGCTGGAAGGTCAAGCGCCGGACGGGAGATGCTAAGGGGAAATGGGCCGAGAAGGAGGGAATCAAGGTCGCCACAAAGGAGGCCGCGCCTGCTTCCGTCGAGGTGCCCAAGGAGGAATCTGTGCCGGAAAGAATCACCATGAAGATCTACGACCTCTCTAAAGTGTCGGAAGACGGTTTGGACAAGGCTCTCAAGAGGCCATCCCAGAAATCGGCTGATTCCATCATGAAAATCATCATACCCATCATCGACGATGTGCGGAAAGACGGCGACAAGGCAGTTCTTAAATACACCCACAAGTTCGACCGGGCAACGTCGCTGAAGTTCCCTGTCATCAAAGCACCGTTCTCTGAATCTCTGATGCAGCTCCCTGCAGAGACAATAAAGGCCATCGACATTTCTTTTGAAAACATTCGGAAGTTCCATGCGGCTCAGAAGGAGAAGCCACTGGAGGTCGAGACCATGCCGGGTGTTGTCTGTAGCCGTTTCTCGAGGCCGATCGAGGCTGTCGGCCTGTACGTTCCGGGCGGCACGGCGGTCCTCCCGAGCACAGCTCTCATGCTTGGCGTTCCTGCTATGGTGGCCGGCTGCAAGAAGATTGTGATTGCATCACCTCCTCGCGCCGACGGAAGCATCACACCCGAGATTGTCTATGTGGCGCACAAGGTGGGCGCCGAGTCCATCGTCCTCGCCGGAGGTGCTCAGGCGGTCGCAGCTATGGCGTACGGAACAGAGAGCGTAACCAAGGTGGACAAGATCTTGGGACCTGGCAACCAGTTCGTCACTGCAGCGAAGATGTACGTGAGCAATGACACGAACGCTGGTGTGGGTATCGACATGCCTGCAGGCCCGTCGGAAGTGCTCGTTATCGCGGACAAGGACGCCAACCCAGCATTTGTCGCCTCGGATCTCCTGTCTCAGGCAGAGCACGGTGTCGACAGCCAGGTGGTTCTTATTGGCGTTGACCTGACCGAAACCCATGTGGCGGCCATCGAGGACGAGCTCCACCGTCAAGCGATTGCTCTCCCACGTGTTGATATTGTACGTGGGTCCATCGCCCACTCCGTGACAGTGCTCGTGAAGACGGCGGACGAAGCCATGCGGATCAGCAACAAGTACGCGCCAGAACACTTGATCCTCCAGCTCAAGAATGCAGAAGAGCTTGTAGAGCAGGTCATGAATGCTGGCAGTGTGTTTATTGGCGAGTGGACGCCAGAGAGTGTTGGCGATTACTCCGCGGGAGTGAACCATTCATTGCGTATGTATCACCCCCCTTAGTGATACCTGTGAGATTCCACTAACTATGTGCTCGATAGCTACATACGGCTACGCTAAGCAGTACTCGGGTGTCAACTTGGGGTCGTTCGTCAAGCACATCACCAGCTCGAATTTGACTGCTGAGGGTCTAAAGAATGTAGGCGAAGCGGTCATGCAACTCGCCAAGGTTGAGGAACTTGAGGCGCACAGGAGAGCGGTCAGCATCCGTTTAGAACATATGGCGCGGTGATCTGCGGTCTAGATAGAAGCCGCCAGGCTGTGTTTTGCGTGATGGACGAGGAGGATATTAAATCTACATGTGATGATATATTGCGAGTGATTTTGTGGCCAATATGACGTCTGTCCGTGTCCATATTACTTCCCTCAGAGACATTCGGTTGGTAGATTTCGGTTTGCCGTGCACAGAGATATCCAGAGTTGGTATCCCGTAGCACACCTGCTTTGGTTGCCTACCTTGGTTTAAGTTTTGAGATGACACAACCACCACTGGACCCAACCCGTTGGAAAGTTTCTGAAGACCCATGTCATTTTGCAAGCCACTGCCGCGCTGCCAAGACTTGCTGCAACGCTAGAGCCTAGAGGGATCCCCACTGGAAGGGTTTCCACTCAGCCTCGCAATCAAGTTGTGACCCTTCTCTCTCGCAACAGCTGGATATATGTCTCTACATAATTACTCTCGCATATCGCGCGGTAATCTAAATCTCAAAGCCTTTTCCCACTGCCAGCTTGGAACTTAGTTCGCGACTAGCCGGGCTGGGCGTCGATCTATTCGAGATCGGAACGAAATCGCTGAGGGGTACGGATTACTGCCAAGTGGTGGCTCCCCAATCGTGCATCAAACGGCCGATCACGACTCCATCTCCTAAAGTCGCCCCCGACAGGTTGGTCATTTTTTTGCCAGTTCTGAGACGCTCAGCGAGCCAACCACGATGTGACACCACATTCAAGAAAGAATCCGGATTGCACGCCACAGCCATCATTCAGTGCCAGGGCTCGGGTGCTGCGCTTCGGACATAATAGAGTCAGTACCGCGAGCCATGGACGCTAAGACCAATCCAAGACATGCCCCAATCTCCTTTCTTTAGCTGGGATTGGCGGCTGGCCCCCTGCCACAGCCTGTCTCATGGCGTCGAGTAGGTACGGGGTACATATGCGATGAACAGCCCGCCTTGTTCTGCCTCCCCCGTGGCATCCCTCTCGCCCGTTTTACTTGTTTCAAGATTCCCATCCTTCCCCGGATTCCTGTCGTTACCCTTGCTGTGAGTGGGGTTCAAGAAGCAATTGTTGATTTTCGATTTGTTCCTCTGGCCTCCCTTTTCTTTTGGCCTATCAACCGCAGTTGGGCCGCCGGATCTCTCGGTACTTGAGTTGGTTAGAATCGCAGACTCCCTTGCTCTTCTCCCTACTCTCACGCATTTCACTTCTCTTTTCTATCCTTAGCGGTCAGACGCGTCCCCGCGCATCTCTGGAAGTATGCGTCTCGCCCTGGCTGTACCCGCGGCTCTCCTGCACATCCTCGTAGCTTCGGCCGAGCCCATCCAAATTCAGCAAGATGCAGTTCTAGATCGCCGCGCGCTGCCAAACGCGCCGTCGGGCGGGTACGCTCCGGCAGTAATCCCTTGTCCTGCAACCAAACCAACCATCCGGGGCGCCGGGTCCCTTTCGGCGAACGAGACGGCATGGCTCCAGCTCCGGCGCAAGGCGACTGTCGACCCCATGATCGACTTTCTTAAGCGCGCAAACATCCCTGGGTTTGATGTGGATACCTACATCAAAGCCGCCGCGTCTAATATCTCTGCTCTGCCCAACATCGCCATCGCCGCATCTGGGGGCGGGTATCGTGCCCTGATGAATGGAGGTGGTTTTTTGGCAGCCGCAGATAGCAGGACGCCAGGATCTACCGGAAAGGGAGGTATCGGTGGGCTGCTGCAGTCGTCCACATACTTGGCAGGCTTGTCAGGCGGAGGTTGGCTTGTGGGCTCCATGATGCTGAACAACTACTCAACCGTCGTAGCGCTCCGTGACGGGGTCGAAGGGTCCCCTCTCTATCAGTTTTCAAATTCAATCTTCACAGGACCCAAGGAGCGCGGCATCTCGGTTCTCAACACTGCGACTTACTGGGGCGATATCCTCAAGCAAGTTAAAGAGAAGCGCAGCGCTGGCTACAACACCAGCCTCACCGACTTGTAGGTGGTGTCTCGCAGTCTCATGCGTGCTCGCTTGATGCTAACGTCGTTTTCAACAGCTGGGGTCGTGCGCTGAGCTATCAGCTCATCAATGCCCCAAACGGCGGGCCCTCTTATACGTTCTCTAGCATTGCCCTCACCGATGATTTCGCTCAAGGCAAAACGCCTTTCCCGATCCTGGTCGCAGATGGCCGTCCGGCAGGGACTAAGATTGTGTCCCTCAATGCCACCGTGTTTGAGTTTAACCCCTTTGAAATGGGATCTTTTGACCCAACCGTCAAGGGTTTCGTTCCAACCCAGTACATCGGCAGCAACTTCTCCAACGGGGTTATTTCCGACGGTGGCAAGTGTGTTGCCGGTTTTGATTCCGCTTCGTTCGTCATGGGCACATCTAGCTCCCTTTTCAATATCTTTTTGTTCCAAAACGTCAGCCAAATCGACAGTATTCCGGGCTTCGTTGCCGATACCATCGTGAGCATTCTGTCTGATCTCGACGACGATCACAACGACATTGCCCAATGGGCCCCCAACCCCTTTCATCAATGGAGCAGCGCCACAAAGTCCATCGCTGACTCGACCGAGCTCGCACTTGTTGATGGTGGCGAGGACCTGCAAAATATTCCCCTGACACCGCTTATTGAGCCGAAACGTAACATCGACGTGATCTTCGCGATTGACAGCTCAGCCGATACGCCCCAAAATTGGCCAAACGCGACGGCGCTTCGAGCCACCTGGGACCGATCTCTCAGCCCCATTGCCAACGGCACACTCTTTCCTCCTGTACCGGACGCCAACACATTCGTCAACCTCGGCCTGAACAGTCGCCCGACCTTCTTCGGCTGCGATCCCGCCAACTTCACACTCGGCCCAGGACAAGTTGTCCCACCGTTGATCGTCTATATCCCGAATGCCCCTTACACAGCCATGAGCAATGTTTCAACATTCACGTCGACATACAGCGATGCGCAGCGTAACGACATCATCAGAAACGGATTCGACGTCGCGACGCAGGGGAACGGCACTTTTGACGAGAAATGGCCAGCATGCGTTGCGTGCGCAGTGCTGAGCCGCAGCCTCTGGCGGAGCGGTACGCCTATGCCGAGCGAGTGTGCGAATTGCTTCAGCCGGTATTGCTGGAACGGGAGCATCGATAGCGCCGACAAGGGGGCGTATCTTCCGACCTTCAAAATCGGGAACGGGACTACGACGGCCAGTTCCGGGGTAGATCGGCTTGCGTGGAGCTTCAGCCTGACGGTGGCCTTCGGGGTCATGTCCTTGGCTTGGGCGTTGCTTGGCTAGTTTTCTTTGCCTAGGCGTTAGAAAGAATTGGTTGCGTATGCGTGCATCAGGACACCAACTTGGTTTCCAAACTGAAATGAGATCTGAGTGGTAGATGAGAGATGTAGGCCAGCAAAGGCAATGTGGTTCAAATTTTTGGAGGGTGGTAAGAGAGGCGTTCAAAAGCTGAGATCGAAACCAGAGAAGTATTGCCTGCTTGTTTAGCAGATCTATTAGAATGGATTGTAAACTGAGAGTTTGTTATCGAGTAAACGCATGGTAACTGTGTATATTGGTATCATGAAGCTCAATCATGTTTGTTTTGATTGGCGAGCCCCTTTTCGCCCCAAAACGCAAAATCACGTCTTGCTTGTCCGATACCGCCCGTCCAACAATCGTGAAACCGGGCGCTCTCGGGATCCCGAGTTCCATCGGCTCGCAACAAAATGAGAGAGATGAGATGAGATGAGGAAAGGAATGGTCGTTGGATCATCATGTTGAAACACAAGCCGTCAAATTTGGAGTTCTCCCTCCAGTGCCTTAAAGG
>Ga0247770_1000224_pt1 | contig 54417 bp, 57 predicted proteins | sample UWRJL136409B6_FD_179943 | JGI IMG/M metagenome (GOLD analysis project Ga0247770, IMG submission 179943) | Plant litter microbial communities from Arlington Agricultural Research Station in Wisconsin, United States - UWRJ-L136-409B-6 | ecosystem: Environmental > Terrestrial > Plant litter >...
AAGCCAAATCTGGTCTCCAGGACGTCGTCACCTGTCCACCTGCTAACGAGCGTCCAGATATTCCTCTTCCTACAACCCCCGGAGTATCGACGGAGGAAAACATACCACAGCCATCTGGAATCCCCGGTGGCCTTCCGGTGCCAGCTAAGCCACCCACGGCGACCTCTATGCCGAATCCGTTCGGACAGGCGCCTGCGATGAACCCATTTGGTGCCCCAGCCCAGACTACGGGCCAACCGGCGCATGGGCAGCAACAGCAACAAGCCCGCACGGGGATCCCAATTGCGAGAGGCGGTGCTCCTGGAGGCCGCGGCGGCCGCGGTACATACCAAGCTGGACCGGGGCGAGGTCAGGGGCAGCGGGGTCGGGGTGGCTTCAATCGCGGTGGAGCACAAGGAGGGCTAAATCCGGGTGCTGGGGACTTTAACCCAGCAGGGGCTGGCAACAAGAGGCCCAGAGATGACGGAGGGGCGAACGCAGGTGGAGCTGGAGCGAAGCGTCCCAGGGGTGGAGGGTTGACTGGCTCTCAATAGAACCGAGGCCAAGGGTCTGATATACCTTGAGGCGAAGGGTGGCAAGGCCCTTTTAGGGGGAAAGTTTCTGATCTACGAGAGAGGAACTGTTACTAGTGGCGAGAGGGGAATTGCTGTATTCTGTACTATTATCGTGAGAAGGCGCCGACATTGGCGCGGAGGTTCTTTTGTCTTGAGGGGGCTGATGGATGGGAAAAGCGAAATCGAGAAGCGAGCTACGACAAGCGTGAGAATGCCAACCAAGCTTGTTCACTGGCCTTATAGGATGCTATTTTCCCTCATGTATGTTTGTTGTTTTGTAGCGAACAGGTGGAGAAGAACATGTGTGAGAGAACTTGACGATCTATGCCCAACTCGCCATGGGAACAGAAACCGTTTCTCATCACAGTATCACGGCTCGAATACCGTCTGTTATTCCATGACTTGCCCTCACCGTCTCGTATCCCATATTTTGCCCTTCATGTAGCCTTGATCGGTGATACAACTTCGGAGTTATTCCAAATCGACAACTGACGATGGTGGCAATCTGTCACATCCCCCCCACACCCCCTCGCCGTATCACTTCCCAGCCCATCCGGGCCGAAGTCAGTCAGACAAACACAATGCATCCTGGATCTCAAATCCCCGTTGGATGAACAAACAGTCAGTAACTATGGGGAAACATGGCAAGGTTTAGCGAGCTGATGTTGCGGTCCGCAAATCATCGGTACAAACGAGCGGGCTAGTTGCCCTTTGAGGCAACTCGATGCCGCCCATACTTGTGACACATAGGTAGGAAGGCCGGTGGGTCGGTGTATTGGCTTAGAGGTCGGCATGGGATACCGTACGCGGTGGGTCTCGTGACTTTTCCAGATGTCATCGTCCGTTTTCTACTCTACGTTTTTCATGTCTAGAAGGTATCGCATTGCAGCGGTGTAGTTCTAGAAGACATGTGCTGTGGACATAGCCACGAAGAGTCACTGAATCTCGCGGAGGCGAATGCGGTATATTCTCCACGGAGTGAGTGAGTGGGTGAGGCTCTCGCGATGGGATAGGTACACAAAGGACAGTGCAGTTCAGTCTCTAGCGGACGGAGAGCATGTGGGTGGTGGTTCGGGTTTGCCCGGCAGCGGGCTGAAGGCGTCCCGGAGGCGCCTGCAGAGGCGCGGCTCGAGCCTCGGTGTTTGCTACGCACGTCTCGAGTTTCGTCACGGTGAAGCACAGGTTACATCATATCCGCTGCACTGGGAGAAGCCGGAACAGGACCGACTACCTTAGAAGGGAAATGAAGACCTAGCGATACCGACTGTCTTGTGTATGTAGCGCGGAAGGCCAATCAGTCGGGCCTCGTTGTCTGCGAGGAAGCGTGGTTTGTCGGCCACGAGTTTCTAAGCCCCCGGAGTCTTTCGGCTGGTGGGGCGGACGCTTCCGGTTCCGTCCTTGCCACGAGGCTGTGCTGGCGCTGGCGATGTTTGGTCGCGTCGTACCAATAGGCGGTCTGCGAGATGGAGGGGAAAGACGAGAGACGGAGCTCGCGATTGATGCCATGCGAGGATAGAGGCAGTGGCTTGTCGCGATGCATCCCGTAACAGCAAGCTACCTACAAGCCGTGCCCACTGCTTCTCTCTGGATAGTGCATGTACATCATTGTGGGGTCAGCTTGTTTGCATTCTGGTACTTCGACCACGAGTACACCGTCTGTCCCTTCTTGCAAGCCGAGACTATCCCTAAGAGGCACGGAGGGTGTGCAAGGTTGCAGATCGGCTGAGTTCATATGGGCATGTCTCATTCGATGTTCATCGTGGACGTCGAACAGATGGTGGGAGATCGAAAGGTTCTCAAGAGGCTTTCAGCCCTACGGCAAAGCTGACACCCCGATTTCTCCACCTTCTGAGCCTTGAGATAGGGTGCTGACGAGAAAACGCCGCGTTCCACAGCGTTGGGTCTCCGCGATTTCGCTTCATGATGTTTCCCCCAGCTTCCGACTCGCCCACTCGCTTGACGATAGCTATCTTGACTGCGTAGCAATCCACTGTCGATACCTGGGGAAGAATAGGGGCTCGGGGAAATTGTTTCGCACATCCTCCGTCGAGGTATCGATGAACTGTGTTACCTGCCAGATAAAGAAGCGCTGAACGAGTCCATACTCCACCCATACGAGTCAGATGCTTCTGTGGTATTGAGAGTGGCCGCTCCGACCGAGCAGCCGAAGAAAAGTGTGTGTCGTTTGCAGATTCGGGGTTCAGCCATGAGGTCAAAGAGAAGCTGAATCCTGCCGCTGCAGATGTTCAGCCAGCCCACTGAGCACAGGCTCAACTTGGACAGGCGCGACAGGGCAACTCCTTCCAACCCCACGCATTCTGGTTCGAATCCACCCATCCTCACCGATCGCTGTGAAGCTCCAGACTTGATTGGCCCAAAACGTATTGTGACGGAGAGGATGCCGAACCCTAAACCGACCCAGCCGTGCCCCGCTGGCAGCGGTGTATCGCATTGTACGGCCCCATAAGGAGCTCGTTGCAGCGCAAAAGAGAGATTGGTTGGTCTGTCACCACTGTGATGTCAATGTGCGGGCGAGTTGCACGGCGGCGCAGTGAGTGCAGGACAATCGGCCGAGAAGGAGACGGAAGGATGCCATCGCCGGGGGGCCACGCAGCGCCTGTCTCTGCGCTGTTTTGTTGTCTGTTGAGAAGTAGCCAGAGTGCACCCTGCAAACCACTCATCTTGACACCGGTTTGGCTACCAAGTTAGCAATCTAGCATATGCCGTTGGTCGCTGTGGGACGAAAATACTAGAGGCGTCCAAATAAAATGCCGGATGAACGCGGACACGGCCCTACTATCTCGAAGCCGTGGCTGGGCTCATCGCCATGACCGTCACACAACCTCGCAATCGTACTCGGGCGTCGCAACCTTGCCGTCTCGGACCCCGCATTGTGGCCGGAAGGAATGGATCAGGACCGGATACCAAGGAAGAGAACATGGTCCTGGCGATGGTGCCCGCCATGGCAACTGGCTGATTCGGACAATTGGAGGGAAATCACAGTGGATAATAGCGACAATCAATCAAGCGCGGCCTGGATGTGCGTTGGTTTCAACGACCGTTGGGTGGAGCGCTAAGAATTGCGAAGTCGAAGCCATCCCGGCTAACCGCTAGGCAGCAGAATTCCAGGATCTGCCTTTACATTTTGGTCGTTCGATACATCGCGCCTTCAAAAAGCGGAAATTGGGTTGTGATGCGTTATTCAAATGGGGAAAGAATGCCTCTCAGGGAAGCCATCTCCGGAGAGAGAAAAAAGCGACACTAACTGCCCCCTATCTGTCATTGTGAGCCAGCAACTTTGTCTGATTCCGTAATCGCCAACTAAAAACAGAAAGCATGTTCTCGTCCACTATCTTCAACCACAACTGTAGCTGGCACTTCAGCAGCGGGCAACATGAGCAGGTGAACCCGCCTGGTCGCCCGCCTCGCCCCGCCCTTTGGTGGTGGTGGTGTTGCTACGCAGGTCGCAGACTGGCGGGATGCTGGCACCCAATTCTTCCATGGTGCTGCGCCCCCCCTGGACATCACCACCGCTGGTGATGCGGTACGAGTGTACTTTGTCCTCCGCACTTGGGCCGCCCTTTGTACGCCTGCAATATGAGGCTCGCTTGGCGGGCCCGTTGGGATAATCGTAGCCCTGCGCATCCGCTGCAAAGGTCTTGCAGGAGTCTCGCGCGCGTACGACACACGGGGACACGTCCCACAAAAACCCACATGGACCCCAACTCCAACCCGAGAGGAGCCGTCCGGCCTCCGTTCCCTTGCCCCGCCCGCCTTATCGCGCCGAAAGACAGTGGCCGGCAGCCATGGGACAGCGTCACAGCACAAGGAGAACGAACAACCACCAAGCCGGGGAATTCTTGCTCAACCGGTCGCTGACTCGTTCAGATACGCATCCCGCTCCACCTTCTCCCGCATCCTCGGTGCGCAAAGAGGCATAGTTTAGAGTACAACCGTGTGTGTCCCCACGATGGCGCGATTTCTACGCAGAAGAGTCTCTGAAGTGCCGGGCAATATGGCGTCCCACGTTGCACAGGACACCCACTCCGATCTGCTGTATAGGGAGCGACTCGGTGGAATTACACATACTCTGAGGTTTCGTCGGCTGGCAATGGAGTCCTGCAGAGTAATCAGATTACCAAGAAGCGGCCTTCTTTCCCTGCCCAGCCCTCACGCAGAATAGCTTCACGCCTGCTGGTGGTCCCCTAATGGTTTGTAAGTGCTTCAAGTCCCTTGCCTTTCGGCGCAGCTACTGCGAGCGACTTTGCTCCGAGAAAGAGAACATTGGCTCATTGGCAAGTAATTTCACTTGTCTCCGAATGTTCCAAACCCCGTCCGAGGGCGGACCAAGACGGCGCACAAACCCGCACCGGATGACGTTCCTGTCCCATCTCGGGGTCTTGGTGACGGTAGGCCCACTACTCCAAAATCTTGAAGTTAGCGATGCACCGTGACCCCGACAGTGCTTGCTCGCACTCCAGCAACAGGAAACGAGATGTCCAATAGAGAGGACCGCCACGAGAGGCTCACCGGGTGATCCTTAGCTCGCGATCTGCCGTCCAGAGGTGTGCTGCTTTTGATTGCACCCGAGCTGTCTCGGGAGCTCTGCGTGAGGGGTAGATGCGAGAGAGTTCCCCTCAGCCCTACAGCTCTGTTCAAGACACTTCACCCGGCCACCGAGTGCAAAGAGAGCGGCAAGCCCGAGAATGCAAATCAGGCCGACGAACAGTTGGCCTTGGCATGCAGGCGCCCATCTGTCACTAGTATTCAGTGCCGTCGCAAATCGCAGTGAAGAGGGGTCGCAGTATAGAGTACGGAACAGTGCGACCAAAGGAGCAGCACCACGCGCTCGTAACGTTGGGTGGGCGCAGCAGCTCGTCTCCTTGGATATCCCACCACAGCACGCGGCCCCGCGACAACGACCCCATTCTCATGCGTACGCTTTCCACACCGCCAAAGCCAAGGTGGCACTTACCAAGCCCTCCACATGCGTGTGACAACCACCGGCCCAAACGAGATCTGTATCCCGACACCACCCATCGGCGCTGTTCATGAATCGCCGAACCTTTGCCATCGCACGGCCGACAGCGGGAGCGGCAGCGGCAGCAACCCGCGTACTGGGAACGGTCTCGCTGTGATAGCCTAACTTGATCAGCTACAAGTGGAGATTATTGAGCTCCTGGCAGCCTGCTAGCAATACGCGCGGGTCCCGCCTTTTGGGCGAAAACCCAGCAGCAGGCCAACAGGTAGCGTTGGATGTTTGTTTCGACAGCGAGTTGCCAGCTCACGGGTTGGAGTTGATCCTCAGACTGCTGTACGTGGGGAGTAGAATCCTTCGAGGAGATGATAGCTCTGTGGTGCGGAGAAGGCAGTCAGCCACCAGCCCTACGAAATGCGCGAGGGAAAATAGAGATATTACATGACGAAAGCACAGGCAGTCCCGCACCCACCCCTCAAGCTCCAGTCCCTGGACCGAAGACCCGCCGCTACTGCGTAGTGTACACCAGGGAAACGGACCCTTGATGGATCCACGCCATGTGGGGTGGCCATGCATTCCTTCCTCATCTTGTCGCCGTATTCGCCGGAAAGAGCAGATGAGCAAGTCTCCTCTGCTTTCGCCCACCCATTTCGCAAGATCAGTATTTGCAGATGATTGACGCAGCAATGCGCTGGGAATCAAAACGCCTAGTATTTGAAGTCGTCGTCCTCTCATCCTTCTGCACACCCCCCTCCCCTCTGACAAATTTCACAACCGTCAACCGCCGAAAACGGAGACCGCCAAGCCTGGAACTTGCGAAGCCAAGAGATGCGAGGCACCCGAACCGTTTTAGGTGGGCCCACCACCTCTTGAAGAGACCCTTGCAGGGCTGTCCCAAAGGAGCTATTTTGCCCTCTTCCAGATGAACCTGGTCGCACTCGGTTCTTGGCGAAGAAGCGCTGCACTCATATTTGGAAGACCACCTTGACGCGATTGGGCTGCTCGTTTCCAGCACCTTCCTGGCAGATTGCCGCGGGTCTTCTGCGGATGTTGGACGAGGGGAGGGTGTCAAGGAGCAACCCATTTTGGGGTATTTTGCCCACTGGGCAGAAGTGACTATCTCTGGACACTGTGGTGCTCCGAGCGTGTTTACGAGGCATCGTTGACTTGGGTCGTCGGTTACTACACGCAGCATGCTTGGATGGGGAGCTGAGCACGCTGTGCCCCGTAGAACCTGGAGGGACTCGTCGGAGAAGGGCGCCAGGAAAGGAAGGTTCGCTTCTTGTTGCCAGCGGGCTGGGACTTGGGGCTCGAGGCTCGAGCTGTCAACACTGCGTCAAGCGAAACGTCGCTTGTGGCGCCAAGATAGAGCCCCATGGCCGTTGGTCGCGGCTATTTTGCGCGCTGCGCTGCGCTGCCTCAGTACTGCGCAAGCCCCCTTTCTGTGCACTTCTTCGTCGGGCAATGGGCTTCGCTAGTGCGCTACTCCTACGAACTTGGGGGCCAGTGGCTTTCTGTAGGGAACTTTTGGCGACGGATGCCGCCGCTAGCGAGCCGACGCCTCTGTCTGCAAGCGCGGCAATGATTTGTTTCTTTTTCTTTTCCTCTCCCTTTTTGTTTTATTGCCTCCGTTGTTGGCGGGTTTAAGGGGGCGAAAATCCGCCAAACCCCGAGCCACTAGAGCTAGAGCAGTCAACATTAGTCGACCGCCTGTATGTCTCGCAAGAGTCAGTTATGCCCGGGATTAGAGAGCGCGTCGTGCGCGCGCCCTTCGGACTTTGAGAACGAACCACACCACAACTGAGGACTAGAAACGGAAGCAGAAACAGGTCAAACGCTGCCACTTGCCCTCGCTTTCTGTCGAGAATCACATCAACGGCAGCGGAGTTCGCGGCTTTGACGACCAGCAGACGATGGCAGCCCTAGCGCCAAAAGTACGCCTGACCACGCCGCTCAGACCGGTTATCGTGCTGTCATGGAACCGCGTCGCTCACACCGCGTGTTGGACGCATAAGTTTCCATGTGGAAGGAAATCTCCGTCACGGCAACGCATCCGAGCCCGTTCCATGCCCCCCGAGCTTTCCGTGCCTCCCAACTTTCCATGCTGCCATGCTCGCATCATCGGATTCAGTCCACTGTCGTATACACCCCCGTCGGCACAGTCTGGGAAAGCGAAGGAGATGTTTCGCGTCTGGGCGCCCCCTGCAACTGCTGCGCGATCACGCGCTTCGTTTCCCGGCCGTTTTAATGTAGCCTGGATTCCGGAGCTACAAGCCTCTAGAAGGGGTTATGCCCCCTATTTTAACACCTCACTACCGGGAAGAGGCTTTCATGCTGAATCCTGATGGGGTCTGTGTTTGCGATTTCCTGCCTCTTCCTTTTCCACCCTTTTTCTTCCTTCCATTTCAACTTTCTGCCCCAAGTCCGCTGTGGTAAAGACATACATCTATCTCAACATGTCGTTGGGCTGATTCCAAATACTCGTTACACGACAACGCTCGTCATGTCCGCACTAACCCCGATCCGAGCGACCCGGGCGCGGGTCGGGCGCTTGGCGGCCCTGACAGACCGACATTGCCATTCCCGAAATGGGCGCAAAAGTCCCGTTTGCGGATGGCGCGGGAGACCCATCACAACGGGCGACATGGCGAAAGGCGGCTTCCAAATAACTGCACTATTGCCCACCTAGAAAGAGCTGCAGCGTATGTAGATCTCCGGCATATGGAAAAGACACCGATGATGAAATCCCCAGAGAGAGCTAAACCACAAGTACCCTGCGTTTCGTTCCCCAGGTTGGCATGATCGCACCATCGCGGGCCTCCAGTAGCTTAGTGATCACTTTATTTCGTGAACACTCCATCGTACTCGGCTGCGGCCGGCATGTCCACACGTTTTACTGATCACTTTACTATCTCCTGTTATTTCCTTCTCCTAAACAGCGCTCAAGCGTATCCGGTGATGGGTCGGCATGCACGGAGTACGTTTCGGGACTCACGGAGTTGCGTAAACGCACATTCCAGATGTAGCCCGCTCCTCTAGCTTCATCCGAATAGCCTCTGTTTTGTCCCATTTTCTGATTACTGCAGACACGAGGCCTCCCTGCTCTCCTTCTCCGTTTTTATTTTCTGCCTGGAACTCACCGTCTGGATATCTTACACTGCAGGAGGGGGGGTATCTGTATATTGGTGATTTTCTTGGTCGAGACCTAAACTAAAACTAGGCTGTCAGAGTGCTCAAGCGCGAGAACCCTTGCGAGTCAAAGACTGAGGTGATTACAGAGATTTTTACGAAGCATTTCAAAATGCTATCGTGTCTGGACGCGGTTTAGGGTTTTTGATATGTCATGATATGCGTACCGGGAGACCCCGGGCGACGAGATGTGGCGGTGCTGTGCTTGTATTGGGCAACACGTACTGTACTCCATACATCGCGGATGTGTACCTGCATGCATAGACTCCAAGAAAAGGGGTGTAAGGGGGCGCCTCCCGGATGGATGCAGATGATAATATCGCTGGCCTGCACTGCCGAACTTGCGACTCTCGGCTCTAGATTTGCCCCTTTGGGACGGACGTGCTTCTTCTGATCGGTCCTGCTGGTGAGAGCATACGATAGGCAGAAGTGTGAACCGGCCGAAGGGCAAGCGATGTTTGCTGATCGCTGTCAGCGAGAAACCGTTGTTCACACGCCAAGGAGGCGTTCCCCATCCGGCGGCCCGTCGAGCCCAGCAGATGGCACGGCGCGACGCCATGGGGATATCGCCGGGAGAAGAGGGGAGGTTAGGGGCCAACCCGATCGGATTCATAACTCCTTTCCCCTTCCCTACACTATCTCCCAACCGTAAAGCAGCCATAAGCAGCCAGCGCCAGCTGTCCCTCTCCTACGAGTGGTTGTGGAGCAGTTGTGACTTATCGCGTCCACACACGTGTATCGTAGGGCTGGCTGTCGGCATAGCTCGGCTCCATTCTCTTTCCCCGCGTTTCTTCTCCCTGTAAGGAAGGCGTTGATGGGAAAGAGATCCGGGCATGTCCCCAGGGGTAACTCGGCCGTTTGTGGATCCCTTCCTTCGTCGAAGAGTCTGCCTCGTAGATGCGGGAGCTGCGTTCAGTTGAAACGCCCAAAGCAGCATTGATTCCCAAAAGGGGCACAAGATTCTCGCTGGCTCCTGGGGAACACGGGAGCTTTATGTATGCGCGCATAGTGTACCTTTCGGCTGCGGATGGGAAATTGAGAAATATGGGCCCGCTGCCTTGAACCCGTCGTCTGCTTCATTTCCATCCGTTGCGGCGTGAGGAGAAAGGAGGGGCGGATCGCCCATCTGCCCAGCCAGCCGACCACGTCGCCGTCAACCAAGAGAGCTGGATATGTGGTAGGACGTCAAGGGCGCCGTGCAATACCAGGCTTTTGAGATGAACGATTACGCCGCCGCACGGCGCAGAAGCTGTCCCGGAGAGCAACCCAGCCGGACCCCGAGTCCAATTCCCCGGGAAAGCGTAGATTTGTGTGACGGTCTAGAAAGGGGGCTTGCATGGCGGGTGCGCAGCGTACCATGGTAGACGCAGCCGGAGGCCAGTCCGAGCAATATCGCACTCACGATACTTGCAGTAGAGGTTGCGGCCGCGATCCGCACTTCGTCGCTCTCCATGCTAGCATTTTCCGTAACGAGCGTGTAAGCCTTTGACCTCGCTGAAAGGGGATATAGGCGGGTTGGGTTTAGTGTCCGAGACCGTACACTGCAGGTTTCTACGCCCTGAATTTTGCGCCTTACAGGTCTGATGTCGCGTCTTAAGGACCAATCGGCTTCGATATAGCACTTAAAGCTGCAACAGAGGGGAGTTGTTCTGAAGCATGAAGCGTGTAGCCAAGGAGTGTTTGGTGTAGCATTCTCCGCACGGCCCGGAATGGAACGAACGGACAAGCCAGTTTTTCAGTGCACTGCCCTAGATTTTCAATTTCATCTCATGTTGCTCCCATGCTTGCCGGCCACGCGAAGGAAAGTTTCGCTTGGCCTCAGGAGCAGTGGCCTCAGGAGCAGCTTTGACGGTTGTGGTGGCAGGGATATTTCACCGATGGTGTTGGTTAATCCAAGCCGGAAATAGTGTAAACAATTCCGCTGCCTGGAAACTAGGTGGTCCGCAGCATTTTTGCAGCCTTTGTAGGGGACACTCACGAGCGTTAGGCTGCGCAGAGAGCGCATGCAGCGGTTCAAACGTCGTGGGAGCCCGTTGTGCTGGCTGTAGGTGTTGACCCTTTTATCAATTGCGCAAAAGCTCAGCGGCCGGAGGTTTGTTCTGTGGGCGGTGTAGTACAGAATCGATCCTCTTGCTTGCAATTAAGAAACCATGATGGCATTGCATTTGTCACTGGGCCACATACCGTGAACTGCGATAACACGGTTATCTGAATGCTGATAGGGCTTCCTTCCGTAGGAATGGTGGAACTCCACCTTGATGCATGTCTAAACGCATCAAAGATTTTCTGTTGTTTCAGAACGGCCTGGCTCGGTGTCATTCGTTCTTGTGATTTGCCGACCACCTCCTCTGCATTGGTCGTGTGCTGATGGGCACCGACCTGCCAAACCGGTGAGGGCTCTGACCACAGACATCTTGACAGCTGAATAGGGTACTGGCTGGCTTACAAACATCTAACCTTATTTTAGGTTCTCTGGTAAGTCTCGGGCAAATCGACAGACGTCAGCCCTTCCGCCGCAGAGGCTTGGGGCGAAAACAGAGGGCGTGGACTGTGCGGTCAGCACCTTAAGTGACTACCCGGAACACGGTTGGGCCTACCGCCGCGTGCCAAGCATGTCGACACCGCCGTCAATGTACAGAGCGCCGACATGCAATCTGTAACAAGTAGCCCTACGAGCTGCTGGTTGAGGCTAGTGGTGGTGAGACAGCTTTTGGCCCCCATGGCCCCTGTAATAAGAGCCATATAGACAACATGGATAACCTCTTACGCCGCTCTCCTCGTTAATAACTGTTCGCCATGAAAAAGTCGGGTGTAGAGCAGCCACCTGTTGCTGTGACATCTGTTGTTTAGCCTCGCCGGGCGGCTTCGGATAAGTAATGTAGGTACTTTTGCCACCAACATTTTAGCTGAGTCTCGAGCAAAGAGACGCCTGGTTTTGACCCTGCACGACCCAGCGAGGTGGTGTGAATTAGTGATGTTCCGGACCTGGAACCGCGGTTGACCGCCACATCGCAAGTTCGCGCTCTGGCTGAGGGTCAGTGAGCCTGGTAGCTAACTGACTGACACTCTGTGTCGAGTTTCCCGCCCCCAAAAGTGATCAGCAGGAGAGGACAACAACGGACCAGCTGTCGTTTTGAACGTCCAGTCTTGTCAACTACCCAGGTGCAAATATCGAGCTAGGTAGAAGGGTGCCGCCTGCTCGTACGTGCCTGGGAGGGCCTAGACGTTCCTCGGCGGCTCCAAATCAGAACTTCAGGGCAAGAGGTCTTTGCGTTCGGGCCTTCCGAGAATGTATATTTCCAAGTCTTGACTGGGGTCTGGCAGCCCTCGGGCTGTGGGTTCGCTGGTGAGCACGGCGACGTGGCTCTTGCGGAAGCCAAGGGGCCCACCTGTTGAAGGACAGAGTGCTCCCGCGTAAGCACCTCACTGAGGTCGCCCCTTGAATTGGCAGATCGGCCCTATGCCTCCAACTACAGAGCGGTTTGGAGCACTAAGATAATCCCGGGTTATCATACTCCGATGAGCCACGTGGGCCCCTCAGCAATGGCCTTCAAGATGTCCGGGTTGCCTAATTTGAGAATCCCAAGATAACCGCTGTACCACAGTAAGGCTGAGGCGACTAGCCTACATGCTGCCCCTTTGTTGGAAACATGCGGGCCGCAACGGAGAAGAAGCACCGACTTGGGCATACGCACCGACTGATGGTGTGGTAGCTTTACGAACGGGCAGAACCAGTGGACAGACGCATATGGGGTTGCGGAGCCGAGAGGAGCCGTATATGTTGACGGCAAACAACAGAGCGGTTTTGCACTGCCACCCATTGATCCCCTGAGCCTCCAGATCCGCGCACGACAGCCGCAAATGCCTAACTATCGGCTCGACGGGGGAACGCGGACTGGAGGCCTTCCTTTGTCGGTAAGGCGTAGGGCAGAAGGACCTGAACGGCTACTGGCCTCTTGTGAGCGCGTAGTCCGTACCAAGAGTTGAAAGCGGATATTGGTGTTCTTGGCCTCTCTTGGGGGCTATTTACGATCAGTGATCGTGGGCCCAGACACGGCGTGATAATCGGCTACGCGGGAGAACAGAACAGCAAGGTGAGTTGACAGGGTGCGGCCGACGGTGGTGAAATGACGGGCAACCGAGGACCCCAGTTGGCGAGGCCAACTTGGGAGGATGTCAATTGTCAGTATTTTGCGCCGCAGTGCTGGGACCGCCAGTTTTGTCCGGAACTTTGCATCGCCTGGTCGAAATCAACGTTGCAGCGCTGATGAAGCAGCCCAGCGATGGAAGGAGCAGTGGACCGGTGGAAAGCACGTCCGCACAGCACCCGACAGCGTTGGAGAGCAGCAATGAAACGCGGCGGTAGGTGAGAGGTGTGTGCCATCAAAGAACCATAGGCAGCAGAATTAGGCCTCAAATGGTGGACATTCGAAGGCCCCTACGTGCCCTAGCTGGTTGAAGGTGTGCTGTTGTGCCATGGTTGGGAGGATCCTGGCGCAAAAGGTCGGCGACTTGTCTGGGGCCGATGTTGCCCGTGACTGTCAACAACATTGACCCGAGACTTTGATGTGGGGCATTGCGGGTTCTGGCCAATCATCGCCGAGAACGCGGCGTTTGTAATCGCACTATTTCGGGTTGAGCTATTAGCAAGCAAGTTCAGGAAGAGCGCCGAGACCACCGCCAAAGCTCGCGCTGGGGGTCCTGTATCATTGATTCTGGGGCAATAATACCGCGTCAAGTACTACAAATCTTGTATTTTGCCCTCTTCTTGCACGATATTTGTCATTTGTCTTGCCATAGCAAAGAACACTGCAGAAGAGCGGGCATTTGCACCCAGTGATGGTGTATTGCCAAGGTATCCGTTTACGAAGTTCTCGCCATCATGCTTGGGCTATAGTCAGCCATTCATGTTCCCGTCTTGTGGGTTGATGGTCATGGTGATGATACCCCCCGCCCCATCATCGGTGTTGATTTCAGACCCTCGACTGGGGTGGCCTGGCTTGTGATTCGCCAATTCGATCCCTGGACCGTGCACCCTCTGGGTCCGTGGTGTCGGGGCAGAAGCGCCCCCAATCCGCGAGACATTTGGAGAAAGACAGGGGGTTGAAATGGAATTGTTCTCGAAGCTGCTACCACTACTTGTCAACGCCGCAGAATCACACCAGGCACAAGCCACCCGCTGGCTGGCACCTGGCGGGCGAGGCCCGCGAGATTTGATATCCATGACAACCCAGCAGAACACGCGAAATTCTCGACATCCAAGACGTCGGTTACGTTGTGGCTTGGCCCCTGGATTTGGTGAACGGAATAATGCGGCAGTGTCAGAGTCAATTGAGACTCGTTCGGCAATTGCCGCCGTTGGATCGAGCCGAGCATTTCGTCAACCATTCCTCCTCTCATCGGTCGAGGACTGGATCTGATCGGTCCCGCAATTCTAGAGTATCACGCCTTGGCATGCTACACTAGTGTACGGGCCCAGAGGATTTCTAGCATATTCCTAAATAGGAAGCTGGGAGCCTTGGCCGAGATGCGACAGGACCGCAAACCAGCCAATACTTACGACGGACTATTTGCGACTCCAGTCACCAAGGGACTGGATACTGGCGACGCTCCAGGGGATCAAAGACTACAACCTGGAAGCTCATCAGTTGCACACCCTTGGATCAACTGCCCACTGCACGGTTGTTCTCCCGATGATGCCAGCACATATGGCGTATGTGGTCCCCCAAAGTGGCACGGCCCAAATTTCCACTGTTGATCAAAGCATTACAGATTACTGACTACTCGTCTGTACGGACTTGAGCGAAGGAAACACTGCCAGCTCCGCCGCCGACCTCGCACATGTGCAACCAGCTCCATCTTGTCACCCCATCTTCGCCTTAGTAGGCTCTTCGGCAACCTTGCGGGCCGTTCGTGTTGCAGTGTGGATTGCAAAACCCGCTCGCTGTGCCTCGATATGTGGAGCTACTAGCAACTAGAGTCTAGTTACTAGACTATTCGCAGCACGAATCGCCTGTCGACGAGGGCAACTCGGCCCCGCACCCCGGATTTGCGCTGGACAGCGAGAGGCGACAACACCGGCGAGCATAGCCATCTGGGTTGAAGCTGACCGAGGTCCAGATCTGCAGTTGCCGAATTCCCCTGTCTATTGAAGCTGGATAGCATGCACCACGGCGTATATGGTTATCTCAAGTGAGAAGGGCGTCTCCCCTTGCGGATTATACCGATGTTCCATTCCCCGTCCAGGTCATTGCTGATTCTATGCGGCAGCGACGATGACAACCGATTCTTTGGCCCTGCCCAGTCCTGCCCAGGTGCATTCCGGCGGTTGGACAGCCAGACAGCTGCTCCCTAGGGCTGGTCGCCGTGCTTGGTGTATGGGGTATCATGTACAGCGGCACATCTCTGGGTCGTGCTCGGCCTTCTTCTCGGCCATGATGGGATCACCTGCACTGCATTCCGTTAGCGCACAAGCGCAGACCCGTCGTCTTCTGCCATCTGGGCAGGGTTTGTTTAGAATTGCTTGAACGAGGGCCCGAATCCAACGGCGAGCCAGCACAAAAAGTGCAGTGCAGAAGCGTGGGTGGAACCGCAGGGACAAGACGCTGCCCTCAGTGGTTGGTTGGTTCGTTAATGGTGCCAACCACACGAGCCACAGCCCTACGGCCCAAGACGCGATCCGGGGACAGCAAGTCGCAGGATAAAGGACAAGGATTGCCGACCCGTTCTCACGACATGCCATTGGGCTGGCCTGCCAGTGGCTCGTGCTCGCCACCCCGGTCGGTGCTCGAGTGCGACAGGGGTAAAATTAGCCCACAAAGCTTTTTACCCACTTTTGGGCACTTTTCGTGGCTGCCTAGCGAGGGTTCTTTTCTAAAATAGTTGCGATAAACCGTTCCGTTTTGCCTGCGCCCACTCCGTTAGAGTTCGGCTGCACGCCCTATGGATGCGCTCCACGCCCCCTCCCGCTTTCACAGGGAGCACCCACGCTTCTGGCGGTGACGGGGAATTGACCTGCTGGCCATGTGTCTGTGGCTTGTTGATGCTCCCCAAGCCTGCTGCGTCGACGAAAGAGCCGGCCTGATCCCCGATGCTCCTGGTGGCTCCTCCCCCCCACGCTCCCTTCGGTCTTGCGAGGTCTGGTGATGAGAGGACGGACTGGCACACTGGCTGGCTGCCCAACTAGAAAACGGCAATCTGCCCGCAGCTTGGGATCGGCAGCACATTCGCGGCAGCTTTCCGGGTGGGCGTGCGATGGGATGAGGCGCGAGTTGCAAAGTGCGAGAGAGGGTGCGAGGTCCCTGACGGACGGAATACGCCCTGTAACGTATCGGGTACGTGGGTACCTGTCAACGCGGCCGCAGAGGTTCCCTGCATGCATGCGGCCTCGCTGCCTCTTCGGCGAGGGTACACCACAGCATCCCTGTCGAAAGCCAGGCTGCAGGAAACAGGTGTAGGTACTTGGGGACCTTGTCGCTTCTGGGCTCCTCCCCCAAACCACGCCCCCCTCCCCCCCGGGCAATCTGCGGTGCTGTGTATCGCGACCGCTGCGATCCCTGCATCATGGCCGCAGAAGGCGTGTCCTAGGGGGGTGTACCTTGGGGGACCATGTGGATGCGAGGCACGCCTCCCCTCCCACCCCCAAGGCTCGGATGCAAAGATCTCTGGATATATAACACAGAAGGCTCCCCATCCTCCCACATCACTACCTTACCTACCCCGTCTTGACCTTCAAGTTGCCAGCTACCAACATACCATTCCAAGGACTTATACATCTTGTCCTACCCTCACGACGGGGCCTGACCTCATACTCTTGTTGATCCATCCCATCCCAGTCGCACACAGCAGCAGCCGAAGCAATACCGTCTTCACAATGTTCACCATGTCTCAGCACACATATGCGTACGCCGCACAGGCACCGCCTGCCCCGCGCCAATTTTCCACGCACGGCACCAGCAGTGCCTTCAGCAGTTCCGCCAACCCAGACGAGGACTGGACCAAAATCTCAGACCTCGCTGAGCGCCGGAGGATACAGAACCGCATTGCCCAGCGCAACTACCGTAGGTAATCCTTGAGCCCCCGAGTTGAGGGGCGAATTGGAGGGGCACAGTTGCTGAACAAGTTTCCTCGTTCTAGGCAAGAAGCTCAAGAAGCGTCTGGAGGAACTCGAGAGGCGGGCCGGCAGCTCTGATGGCGCCTCGTCAGGGGGTGAGAAGTCGAGTTCGGCATCAAAGAGCAGCACCAAGCGCACCCAGCAGCAACCCAAGTCACAGAAGCCCGCGGCCCCGGCCCCGATGAAGCAGCAGGTCCAGGGACAGTTCACACCGCCCATGCATCACGACGACGAGTACCTTTTCCCTCCTTCGTACCACAACGAGCGGGAGCGATCCCACACACCACCATTGTTTGCTTACTCGGCCTACCCACCGCCGCCAGAGGAGATGCTGCTGCCGCCCTATAGTGCTGCCGTACAAGGCTACAGACCTCAGGAGACGTACGCAGAGTACCTCTCAGCACCACCGGTACCGGTGACGCTGCCGTCCATGACACACTTCAGCGACGCCATCAAGCGGGAGACGACAGGCTACGCCGCCGCCGAGGACAACCTCCCCTACATGAGCTACAACAGCTACCTCCCGGGTGTCGACATGAGTGCCGGCCACCCCTCGCCCTACGACCATATGCCTCATGTGAGTTCCTCGCGCAGCCCAGCTCTCCCACACCACCCACATCACCACCCAAACCATCATCACCGTGCCCGAGATCACCGATAGAGAGAAATTCCCGAACCGATTGCTGATGGATGTTTGCGGAATACAGACTCCTCCTCTGTCACACTCCTATGACCACTCGGCAAACTGCTCGGACTCGGGAAGCTACGAGTACCCAACAACGCCATTGTCAATGCCCGGTTCTCCCGGCATGGTCCACCAGCATATCTAAAAGGCCCTTCTTTCTCTCCCCTCTGAAACGATTTATTCTTCTTGTCACGAACTTTGATGTCTATGGAATGGGATTTGGGGCGGCATCCAACGGAATTCTTGGAGCCGCAAGCATATAAATGGCGCTCAATGCTATGGAGGAGTTCAGGGTCACGGCGTCAAAGGGCGCAGCCCGGGTTTTGTATTTTCTGTTCTCGAGGCCCAGCTCTGCGGTCACAGAGCTTGGATTCGGTTACATTTTCGGGGGATATACCATCCCTTGTTGTTTTTGAGTGGCCTGGGAAGGGGGACTGCGATGACAGTCCAGTCTGTTTTGAGGTGTTCTTGATGATACCAAGTCATTTTGGGACAAGAGAGCAGTATCTAGATGCCTTACTTACCCATCTTTGACGAGACAAGAAATTCAGACGAGAACAATTCCAAACTCATACACTTAACATACATTTGCACACTCACACACTGAAACTATTTACCAATAAGTGACTTCTGACAGGAATGGCGCAATCCAAGCTTCGCCAACAACTGAATCCTATTTCCATCCCGCTCCCCAAACTCCGGCCCTTCCGGGGTTGGAGAGGGGCAGGGGCGGACATTGCCCCGACTGACTGACATTGACAGGGAACGAACGGGATTGAGGGCAGTTTGATTCCCTCCGGTCGGCCCACGATCGGCGCCCTGCCCAAAACCCGCCCGACCCGCGCCCGCGCTTTCTCTTCCCTAGGTAGGTAGGTGGGCGGAAATTAGAGCGAAAGCCGATATATGCACCCAACCCAGCAGGCAGGCACCAACAGACCAAGACCACAAGGACCACGCAGCAGCAGCAACTAGCAGTGACACGCACACACACACACACACACACACACTGTTCACACCAACAGAGGTGCGCTAAGCCCTAGGGTGGCTAACGGCAGGTTGGGCTTCCGAGCCATGGATGAAGAGGGAGCAGGTTTGTTGCACTTTATGCTGTATGGACAGGACAGGACAGGACTGGAAGGACGGCTGGGTGTCTCCATCAGGTGTTGGCAACGTTGGGATCGACCTTGGGGAGTATGTAGGTATGTAGGTAGGTCGGATCACTTGATCAGGTCCGATCCATTCATCCAGCAGGAGGCCAATCAAGTTGTGTCATTGCCAGTTCAAAACCAACGGCGTGCTACCTGCTGCAGTGCAGCGCAGCAACAGCTGTTTGTGGAATTCCAATTCCAATTCCACTGTCCGTCTCTCCCCCGTCGTCCTCCTCACTGGCCTGGCCTTGGCGAGCCGGCTAGCCAGCCCTGACGTCTTGGGAGAGAAGAAGAGCAATTAAGAATCTGACAAAGAACCCTCTCCCCCCTCGCCTGTCTATTGTTCCGCAGAGCAGCAGGGGGGCAGAGAACGCCAATCATCAAGGCAAAACCGTCTCTCGGGTTTGTAATTCACAATACAATCCGCGAATACTACATTGTCGATCTATTGCCTGTCGTCCCTTGGGCGTGCGATCCTACAAGCGAATGGTTGCGGTTTTTTGTTCCATCCTGCTGGACAGGCACAGCAGGGCAGATTTCGCAGAAGTGCGAGCCCTACCTCTCGTAGTGGAGGAGGGACAGAAGGGGGGGTACCTCATACCGAGTGGGTGCGGAACGGATTCCGAGCAGCCTCGCAAACCAGCCTCGGGATCACATTTGTGTTGTATGCCCTCTTATTGAAAATAAAGAGGCCCGCCGAAGAAGCCGGCGCTTCAACGCAGCAAATCGCCAAGAGCTTTGCACATGAGCCCCAGACAGCCGGACGGCAGCGTTGAAAGTTAATGTTGAGTACGAAGTACACGTACACAAGGGTAGAATACGGTCCTTTCCCACGGGAGGGGTGAAATCTCGGGTGGGGCGAAACCGAAGACCTTTCGAAGGAGCATGTTCCTGGTTTCGCAAGTCTGGGACCATGCATATCTTCGTCGTGGTGGTGGTGGCGGCGTCGGTCCTTCGAACCGAGCCCACCAACCAACCCGAAACAACACACGCACACGCCAATGGCGCCAGCAGGCGTCCGAGGAGGGGACGGGATCGGAGCTATGAAGCTGGCGGCTTGTCTTTACCTCCGTGCCTGGTCGGAGACTTATACCCCCGCAGCTGTGTTGGTATTTCTGGATGGCATTTCGAAGCGATGTTGATGTGTCGTTTTTCCTGCCCTCTTTCCCTCACCTTGATGCCCGTGCCCTGGGCTTGCAGATCCAGTGATTTGGGTATTGTCCCCAGAGAGCGTGCTTGGGTCGAGTGTTCTCCAGGCTCTGTACAAACAAGGGGGCGGGGCCGGCAACCAGATCTCCAACTGCAAGGTGTTCCACACACAGGTCGCCGGCGTCGAGGGGGCCCACGGGGCTTGCGCTCCTCAAAACTGTATGTCCAGGGGCGGCGAAAGTGACTCGACTGAAGAGAACTGAACAGAACTCCCAACAAGCCGTAATAGATGAAAAAGAACCGGGAGGATCTTTGTGTAACCGTTTGCGAAAATACAATATATGCCTGGCAAAACAGGCTATGAGAGATCGATCGCTTGTTGCGGAACTTCGAGAATCGAGATGGGGGCTGAAAAAGACCAAGCCTGACCAGGCCGCCAAGAACTCTTGATCTGCAGTGATCGAGGCCCGTGAAAACATACGGGTGGCCTACCCCTTGGTTTCTGCTGCTGTACAATTCTTGTTGCTACCCGCTGCTCTTCGATGCACCGCTGTCGATGGCAACCAGACAGTTGCCCGTGCTGGTACGAATGCGATTGGCCGTCATTGGATTGCGGTGAAGGTTCTGTTGGATGCGGCCGTCCAATGTCACAGCCCCGCAACTTTGCGCCGCGCTCGAGCACAGGACCACGAGTTGCCCTGGATCCCCTCCACATGGGCAATGAACTGGGGTTGCTGGGAAGCCAAGGCTCCTCAAAGCCCAGGCCAGACCCAGTGGGCCAAAAGGGGGATGCGGCTAGGAATGTGACCAAGCCGCGTTCTGGCGCCAGGCATCAACAATTCCAACGGCCCCCATTCGCTTGTCACATTTGCTCTGGTTGCGCGGCAGATGCCGTCGCAGGTGCTGGACCCATGGCAAACGCGGGAATCTCACTCAAATAGGCTCGGGACGGCGAGACGACAATACTCTAACGTCTCATTTGGAGTCTCTAGCAGAAGCCGGTCGGGTTGAGGATTTGATGAGATGGAAGATCGCAGGAAGGGAAACCGTTTTGGATTGGCATCGCGGGTGAATAACCGACCGGGCCGGCTGGCGGCCATCGGAGCTATCGTGATCGAATTCGGCAAGTGTCGAAATGGCGTGGGCGGGACAGGGCCCAAGGCCCAAAACACCCCATGCTTCGTCTGTGCTTGCGCCCGCGCGGTCTGTGGTGGGTTAAATGATGAATTTGGAAATTTGGAAGCGCTCAACGGGGCGGTGCTTGCAATCCTGAGATAGCTCAACGAAGGATCCTAGGGTTGTCCAACTATCCGATTCAATGCCTGGCAGGCGCTGCCGTCAGGAGGACACTCCGTCTTGTTGGATGCGAGCGAAATTGCGAACTGCAGTTCCGCTCTGGTCAAGTTCAAAAAACGCACCGCTCCGTCCATGCTGCCCGTTTGTTTGCTGGGCTCGCTGGCGTCTTGTCAAAGAGGCACGGGTGCATCTATGGAAGGCACGATGGACAGGGAACCGCTTTGTTCGGAGCCGGGGCCGGGATTTCTGATTGGGCAGCACATGGGTCCTGAGATTGACGTTGTCGCAAAACCAGGGACTACACTACGATTACCAAAAAGAGGGCATATCTTTCAAATGATCGCTAGGGTTCTCGCAGAATCTTCACACGAGGTGATTGCACAGTACTGCGTACGGCGCCCGGCCCGGGTAGACAAAGTCCCAAACGTTGTTCCTCAGGGGGATCGTATATTTTCCGGCTCGGCATTTGGTGTGTTCATGGGGGCGGGATGTGTGTGCATTGGTGGGATGGGATGGATGGGTTGGTGTGCGCAAAACAACTCATGATCGTCCACCGTTTGTTGCCCTCACACCGAGCGTCGCGAGAGCCAGCGGCGTGCATTGTCCATGGGCGGATCGAGTCTCGGTGGTGTGGCATTTGGTGGCTCGCAAAGAGGTGTTCGACTCTCGAACCCGTCGGACCTCGGAAGAATTCGATGTGTGGCTTGTTGGGAGCTATATGTCATCGGAACCAAAGTCCGTTGTCACGGCCTTCGGCCTTGCATATCGCCCGTTCCTACGGGTTACAGTCGAGGGAAGTATCTTGCCTGAACCGACACGGCGGCCAGGGCACTTTGCTGTCGCCGATAGAGAGGGGATATTGAGGAGGCAGGGGGAGGGTGGGACGAAACATCGAGAGAGTGGCTGGAAGGGAGACCGAAGGAAGCCAACCACTCCCCTTGGCGTCGAGGTACATCCGACACACAGCCGCAACGATGCGATTAGATATTTCCAATTCGGGAACCCTGGCTTCTCGCGCTTGGCGTCTGGCGTCCGGCGTATGGCGTTTATCGAGACCGAGTGCGAAGCTGATATTCCGCGACTACGCGGCAGACACGTTGCAGGGGCTGCAGCTTTTTCTGGACGCAGTCAAACACGGACTAGGCACTACGAATTCGCGAAGGCCCCGTGCGTGCCCAACAACGCTCCGTTGAGCGTTTTCGTTCGATTTCCCCTTCTCAAGGTTCAGGAGCCTTCCGACAATCCTCCGTTTTCCATGCAACATTGCGGTTAGTCAAGTGGACAGATTCAATGGCTCTCGGGGATGTAGATGTAGGATGGGGGTTGGAGCACGCTCAAAGCCAGAAGCATCGCCGTGAGCGAAGGCTAGGCACCTTACCAGGAAGAGCCTCTCCCGTGATACGTGTGTTGCGCGGGCAGGGCGGCAGAGCTGAGGGCAGACGCCAAGACCGATGACTGCCTCCGTCTTGGCGATTGCCCCGCATCTCGGCCACCGGCGCCAAGGCCACGGTTCAGCCCTATGAGCTTACTCACCCAAGACCTGCTCTACCGCCGTACCTGTCTGCCCGGCCTCTGGGAAGGCGCATCTTATCAGATGGAACTTCGGTTGCGAATGCAAACCTTCTAGGCCAGTGACACCTAAGTGAGACAGGCAGGCCTCGATCACTTCATCACGATACATCGCCCAACGCTGGAACATCACAACGTGCGTTGACATTATCCCCAATACCCACCCCAACCCAATCGGTTGCACACCCCCAACCATCGAGCACCATCGTTTCGTTTCCAGTGGGAACTCTCGCTTGCATACACCCAACTAGTTTGAACTAGGCAGATATCAGCAAATAATGTCGGGTGGCGAGAACCGCTGCTTAAACCTCTTCGGGTCCGGCGACCCTCAGAACAGAGTGTAGGTGCCGGAAAATAGACAGTGGCCTCTAAGCGAGTACCTACTGATCGCCCTTTCTACGCAACTACAGTCCCTGGGACACGACGCAGATCAGAAGCAGTGGGACTGCGAAACTGGACGGCTCTGTCGTCTTCTCTGGCAGTACATTTCACCACTTACTCCCTGCCTGATTCGATGGAAGAATGCATGCCAACCAGACAAATACAGACATCGAACCGTCTGTCAGCCAGACAAATGAAGACTCCGGATCGTCTGATGACCAGATAAATGAAGACTTCGCACCATCTCGCCGGCCAAGCCCGGGTCCCTGCGGGAAATTGGGGGGCACAAGCGCGGGCTGGTGCGCGCCGGACCTGTCCGAGGTATATCTGCATACCTGCCGAGATGAACAGGTATTGTTTTATTGCTGTTGCTGATAAACAAGCCTAGTACAATGCGTTCGTCATAGACATCAAGAAGTCGGATGGCCTGGAGTATACCATCGCACTCGAGGACGTGTTGGAGAGCTCCGTTACCTGGCAACATAACTTTTCTACTGTTAAGGACACGGGAGGAAGAAGAGTGTTGCACTTTCGCGATTTCAAGCCGTTCGACCAAGGCAAGGTAGTGCCGAGCCCGCCGCCGCTGGACTGGAGCAAGATGCGGAGTTTTCGCTTCTGGGTCCGGAGGTATGGGCCACCTTCTTGAGACTTAGGTTCAGCTGCAGTACTAATTAATATGAGCAGCTTTTCCGGCCGGCAGACTGGACCGTTCTGCCTGGAACTCTACTCCGTTGTGGCGTATAAGTACCAAGCGACGCCCGCGCTATTACAATTGAAGGATCCCCTAGAAGTGAAGAAAGAAGGCAAGGAATCGCGCCTATCGAAACTCTTCAGTAAGCCCTCGTACTTGGGTAGGAAAAAATAAAAGGGTTTGGGTTTGGAGGTGGCCAGCTCTGGGGAGTAATGGCTGGGCAGTGGGGGCTTGATTCACGACCCTTCAGTGGTTCGGGCTATGAGGTGAAGCGGGATGTGGACGTTGGGGTTGCCGTTGACGTACCTGCTGGCTTGCTGGCGATACAGCGAAGAGGCGAGACGAAGCAGCAGTTCCGGTATGGGAGTGACAAGGCTCCTTGGCGGGGAATTGGTCAATACGTCCTAACCATAAAATCTGTAGAGCAAGGTAATCAGTGGTGTTGTAAGGCTCTCCATCCGCCCCATGACCTCCGTCCATTTGTACCGTACTCCCAATGTCGAAAATACATTCCCACTTCAACGACAGGCCTTGTTATATCTGAAAGGGAAGCCCTGCATTCTCTCATGACCGATTGTAATGAAACCACGGCCTCTCAAGATGTGAATGAGGCCTGGCATGTAGCAGTCTACGCCTTGCTGTTTCACTCCAAACTTTTCGAGGGATCTCTCTAACGCACTTTTACTGCAGGAGTCTGGTGCAAATACCTAGACGATGGCTACGGTGCAATTGGCATTCTCGCGTTGTATTTCACATAGTATAGCTTCAATGTTGTACAACAGTCAAATACTCTCGCATTCAATGACACTGAGACCCATATCCCTCTCATCTTAGTCATTCCTACCTACTCTCATATGGGCACGAGTATAAACTAGAAATTAAATCTTCACCCTCCCTCTTTTAGTAGCCCCTATACCGAGCAGGGTTCGGGGACAGAACATGAAAGATGGCACCTAACACTTCCTGCTACTGCTACATTCGTACTTCTACTCTGCTGCGTTTTCTTACCGGCGAGATGGACACAAACTCAAACATCATGGAGACAGTGACGAAGTTGTTCTCAACAACCGGGTCATTTCGGACTGTATGTATTTATAACAGGACAAATCCCAGTATACCACACTCTATCACACCGCCGTCAAACCAACTCTACGATGGCCCAAAGTCAAAAGACGGGCGCTCTCAACTCCGTGCAAAAATGAGGTAGAGAAGCCCTCATATAGCTCATGTCACAAGGACATGTCCCGGTCTACTTCACTGCAGGCCTTACTCGTGCGGTGAATTGCCTTGATTACGTCGAAATACACCCTAACTGTGCTTTAATATGCGTTGGTGAATACCTACAGAGTTACTCTCTAGAATGTATTATTCTTTATGTACAATAGCAAAATTCACAGCATGGCTCAGGGGACCCTTTCTTTGGGGTCGGAGCCTCGGGCCTTCACTCACTCCGTAGGTATGGGGCGAATTTGGGCTGTCATTCACTGACTAAAGTTCATGGTCTATTGTTGGACGTGCTGTTGTCTTCAAGGTCACTTCTGACGGTCTGTGTACGATATCCAGCACCGCATTGTTTACTTCAGGGGTAGCTCCCTCGCATATACTTACTGCGTAGGTACCAGGCACCCTACCCTAGCCACGTCGCAGGTTCTAACAACACATCGGAATTAGCACCCTGTACTACGAGGTATTTATCGAGTCGCTGTACTCCCTGGAGAGCGAAACACATCCGAACCACCCAATCAACTGTCGAAAGTTTTCAATAGACTGTATCATTTTCAATTCGTCCTTCCCATCTTGAAGATCGACTCGTTTCACGATGTACCCCTATCAACCTTCAAGTAACTCGTACGAGTCACAATAAAGCACCGCCCTCGCATTCAATCGTACCAGATCGCATTCATACCAAAACCGGGTTCTGGGATCTGCACCCTCGCCACGCGGTGCAGAAACTCGTCCTTCCAGCGGTACATCTCAACCCAGCCCTCCTGATCATCGGTGATGGCCACCCACTCGTCACTCCAGTCGCACGGTGCAACCGCGTTGCTATGGCCCCCACTCGTGGGCGTAGGGTTGAGGCAGAGCTGAGCCTCGATGCTGCCGCAGTCCCGCAGGCGGAAGGCGGCGACATAGCCGGTGAGGTCGAACTTGTTTGCGCGAGAGGACGCGAACAGGTATTTACCACTCTGCGTCAGGGCGCACACATCGGCGCGGTATAGCCCTTTCCTAGTGGCAGGTTCCCGATCGGGGATACCCGGGGGAATGAGCGGGAAGCTGTGGTGTGTGTAGACGGGAAGATGGGTCGCGGGATCGATAACGTACTCGCAAATGCGGTTACCCGCCTCCATCAGGGCGTACAAGTAGTTGCCAGTCGGGTGCATGGCGACCCAGCGCGGATGGTCGCCCGGGTCAGGGGCATCGACGCTGCCGACCAGCTCGACCTCGCCTGAGGGAAGCTTGCGGTGCGTCCACAGCTTGTTCGCCGTCAGGTCCGCCGAGTAGAGGTAGCTCTCAGTCGGGTCGAACACCATGCCGTGGATGCCCGTGTTTTCCTGGTATGGGTAGTTCTGGATGTTCTCCCCGAGAGCACCAGACCCAGACACGGAGAACACATTTCCGTAGCCGGCATGCTTGTAGAAGGGATTGCAATACACGGCGTACGGGGGCTGCTTTGCGGGCAAGAGGAAGATTGCGCGCGTGTTCGTCTCGGAGCTGTTTGCCTGGGCTGCACAACTCTTGATTAGCTGGACATTGCGCGTGCAGCTGGGGGGCAAAGGAATAACATACGGTCACCGCCCATTGGGTGCGACGCTTCATGGATGATTTCGGTCGGGGTCTTGACGGCAAAGCTGGACCATTTCTTCATGGCCGAGCCATACAGGTTCTTCTTGGCATGCTGTGTCCATAGTGAGCATCTGAGCAGCGCACAGTGAATTCAATTCTCCGCGCCGAGCAAAGACTGAAAAGTAAAATTCATACGTCGAATGCCATCCATGATATCGGCTCGTCCTGGGGAATTGCTGTTCTCTTCACGAGCTTGAGCGTCAGATTTCCGTCGTCGAACTGAACGGTGAAGATGGCGCCTGGTGGGGTCCAGGTCCCGATCATCAAGTGGTGGAGGGGCATTTTACTCGAATGACGTCGGTGCGCTCTGCCGATAATCCAGGGGACGGTCTGAAAAAGTCGGCAACGACCGTGACGGGAGAATACAAACGGGACCGGCGAAGAAATCATACGATGGTCCTCATGATCGATAGCCTGGAGCAATTGAGTTTGTATCTTTGTTCCTGACGGCTGTCCCGTGTCGTGCCGCGTTTCGCTTGGACTCCATCGCATCTATCGTCGCGGTTCGCGCTCCCCCACCGATGCCCCTCCGATGGCCCGGATGCCCCAGTCAGGAGGAGGCCCTCCTTGGTATTCAGGTGTGGGGTTTGCCTGGGTCTCGTGGGTCGGAGCTGGGTCTGAGCCCTGAGGTGTCTGACTGGCCAGGGGTCGGAAGTGTTGGCGGTAGATGGAGGGCCGCTTCGGCCTGCGGGCGGAATTTCTCACCTGTGGCAGCTGCAACGGGAGCGCTTGCCGCAAAACCTTGTTCCCACGAAGCGTCCCAACCGGGTAAAGGCTCACCCAAGCTCCCGTCACAGGCTCGTTGGCTCGCCCTTCTAGCACGTCGGCTGCCACGTCCCCTTTTCTTCCTTAGGTGCTCCACGCGCATTTCCCCGCGAGAAAAGGGCCCGACCAGGCGGGAAACCGGGGAACTGTGGGCGTATTCACAGACCGGCGTGGTGAGCTCCACGACCCAGGACACCTCGATTGCCAAGCACAGGAACGCTGTCACGCCGACAGGCCGGATCGCTGCGAGACTGGCCGCCTCCTCATGCAGGACGCAAGGGCGAAGAAAAAGAGGCTCGCCAGAATCCATCGGTGAATCGGCTTCGGGACGGGTCCTGACTGGAGGCGCTGGTCCCGTTTGCCGGATCATGGTCCGCAGGGCTAAATTTCTCCCGCCTCGCCTCCTCCTCCATCCCCACTCCCGCTGTGGTGGACTTGGGGATGGGCAACCTGCCGTGAGCTCCGTCCGATTGAATGGTGGCGGGGAAAATGACACCACGCAATCCAAGTGAATTCTGCAGTGCATTGCGACGCGCGAGCTCGATGTAGGTGCTTGTATTTAACCTGGGGAACATCCAGATCTCCTGCTTTTATCTCCTTCTCCAGCATTCCAGTCCAACCGCCACCCTCCACCTTCCACTTGCAAACAAGATCTCCTCCCTCCTCCATTGGCCTGTCTCCCTGTCTACACGACGCCGCCCCTCCCATCCAACATCACAATGGCCTCCAACGGCACCAATGGCGCTGCCAACGGCACAAACGGCGCCGCAAAGCCTACCCACCGCTTCGACCCCAACTTCACCCAGGCCGTCATCGACAACATGGGCCCCAAGACCTCGCCACGGCACCGCCAGGTGTTCGGCGCCCTGATCCGCCACCTCCACGACTTCACCCGCGAAGTTGAGCTCAGCGTCGACGAGTGGATGTCCGCCGTCCACTTCGTCAACGCCGTGGGCCGCATCTACGGCGAGAGCAACCAGACCCGTAACGAGTCCCACCGCATCTGTGACATTCTCGGCCTCGAGTCGTAAGTATTCCTGACTTTTTTTTCTGGGGAAAAGCATTGCCCGGGATCACCCTGCTAACCAGCTCTCCAGCCTCGTTGACGAGATCGCCCACAAGGTCATCTCTGAGGGCGACATCGACCCCACATCCTCCTCCATCCTGGGCCCCTTCTGGTCGCCCAACGCGCCCTTCCGCGAGCTCGGCGGCAGCATCATCCAGGACGGCGTGCCCCCCAAGGGCCGCGTCACCAAGATGCACGGTGTGATCCGCGACATGACCACGGGCCAGCCGATCCCCGGCGCCGTCTTCGACATCTGGCAGGCGTCGGCCAACGGCAAGTACGACTTCCAGGACCCTGACAACCAGACCCCCAACAACCTGCGTGGCAAGTTCCGCGCCGACTCGGAGGGCCGCTACAACTTCTACTGCCTCCACCCCACCGCCTACAGCCTGCCGCAGGACGGCCCCTCGTGGGACCTGCTCACCCTCATGGACCGCCACCCCATGCGTCCCGCTCACATCCACATCATGGTTACGCACGCCGACTTCCAGGGCTGCACCACCCAGCTCTACCCCAACGACGACCCCTGGTTGACGACCGACACCGTCTTCGCCGTCAAGCCCGATCTCGTCGTGGACTTCAAGCCGCTCGAGGGCGACGACAAGGCCACGCTCGAGCTCGAGTACAACGTCAACCTTGCCCCCAAGGGCTACAAGGGCAAGTTGTAGAGGGAGCTGCTGAGACCGACAGAAAAAGATAATTTACGCGTGGCTTGTTCCTGTACATATATACCCGCCCGCTTACGGACATATCTGGCTGGTTACGGACACATAAGGGGAGCGGAACGGATAGGAGGCCTTATTGCTTTTTGCGTTTTCTTTTGCGGCAGCGGCATCGCGTTCTCCCTAAGACCTCATATGAAGGCCGGTATATTTGCTTTTTGAGCGCAATGAGAAGAATAAATAACAAGATATTAATACCTTGTCTCACGTGAACTTGTGGTTGTGAATTGAATGCTAGATGTGTATTTCTGGCTTTTAGGCACTTCCTTTCCCCTGTTGTGTGGCATGGACGGGAGAAGGGGATACTTCTGTAACCCGAAGCCGGCTTTGACCAGTGTAACCGGCTGGAAATTTGTGCTTCCGGTTGCTGCTTCGTCGGTAGCTCTGTCGGGATATATGTGTGCGAGCTGGCATATCGGATACCTTATCTCTCCTGGAGTAATGTATTGTGCTGAGGGCTAGCTGAGCAGCTGCCATTTGGTAGTCTGTCTCTACAGGCCAATTCCCGGATATGCTATTCCCGAGGCTGGCCTTGTAGCTCAAGACTTGCTGGCCAAATCGAGTTATTCTATACAAATCTATGGCTTATCTTGAGCTTGTGAATTTTTTTTGGTTCTCGTGTTTGGCTCAGAGGCTTGACGTGGCCTCGATCCAAGTCCTTGCGAAAATAGTGCCATTCAACTAGTGGTTGATGTATTTTTTGGCAAAGTCAATGTGGTGCACCAGCAACAGTGGTTGGTTACTTCTCTGGTTCGTTGCTTGGGAGTACCAACACTGGTTGCGTCAGTGGGTGTCACTGAGAGAAGATGGCTGATTACATGAATCATTCACACCCCATACTAGACCAATTCGAGAACTACAGTCATTACAGCAATTGGTACACACAAAAGTCCACGACAGCGACACTGCATGATGACCACAGAATATGCATCGGTTGTTTGCACACAAAATTATTTACAAAAGCCACAGTAGCTTCATCATTTCTTCTCTTCCGTCTTCTCCTCAGGTTTTGGCGTTGGAAGCTTGAACGTCTCGGGTGTCCGGTCAACACCAGGGCCAACTTGTTCCCAGGCGCTGGTTCCGCCCTCAAAGTTACGGTACGCCTGAGTGAGCTCCAGGGGCTCCGTGACGATGCGCTTCTTCTCCTCGTCGTACCTGATCTCCGTGTAGCCAGTCATGGGGAAGTCTTTACGCAGAGGGTGACCCTCAAATCCGTAATCGGTCATGATACGGCGGAGGTCAGGGTGGCCGACAAAGAAGACACCGAACAAGTCGTAGATTTCGCGCTCGTACCAATTGGCGCCATCGAAGAGGCCAATGATGCTAGGAACCGGCGAGGCCTCGTCGGCGTACGTCTTGACCCGGATTCTGGCGTTGTGGCGGACGCTGAGGAGGTTGTAAACGACCTCGAACCGCTGGTCGCGAGTGGGGAAGTCGACGGCGGTAATGTCGCTGACCTGGGTGAACTCAGCCGAGGTGTTGTCTGTCATATGTTAGCTGTGTTGCTTGTAGAAGAGAATTGAGGACCATTGACGCACACTTCAGGAAGGAAAACACAGGGATGACGCCGGTGGGACAGATGTAGATGGTCAATTCGTCCTTCCAGACGGAGAACTGCTGGACGTATTTGGGCAAGCACCCCATGACCCACGAGCCGTACTTGTGCAATGCGTCGGCCTTGAGCTGGTACTTGTCCGCAGGGTTAACCGGGGCGGCGGTCAGGGTGCCGATGGCCTCGCGGGGAGCATCGCGAGGGTTGGGGGCGTCCTTAGGCATTGCGACGTTTTGGCGGCCGGTCGTTACGAAACACCGCACAGCGGCTTCGGTCCGCGCCTGAATCGAAGGTCTGGCCGGTCGCAAGACGGAGGCCAGAGCCTTGTTTCTGCAGAGCTTGCTGGCCATGTTGGAGGTATGGCGCTGCAAGCCAATTGATCGAGACGGAGCCGGTTCCTCGAGGAGACGATGCTTGACGGCGAATTCGAATGGTCGTCAAGCTTGGAGCTCGAGCCATTGGCAGGGTCACGTTATTGGTCAGGTGGATTTAGAGTCACGTGAAGCACAGTGTTCGGCTGCTGTATCTCAGCACGTGAACTTGCACCTAATTTGAAAGATCGGCTTGCTTTTAGCTTTGTGGTCTCTATCTTATATGCTAAGTATAAGTTAACACATTGATGTGTTAACTTTTCCTGATATATCAGGTATCTCCTGAGAAAATTTAGAAAGGCCTCCCATGATATTTGGCAGCTCATCTGGACTTTGTCGCGCTTCTTGTTCGCCAACTGTGGCGCGACACGTGCCGGAACGCGCTAAGCTAAATCAGTGTTAGCGTTGTCTTGGGATCTTTGCTGGAAGGCTCTTCGTCGCCTCGTTCCTTCTTCCAACCCATCACAACTCATCTCCCCATTCCACCGCGACATAGGGAGCATCCGTCGACCTCCGGTCTTGTAACTATTACGGGCGTTATTTCGTTGTCCTTTTGCTTTCCTTAATAGAACCACTACCTTGCCGCATTCGCGGCTCCTTAATACTGGTCGCCTCACAGCGTTCGCAGCCCAGCGTTTGCTCGTCGTTGCCCAACAGATCATTTCCGCCAATCTCCTTCGCGACCACGTCTTCTCGCCCGTCATCTGAGCCACTTCGATCCTCAAACATGGCGCCGCAGGATACCTTCCTCGACGATGAGGAGGAAGTATGGTAAGGACAAACCCCCGCAATGTCGTTTGCCCCCCTCGCCCTCGACACTTCATCGTTCATCTTGAGCTATTTCGATCTCGCAAGCTAACGCGTTGTTCTTTAGCCCTCTGTGTATCGAGGAATTGGATCTCTCCGACCGGAACTTTCGACCATGTCCTTGCGGATACCAAGTATGTGCCGACCGAAGCTGTCCGTTTCACACCAATACTAGCTGCTAACAATGAACCTAGATCTGTCAGTTCTGCTTCAACAATATCAAGAACAACATGAACAGTTTGTGTCCTGCATGTCGGAGACCCTACGACGAGAAAACCATACAGTGGAAAGTGGTGACGCCTGAAGAGTAAGATTTGCATGGTCCGTTCCTGTGGGTGGAACGGTCGCTAACGCGAAGCAGGATTGCCGAGTTCAGAGCCAATATCCAAAAAAACCAAAAGAAACGAGCTGCCGAGCAACGACAAAAAGAAGTCCAGAAGCGGGAGGCCGAAAAAGAAAACCGAAAGAACCTTGTCGGAGTTCGAGTCGTCCAGAAAAACCTTGTTTATGTGACAGGTTTGACACCGACAGTTCGTGAGGATGAGCTTCTCCGCACCTTACGTCGACCCGAGTTTTTCGGCCAGTACGGCAATATTCAGAAGATCTCGATTAGCAACCGCAAGAGCTCGGATGGCCAGAACCAGTCGCTCGGGATTTACGTGACCTTCGAGAGAAAGGAGGATGCATCGAAGTGCATCCAGGCAGTCAACGGCTCTCAGAACGGTGACCGGGTCTTGCGAGCTCAGCTTGGCACAACCAAATATTGCTCAGCATGGCTACGTCATGAGCAGTGCACTAACAGGCAATGCATGTTCCTGCACGAGCTTGGCGAAGAGGAAGATAGCTACACGCGACAAGATCTCTCGTCGATGAACAGCATCAACACCCAGCGCCCTCTCGCGGGTTCTGGGTCTTCTCGTTCTGCCTCTAGACAACAGCCTCATCCCTCACCTGCTCCACATTCGGCACAGCCCATGGTCCGGAGTTCGAGCAGGGATGACTCGGAAAACGGCGATGGATCTGCTCTCCCGTCCTCTGCTAATTGGGCTCGTAACCCCCAGGTTCGCAGCCGTCGGGGCAGCCATGCCACCAGCGGTGCCGCGCCAAGCCCGGCGATATCGAACTCATTGCCTGTCACAGCTGAATCGCCTCAAGAGGCTGTAGAGGAGACGTCCCCCGTCGAGATGATCGCTGGCCCGTCCAACGCCACCATCACGGCCCCAAGACCGTCCAAGACGCCCCTCGAGAAAGCTAAGCGTATTCCCCAGGATGCCTTGACGGCCTTGCTCAAGTCTCTTGGTGGCTGCACACTCGCATGGCCTAAAGTTGGAGATACGCAGTCTGGAGATGTTGCTTTCCCTCCCCTTTTCGATGCTCGAGGCTGGGAGAAGCGACGCGCAATGCGTGACGACGAAGACCCCGGCATCCCTGACGAGCAGGAGCAGGTGGTTGAAGCCAGGGAACCATCCGAGGGCGAGCCTGAGAGTAGTGGAAGTCTCGCGTTGGGCGGAGAACCTGAAGACCGCGAGCACGGTCGCGAGGGCCACGTCTTTGATCTTCGAAGAGCTGCGCAGCCCCCTATCCAGCGATCTGCCGCTGATGGACTATTTGGCCCTGCACTTGGCTCGGCGACTTTCACTCAGTCTAGCGCTAGCCTGGGCTCTGTCGGTAGCCGCACCATGACGCCCCAGCAGCCTGCTTTTATGCGTCCGCAGGGTGCCTTTGTCGACCACCTCCCTCCTGGTATTACCACACAGGCCAATCTGTTCCAGGGCCAGGGACAGGGACACAATCGCCAGGGTTCGCGTTTCAGCTTTGCAAATGAGAACAGAGATGCGACTTCATCCACGGCGGTTAAGCTGACGGCAAACCCAAGGATCATGGCACAGCAGTCTTCGATGATGCCCACGACATTTCACAACCAACCTGGCAGCCAGTACTACGCCTCATCGATGCCAGGACCCCCTCCGGGCCTCAAGTCCACAGGCACACCGCCCAGTATGTTTGGACAGCATGGTTTTGGGTCAGCCGCTTTTGGTGGTGCATCCAAGGACTCAAACGAGATTCTCCAGCTCCTCAATCGCGGACGAGGAGCCGCGAGCCAGGCTCATGATGCGGGAAAGCGTGAGTACATGTTTCCTTCATTTCCCAACCAGTATCCGCCCTCGAACTCCTCCACTCCCGCTCCTGCCTCGAGCCTCATGGCATCGCTCTATGGTTCTCAGCCTGGGGCCTTCCAAGACTTCGGCTCAAAGCAGAAGAAGAAGGGGAAGAAGCACAGGCACGCTAACACTTCCTCCTCTGGGGGGAGTGGCTTAGTAGATCTTGCGGACCCGAGCATCCTGCAGGCTAGAATGCAGTCACAGCAGCATCTGCAGCAACAGAGCAATGCCGGACTTGGACAGGGTCTGTTCGGTGGCCAGTCCCAAGGTGGGTACAACAATCCCGGCATGATGTATAATGCGGGTTACCGGGCGTGGTGATTTGCACACAGCACTTTTCCCTTCATCAGCGACGGACTGCCTGTTTTCAGCACCCTGATTTCAGGCTTTGTGGAGTTATGTTTTATTTGTTCGCTGCGTGGCTTTGGCACGCAGCTCTTTCACGATGGCGTCTGGACACAGAGTGGGCGGGATTTCCATCAGGCAAACAAGAAGTTGCGCGTTGAGTCATTGAGCATCACAAGGGCATGGTTCTGCTTTGCATTGGCGTCTTGCATTTTGACAAGAGGGACTCCCCGTGGGAGCACTGCAACTTTAGGGACTTGTTCAGTTACCAGGGCGCTCAGGGACTTTGCATTGTTGGGGTAATTGGTCACGTCAGGCAAGCTCTCATCGTCTTCCTTCGAGACTTCATCTTTTCATGTATGTTAACTTGGGGCCCCAGTTTTCGTGCGTCGGGGTTGAGCTGGAGCAATGGCAATATAGCATTTTACGGCGATTTACTGTCTCCCAGTCTTGTCGACGATGATGGTAGTCCTGACGTGACCCGAGCCCTTCATGTATATAAATGGCGTTGATTCCTGTTGTGTTGCGCTCGTCCCTCTCTGTCCATGAGCCAAGTGGTATCCCGATCCCCCTTCACGCCGCACAGCCCCACTCCCACTCGATACTGTCAGACCGCGAAGCTAACTGGCGACGTAGATGATGATTTGCTCTCTCTCGAGGGTGCAGCGACAATCGTTGATGCGCTTGTCTCCGATGAGCCGGTTGATGCTAACATCCGCCAGCCTCCCGGAGCTTTTGAGTCCTTTTGCCGCGCTGCGACCCCTTCGGCCCCTCCCGGTCTAGGTCCCCCACTGCCTCTCAGTCTCTCATCTCCTGCCTTCTCCCATTCCTCACTGTTGGGCCCGAGCACTGGCCGCCAGACGCCGCCCGTTGTACTGCCGATAATCCCCGTTAAGCCGGCTGCCAGCGCTTCAGTCACCGCCAGCGCCAAGAAAGCAACAGCGTCGTCGGCGCCAGAGGCAAAGAAGAACATCAAAGCTCTTGCGGTTGAAAGCGGCCTCTCGAAGGACATCGCAAAGGTCAAGGCACAGAAAACGTTGCAAGATGAGGACTTCCCCGCCTTGGGCACGCCGAAGGTCTCACAGCCCGCCGTGACACCAGCTATTGCCCCGAAGGCAACCCCAAGTAAAGCCACCTCCGCCGGCAAGAAGAGCGCCAACGCCGAGAAGGCCGCACCCTCGCACCCCCCGCCGAATGCCCCAAAGGCGGAGACACGTGCACAGGACAAACGCCCAACACCCGGAATCTTAAATATTGCAGCGGCCACAAAGTCTTCTCAATCCAAAACTCTGGACCCGCCTTCCGCGGTTGACAAGTTATCTGCGGATAAGGAGTCCGCATTTCCCGCTCTCCCAACGCCCACAACCGCCTCGGTTTCCTCCCCAGTTGCTCGGGCACCGCCAAAAACGCTCAGAGTTATTCCGACCCCCAAAACAGAGCTGCCTCCCACACCATCCGGCAGTGCGGCTCTTGCCATGACCGCTCCTTCCGCTCGGTCGGCTGCCGCAGCCGCCGCCATCCGACCCGAGACGCCGGTTAGCGAGTTGATTTCAGATAGCGCCTCAATCATCTCGGCCTCCATCTCGGCATCACGGACAAACTCTCCTCCTCCCAGCAAAGTTGGGTCCGCTCCAGTTCGCACGACCACAAAAAGCCAACAGCGCAAACACCGCAAAGAGGCTCTGAAGAAGGACACTGTGACTATTGAAGCGCCCGCGTCCAAGCCGGAGCCCGAGGTCGAAATCGCACCCATCGTGGGCCGCAAAAAGAAACAGAAGAAAGAGAAAGAGAAGACAATGAGCGACAACGCCACACCTGCGGCAAGCCGCCCACAGACCCCGCTTCCGCAGATGCCCCCATCTCCCGTCAGGGAGGTCAAAGAGACCAAGGAGGAAACGTCAGCCTATCGCTCGACGGCCAACGAGACCACCATGCTGACGGAAGACGCTACTCTGCACAACCGGGATCAAGACCCGAAGGGCAAGCTTGTCGATGGCGCGAGATTGTCCGATCAGCACTCGACGCCGAGAGCTCTGCCAACTCCTGCCATGGTACTCCAACAACTTCAGGAAGATGGCCTCGTCCCCGATTCTCTTGACGAGTTCGCATTTTTCAAGCCGACAAGTTGGCAGTCGGACAAGTTACGCAGTGATGGGCTCGGTGCAGGCAGCAGCGACCATTCTGCCAAGAGCAGTATGGGACCGACCAAATCGATCGTCACTGAGGAAGACCAGGCGTTGCTCGTTGCTGGTGAGCCGGTTCGGAAGACAATCGATGGCGTGCGGGTTCTGCTTACACCCAACGGCGACTGCATCCGAAACCTCAGCGATCTGGAGGAAGAACACTTCCTTGCGCTCCAGAAGAGTATCGCCGAGCAGGCAGGTAGCCCAGCCGTATTTGTGTCCTCGCGCCACGAGGCTTCCACCGGATTCAGCTTGATCAAGGGCCGAGCTGTCCCCAATGGACCCCCAAGCTACTTCCCTCCGGCACCTGGCACATACCCCACGGACCCAGTCAACAAGATCCAGCGCGAAGAGGCGATCTACTACATCAACCAATACGTGCTGCCGAGATTGAATCTGAATGCCAGGGACATGAGTTTTCCTCACTCCAAGCTGAACACGCAGTGGGCGCCCGATGCTAAGAGCGGGGCGGCGGCGGCGGCGGCTGCCAACCTCCACTCGCTTGCCCCTTGGATCTACGGCCCCAACGGCCCACAATATGGAAACGATGCGGCAGCCCCGGAGCTGAACTATCCCGGCCCAATTGGCTCCTTCGCGGACGGCGTGGACCGCCCAGCGCTGGAGGCATACCTCGAGGTCCAGCCCGAGGGAACTGCTGATCCCACGGGTGCCCCACCCCCTATGGACGAAATGATCCCTTCCCATCTTCCCGGGTACAAGGATAACAACAATACTACCGCGGCCCCAGCGATGGGACAGAGCGGCCCATTCGCCGGCGTTCCGCTCATGTCTTACGAGGATGCTGAGCAAGCCCTTTCTCTCGCGCGTAAGGAGACGGAGAAACTTGAAAAGGCCCTTAACCAACTCATGCGCAAGAATCGCCGCGTACTGAGCATGACCGGCGGCGGACATTGACTAGCTGGCGCCCAGCAGCAGACGGACGATAGGGAACGTGTTCATGCCGCGATTGTGGCCGAATTTCTCGGGGATGGCCACCCCATTGCGCGTGCCGTCCGCGTACTCGCTCGACTTAGCGAGGCGGCATTCGCAGCGGTTTGGTTGGCGGTGATGCTGATTGAATCGTTCTTGGCGCTGCTGTCAAAGGGCGGCGTATTTGCAGTCGAAATGGTGTGTGCCGTCTTGGACTGGGTGGGAGCAGATTATTGACCTAGCATTTGCGGTCATTGGTTTTCGGTATTAATTTGATCACTGATCATCCCAGTATGGAACTGGGAACACGGTTGTTGTTGAAAGAGTATGTGTTGGTTTATGGATGGATTACAGAATACCCAGGGAGCAAGTTATGCATATAGACTGGCTCATCTCGACGGGAAGGGCATGGGATGGAATACCTTCCCCAACGAGTAATACAGATCGAGAGTCATATCAACGGGAAGGACATGCATGGGATGGAATACCTTGCCCAGCGAGGACTCCGCTCCGCCGAAGTTATGGCGCAGGAGGTGTAGCAATTAGCGGCTACGTAGCATCAACGCTCGTAGCTAGCGATGTATTTATTGTGCTTGTAGGCGAAGGAATAATAATGGTACCTATTGGCTATATTCAGTGGATCATGGACAACCGAGTGAGAAGCTAAGCGGCAGTGTACATAATAGCCAGCCAAATGTGAACTGTCATTGGAGGTTGCAGAAGACCAATTGCTGTTGCTGCCCGCCACGCCTGCATTCCTCGCCCGTTTGGTGTGCCTGTTGAAAAAATGGCGGTCAGGCGAGAAATTCAATTCCATAAGTTGTGCCGTTGTCCCGGATGTGATTTTCTCCCCGAAATCTATCTATGTTCACGGAAGCCGTGTAAGTTTGACGGCTTGCACGGGTGGCGGTGACCGCCCAAATTCAACTTAGACGCCCACCAAGAAGAGCAGCAAAATCTCCTTTCTACACTCCAACCTCAAGCAAACCGCTCCAAGCACCACATCCCTATCCCCGCTAAATACAGATCATCTGAGCGATGCCCATTCATCAGCCCCCCTCCAAGAGTTTCCTCCCCGTCGGCGACGCGATGTCAGGGATCCACCAAGTTGCCCCATTTTGTGTTTGTGCCCCGTCAAGCCTTCGTAAGCTACCCTAGCGATCCGAACTTCCAATCACCACGAGCCGATCTCCTGAAAATTGGAGCAACGGCAGTCCAGGGCTGATGGTCTAGCGGTATGATTCTCGCTTTGGGTTGTACCTGGTACACGACATGCGAGAGGTCCCGGGTTCAATCCCCGGTCAGCCCCCAATGGTTTTCTTTTTGCTACCTCTGTCCTCCAGGCAAAGAGGTGAAGAGGTACCGCGCTTGTCTTCTTTTTGGGGGCTTAGAATTGAATGTGCATGCAAAATATGGCATGGACTGTTTTGGTCTGAGGTGTGTTTTGTGGTGCTGCTTGGATCGGGTTGGGGGCGGTTTCTACCCCTGACGGTTGCAAGTCCGAGATGTAAACAACACTGGACGGATCAACTACTTGCCAACAAATGTAACTAAATGATGGCGAGAGGCCTTCATTCGGTATCGCTTTTCCAGCAAGGAATGATGCTGGCAATCGGCTTAAACGTCATATGAGTATGGGCCGGCCACTTCTCTTGTAACAGCTGAGATGTGCTTCCTCGGATTTGTATTTCCCCGTCAAGACCTTGTCGTCTGCGTTTGCGAAGTACGTCACGAGTGTGGAAGGAGAGCGTGGCTGCTGCTCTTTCCTTTTTGTTTCGTTCGCCATGAACGGGTGACATTCTTTTTCTAGGACTGCCAGTAGCGCACCTTCCTCAGCTGGGCCACTTCACTGGAGGTCGAGCAACCGGGCCAGCCTGTTTTCAAGTTTAAAGTCCGTGCCGTCTTGACTACGACCTTCGGACCACCGAACAAAGAGACCTGTCTCTCGCCCAAAGCCGAGAGGAATTTCTCTGCTCGACTACTTCATCCACTCCTTGGAGACGGTCAAGATGATCAAGCCTCTTCGACTCACCAGTCAAGGGGATCTGCCCAAAGAATACCTCGACCAGATGGATCTACTGTTCGGAGCACACGACAGTAGAGCCCGAAGAGTGGGAATCGCCGCTATCAAAGAGGTTCTTTTGAGCCAGGTATGCGCCCTTCCATAAGATACGACTCCCGCTAGAATCGCTCCTTCCTCAGTTGCCTGCTTCACCCAGCAAAACAAAAAAAAACATCCCAGCTTCACCTCCCCTCATGCTTCACCGCCTCAAACCACCACATACTTGGGTCCAGGGTGGGGATCAACCACCATTGCTTTCTTCTACACTCATTCGTCATACTCACATGCCTTACTTGATTGATCCAAACCAAAACTATGGATCTCACTGCCCGGGACCTTCAGCTCATGGGCAACGGGGGACTGTACATTGATACCGTCGACCGCGTCCATCGGTTTTTCGGGCCCGACATTGAGGGAGCTTCGGCAGCTATTGCAGCACTGCAAGCCGTCGGTAGGGTGGAGGCATGTCGTACATACACACCTCTCGCGCAACACTCTGCTTCGAGTCATCCCCAACTATCCCCTGTCCCTCGATGCGTTCTTCTCCTGCCTGCTCGGTCACACACTTCACTTTCACCCAGCTTGCGCTTATTTCTGCCCGCGCTCAACTTCTAAACCGAAACTAACCAGAAAACCAGGAAGAGAGAAGACGCAAGAAACTCGAGGCCCGGCAGCAGCGAAGGCAGGCCAGAGGAGCGAAAAAGGTGGTCTTGTCAAAGGGAAGGGTATGCTTGCTCTTCATCCCATACCAACTGCTACTATCAAATGCTGATGGAAAAGAAAGGTCAAGGTCGAGAAACCCATCAAATCTGAAGTTCATGGCGAAGTGAAGACGGGAAACTACCAGACAATGGCTCAGGGCATGCCGTTTATGCAATTTGCGGCTCAAGGCATGCAGTCTCATACGCCCTTTCCGGCTCAGGCCATGCCTTTCCACATGCCCTCCAGCATGCACGCTAACCCTAACCCCTTCAACATGCCCTTTCACGTGCCCTTTGCGGCCCAGAAAGTCATTAAGGCGGAGCGCAAGGATGATATGGATGTTGTTGTTGTTGTTGTTGTTGTGAAGGAGGAGCCTATGGATTAGGCGAGGTATGGCGAGGAACAAGATGCCACCATGAAGAAACTGGCTGGTTTTGGACGGCTCTCGATCATTTTGATATTACAGATACTAGCAACCCGTCGGCCTTCAAGGAAGACAGCAAACAGTATAGTAATACATACGGACCTAACCCCCATCGACACATGTAATCATACATCGTGCTCATCAAATAGCTGGAAGTCTTCCTCCGGTCTCATACACGTTACTCTCCCGCAGCATTAGAATGTGCAGTCCCAGGCCTGCTCCCTAGTCGTTTGAGCTTGTTCCCCGCTTTGGTGTTAAACAGACTCTTGACCCTCCTCAGCCTTGACATCATCGCCTGATCCTTCTTCTTCCGCACCTCCTCGTCCTCTTCGACGTCATCTCCGCCCTCGATCAGTGAATATCCCCCCGACGTGATAGGCCTTTCTGGGGTCTTAGCCCCGGCAGCGTACCCAGCAGCCCCCAGGAGACCAGCCCCAGCGCCAGTCGTCCTCGGCGGCACGGAGCTCTTACTCCGGCTGTGTGCGACGCTGGTGCGCTGGCGAATAAAGGCCTCGTTTCGAAGCACCTGGACCAGAATCCCCCATCCGGGCTTATCCTCCTCTCCTGCAGCGAGCGGCTTTGCGCCTGAGTTACGCTGCGCCGCCCCGTTCTTCCAGGGGCAGAAGAAGCGGTGCTCGCGCAGAGGGTCCAGGTGGTCCATGGGGGCGCGGACGAGGACTGTGTTTGTCTCTGGGTCGACCTCTTTGCTCTTGAACATCCAGAGGCCGAGACGGCGGAGGCAGGTGTGGCATGATGCGCTGTTTGGAACGGGGCCGATGCGTGCGTTGGAGAGACCCTGCCATCCCAGGATGGCGAGCGCAATTGCTGCGCGGTTTGGATTTGTAGAGTTAGGCGCTGTGCCCGCGGGAAGGGCCTTGTTAACTGGTGGAGGGGGTTCGGTGAAGAAGTTTGGCGGGAGGTAGGAGAGGATTGTGTCGATGTCGAGGTTCTCTGGTAGACGGAGGTTGAACTCGTACGGGAGGAAGTCTTTGCGCTCGCAGAGCTCATCGTAGCGCTTTCGGAGGTTCTCTAGCGCCAGTCGCGGATTGGGGAGAGGTAATCGAAGGAGAGAATCTGGTATTATGTTGTCAGTCATGGCTCAGCAGTGTTGTAGTCCAGCTCAGCATTTACCATCGCACCCCTTCTTTCTCCACAGGCAGTCCTCCGCGTGTGACGTGACGATCATCTCGGTGTATATGTGCACCACTGACTGGGCGATCTCAGACGCGATCAACACCGAGATCTCCTTCCCATCCACCTCTTTCCGGTTAATCTTAACCACCAGCTCCTTTGCGCACAGCGTGCACTTGACGCGCTCCTTGCCCTGGCACACCCAGCCTCGCTTCGCCCATTCGACCTCGCTGACGCGCTCGGGCTTGGGCGTCCAGTCCGTCAGCTCCTGGAAGGTTGCCAGCCGTCTCAACAGCTGCTCCCTGTCGCCGGGGCAGTATTTGGGTGGTCCGCCGTCGCTCTTTCGTTCCGGCGCGGGGCTCCCACTCGGGGTCCATTTCCGCAGTGTGATGTTCGATATCGTGGTTCCAGCTCCAGATCCTCTCGAAGCAGACTGCGCGGGCCCCTCGCCTGGCAGGGCGCCATATTTTGAAGGTGTCGCCGGCCCCACGACGCGGCGCTTCTTCGCCAAGAACTCCAAGTCGGCGCCCATTCTCGAGGACGCGGGGGAGGAAGCGGGTGACGTCGTGGACTCGTGGGCTAGCAGGCCGGAGCTGCTGTCGTTCGCATCGCGGGGTGGTAGGTGGGAGTCGCGGTCTGAAACGGATGTGGAGGAGGATGAAGGCGGGCGATTACCGATCCCTTGCAGCAGGGCATTGAATTTGCGCTTAACCGTGGCATTCATGGTTGTGGTGGGTGGCCAATCTCCCGATTCGCCAGACAGACGGCGGCAAGAACGATGCACTCCCAACTTTGTCCTTGTCGCATGCAAGAACACAAGCGTGTCCGGTAGCTTGTGGAACAAGAGGTTTTGGGTTGTCTCGGTGAAGATACGAAAGACGTGCGAATGGTCGGTCAATTGAGGCCGCGCAGCTGTGTATTTCGCTGCGAACAGCCACCAAGCTCAAGAGCGTGCCTTCCTACCCAAATCGGCAAAACCTGGTTGTAATCTTGTCGAGGGCCAAGGCGATTTGACCAAAGATATAGTGGCGCAGCTGGGTAGAATGGATGTTGTTCGTGGAGTGCAGCACCAGGCAGTTCGAAGGTATTCACTTGGTTGTCTTTCGCCCAGGTCAACAAAGAGCAGAGCAACAGGGTGGTGCTCAGCATCCCTTGTTCCAGAAGGATAGGCCACTCACAGCGCTAGGATGCGTCAAGTGGGGCCCGATCGGCAGTCAACTCCTAGCAGCCCAAGCAGCGCCCGCAGGCATTGGGTCATGCTAATTCCAACTCCCTTTTTGCCAAACCCGTCCAATGTATGCACGATCATCTATCATTCACGTTTCATGGCAATTGATCATTATTGTTATTATTTCCGACAAATTCAAGGTGACTAGACTCCCCTGATGCTTGTGTGCGACGACGCAATGGGTATCTGCATTCCGTACCGAAAACGCCAAGCCTCGACAAAAGATATGAGTCCATGACGACAAACCCTCGAATCAACCCCCCACGTGCTTATTGGATCACCACCCACCACCCTTGTAGGACGGCAACATGTATTGCGGAGAGACACCCTCCCTATCCTTCAATCTTTCTCTCCTTAAACCCCAATCCGAGGATCCGACTCTTGAGCGCAAGCGAGCTGAGCACGACACTTATACTGCTCAACGCCATCGCCAGACTCGCCCATACAGGATCCAACCGCACGTGGACACCGTTGTTGGTAATCGGGTATAGCGCTCCCGCCGCTATGGGAACCGCAAGGACATTGTAAACGAGAGCCCAGCCAAAGTTGAACTTGATTCGCCGGAACACTGTCTTTGACAGGTCGAGGAGGTTCAACACTCCACGCAGGTCGCTCTTGACCAGCACGAAATCAGCGGTGCTGATGGCCACATCGGATCCAGAGCCAATAGCCACGCCTACATCTGCCATTGCGAGTGCGGGACTGTCGTTGATACCATCGCCAACCATGGCAATAAGTGCCCTGCGTGTTGATGACTCGCGATTTCGGCCAGCACGCGCCTTCAAGGTGCCCTGCAGATGTTTGATTTGGTCCGCCTTCCCAGTCGGTAGGACGCCGGCAATGACGTGATCTGCCCGAATTCCAATTTGCTGCGCAACGGCGACTGCTGTGGTCTGATTGTCGCCGGATAGCATCCACACCGCTGTCCCGCGAGACTCCAGCGCCCGCACAATTTGTGGTGCTTCCGGTCGAATCGGGTCCGAGATCGAGAGGATAGCCGCGAGTGTCCACACTTCAGAGCCCGAGCCCTGGGTTGGCTTGGTTGATACGAGTGCGACCGATTTCGCCTCGCTCTTCCACTTCTGAAGCGTTGCGGAGGTCGTTTCCGTGATTGGGACCGAAAAGTCCTGCATGAACGCCTCGTTTCCAACGAGAATCTCAAATGATCCTTCAGCAGTTTCCGCATGAGACGTCGCCTTCATTCCTTTCCCAGGGATTTCTTGCAGGTTGTCAACCAGTGCCCTGGAAGAGGTTTTTCCTGCACAGAAAGCAACAATAGCCTTGGCGATGGGATGACTGCTGCTCTCCTCGACTGCTTTGAGAGCAGCTAAAACAGACTCCTTCGCATCCTCCCCTTCTGCGAAGACCTCCGAGTCCGTGATGGTGGGTTCTCCTCCGACTGTGAGCGTCCCAGTTTTGTCGAAGACTACACAGTCGATTCGGCTCGCTTTTTCGAACGCCACACCTCCCCCCTTTGCTAGAATGCCGTATTTTGCGGCCAGACCACCGCCAACAAAGATTGCTGTGGGCGCTGCAAGGGCGATACCACATGGGCAAGCCACCACGAACACGGAGATTGCGAACTGCAACGAAAACGCAACCCAGCCACCGGAGGACACATCCAAGTAGTGCCCTGGTACCCGTTTAGCGAAGCCCAAGGACATCCAGATGATCCATGTAAGAATGGCAACTAGGACAATTGCAGGCACAAAGTATGCAGTGAGCATGTCGGCGAACTGCTCGATCGGCGCTCGTTTTGTCTGGCCTTCTCGAACAACCTTGACAATTTGGTCAAGCATCGACTGCCCAGATGTGCCGGTGATGCGGACTAATATTGAAGCATCCTTGTTGACAGTTCCAGAGAATACCTCGTCGCCGACGACCTTCTTCACCAGGCGTGATTCGCCGGTTAAACTGGACTCGTCGAAGTTGCTCTGGCCTTGTACGACAATTCCATCGGCTGGGGGAGAGCTCCCGTGGGTGACACGCACAGTATCGCCGAACTCAAGCATATCGGCGTTGACGACAACATCCTCCTCCTTTTCCGACCCGTACCACTGGACAAGGGTGGCAGTTGTAGGGCGGAGTTTCGCAAGTGCCTCAACGGCGTCTCCGGTCTTGGACTTGCTGTAGCTTTCGATCAGTCTCCCCAAGAGCAGGAAGAATGTCAAGAACACTACAGAGTCGAAGTAGAAGTTTGAGTCGTTGGTCTCGGTGGCCCGATCCACGGCGGCTGCGATCATCTGACTGACCGAGGAAATATACGCGATGGTGGTGCCGAGCGACATGAGCGTGTTCATGCTACCAAACCGGTAGAAGCGTTGGATGATGGGGGTTCTACTGCTCTTCCGCCACAGCGTTCGAATCTCTTTGAAAGCTCTCCTATGGAATTGATCGGCAGCGAAGAAGTACACAGGGGTGGCCATGATGAAAAGAGCCATCTGAGCACGACTGATCCCAGAAGTCCAGGGCTGCATCATGAAGTGCTTTATCTTGCTGTGGTCTGGTAGCAAACTCATGAACACGATTCCGATTATGAATGACGGTATGCAGGTGATGCCGGTGAAGATGACTCGCCACAGAATCTGCTTCTGGTGTTGTCGTTGGATAAGTTTTGATCTTTCTTCTAACGTCGGAGGGTGGTAGATCGAGGCGCTGAATTCCGGGTCGCTTGCTTCGATGGCGGCCAATATCTGGCGGATGGTGAAGGTTGGTGCATCTGGGGCGTACGTGATCTTCACGATTGGCCTTTGGCGGGCCGGCGGAGTTATGACTTGGAGCTGCCGCCGGAACCCAGCGAGGCTGTTGGTGACGCGCGACGAGCAGTGATCGCAGTATATGCCCTCGATCAGAATCTCGACAGTTCGCTCATGCTTCTCTAGGCGCTCCTCGGCAAGATTGACCACCGTATCAATGGTGGCTGTGTACCCCAGATCATCGATCGCTTCTACGATCTTGTCTTTGTTGGCGAGACCTTGAAAGTCGACAGTTGCGCTGTTCGAGACCAGGTTTACTGTGATATCTTTTACCCAATCTCTCCCTTTCATTTCCTTGGTGATGGCGTTAGCGCAGGAAGCGCAAGTCATGCCTCCAATTGCAAGGGTTGCTCTCCAAACATTAGGTGGCTCCTGGGTGATGGGTTTCTTCTTTTCTTCGGTGATGTCGACAACGGTGTCCAAAGTGGCCTCATAGCCGATATCCTCGATGGCTTCGACCAAGTCATCTGCCCTGTTCTTGTCTTTGATGTCAACAGTAGCGCTGTTGCTGATGAGGTTCACAGTGATATCGGCAACCCAGTCTTTCTTGCCCAAGCCGTTGGTGATGTTGTTCACACACGAGGCGCATGTCATGCCGCCTATGGCGAGGCTCGCCCGCCAGAGCGGTTGGATAGATGGATCTTCATCTGTCTCGATGACGATGAACGCCTTCGAGGACATCTTTGAGGGGAGTCCCGACGCCGACTGGGAGGCGCTTTTTGACGGGGGAGTCAACGCCTGCTCCTCGTCGACCTTGGCGCCCCCCGCAGCATTCCGGCACTGTTCGCAGTTAAGGAGGTGAGCGCTAGCATTCTGTGACTGGGCGGCGGCCTGGGACCGATGTGAGAGGCGCGAGGAGGTCATCCACCGGCCGAGGACGGATGTCGGACGAGCCATGTCTTGGGGGCTGCTCTCGCTGCGGCGGCCAGTCGTCGTGCCTGGGTACCAGTCGGACAGTTCGCCTGTGTCGGTGGTTTCGCTGCGTACCTCGAAGCCACTCTCTTCAAGGGCCTGTCGCATCTCAGCCCGCGAGGCGGCAGGGTGATGTTCTACGGTGACAACAGAGGTAACCACGTTGGGAGACACCCAGTTGATCTGGCCGCTGCACGACTCCTGCAGGGCGGCCTTTATAGTAGAGACACAGGTGGGACAGTGGAGATTGGCCAGGAGAAAGGAAGTGGTTGCTGTCTCAGCGCGAGGCACGCTGGACATGCCGTGGGCCGGAGCCATGTTTGGGTAGATTGGGCTTGTCAAACCCGGGTAGAACGGAATTCGGCGTCTTGACGTGGATGGGTCGTGTTTAGATTAACGACGTCCGCTCTAGGAAGTACGGACGCGGCATGCAGAGGCGGTTGTAATATAGCCTGAAGTTGCCAAGATGGGGGATGCGAGGTCCTGATGGCGGAGAAGGGCGATGGAAGCTCGTCGATGCCGTGTGCGGGACCGACAGAGTGCGAAGGAGCTAATTGCTGAGGAGTGCCGAGGAAAAGACCATGCGATGGTGAAGCTGCATCGAAGGCAGAGCAGACAAAATGGTTGTTATAGAAGCAGAGCAGCTGTCTTCCATCCGCTTCTCGGCGAGCTTGGCGAAGAATTAATCAGTTCCGGTTCACGCACAATCCGCGCACGCACAATCCACGCACGCACAACTCACGCAACCTGGGGCGGCGATAGAGTTTGCCTGCGTGGTTTTCGCGTAGCACGTTCTTGCAGGGGCAAACGTGCCTTCTTTTGTTCCGATAGAAGGAGACACTGGCCTTGCGTTAGCGCGAAGGAATGCTGTAGGTTGACCGCCCGTCCTATTATCTAGAACTAGGGATGAACAGGGACATGGATGTATCATTGAAACGGGTGGTCGACCCGCCTTGGCAAATAATAACAAGGTGAGGATCTCCGCTAGCAACCAAGAGCCAGGTGGTTACGGCGGTTTGAATTCGCACATCACGGGACGAAATGTCTGCTTTGTCTGCGCACAATGAGGTTTAGCTCTCACGACTCCCAGGTTCTCAACTGTCACTGGAGTGCGATGGTGGGAGCAGGGGTGGCCGGGAAGTCGCGGTGCGATTACATCATCACCTGTTTGGCGGCACCAGAGGACTGCCGGGAGCTGCATGCAGGCTAGGTAGGACTGGGCGAATCACTCACGTGGCGGGATTCATGGAGACGCCGAACGGTGAGAAAGGAAACGGCCTATGAACTATACTTCTTGGCAAACGATTGCAGAATGACAATTCCACTATGCGTATGAACGGTCCTGGGTAATTAGGTAACGTCCACCAACTGGCATATAAATCCAAGCGAGCCAAGGGCCTGCCATAAGCTCGCATTCAAGGTGCTGGTCGCATTGACAAATTATCAGCAATGCAGGGCCATTATAAAGTTCAGGAAGCGGCAGGGAGGAAACTACAGAGTGTTCGCCCTTCAGAGGCCCGGGAATGACCATGCCGAGACCAGTAGAAATCGCACATCAGAGACACTAGGTAGATCGTAAGGAGCCGGAAAAAACCAATTCGCCAAGCTTAATTACCTTGACACGGTACAGCCACCATACTCGTGACGGCCTCGAAATTGTGTCGCAACGGTTGTCAATGTGTTCCAATCCATTACGGAAGCACCAATTACCCCACATCGCACCCCCTCTCTCGCCTCCGCCCTTCGGACCCCTGTTGCCTGCCGGTGCTGCAATTTTAGCGTGCCAAGGTGGCACATGCCGGGAACCATGAGACACTTCATCCCAACGCAGAAACAACCTCTCAAGGATGGACGTATCAACAAAGCCGCCGGTGTGAAATTCTTTGAATGGACATTTGTACTTCCAACCGCCTGGGACTACACAGTCCTAGCCGATTCTCTATGAGAAGGAATCCCCTTCTTCGTTCCCAGGGGTGCCAGCCTGGGGCTGTTGGCGACACAAATGGTTGAACAGAGGTGTATGTTTTGTGTGCCTTGAGAGGGCGTAGAGGAACACGCGCTTTTTTTCTCCATGTCCGAATGTGAGACCATTACTCTGTACGGCTGCCCCAAGGTACAAGCCAGAGTGGTGGGATCGGAGCTCACGCGCATTGCGTAACAACACCGTCTTAACTTCATGGCTGTTTCGGGGGCTGGAATGGCCCGCTTATAAAGTTGCTTGAGGGGCACTCGGTCCCTCAGTCCCTCACATTTTTATTTGGGAGACTCCCTGACACATACCTCCTGGCAAGACACAACACTATATCGCAGCTGACTAAGCATCACGTGATCTCCCGAGTGACACAATTGCGCCACGGCCTAGAACGTGGAGCCGTTTGGAAGCCATGCCCAAACCGGCTAGCGTGAATCACGCCATCGACATCCATCTCGACGACTTCGAATCAAGCAAGGGCCCAACGCCTTCCAGCGCTGCTAGGTGCAGCACACGCCGAGGTATCCCGAGCTCTGGCAGCCGGTGCGGGACTTCTAGATGAAACTTTTTTCGTAGACAAAAGCGTAGGTAAACCTCTCTTTTCCCACCACTTCTCTCTTTTTACCGTTTCAACGTCGAGCATTCCCGCTGGCGCGCTTCTCTCTGTCCGTCTTCTCGCTGTCTGAGCGCTTTGAGGCAATACCCGGCCCCCTTTTCTGCCTCCTACGTCGCCCTTCTGCTCCCAAAGGCGCTCCGAGCCCCTCTCCGTCTTTCGCTGCCATTGAAGACTGCGACGAGCTGCCTGACACAGCAAACACCGGCAACATGGAGCTGAAAGCACAAGAATCCTCTGGTGGCGTTGCCCTCGTCGCCACGGCCGCGGATCCCAAAGCCTCTCCCTTCGAGTATTCCAAGACAGCGAGCGCTCCCCTTGGGAAGGCCGTATCGCTTGCCTCCATCTCGGGCCAGACCTATGTTACCAGCCAATTGCTTGTCCAGCAGACCGCATACAAGCTCTCCGACAAGATCTTTTCCTTCTCGCCCGAAACCTTCGATTTGGACGAGGCTGTCAAGAGCTGGTCGAGTGCGGGGGAGAAGAATATCCATGGCGAGACGACCACCGTCGTGCCATTGCAGACAAGGACTGGCGCTGGTGCCTTTGCCTTGGGATACATCTTCTCCAAGGACTTTGACCTGAGCAAGCGTCATATTCCGCAGACACTGTTGGCGCCATCATTGAGCCTCCGCCACCTTCGCTCCGCCCTTGATCAGCTTTCCCTCCTCTACGGAGTTGCTAGCCCTTTTGTTGCCCACATTGCCGCTGCTGACTACTCTGCCAACGATGGTATTGTTACGGAATACGAAAGCGCCCTCCAGACTGCTGAAGATCTCGGTCTAGGTCTTGTCTCAAGCTCGTCCGCCTACGAGGTCCAGCACATGTCACTCCTGGCCACCCTCTTGGCCGGTGTCCTGCCCACACTTCATGTTTACGATGGACTTCGCACGGCACGGGAGACTCTGAGAGTGGTAGATGCGCTGAGCGAGGACAGCATTGTTGAGCACTATAAGCAGCTTGCGGTGGTGGCTGGCAACCTCAACAAAAGGCTGGATGCTGCAGGGAAGGTTGTGGATCTTCTGCACGCATTCAATGATGAGTTCGGCACCTCTTATGCGCCTTTCGAGTACCACGGTCACGAGGCACCTGAAACAGTGCTTGTCGTCTTTGGCAGTGCCGAGTCGCAGCTTGCCAAGCAGGTCGCCGATGCTCTCGCGGGCGAGGATAAGAGGGTTGGTGCGGTGAATGTCCGTGTTTACCGGCCGTTCATCGAGGAGGCCTTCCTTGAGACTCTCCCCGACTCCGTCCGGAGAATTGTGGTATTGGGCCAAGTGCGCGACGCCGTCTCTGCCGACGATGCTTCGATCCAGTCAGCCCTCTACTCAGATGTGCTCACAGCCGTATCTTTCACTGATAAGTGGGCCTATGCGCCGAGCGTTGTCGACGTCAAGTACGCCGCGTCAACTACCCAGACGCCGAGCTCGATCGCCTCTATCCTCCTTAACTCCAGCAACAAGGACGCCCAGACTGCCCCTGCTTTTAGCCTTCATTCTCTAGATCAGACACAGCAGTTCACATTCTGGGATGTTGACAACTCCACAGCTGTTGGGGCTCCGTCGGTTCTGGGAACACTTCTCGCCCAAGAGTCCACAAGCAACATCTCCGTCAACGAGATTTACGATAATCTTTTGCAGGGCGGCGTGGTCCGCACTGACATCAGGAACGCAAAGAAGGCAGTCGAGGCCCCCTATGAGGTTGAGAGCGCCGACATTGCTTTTGTTGGCGAGGAGAAACTGCTCAAAGAAATCGCCATCCTGGAGGGCGTGAAATCGGGTGGCAAGGTCATCTTGCGGTTGCCCAACTTCAAGGAAGGGGACCTCGAGAAGCGGATCCCTGCACAGGCTAGAAAGGGGATCCAAGAAAAGGGGTTGCACCTCTTCGTACTGGATACCTCGTCCTCTCCCGCGCTCGAGAAGGAAGCTCAACTTCTTGTTGAGCTTGCGTTCCTCAGGGTTGCCCGCCTTGAGCTTACTGTGGAGCAGCTTGCCCAATTCACATGGCTTGCACAAGATCAGACTACACTTGCCGAGTCTGCCGATTCGCTTCAGCAATCTCTCCACGAGGTTGAGGTGCCCGCCTCATGGGCCGAGCTTCCTGTGGATGTTAGCCCCACCCCGTTGGCCAAGACTGTCACCCGCAACAGCTTTGCTCCGTTCAGGAAGGAAGAACAGGAGCCAGTTCTTGATCTCCAGGATTGGCAGTCCGCCGCCAAGGGCCTCGCCTTCAAGGAGGCGTACGGCACTCAGAGCAGCCTTCGGCCCGATCTCACCGTCAATACGTACACAATTCACGTCAAGGAGAATCGCAGGCTGACGCCGCACGACTATGACCGCAACATCTTCCACATCGAGTTTGACCTTGGCAATTCTGGCCTTACATACAACATCGGTGAGGCTCTCGGAATCCACGCAGACAACGACCCCGACCAGGTCTTGGAATTCATCCAGTCTTATGGCCTCAATGCCGATGACCTCCTAGAGGTTCCTTCCCGCGAGGACCCCGCTGTCTCGGAGATCCGGACTGTGTACCAGTCACTTGTCCAGAACATTGACGTCCTCGGCAAGCCGCCCAAGCGTTTCTTCGAGTCGCTTGCCGAGTTTGCTACGGATGAGAACGAGAGGCAGAAGCTTGAGTTTATCGGTAGCAAAGAGGGTGCTGAGGACTTCAAGCGGCTGTCTGAAGTCGACACGGTTACGTATGTGGACATCCTGGAGCAGTTCAAGTCGGCACGTCCTGCCTTCCACGACCTCGTGCGCATCATCTCGCCGCTTAAGCGCCGTGAGTACAGTATCGCCTCAGCGCAGGCAGTCACTTCTAATTCGGTTGCGCTCATGATTGTCGTTGTTGACTGGGTTGATACCAATGGCCGTACCCGCTACGGCCAAGCGACGCGTTATCTCTCTGAGCTCGCACCTGGCACCGCCATCACGGCGTCGGTGAAGCCGTCGGTCATGAAGCTGCCGACCAAGGACACGGCGCCCCTGATCATGGCTGGTCTGGGTACCGGTCTTGCCCCGTTCCGTGCTTTCGTACAGTACCGCGCGATGCAGAAGGCGCAGGGCAAGGAGATCGGAGCCATTCTTCTATATCTCGGAAGTCGCCACAAGCGCGAGGAGTATCTCTACGGCGAGGAGTGGGAGGCGTATGTGGACGCAGGTGTCATCACGCTTCTTGGTGCGGCCTTCTCCCGCGACCAGGCGCAGAAGATCTACATCCAGGACCGCATGCGGCAGACTCTGGATGACATTGTCAAGGCGTACATTCAAGAGGAGGGTGCTTTCTACCTCTGCGGGCCTACCTGGCCGGTTCCGGACGTGACGGAGGTGCTCGAGGAGGCGATTGCGAAGGAGGCAAAGCTGTCCGGGCGCAAGGTGGATCCCAGGAAGGAGATTGAGCGCCTCAAGGAGGATGGACGTTATGTACTTGAAGTATACTAAATGGTTTCACTGTATACAGCTTTTACTTAATCTCTTAGCCTGCCTAAACATTGCTTGTCCTTTAACTCGTTGATGTGGAAGAAGTCCTAGATGCTGCCGATGTTGACTTCATGAGTACACTCTAGGATACACCACTTTGCGTATTGTCACCGGGCTTTTATTCCCAATGTTTTGGCTTCACAGGGGCTCTCGTCAGGGGTAACCCAACTCCTGTCATCTAATGCGGGGCAAAGTTGGGGAAGCCGTTGCAACCTCGGACCCCGCTCTCCCTTGCATCATCGCCCTTACATCATCGCGGGCACATCCTTGGCCCCCGAGGCACCCCTGGAGCCGATGACAGGTTGGGACGGGAGATGCTAACCGGGTGTGGGGTAAAGCTGGTGAGCTTCCGTTCGAGCTGCAGGAACCAGAGCATCTTCTATCGCAGCTCACCTGGCCTTTGTCAGAGCAATTGCAGCTTCCGAGACGAAAACGGATTGTCAGCACAATGTCCGGAGTCATTAGGGTCGTTCCCAGCGTGAGTTACCTCCTTTGGATCTGCCCGCCCATACTGAGCCCCCCTCCCAGAAAGCGGTGAGAGCAGCGAGCTTGCTGCGGACGGTGCAATACACCCACCTGCCGTCGTGTCCATGCCATTCGAACCCGGGGTATCACCAGAGCGGTGCAACGCCGGCCGTTTCCCGCTTCGCCGACCGCAGCGCTGGGAAACCATCCGCCCGTCGCAACTATGCGTCGCCGTCAGATGCGGGCCAGTTGAAGGAGTACGCCTTTGAGATGGCGGCCTCGTCAATCCGCTTCGGTCCAGGCGTCACTGGTGAGGTTGGTATGGACCTGGCCAACATGGGCGCCAAGCGAGTCGCAGTGGTGACGGACGAGACTGTCGACAAGCTGGATGCTATGCGCCAGGTGCGCGAGGCGCTCGACCGCTCCGGCATTTCTTACCGTGTGTTCAACAAGACCGAGGTCGAACCCAAGGACTATAGCATCAAAGAGGCGATCGCGTGGACTAAGCCCTACAACCCGGACGCCTTCCTCGCCGTTGGCGGTGGTAGCGTTATTGACACGGCCAAACTCATGAATCTATATGCGTGCTACCCAGAGGCTGACTTCCTCGACTTCGTCAACGCCCCCCTTGGCCGCGGCTTGCCCATCGAGCGCGCCCTGCGTCCGCTCATCGCTGTGCCTACCACCGCTGGTACTGGAAGCGAAACAACCGGCACCGCTATCTTCGATCTTGCATCACGCCGCGCCAAGACGGGCATCGCCCACCGCAACCTCAAGCCCACGCTTGGGATTTGTGACCCCTTGAACACCCGCACCATGCCCGCCGCTGTCAAGGCCAGCTCCGGTCTCGACGTGCTGTGCCACTCCCTCGAGAGCTGGACAGCCATCCCCTTCAACGAACGCACTCCCCGCCCTACCAACCCGATCTTGCGTCCTGCCTACCAAGGTGCGAACCCAATCAGCGATATCTTCTCGCTGGCCGCGTTACGAGCAACGGTGAAGTATCTCCCGCGGTCGGTTCGAGACCCAGAAGACATGGAAGCCCAGAGCGAGATGCTCCTCGCATCAACGCTAGCAGGTGTAGGGTTCGGCAACGCAGGCGTCCACTTATGCCACGGCAAGCTTCCCCATCACCATTGACATACCACTAGAAATGCTAACCCATAAAAGGCA
>Ga0247770_1000225_pt1 | contig 54261 bp, 44 predicted proteins | sample UWRJL136409B6_FD_179943 | JGI IMG/M metagenome (GOLD analysis project Ga0247770, IMG submission 179943) | Plant litter microbial communities from Arlington Agricultural Research Station in Wisconsin, United States - UWRJ-L136-409B-6 | ecosystem: Environmental > Terrestrial > Plant litter >...
TTCGTATTGGTAGTTTTCGCTTGCCACCACGTAGCAACTTGAGTTTTCAGTGCTACATCATGAGTTATTTGCTTGCGCCATGTTTTAGGTTTTTTGTCAACCTCTTTTACTGGACTGGCGCTCTAGAAGATGGTTTTTAATCGTGTGCGAAGGTGAGAAAACAGAACCCAACTATTTTAGAAGGTTCCCGGTAGACACAAATGTAATTAAGCTGGATATCAAAGGAGAAGGAAAAAATACGAAGAGTTTAGTAGAAAAAGCTATTGAGTTAAAAAACGACACAGAATCCGACGAAACAGACCGATTTTGGTGCGTGTTCGATCGCGATAAAAACCCTAAAAATCCTAACGACTCGCAAAATTTTAATTCAGCCATAACTCTTGCAAGAAATAACGGCATTCACGTAGCTTATTCAAATGATGCTTTTGAATTGTGGTATTTGCTGCACTTCCATTTTTATAATACGGGAATTTCTCGCCAGGATTATCAAAATATGCTAACCAAGTTATTGGGACACGAGTATAAGAAAAACAGCGAGACGATTTATGAGGAACTAAAAGACAAACAGGAGAATGCAATTAAAAACGCAAAACGGCTTTTACAGGAATACGAACCCCCCAATCCTGAAACTGACAATCCTTCAACAACAGTACATTTGCTAGTCGAAGAACTTAACAGTTTTCTTCCTAAGGGAAGTTGACCGATATCTCCGTTAGAATCTGTGGTGATAATCGTCACATCAATGTTTTTTGCCGCCAGGACCCCAGAAAGTCCGAGTACCATTTGACTCGGCCCGCCGTAGACGAGGGAAATTGAGGGGATAATTTGGAGAATTCGCATGGGGGATAGTTATTTAAATCAACATACCAACATCTCCCATTACAAATTTAATTATCTATCTGCAAAAGGCTGCCCGTCTAGCTGTTCAGCTTCCTCTCTCTTTGTTGCTGTAATTTGGGTATTGTGAGATATTTTCTTGGAAAAATCATACATCTCACTGGCTTTGGCTTCAGCGGCTTTCACAATTTCCAGGATTTCCCGGAGTAGGCTTTCATCAGGTAATTCTTTCATGGCAATGCTTCTAATCTCTCAACTACTTTGTCTATCATAATTTTCGATTCTGGAGCCATCTGTAGCAAGGCTGCTAAATAATCTCCTGCTTTTTGAACATCTTCATCGGGCACACCATCCATCAATACATTGCCCACGATGTGCTCTGCTTGTAAGCGAGTACCTGCTACGTTGAATTGAAAATTGGTGATGGAAGAAAAGTATTGCATCAGTATTTCATTCTGGGGAAAAAGAGACATTGCTCTTCTAAGTGCAAAAAGTCCCTGCGTTGCTTGGCGCTCTGTATCGTCTAGTACCTGGTAGAGTTCGGTAACCAAAGAGCGTATGTCGGAAGGAATAGCCATTTACGACAGTTTTTATTTAACACTTGCATTATACTGCTAAAAGTTACAACAATTCTTTGTAAAATTTTAACAACTGCTCCGCTAAAGCTTTATTTGTATAATTGCTCATCGCTCTATGATAACCCCGATCGCCCAAATCTGTCGCCAACTCCTGCCGCTCCATCAATTGCTGCAAACACTCTCGCAAAACCCCTGCATTGCCCTCGGGGAATACTAACCCCGCATCACCGATGACGTGGGGGATTTCCCCGCAGTCGGAACCAATAACTGGAATTTGACAGGCCATCGCTTCGATTAAAACGTGACCGAATTGTTCTTTCCAGCCCACAGCGGTCAAAGTTTTGAATTTATAGCTGGTTTGCGAGGGTAATACCAAACAGTTCATTAAGTTAATGTAGGGGGGAATTTCTTCGTGGGGAACGCTTTCTACCCAGATTATTCGATCGCTAATTCCCCATTCACTACATTTTTCGGCGAGGTGTACCCGCAATTTTCCTTGCCCTACTAACAGCCACTTCCAAGAGCTTTTTTTCAACCCTGCCAAAGCTGAAGCTAAAGTTAACAGTCCTTTTTCTTCTACAAATCGCCCTACAAATCCTACCACAAAATCTGTCGGTTCAATGCCGAACCTACGCGATAAATCAGGGTCTTTACCACTGCGGCGGAACAAAGTTTCATCTACTCCGAGTTGTGGCATTACTTTTATCGCACCTTGATAGCCCCGCTGCAGCAAAATTTTAGCTCCATCTAGGTTGCCTGCAATAATTCCGTCGGTGTGCTGAAGATTGTAATTTTCTAAGACTGAAACAGGCCAATTCAATTGATAAGGCAGATTCCACCAGGTAAATAATATATTTTTTGCTTGCAGTTTGAGCAGTTTATTCAGTAAGATTAACTGAGCGCAAGCGAGGGATTTTGAACCTTGTTCAACTTGGATAATCTGCGGTCTAAATTTTTGCAACAGTCCAATTAAATCTGTGCCGAAGGTTAGCAATCCTTGATTGTTTTGACTAAAGTTGGAGACGGGGACTACTTTAAATGAGCCTTCTTGATAGAATTGCGTTTCTATAATTTTATTTTGTATGCCTCCGGGTTTCCAACGCTGCGGCACTACAATTGTTACTTCAATATCGGGATCGAGGTGTGCTAATATCTTGAATTTTTCCCGATTGATGTCAACTATATAGGTGTGGCTGGCAACGAGAATTCTCATTTTTTAGTCATCGGTAATTGGCAATTAGCAATTATTATTATTTAGAATTAATGTTATCTTGATGGGTGTAAATTTGTCCGTCATTCCACAGGGAATAAATTAATGTATTGAGGACACTGAGAAAACCGAGGATATAAAAACTAAATCGAACAATTATTTTAATGGGCGATCGGCTTTTATGGCAAGGCGGATTTCCAAAAACGTGGCAGTCAAAGAGTTTGGCGAAAAATCGCAGGCATTGAAAGGCTGTTAAATTTTTTAATCCCATGAGGAAATGGTTGTGATAAAATGTGATTTGATATTCGATCGATCGCGTGCTGACATCGTGACATCCCCCGCTCTCTTCCCCTAAGTGAACTAAACAGGCATTGGGATCGTACCAAATTTTCATGCCAGTCGATCGCAACCTCAAACAAAAATCCGACTCCTCCCGCACCGCACTGCCTGCAAACCGCTCGTCAAACCTCAGCCCGCATTCGGCAAAAACCTGTCGGCGAAAAGACATATTACAGCCTCTAGCCGAGAGCACCTGCTGCGGTTTTACTGTATGCACCAAATCGATAAAATACCAGGCAATGCCTGCATCCATCGCTTCTCTGGGCAAATATTCGATCGCCAAATCGCCTCCAGAATTATCCAGTTTCATTCTGTCAAAAACCCGGCCCGCCACACATCCCACATCGGGTTTTTCTAAATAGTTGGCAGCGTGAGCCGCCAAAAAACCATCTGGCAATCGTACATCATCATCAATAAATAAAATAATCTCTCCAACTGCGCGCCGCACTGCATAATTTCGAGCTCCCGGCAAACTCGCCCAATCTACCCGAAACCACCGAATTTTGCCAGCATTTGCCAACTCCTCTAAATAAACTTGAGTTTCCGAGTCGTGGGTGCGAGTTTGATCGATTACCAGCACTTCAAAACTCGGGTAATTTTGCCGAATCGCATCAGCCAATGTCTCTCGCAGAGGTTGCTCGCGATTGTATGTGGGTATCACAACAGAAATCATCATTTGCAGTTGCCACTTTCATAAAAAAATTCGGTAACTGGGTTCCGACGGTCACAAAGAGTGCCCGCCCGGGAAACGACTCGGGGATTTCAATAAGCGAGTGAATCTTCAAAAGGCGTAACCATAGCCATCCTTGCGATGAACAATTTTGCAGTATTTGTGGCTAATTCCTTGAATCAATTCTGATCCTGAAATATTGAATTAGCCAGTTGAACCGCAGGCAACACGACGCACATCTTTACCTATTTTCTTACCACAGGCCGGCCAACGACCGTCAGTTAAGTACGATCTAATGCTGGAGAGGTCAATCGGGCTGGGAATAGATGACGGAGTGCGGCTCCACGCTGCGGGAATTTGTGATATCCAGCGCCAAGAAATGGCAGTCGAATTTCAACTTTCTCAGCGATGACCTTGATTACCACAAATAATATCATACATACACTGATTCCATGACCGAAAGCATCCAGGATACAAGCCCCCGGATTCATCCGTGGAGTAATAAAAAACCTGTATCCGATGAAACTTGCCCCCCGAATTTATCCGTGGGGTCAAGGATTCAATCTAAAATCTAAAATCTAAAATCTAAAATCGATTGACCGCATCAGAAAGAAACCTTAACTTCGCTGGTGGCCCGCAGCACTGACTCTTGCTGGAAAGTGCGCTTGTAAGTTTCGATAATTTCATTAATAGCTTGATTTTTTTCCGAGCTACTTTCATAAATCAAAATAACTATTTTAGAGTTTTCTCGAATCAGAATTCCCGAGCTGTTGAGAAACTGGCCGGAGCCGTCTAATACCGTTAGCCCTTCCCGAAAGCGAGGCGTAATAACGGTTTTGACAAACTCCTGCCATTCTGATTCAGAAATTGTCTCGCCTCCGGGTTTACTTAAGCCAAAATACAGTTCATCTTTGAGGAGATTTGTTTGCTTAGCATTAGTATCCGAAGTTTCGGGAAGTTGAGCGCGGGCAATTGTCGCCGGACAAACAGGTAAGATGAACAGCAGACAGGTCAAACCAAGACTGTTAAGATGTTTATTCATCAGGAATTACGCGGAACTTCTATATGTAGGGTGAGCCATAAGTGCCTTACCGCTTATTTCTTAGTCCGCGTGGGCGAAGCCAGCGCGCCAGCGCTTAGGCGGACGAAAGTTTGTGTAGGGCTGGTTTCCACCGCCGAGTCTTATTATTTCTTAGTCCCCCTCTGCTTGGACGAAAGTTTGTATAGCATCGATTTCAACCGCCGAGTCTTATCAAGGAGTTTTTAACACAGATTTGATTTGATTTAATTTAACATAAAAGGCTTCCAACTCAAAAACCCAGTTTCACATGAGAAACCGGGTTTATGAGCGTCTGTCCTTGTTTATTTATGCTCGCCTACTTGATTGCGTCTGCCGTTTTAAGTTGCTCAACTTATTTAAACGTCAAACTTTTCAGGTGTTCAGAAACCCGGAAGGGCAGGCACTCTTGGCGCCGCGCCTATAGCCCTCAGGTTTCTGAGTGTTATATTTCTTTAGGTGGAGCTAGTTACCCTTTAATTCGCTTACACTTCTCTTAGCAGTGTCTTTGTACATCTCCCCGAATTCTTTCACGGCGGCTCCTGCCTCTTGCCCAATCTTCTGAACTCGTTGGCCCGGGGAGTCTGAGGTTTCGCGAGCTTCTTGCCTCCATTCCCGCGTTGTTTGGGGTCTTTCAGGATTATTTAGATCGGTCTTTGAGCTGGCTTGCCCGCCAAAACCTTTGTTACTGTTTCCCGAATCAACACTTGTTGTTAGCAGCAGAAAACCGACGAGGACAACACTCAAAAAACTCTTGATTTGAAAGCCCTTAAGCAGGGAACTGATGCGAGCAATGGCTGTGGAAATCAAATTCATCTCGGTCATACTCCCTAAGTTGATTGGTGATAATTTTCAACATTTTTTCATCTAATTGACTTGCTCCTAAATCCGCAGCTAACGCGAGGGAAAGCCAACTTAGCTTTAACTTGCCATTAACCACATAAATAGAGTTATAGGTTAGCGATAAAATTTGGTAAACACGCAACCTATGTGTCAGCCAATTAGCTTTTTTCAACACCTATTTCACATTAACAGCAGCAAAATACTTCTACCTCTAACTAAAGTCATAAATTAGTTAGAAGCAGAAAAGGTTTTTTTCAGCACAAGGTTAGACCATTTTCAATCAATCATGCTATACAGGGCAAATTCTTATTGCAAGCGATCGCCCGTTTTCACGTCAAACCAGTGCAGGAACTGAGGCCCAAAAACCAGCTCTACAATTTCCGAATTCCAGTGGCGGTCATTTGGCAGTAAAGCCCGGACCGTTACTGACTCCAAACCTTTAACTCGGACGCTAACTAAATTTTGCATTCCCAAGTTTTCCACTAAATAAACCTCACCTTTAATTGCCTCTGGGACCGACATATTGCCGGCCTCTACATCTGCAAAGCCGACGTGTTCCGGGCGAATTCCCAACACAATTTCTGGCGGCACAGTCGGCATATCTGGTAGTGGAACTCGAAAATCCCCCAACACAGCAAAACTGCCCTGGCATTTAAGCACGAGCAAATTCATTTGCGGGCTGCCCACAAAACCAGCTACAAACTGATTTGCAGGACGGGTATAAATTAAGTGTGGCGGGTCTAGTTGCTGCACGTTGCCGCTGTTAAGAACTGCGACTTTTGTAGAAAGCGTCATTGCTTCGGTTTGGTCGTGAGTTACGTAAACTACAGGAGCTTTTTGGGAGGAAAATAATTGTTTGAGTTCGGCCCTAACTTTTTCCCGTAATAATGCGTCGAGATTGCTCAAAGGTTCGTCGAGCAAAAATACTTCCGGTTGGCGCACTAATGCGCGGCCGAGGGCGACTCGCTGCCGCTGTCCGCCTGATAGTTTCCCGGGTTTGCGATCGATTAATTCCGTCAATCCGAGGGATGTTGCAACTTCCGTCACTAACCGATTGATTTCGCTGGAGGAGATTTTGCGAAGTTTGAGGCTCGATGCCATATTCTCGTATACTGTCATGTGCGGATAAAGCGCGTAACTTTGAAAAACCATGGCAATATCGCGATCGCCCGGTCTGAGATAAGTGACATTGCGATCGCCAATTCTAATCTCGCCCCTAGTTAGCTGTTCCAACCCTGCAATTAACCTGAGAGTGGTAGATTTTCCACACCCCGACGGCCCCAACAAAGTCAGAAATTCCCCTTCGCTGACATCCAAACTAATGTCTTTCACGGGAACAACTTTAGGGCTGTAGGTTTTATTGAGGTTTTTTAGTTGCAATTTTGCCATGATTTTTAAACTGTTGAGTGTTGAGTGTTTACTCGTTACCAGGCTCTGCCTGGTCACGCATATCCGGAGGCTCTGCCTCCAATTTTCCTGGGTAAGCCGAGGCAGAGCCTCTGGATATCGGTTCCCAGGCAGAGCCTAGGAACCAGTTCAATCTAAAATCTAAAATCTAAAATCCATTTATCCTTTTACCGCCCCCGCAGTTAAACCCTGAACGATGCGCCGCTGGAACACCAAAACCAGCAAAACCAAGGGCAAAGTTCCCAAAACGGTAGCTGCGGCGATCGGCCCGTAAGGAATCTCAAAGACTGAGGTGCCACTGAGTTGAGCCGTGGCGACAGGGATTGTTTTTAGAGATTCGCGAGTCATAAATGTCAGTGCAAAAATAAACTCGTTCCAAGCTGAAATAAACGTCAGAATTCCGGTTGTGACTAAGGCGGGAAATGTCATCGGTAGCACGATTTGCCACAGCATTTGAAAAGTGTTGTATCCGTCAACTTTAGCCGCATCTTCCAAATCTTTTGGCAACTGTTGAAAGAAACTCCGCATCACCAAGATTGTCAGCGGCAGATTGATCGCAGTGTAAGGAATAATTAATGCTAAATAATTATTGCCTAAACCCAAAGCTTTGACAATTTCCAGCAGTCCCAAAAATAGCAGCACTGCCGGAAACAGGGTTACAATCGTCACAGTTGCCAGGATGATTTTCTCGCCCCACAGCCGCAACCTAGCTAAAGCGTAAGCTGCGGGAGCGCCTACTGCTAAACACAGCAATGTTGAAGTAATCGAAACAAAAGCGCTATTTAAAATATAAAGAGCAAACGGGCGACGTTGGAAGAGGGACAGGTAATGCTCGAAAGTAATTCGTTTGGGAATGTAGACGTTGGGAATCGCCGAAATATCTGCATTTACTTTGAAAGAAGTTAGTACCTGCCAGATAATAGGTGCGAGGAAATATGCCACGACTAATATCGCGGAGATTGGCAAGATTAATTGCCGGATATCAAAGGTTTTTTTTGTGGGTTGTTCGCGGGCGATCGACATAATTTATACCAATTAAAGGAACGTGCTAAGTTGTTCTGCATTTAGATTTAACTTTGTGGGGGGGCGGGCTTTCCTGCACACTCCACAAGAGTTTCAAGAAATAGGATTGTGGGGCGATCGACCCGGTTTCTACCAGTTTTGCGGACGGTCACGAGAAATATAGGAAGAAACTGGGTTTCTGGAGTTGGCGTGCGATCGCGAACTAACTTAACCTGTAGCAATCTCAAATCCAAAATCTCAAATCTAAAATCGTCTTAGTTTCCTCCGGCTGCATTGACCCGGGCTCTCGATAACAGATAAGCGGCGATCGCAACTGCTGCCACTAACAGCAAAAAAGTACACACCACCAAAGCCGCCCCATACCCAAAGTCTAAATACCTCATTACCGTGCTGTAAATGTAGATAGAAACCGTCTCAGTTGCCCCCGCCGGCCCCCCTCCCGTCATCACCTGAATCAAGTCAAAAATGCCGAAAGCTTGGGCAAATCGAAACAGCAAAGCAATTACAATTTGCGGCATCAGCAGGGGCACGGTAACTTGACGGAAACTCTGCCAGCTACTGGCGCCGTCAATCGCGTGTGCTTCGTACAAATCACCGGGAATGGACTGCAATCCCGCTAGCAAAAGCAAGCTGACAAAGGGCGTAGTTTTCCACACATCCGCTGTAATCACTGCCATCATTGCCAAAGTCGGATCTCCCAGCCAGCTAATGCTATTTTGAATCAATCCCAAACGCCTCAAAATGTCGTTAATTACGCCGTATTGGTCGTTAAAAATCCATGCCCAAGCTACTCCCATCAAAGCAGTGGGCAGCGCCCAAGGCAGCAAGGATATTGTCCGCACGATGCCGCGCCCTGGGAAGGATTGATTTAAGACTAAGGCAATGCCCATACCGATAATTAATTCCAGCACAACAGAGGCGACTGTAAATACTGTGGTGTTGGCTAAAGTTTGCCAGAAACGCCCGTCACCTAACATCCGACTGTAGTTAGCAAAACCGGAAAAAACCAGTTTTAATTCTGTACCGAGGTTTTGGGTGAATAAACTCAGCCAAAAAGCGCGCAAGATTGGGTAAGCAAATACTAGCAGCAGAATTATCAAAGCTGGTGCTACTAATATCCACCCGGTTTTTTGTTCGCGCTGTCGCATCTTGTCTAATTGCATATTGTTCGCCTTTAATTTATTTTTGGGCGGGCTAGAAGCCCACCCCACAATTGAATTAACTTTTTGTGGAACAGGCCGGAAAGCCTGTTCGGGCGGGCAAGATGCCCACCCCACAATAAAAAAATTCACTCTTTGTGGAACAGGCATCTTGCCTGTTTCTGACAGAGGTAAGATGTCAAATTTACGAAGCTTTGGGTTGTTTCAAACTGCCTAATAAATTGCGAGTTTCGTTAGCTGCTGCTTTCATTGCTTGTTCTGCACTCATTCTCCCGGTAAAAGCTGAACTCAAATAACGCTGCAAAATATCAGAAGCTTGAGCGTATTGTGCCAGGGGCGGGCGCAACGCTGAGCGTTCCACTACTTTTAGCAGTTGCGGGTAGTGGGGATATTGGGCGACTATTTCTTTGTTGGTAAATAGAGATTTGTAACTGGGAACTAAACCTGTTTCTAAAATAAATTTGCGCTGGGTTTCCTCGCTGGTAAGGTATTTAATTGCTGTCCACGCTTGTTCTGGATGTTTTGAGGTTTTGGCAATTCCCCAGCCCCAGCCGCCCAAGCAGGAACCGCCTGTTTTACCCGTACTGCTGAGCATTGGCTCGATCGCTATTTTGCCTCTAACATTCGATCCTTCGGCATTTGCCAGCTTCCAAACATACGGCCAGTTTCGCAAAAAAAGCGCTTTGCCGTTTTGAAACAACAGCCGGGTTTCTTCTTCGCCGTAGGTGGTGACACCCGGAGGAGAAATGCCGGAGGCGATCGTATTTTTGAGAAATTCCACTGCTTTAATTGCCTCCGGTTTATCTAACCCAACTTCAAAAGTTTGAGGGTTAGCCCAAAAGCCCCCGAAACCGGAAAGCACCTCGACAAACATTGCAGAGAGTCCCTCGTATTGTTTGCCTTGCCACAGATAACCCCAAGTTGCTTTTCCCTGTTTTTGCAAGTTTTGAGATATTTTTACCATCTCTTCAAAGGTTTTCGGCGCTGGAATTCCCGCTTGTTCTAAAATGTCTTTGCGGTAATAAAGCATTCCGGCATCGGAAGCGTGGGGAATTCGGTAAAGTTTGCCCTGATACCGCCCGCCTTCGACGTTACCTGGGATGAATTTTGATAGTTGTTTGGGAGGAATTCTGTCTGTCAAATCCCTTACCCAACCTGCGGCTGCAAATTTGGGAACCCAGACAATATCCATGTTGATGATGTCGTAGGGCGATTCGCCTAAAAGAAAGGCAGATGTGTAAAGATTTTCTATGAGGTTTGTGTCAGAAGGCCCTTCTATGAGGTTGATGCGAATGCCGGAGTTTTTCTGTTCAAATTCTTTGACAAAGGGTTTCCAGTTAACAATGTCTTGGCTTTGCATCAACATCGTGAGCACGACTGGCTGTTGAGTCAGTGCAGGCAGAATAAATAAAAGTAAGACGGCGACTAATGTGACAGCGAATAAGGCTAAAAGACGGGGACGCTTCTGGCTTCCTTGCTGCGGGGAATTTATTTTTTGCATTTGCTTTTGAGAAATGGCGGTGCGATCGCCTTATTTCTCTAATAACTCGCTTTCTTTTGTTTCGCTGGATTTAGCGAGTTTGTGCAATAAAAGTTTAAGTAAACTTTAGCTTACTTAATAATGGCCGAGTGAAGAGTCCAAATTGTGATTTAACAATCTAGCTAGCGAGTTAAGTCAACATCTATCTACAGATAGATATTGAGAGAATTGTCTAAGAGAGCAGTTGTCAATCGAATGAAATAAAGTAGGGACTTAGGCTAAGCTAAAGTCCTGCGCCGGATATCTGTAATTCACTCAACTACAAACGGGTATACGAGTTTAAAAAAGTCTTGCCACAACCATTAATTTTCTATCAATTATTAAAAATCGCAGAGTTCCGCGCCGGACTTAGGCTTGGTTTAAGTCCCTACAGATGCTCGCATCCAATCTATATTTATCCCTACTTTTAAGAATGGGTATAAATTTTTTTGCTCGCCAGCTCCACGAGCTATTCTGCTATAAAAACTCGGTTTCTGAGTAAGTCTTAAATACAAAAAACACCGCTCCTCAAAACAGGAGAACGGTGTATAGGGGGTGTTATGGGTTGTTGTCTGGAATTAAGATTAACAAATCACGATTTGCTCAGGCTATGCCTTGTGAAGGTTAAAAAATTGGCACAAACCTGCACGATCGCCCTAGTAGCGATCGACCGCGATTAGCCCAACCATTCCACAACAGCATCTTCCTTGGTATTGGTGTGCCGTTCTGGGGTTTCGCGCTCGAATTTCATGTGGATGGCGCGGTTTTGTTCGCCGTCTGCTGCTACTGCAAAAATCGGATAGTCAATTAAGCCGTCTTGGAAAGACATCTGGAAGCGGAAAGTGCCGTCAGCATTCAGTTTAATCGGCTGTCCGCCTACGTAGACGGTGGCGTCGGGCTCCGTGGCGCCGTAGACGATAAGTTCAGCGTCAGCAACTAACCAGAACTGGCGGGGGCGCATCGGGGCGGCGAAGCCAACTCCCGACATACCGACACCCGACATACCGACACCCGACATGGTCATACCGGACATACCGACACCTGACATGGTCATGCCGGACATACCGACACCCGACATGGTGAGGCCGGACATACCGACACCCGACGCGGTGAGGCCGGACATACCGACACCCGACGCGGTGAGGCCGGACATACCGACACCCGACGCGGTGAGGCCGGACATGGCGGTTGCCGCCCACATTCCGACGCCGGAGGGGAACACGTAGGAACTGATGGCTTGTTCGTGGATGCCGACTTGCTGGACCGAACCGGCGACGTGCTGCATGGAACCGAAGACAGAACCCGCTACGCGCATGGCTTCGGCAGATTCTGCCATGCCGAAGATTTGTTCGTAGATGGCGTTGTTGGTGCTAAAACCACTGCCATTGACTGCTTGTGCGATTTTCTTGGCCGGAGGAACCAGTTCGGCGAAGGTTTTGCCAGACAAGTCTTCTTCCCAGTCGAGGGTGATGAATTGATCTTCAATCCAGTCGCTGGGATAGACGGGAGGAACGCGGACTTGGGCCGATCGAGCTAATATCAACCAGCGACCGTCTGCGCAGCGGTAGCCGATGTCGATCGCGTAGTCCCGATCGCTGACGGGGATTGGCACGTACCATTCGCGCGCTAGTTCGTCGCAGGGGTATTCTTGAATGCTGTGCGGGCTTTGAATGTCGAGGTTAACATCTGTAACGTCGTAGATCCGCAGGGCTAGTTGCTGTCCTCCTTGGCGACGCAATTCTTCTTTGCGATCGTTGGGAATATCCCAGTAAGTGTAAGCCCATTCTGGGTCGCGGGGCATTAAAACAACCCGGCTTTCGCCGTAGCCGTTGGGCAAATCTGCTAAACCTTCATCTACAGACGACAAAGAACCACCTGTTCTATCTTCTTGACCGAGTTCAAATTTTGCTGCTTCCACTGCTTCTTGTGCCTCTAGTTTGCGAGATGGACTGTATGAAAATTTGGTGCGCTGAATTTCTTGAATTGATGCCAGGAGTTGCGATTTCCGCATCCGGCTGTAGCGAGAGACTCCACATTCGCTAGCAACTCTGCGGAGTTGTCGCAAAGTCATCTCTTCTAATGGTGGGCGTTCTTTTGCCATTGGTTTGTTCTCCACTAATTTGGGATGGCGGGTTAGATTTTTCCTCTCAACACAAATGTGTTGACTTTTTGAGTTAGAAACTCTTTTAAATGCAAATATTATTGAGCTTCCAAATCTCTCCAACCTTTGAAGCCTTGCTTGTTTTTAGCTTGTCTTCTCCCGAATGCGATCGGGGGTTTTGACTTCTTGGCTTCTGCGCGCACCGTCCGATCTAAATAAAACTTTTCTGTCGATTCTTGATTGACAAGATCGATTTTTTGAGTGCGATCGGTGCTGCTAGCAACGCTGTGCTGGCAGCACACGCGCTATTCGACTCCCAGAGCTGCTTAGCTTAATCGAAGCTTTTCTTTGGGATCGCTTTGTCATGACTTAATGTTGCAGACAAGTTGCGATCGGGTCAAGGGGTCTTTTGCCTCAATCATGGGTACTTATACGCATTTTCGTGATTTTGGGGATCAATATGTCAGGGAATCTTGACATTTGGGAGATTTGGGGGATCGGTGCAGCAGCGAATGTCAGGATTTGATGACATATTGCGCTAGGGGGCTTTTGATGGGTTTGGAGGGTGGGGGCGATCCGTATGCAATATCTATATAAATACGATCGCACTTCCAGCCAAGTATTCTCCCGATGCTTCCCTCTCCATCACTTCCTGTCACCAAGGGATTAAATTTTTGTTGGCGCGCTCATACTATATGCTACTATAGCATATAGTAGCATAGTAAAATTCAAGATAGAAGATACAATGTCTATAAAATTAAAAGAAAAAGAACTCGTGGGTGGAAAACGCAAGCGGGAGTTGATAGCGGTATACATCCCCAAAGAAAAGAAAGTCGCTTTAGAGGCGTGGGCAGCCTCAGAAGAGCGATCGGTTTCTTGGATAGTCGCCAAGCTGATCGATCGAGCACTTTGCTCCCGTCAACAGCAGCATGAAGGTTCGGACAATAGCAACTAACCCAGTGGACTATCTCGAAGATTCTGAAGATGAAATCCAGCGTATGGGGAATCCTCAAACCGAATCCGTTGTAGCAGGAACCAGAAAAAAAGCAGTTGAACGTTGCTTAGAAGAAGCAAAAGGACGGAAGTTACTCGCCGTTCAACACTTTCAGAAGAACATTTGGCAGTGTATTTTCCCAGGAGGCGAAGATGAAGACTAAAGGTACAATTGTTTGGGACTATAAACATGGTTGGACTTCTCCAGAACTAGAAGTTCCGGCAACAGGTAAAATTGCTGTTTTTGTCGATTACCCAGATGACGACTTAAGTATGCCAATTATCGAGATCGAAGTAGAAGAATTGTTGTCAAGTTTAGGCTATGTTGGTGAGGCTCGCTACATTGGAGAAAACGATCGTTTCAAACCCTGCGATACAAAAACTGTCACTTATGTAGAAACATTCTCTATTGAAGAGTTGAGCCATCATCTCAGAATACTGAATCAAACTATCATTCCGAGGGAATGGTTTTATATCTTAAATTCCGAGGGAAATATTATCCATCTTCAAGAGGCGATCGTTCCAGCATAACTGCTCGATTTAAAAATTAGCGATCGCTTGGGATTTAGGCACGAGTAGTCAGAAACCGGGTTTTTCGATAAAACTTCGTCACAGCACGCAGAAACGCATAAAAACCCGGTTTCTTCGATCCGAGTGGGTAAGTTCTGAGAATAGATATATCTTTGGGAAGATGATAAACTTGAAAACAAAAGCATTTAGCTGATAGCAATATATTAGTAAACTTTTATCTGCCTGGGGTTGATTTGTCAGACGGCAATCTCTCGAAAGCCAAGCTCACGCACGCTGACTTGAAAAAAGCTAATTTATCAAGAGCTAATCTCCGAGAAGCTAATCTTGTGAAAACTTATATGCCACATACCATTCTCCAAGGTACTGACCTTTCGCAAGCTGACCTCTCGCAAGCCGACTTGACAGGAGGTGACTTATCCAAAGCTATTCTTAAAGGGACTCGTTTTGTGAAAACTTATATGCCAGATACCATTCTCAAAGACGCAGATTTGTCGGGAGCTAACTTTGAGGGAGCTTATGGTTTAAACCCAGAAAAAGTTAAGTCAGCCAAAAATTGGGATCAAGCAAAATATGATGCAGATTTCAGTAAAAAATTGGGCTTAAAATAGTCAAAATAGGTAATAGCCGATCGCGAGGCTCCACAGTATGCTCAAAACCACCATTACCCTTCCTCCAATATTCAAAGTAACTCACGAACAGTTCCAGCAAATTGCTGCCGTCAACCGCGACTTAAGGCTAGAGAGAACTGCTACAGGAGAATTAATTGTTATGCCCCCCACAGGAAGCGATACAGGCAAACGCAACCAAGATGTGTCAGGACAACTCTGGCAGTGGAATCGCCAAACCAAGCTGGGAGTAGTATTTGACTCTTCTACTGGTTTTCAACTGCCCAATGGTGCCGATCGCTCCCCAGATGCCTCCTGGGTTAAATTAGAACGGTGGCAAACTCTCACACCCAAACAACAACAAGGTTTCGCTCCCCTCTGTCCAGACTTCGTTGTAGAATTGCGTTCTAAGTCTGACAACCTGGAACCATTGCGGGAAAAAATGCGGGAATACATGGCAAATGGAGCTTGTTTGGGGTGGTTAATCGATCGCAAAAATAAGAAAGTCGAAATATACAGACAAAATCAGGATGTGGAAATATTAGATAATCCCAGCACTTTGTCAGGGGAAGATGTGTTACCGGGATTTGTCTTAGATTTAACAGATGTTTGGTAGTGACACCGAAAGATTCACCAACAGCAATATAATAAATTAGAGCAGTACGTCAATCCCAAATCTCAAATCCCATGCCCCTAACGCTTTACAACAGCTTGACCCGTCGCGAATCACCTTTTGAACCCCTCGAACCCCCAAAAGTGCGGATGTATTGCTGTGGCGTTACGGTATACGATTACTGCCACGTCGGCCACGCCCGCGCTTACATTGTTTGGGACATGGTGCGGCGCTATCTGATGTGGCGGGGATACGATGTCCGCTACGTGCAGAATTTTACAGATATTGACGACAAAATTCTCGATCGCGCCCGCGAAACCAATTCCACAATGGAAGCCGTGGCGGAACGCTTCATCGAGGCATATCGCGAAGATATGAAGAAGCTGAATATTCTCGAGGCCGATGAATATCCCCGCGCCACCCATACAATGGACGGGATTAAACGGCTGATTCACGAATTAGAAAATAAAGGTTATGCCTATGCTTCCGGCGGCGACGTTTACTACAACGTGAGGCAGTTTGCCGATTACGGAAAACTTTCCGGCCGCAAGTTGGAAGAAATGCAGGCCGGGGCTAGCGGGAGATTGGAAACCGCAGAAATAGAAGCTCAAAAAAAGCAAGATTCGTCAGATTTTGCCCTGTGGAAAAGCGCTAAACCCGGAGAACCTGCTTGGGATTCATCTTGGGGAAAAGGTCGCCCCGGATGGCACATCGAATGTTCGGCGATGGTGCGCGATTGCTTGGGCGAAACAATTGACATTCACTGCGGCGGTTCCGATTTAACTTTTCCGCACCACGAAAACGAAATTGCTCAATCTGAAGCCGCGACTGGCAAGCCACTTGCTAAATATTGGATGCACAATGCTTTTGTGACTGTCAATGGCAAAAAGATGTCGAAATCTTTGCACAATTTTATTACAATTCGCGATTTGTTGGATGGCAAGTGGTCGGGTGATTTGGAATCTAACCCCCCCCAGCCCCCCCTTGGTAAGGGGGGGAGTCAGAATGAATCCGCCCTTGGTAAGGAGGGGAGTCAGAATGAATCTAACCCCCCCCAGCCCCCCCTTGGTAAGGGGGGGAGTAAGAATGAAGGAAGCGAGAAGTCAGCGGTGGACCCGATGGCGGTGAGGCTGTTTGTGTTAACAGCGCACTACCGCAGTCAAATTGATTTTACCGAAGAGGCGATCGCCTCTGCAAAAAATGGCTGGCAGACTCTTGAAGAAAGCCTACGTTTTGGTTATGGGCCCGGTTCCCAATTGGGCTGGGATTTAGATAAAATTCTGAACTTGCCCGTAGTGGAGAGTGAGGCTGTACAGCAATTTAGAGCAGCGATGGATGATGATTTCAATACTCCTAATGCTTTAGCTGTTATGTTTGAATTGGCGAAGGAATTGCGGCGCGAAAGCAATATAATTGTACATGGGGGAAAAACGGAAATACCTTCGGAAGTGTTGCAACAAAAGTGGCAGACTCTTGTTAAGTTAGCCGAAGTTTTAGGATTTAGAAAACCCATACCCAGACTCGTCCCGCTAAGTGCGACTATCAATATCCCTTCCGCATCTTTCAGTATTAATAAAGTTGAAATCATTAGGGGATTAACTGATGGGGAGATTGAGGTGATGATTCAGCAGCGGAAAGATGCCCGCAAAGCTAAGAATTTCGCAGAGGGCGATCGCATTCGCAACGAACTCAAGGATCGGGGCATTACTCTGATCGATCAAAAAGATGGTACAACAATTTGGCATCGCAGTTGAAATTTAGAGTTTTTTAACCGCAGATGAACGCGGATCAACGCCGATAAAATTCCATCCGCGTTCATCTGTGTTTATCTGCTGACATCTGCGGTTAAAAACTCCCATTGACAAACTCCGCAACAGCCGCCACAAATTCTGCGGTTGATTCGTAGGGCAAAACATTCCGCCCCGGAATTAACAAACCTTCCGCATTGGGAAAAGCAGCCAAATATTGCGCTAATCTTTCATCCGGTTTCTCTTCCTTACCCGCTTGACTGATGCTTGAGGCTTTTTCTCCCATCACAACGAGTGCGGGCCGATCGAACTTTTGAATCGTACCGCTGTAATCCTGGCGCCAAAACCCCGCTAAAAACGAGAAAACCGCGTGACGGCTGTCAGGATTTGCCGCCCCAGCCTGCAAAGCATCCAACCATTCGCTGTCAACTTTAGCAGCATCGCCAAACAGTTGTTTCGCAGAAAAAGATCGCAAAAATTCAGCGCGTCTGGCGTAGCGATAAAAAGCGTTTCCCAAGGGAGAATCTAACAAATTCCAGACAATTCTTTGCTGTCTTACTGTCGAATGTTTGTTCATCACAGCCCAAGCGGGAGGCCCCGCGAGAACTAAGCCGCGAATTAAATTTGAGCCGCTTTCCTGCTGCATTTTTGCTAAAGCCAAGGCTACAGACAGTAAAGCACCTTGCACGAGTACGATCGCAGGTTTTTTCACTACAGTTTCCAAGAAATACTGCAACTGTGCAGCCCAATCGTCAGGATAGCAAGCCACAGCAGGCATTTCGCAATCACCGCAGCCCAAAAGGTCGGGATTGTAAATCGGATTACTGTTCCCTGCTTTGTACCAACTCTCACAAAATCTCTGCCAAAAAACTCTTGACAAACCCACTCCTATCGGATGGATTAATAACAAAGGGATGCTCTCTTCTGTCCCAATAGTTGGGTTATAAACATCATAAGCACAGCGATAATTTTGCCATTCGTAAAACAGCGTTGGTGATTTGATAGACGAAATTGTGGATAAATCTTGAGTTGAATATGGCGGTTGCATATTATTTTTTTGTGCCGATGTTACTTTTTATTATAATATGAGTAGGCGCGGGTTTTACCCGAAATATATTTGGTAACTGAGAATATAAATAAACCGGCTCTGCTGCTGCGGAAGGACTTAATCATGTCAGAACAACGGATAACTATTTCTTTACCTAACTTGCTGCTGATTGTAGGATCGTCCTTGCTGCTAGTGCTGCTGTGGCAATTGCGGAGCCTGCTAGTAATTCTGATGATATCAGTCGTGCTGGCTGCTTCGATCGTCCCCATCGTTAATTGGGCGCAAACGATGCGGGTTCCGCGCTGGCTGGCGGTGATTATGGTTTATTTAACTCTCATCGGCGGATTTACCGGGACGGTAGTATTAATCGGTCCCACGGTAATCGAACAAATAGAGTTACTGCTGCGGCAGTTACCAGTTTATGTCGAAAATTTGCGAACTGTAGCAACTAATGTATTGAGTCGGTTGAGCGACGATGCCCCAACCTTGGTGGGTCAGTTCGTGGACACTCAATCGGTGACTAATTGGCTGATTCGATCGAGCCAACAACTGGTTTTGCGATCGTACAGTTTAACCAGAGGCATTCTAGGCGGTTTCTTCAGCCTAGTTTTAGCCTTATTTATTTCCGGTTACATGGTTGCCGACAGCGACACATTAATTAAAAGTTTGGTGCAGTTTTTCCCGAAACCTTGGGATGCAAGATTAGCCGCACAAGCGACGCCAATCGGTCAAAGAATGGGGAGTTATATTCGCGGGCGAGTGTTAGTTTCGGGCATTTTAGGGATATTTATTACCACAGGTTTGAGCATTTTGGGAATGCCGGAATTTGCTTTAGGCTTGGGTGCGATCGCCGGTGTTACCAACTTGATTCCCTTCATCGGGCCAGTTTTGGGAGCAGTACCAGCATTAATCGTAGCCTTTGCTAAAGGGGGCTGGCTATTTGTGTGGGTATTGCTGTTATTTGTAATCATCCAGAACTTGGAAACCTACGTCCTCGATCCTTTGTTAGTTGGTTCATCGGTTGGTGTGCATCCTTTATATCAATTGCTGTCTGTCTTGGGAGGCGTTCAAGTATTGGGAATTATTGGAGCTGTAATTGTACCGCCTTGGTTTGCGGGAGTGGCAGCTTTGATTGAGAACTTATATTTAAAACCGAAGCTTAGGAGCGAACATCGAGAGGCAATAGATCAGGCTAAAAATAATTCTGACTTGCCACCTCTGACACCTTCAGCGTGACAGCAGCTTACGCCTTGAGAATTCAACACACTAGACTCCAATTGCAAGCATTCGATCACCTCTGGGGAAATTATCTGCGTTTATCCGTGTGGCTCTCCTGAGTTTATGGTGTAAAATAGATCAACCAATACAGTTAGAGTAATGAGCTTTCATTTAGACTATTTATTAGACTTGCCTGGAGTCAAGGTTGAAACTTGCACTCAAATTGAAGGACAAATTTACTTTCGACTGATCGCTGTAGCCTCAGAAATAGTTTGTCCTCACTGTAATAATTATACAGAAGAACTGCATCAAAATCGACCTATATTAGTCAGGGATTTGTCAGTTTTCGGTCGTTTTGTGTATTTACAAGTGCCTCGTCGGCAGTTTTACTGCGCTAGTTGTCAACGTTACATTACAGAAAAATTAGAATTTATTGACAATAAAAGACGGCATACTCAACGATACGAACAAAATATTTATGCGCGTGTTCAACAGTCGAGCATAGAACAAATTGCGCGAGAAGAAGGATTGAGTTATGACGAAATTAAAGGTATTTTTAGTCATGTCAATTCCTGTAAAAAAAAACAGTTGGGAGTTAGTTAAACGAGTGAGTATAGATAAGGTAAGTATGAGAAAAGGAAAAGGAAGTTTGGTAACGGTTGTTAGTGACATTGAAGGGGGTAATTTGATTGAAATGATTGACTCTCACCGTCAGCAAGATATAATTGAAGTCCTGATCAGGCAACCAGTTGAGGTTCGAGAACAAGTTGAGGAAGTGAGTGTTGATATCTGGGGAGGATTTTCAAAAGTTATAGAACAAGTATTTCCATATGCCCAAGTTGTTATTGACCGTTTTCACGTGATGAAAGTAGTTAATCAAGACTTGAATAAGTTGCGTCGAGCAATATAAATTACAGATAGAGGCAGCAAATATTTATTATTGAGCAATCGAAGTCACCTAAATTTAGAACAAATTCAAAGGTTAGCAATGATCTTGAAAAAATCAGAATGTTTAAGAATTGCCTATGAAATGAAAGAAGAGTTTCGGGAAATATACGAAACCAATATGACCGTCAAAATGGCGCAGAAAAAGTTTAAAAAATGGCTGAATTATGCGTCGCTGTTTTTCCCAGAATCAGTGGCGACAATTGTCAATCATTTTGAAGGAATTTGTAACTCTTTCTTAATTGAACAACAAGTGGAGTGATGGAGGGGATAAATAATAGAATTAAGTTAATTATGCGACAAGGATATGGCTTTTCAAACTTTGATAATTTTCGATAACGCGTATTAGCTTGCTTTTCTAATTAGATAAAAATATCACCGCAAGTTCAGGAGAGCCATCCGTGTTTATCTGCCTGACATCTGCGGTTGACTATCAATCAAAGATTCATGCAATAAACCTAGTATCCACAAGTCCGCTGACTAAGGACTAATTGCCACTTCAATGCGGCGGTTGCGCTGCCGATTAGTATCGGAACTATTGTCTACCGAAGGGCTACTTTCCCCATAGCCGATCGCCACCCAATGATACTTCGGGCCCAGCACACCAGACAAATACTGCACCACAGCCTGAGCCCGCGCCAACGACACATTGCGATTGTCCGCCGCTTCCCCCGCGTCGTCAGTGTGGCCCGCAACCCGCACAGTTGCCCCCTCGTAATTGCCCAAATCCGCCACCAAATTGTCCAAAATCGCACTCGTTCCCGCGCGCAAAGAAATGCTGCCAGTATCAAACAAAACATCGCTGGGCAGAGTTACCATCAGCCCATCCCCGGCCAACACCCGATTATTGGCATTCTGTGGCGCAGTATTCACAGTTTCAGGGCTCAGACTCGGGCTGCTGCCGATCGCGGGCAAAGCAGGAACAGGACTTGCCGCCGTTTCCGGCGCCGCCAATTCCCGCGACATCAACTGCAACCGCTTTTCCAAAGTTTCCGTCGGACGACTGATGCCCAACTGACTTTCCAAAGCCGCCGTGCGACCGATCAGCGCGTTGATCTCGCCCTGCAACTGCCTCAAATCCGACTGCAATTTCTCTCTCTGGGCAGGACTGACTTTTGACAGGGGACTGGGTGTAACGGTTGGTGTCGGTAGCGCCGGAATTTGCTTTGCTGGTATGCGTTCCGGGCTGGGGGTCAAATTCTGAGTTAGACGCAGCAATCTTTCTGCCAGCGGCATCTCGGCCGCCCTGGAGGGATAAATTTGAGCGATCGCTATCCCCAGAACCCAGGCAAAACCGCTGCCTACCCCCAGTAGCAGCAGCCGAAAAATCAGCGACAGTACAAGCAAACCTTTTCCCCGCGACTTGGAGACGCGAGTCGGGGGGATTGAAGGTTTTTGGTTAAAAGATCGCGTCATATTTCCTGCTCTACAAAACTTGGCTCAATTTTATCTTTGCTGCACCATTCAACTCTAAGTATTTTCCTTGCTCGATCTGACTCCTGCTTCTGGAGGGCCGTAAATTCGGGTAGAGCAACACCCTATTTTTTCTCACTACAACTATTTTTTTTTAAGCTTTTAGCCATTGTTTAATCATTATTTTCAACCAATTTAACGAATCCTGGTATCCCGTTCGACCTTTTTATAGGCTGGTCAGTTTTAAATCCACCGTGGTTTACAAACCAGAAAAAAATTGCCAACCAGAAACAAATTGCTTTGGTTTTTGGGTTTATCTAGACCTTATAGCACAAAACGGAGCGTTTGTCAATATAATCGCTATAATTCGCTGGAGGGAAAGTTGAGTAAAGTATGAGGTGATGAGGTCAAACTCCCTCTCCGTTTACATACCATGTTAATTTCGATACTATCTTACCTGTGAGATATTAAGAAAACTTGAGTTAATTTGTGTAATATCAAATCCGTTAGCATCGGAATAGTAAATTCGAGTTCACTGTTGACTGTTGACGCCGTGAACAGTCAACAGTCAACCGTCAACCGTCAACATCATTCCGGTGTAACCGGAAATGATATAACGAACTAAATTAAGTTAGCAGACATTGCCCCCGCAAGCCGATCGATTTTAGATTTTAGATTGAAGGACAAATCTAAAATCTGAAAAAGAAACCCGGTTTATACAACTCAGGGGTTTGGCGGCGAAGCATCGAGGCAGAAACCGGGTTTCTAGTTTGTGGCGTGCAATCATGAATCTGTTGGATAATTCCGTAAAAAGTTTGGAAAAAAAACCGATGACTGACCCTTTAAATAGCCCTTATCCCGTTCCTTGGGAATGGATTAGTGCCACTCATGCTAAAGTGAACTCAACTACCGGCACAGGCCTCCGCTACTATCGCAGTCCTTCCCTCGTTTCAACTAACGGCCAATACGCGGCTTACAGTCGAATTGAGTTGCAAGTACAGGCCGAATTCGCCCGGTGTCGGGTTAGCAGCGTCATGTTTGTGGAAAATCTCAAAACCGGGGAACTGCAAACAGTCGCGGCTGCTTCGCCGCTGGCGGAAAGTGGAATGTATGCTAGCGATGACACAGATATGTCCGGGACGATCGCCATTTTAGTGCCTGTTTCTTGGAATCAAGAGGGTTCCCGCGTTCTCGCCCGCGAATTTGAAGCACTTTTCAACTCTTCCGATATGTCCGACTACGGCGTCATTTGGGACAAAAATGATAATTATACTTATACCGTTGCTCCTGCTCGCAGTCTTTACACTCATGCTGTATTGTTGGGTTGGAGTCAAGTTTGTCCCGGACAAGTTCTGTTCCGCGCCGGCAATTTGGGCGATCGATCTTGGCCGCTTTGTGCAGTTGATATGACCGGCCAAACGATAGCTGTCAGCGAGGACAAACCCCTAGTTTTCGGCAGTCAAGCCAGCACAGACTGGATCGAACCTAAAACTCGTTTTTAGATATTATGGCGGTATTTTCTTTGATCGGACCCACATTTTTTTTACTGTCAGGTCAATCTTTCAACCAATTCATTTTGACTCTGGCGCTGATACTTCTGGCTGTTATTTCCGGCCTAACAGCTTTTATTTTTATTCGGATTTTTCTCAATTCGTTGCAGGCTAAATTTGAGGAAAACCGCCATTTGTTTAGAGGAGCACTTAAAACAATGACTGGAAATTCAAACGCTAATTTTTCCGAACCTGAAAAGATTTTTTTAGAACCGCACTACGTAGAAAGTGACGGCAAAATAGCTGCTGCTCATTTGGGAGCAGAAACCGATATTTCAGAAGCGATTGAGCCGGAGATAATCTGCGAAAATTCAGCAGCAGTTGCCGATCTCTACAAGCCGATCGCTCTTTGGCACGGGCGGTTAATTTTGCCCTCAAACGAACAGCGCCCGCCCTACGGTACAGTGTTTTTTGAAGTAATAAATGCACCCAAAAAATATCAAAGTTTTATTGGCAAAACAGCATTGTTGAAATGGAGTACAAATCGCGAAGTACAGTTTTTTGTCCACGCAGTAACGCAAGATCTCAACTTCACACAACAGGCTCAAGATAGTAAAAAATCTGGCAACATTCATCCAGAGAGATTGAACGGCTGGCGAAATGTAGGCCCTTTAGAAACTCTAGCAGGCACCCGACCCGAAGACAGCGTGACTGTGATGCTACGCAGACCGGTGATTGCGATTAATTATAGCAGCAGCGATCGCCATGAACTCACGATCGATCGCGAACCAGTACAAATTATCGGACGTTTATGCGCCTTCGTCTCAATTTTACAGCGAAAAGAACCCGACAGCGACAAATTTATTGTCCGGCATTTCAACAAAACATCTAAACAATTTGACGGCGCCGCCGAAATCATTCGGATTCCGCAAGTACAGCCAGACAACAATGGCGTAGCGAGGTCTACCAATCACCTGATCGAACAATCGCCATTAAATCCAGACGGCTGGTACATTTACGGTGAAAGAGACAAAGACAGTATTTTTGTAGTGCAGGCAATCGAACCCCGCAAAATTGCCCAATTAACACCAGATGAAACACATTTCGGTCTGGAAAAATCTCTGGCTTATTTAAGCAGGAAAAATTGGGCAAATACACCAGCACAAAAAGGGCAAGCAAAAATAGTATTGTTAACCCCAAATGATGCTACAGAAAACACTTCAATCTCCCCTTGGCAAGAAGGAGATATCGGGATAGTGATTCACTGTTTCGGCGGTATCGGCGGCAAAAAAGGCGAACAGACAACGCTGGGAATTGTCACCGGGCATTTTGCTTTCGGAGTAGCAAAAGTAGTGCGCGATCGATTTACCAGCGAACTGCGTTTTGACATAGAATACAAACAAGTTTACGCCCACAATCCCGACGGAATTGTTTCCGGTTCCAGCAAATGGCAAACTTACATGGGAGACTTGCAGCGCGGCTGGTTGGGCGATCGGCCGGTTTGCGATATCATCTGTAAATTAGATTGCGTGTGTTGCGACTACGATTTTGGCGGCATCACCTTGTCGCCTTTAACCGAACTAAACCAGCAACTAGATATCATGATGGCCCGCTACCGCACCGGAGACGGCACCGGCGCAAGTTTAGTCACGCCAGCAACTTCTTGCGTCCAAGATTCAAGCCAGGCAATTTACGCGACAATTAAAAAAATCACTTCCGAAATAGAGTCAAATCCTCAGATTCAAGACTGGCTGAAAACAAATCCCGCCGCCGCACAAACTCAAAGATTTCACCAGTTAGTAGCTTTAGGAGAGAATTTAGAAAAAGTATTAATGCCCCTCGGCATTGTCCGTCCAGATTGGCACAAAAATTCTAGATTAGCGGGGATTGATTCGGGACTGAAAAAAACCTCTTTTGTTGGTATAACGAACCTGATAAAAGCTGCTATTAGTTACCAAACAATGCTGCCCAGGCGTACCCAAGAGGAAATTGCCAAAATTTTCTTAAAACAAGGAGAATTTTTGTGGATAATTCGCACAAATCAAGTCGGGGGATTTGACCCAGATATTAAGCCTATCGCACCGACAGGAATTTGAATCCTAAAAAAACAGTGGGCCAGTTCAGGGTGCGGAATGTGGGTTTGAATCCTACAGCACTTACGCACTACGACCAAAGAAACCGGGTTTTTTAGCGAATCTGCGGCTTACAACGCGTCTTTTCGTAAAAACCCGGTTTCTGGACCCCCATGATAAGACTCGGCGGTTAAAACCGATCCTACACAAACTTTCGTCCTAGCAGAGAAGGACTAAAGAATAAAAGGGGTATGAAAGCCGGATTTGATTCAGTTAACAGTCAACAGTTAACAGTCAACAATCAACCCTTACCAAGGAGTGACTTGAACATTGCCGTCCGGTGCAAAAACTACTCGGAAATCAGCCAGCGGTTCCGCAGGTGGCCTGCTGCCAACTGGCTTGTAAAGCAACTCCGACAACGGCGTTTCGGATGTATCGACTGCTGCCGAATTCTCCGACTTGTAACCGACAATCGCCCCGTCTTGGGCGACACTCACCCGATAAACCAACTCCGCATCAACCGGAGGCTTATTCTTCACAACTCCGTCAATTTGCTGGGAAAGTTTGCCCTTCAACAGCTCAATTTCCCCTGGATCCGTAATTGGCACGGCTGCCGCCTCAGGGCTTGCCAAACCTTCAGAAACAGGACTCGGCGTGGTTTCCGGCGAAGTATTCGACTGCGGTGTGGCCAACGGTGAAGCGTCCGACTGCGGCGCGGGGCTCGGAGTCGGCGAACTCGATTCAGCGTTCGGAGTTTGAGTCCTAGGCAGCAAACCGTCAGCCTCCGGCGTAGGATTGGGATTAGGCGAACCCGATCCGGCGGGAGTCGGCGTTCCGAGATTCTGCCCGCCAGCATTGGGCTGCGGCACCGGATCTCTGGGGCGCTGGACTTCGGGCACTGGCACCAAGAAAAACGCCATCGCAGCCAAAGCCAAACTCGACACCCCCACGACAGCAGGCAAACTCCGCTTCGCCAAAGGTTCGGCAGACTTGACGTAACGCTTGGAAATTGGGGTTAATTGCAGTGACAATTCCGGCAGCGTCTGCGTGTCGGCAAAAAACTGATCGATCGCTTCCACTAAGTCAAATAGCTGTACCGTCGTCAAATCTACTTTTGCCGATAGTTCTGTTTTTTGATCGATTTGGGTTTGGCTGCCTGTTTCGGTGGGTAGAACGGTCAACCGATGCAAATTCCCGTCAATTCTGTGCAACTGCACCATACCCAAATTCGGGCCGTAGCGATCGGGATAATGCACTCCGCTCATAAATTCTTGAGCGTAGCTGCTGACGACCCTGACCAAGCTTTCAAAAAACTCTCGTCCCCCGCTTAGGGGCTCGCCCAGACCGGTCACATAGCATTCAGCGCTCATTAGTATGGAAAGCACCGGCCGTGTATCTAACTGGCTGGCGGAGGATCCATCGCTCAACCCTTCTAGAACCAGGGTGCAATTTGGCAGACTGTACTGACGCCTAATAGTCATTTTTTATTCAACTTCTCCATCAAACAGGCTAACCCAGAAGCGCTGCATTCCGGCTGTGCCTGTACAAAATAGCAGGTTGCTCAACAAGTTCAAAGCTAGTTCGTTGAGCTTGTCGTCGGAATCGTAAGCTGCAACTAGCGATCGCTTGGGGTTCATGCGCGATCGAAAGTGAGCTCGAAAGCGTTCTAAATACTCGGCCAGTGGCAAGTGCTGGTTGAGGGGGATATTTCTCGATCGCAACTGCTGCGAGTCTAGCAGCAATTGCCGAATTGTCGCGGTTAACTTGCGCGCCATATTACAGGCGATCGCCACCAGCGCTTTTGCCTCCATCATGGTAAGGGAGCGGCGCTGGGTGTAGCGTCTCAGCGGGTTAGTATTGCGCATCAGCCAAAGAGCAACCCGATTTTTGATAATTGATTCCAATTCCAGGTCCTTTGACACTGCCAGCATTTCTTCAGCACCTCCGAGATACAAGGCTTCGATCGCCAGCAACATTAAGTCAATTTGCAATCTGGCGCGTCGGGGACATCCCCCATCGGAGGGCGACAAGTCTGGCAAACTGTCTAAAATCAACGGGTTTGACTGGGTAAGCGAAGTTTCTGACGGCATTAATATCACGGCAACATCCATTCCAAACAAACTATACGGGTATGTGGGGTGTCGGGCATGACAAATTCAGAACCGACGACTCCTCAGGGATACATTATTTCGATCGTTGACTTTTATGTATATCTTTACAATCTAGCAGCAACCGACCGTCGCGGGCGAGTTCCGGCGAGAGTTCGATCGCCCCCATCGGAATTATAATTTTTCCCGGGTCGGGCTGTAGTTTCCGAAAGCGAGCGGGACACTCGCACCCTCGACATCCTTCCGACCTAACCGGATTTCATATCACAGAGTCGGAAACCGAGCAAGAATTTGACAATTATCGATTCCCTATTGGGATCGATCAATGTTCATTCTTCTGGGGTTTCGGCGCCGCTTCTTTTTGAGCCGTAAAATCAGTAGCCCCCGCCTTATCAGTTAGACTAATTTTTCCCTTGAGGCTTTCTCCCTCCACAATTCCTCGCATTTTAACAGAACTGTTTTGACCCGTTGCTGTGGAATCGCTGCAACCGGTTAAATTAGGAACCGCACCCGACAAACTCAATCCTTGAGTTTCCCACTTGCCCTGTAGAGGAGGTGTCTCCTCGGCTATTTTTTCGCTATCGGCTTCGCTGCTGCCCGATCGCAAATTACCGCTCAAATAAACACCTGATTGCTCGATTGTCAACACCAAGGAATCAGATTTCAGACATTCTGGCAAACTTTGAGCATCGAAGCGATAACTTCCCCCAATTGCCGGGGCCGCCTTTAAATTTGTTTCCCCGTAAGCACTCACTACTTTAAATAGCAGCGCAACTGACCCGATCGCAATTCCGTAAAATGCCAGCGATTTGAGGCTTAAATGATTCATAATCTTGGTAATTAATAATTGGGCATGGGGCATTGGCCAAACAGGGCATTGGCCAAACAGGGCATTGGCCAAACAGGGCATTGGGCATTGGTACTAACTGACACATAACCAATAACCAATAACTAATAACAACTGCCAACAGTTAACAGTCAACAGTCAACAGTCAACAGTCAACAGTCAACAGTCAACTGACTACCTTTGAGGAAGTACCGACGCCAGGTGCGATCGCACTTTAACGTAGCACCGCGCAATCAGCAGCGAAGAATGACACTGCACAGCCAATTCATCAGTATACTGTCCCAAAGTTTGGCGCTCAATTCCCCACTCCCGACTCGTACCCGCAATAGTCAAATCAGCATTAGCAGAAGCCGCCACCACTGCTTGAATTGGCTCAGCAGCCTCCACAATCGGAGTTTCAATGCGCGATCGCACCTCAATCGGCAACTGATCCATCACTCGCTGAAAATCGTAACTCAGCTCGTTTCCAGCTTCCCCGTCAACCGCCACCCGCAGCACCGTCAAACGGCGTTCCTCGCTATTAACTAACAGTCTCAGCGCCAATTCTAACCCCAAATCATCGTGAATGTTAGCCGCGTAAGGTACTAACAAGTTATTCAATTTTTCCCGACCTCTGTCAACAAAAATTGCTACATCCACCTTTGCGTTACTGAGAATTCTGCCGACACGTCCTCCCAAACGGTTGCTGCTAAAAGTAGGCCTGTGCCATCCTACTAAAATCAAATCCGCGCGATCGAGCTCCGCAATTTGTGCCGTTTCCCGGGCTACATCATTAGTCACGCGAATGATGGGATGGACGAATTTTCTCCCCTCGGGCAGTTCCAAACTATCAATTAATTCTGATAATTTCGAGCGGCGCTCTTGAATAATGCGATCGGCTTCCACAGGCGTACTTTCAAAGGCATAATCCTCATTTAATTCTATCAAACTCAGAGGATGAACCGCCGCCGACTGTAAATCGTCACCACCCATACCAGCAGCGGGCTGCGCCAGCGCTACCGCTAGTTGTAGTAAACCTTTCTGCGTGCTGGGATTGGCAACCGGTACTAAAATTCGATAAGTTGGCAGCAAATTTTTACCTGTTTCTTCGCTGCTACCGGCAATTGGTGAATCTTCTAATTCTGAATCCTCAGAGCTAACTTCTGAAATATCTAACCTAATTAACCGTTTTGGATAAGTCCACTCCAACAAAGGCGAAGTCATAAAAGTTGTGACTAAAGCCATGATGACTAACATCGTAAATAGTAGCGGCGAAACTACACCTAGGGAAAGACCGATATTCAGCACAATTAGTTCAGTCAAACCGCGAGTATTCATCAGCCATCCCAGCGCTGAAGCTTCGCGGTTGCTGATGCCACAGACTCTGGCTGCCACGTAAGTGCCCACGTATTTGCCGATAATTGCTACTCCTAAAACTGCGGCGCACAGCAGCCACAATTCGGGACTGTTAAGCAGGCCGATTTGAGTGCGCAAACCGCTGTAAGCAAAAAAGACTGGCAGCAGAAATATCAGGACAAAATCTTCGGTTTTTTCAGCTAATTCTCTGGTTAATCCCGCATTTTTCGGCATGGCGGCCCCCAGCAAAAATGCACCGAAGATTAAATGAATGCCGATTAATTCAGTAATTAGGGCAGAAGCTACAACTCCCATATAAATTCCCGACAGCACTAACTGTGTTAATCTGCCAGTGCGGTTGTAGTGCTGGGAAATCCGCTGCAACAACCCTCGGACTACAGTCATCATGAAACCGATGTAAATTAAAGATGCAAAAATGGTCGGCAAAGCGCCGATCATGGAGTTAGTTCGAGTAACTGCGATCGCCACCGCCAACAAACACCACGCCGTCACGTCGTCTACCGCAGCGCAAGTCAGGGCCAGCGTCCCCAATTTTGTATTCTGCAAGTTGTGTTCTGTAATAATTCTTGCCAGCACCGGAAAGGCAGTAATTGACATCGCAGCGCCCAAAAATAGGGCAAACGCTGTAAACGAAACGCTATCATTTGAAACGATGGGATACAGCAGCAGTGCTAGTAAGCTTCCCAGAGAAAACGGCACTAGAATGCTGACGTGGGAAGTTAAAATCGCGATATCTAAATTGCTTTTGAGATACTTGGGATTCAGTTCCAAACCAATCAAGAACATGAAAAATATCAGCCCCACCTCAGACAGCACGTTGAGGAAGGGAACGGCTTCGGCTGGAAAAAGTGCTGTTGCTAAATCAGGTGCAACTAAGCCAAACAGAGAAGGCCCGAGCATAATTCCTGCTACAATTTCTCCAATGACTTGAGGTTGTTTGATAGATCGAAACCCTAAACCGACAAGTCTCGAAAGTGCGATGACAATTAGAACTTCAAGCAGGACGAGAATGGGGATGGGCATGGCATTTTTAGCTTTGGGATTTTTGCGGATCGAGAGAGCACGGCAGTAAAGCCGACAGAATTGGCGAGCGAAAAAAATCTATACCAGCTCGATCGAAGGTAGAAGGCACAAGAGGCGCACCAACAACGCCATTCTCTCACAAGCGAACAAAGGCTTTGGCAACATCCCCCCTGGATTTTTCGTTTTTAAGAAGCGCTTGCGAGTAACTCTAACCCAGTCGGCGCACCCCGCACTAAATCTCACCTCCGGTTGCCCACCGCCCATTTAAACTCACATCTTGCACCATTCTCAATTACTTGTTTAGGAACAGGCTTTCCGGCCTGTTCCACAAGAAAACTCATTCTTTGCGGAACGGGCCCCAGAGCCCGTTCTTGACAATGGTGCAACATCTGAGTTTAAACCTAGGGATATAAGATTGTCAGAAAAAGTAGCGCGCGCTGTGATAAACTAGAAAAGTTGTTTAAATTCGCACATCCGGGTTTTCGGGTGTTTCGAGGGCGCAAACCTTCAGAAATACGACCGGGTGGAGGATTAACCCGAATCAGGAGTTAAAAATACAATGCCAGTAGTCAGTTTGGCTCAAATGTTAGAGTCAGGGGTTCACTTCGGACACCAAACCCGCCGGTGGAACCCGAAAATGTCTCCCTACATTTTTACAGAGCGCAACGGGGTTCACATCATCGACCTCGTGCAAACCGCTCAGCTTATGGAAGACGCCTACGAGTACATGAGAGTGGCCTCCGAAAAAGGCAAAAAGTTTTTGTTCGTGGGTACGAAGCGCCAAGCGGCCGGGATTGTAGCCCAAGAAGCTCAACGCTGCGGTGCTTATTACGTCAACCAGCGCTGGCTGGGGGGAATGCTCACCAACTGGACGACTATTAAGTCCCGGGTGGAGCGCCTCAAGGATTTGGAGCGCCGCGAGGAAATCGGCGCCCTCGATTTGCTGCCGAAAAAAGAAGCTTCGGTGCTGCGCCGAGAAATGGCCAAACTCCAGAAATATCTGGGCGGCATTAAATCTATGCGCAAGATTCCTGACGGAGTGGTGCTGGTAGACCAACGTCGCGAGTATAATGCGGTGTTGGAATGCCAAAAGTTGGGAATTCCGATCGTCTCTCTGTTGGACACCAACTGCGACCCGGATTTGGTGGACATTGCGATTCCGGCGAACGACGATGCTATTCGATCGATCAAGCTGATTGTCGGCAAGTTGGCTGATGCCATCTACGAAGGTCGTCACGGTCAGCAGGGCGGCGACTCTGAGGAAGACTACGACTACGAAGGTGGCTACGAAGGCGCTGAATATGATGTCGAAATCGAAGAATTGGATGACCCCAATTATGTAGATCCCGACGACGCAGACGCTGAAGGCGAAGAAACCGAGAGCTAGTATTGCCCTCGGAATCTGGCACCAGGAAATTAAAAATTAAAGATTGAAAATTAAAAATAATTATTATTTTTAGTTGGATATTTTTAATTTTTAATTGTACATGGCACGAGTCTAAATCATTAGTAGAGTTCTGGCAAAAGCATTCATTGTGCCAGCGCCAGAATTTATTCTGGCGCTACACTTACAAAGTCCGCCCTAAGGTAGACTGGGTATTTCTTTACTCTTGTCTAATCATTAACATTAAGATTAGTGACTAATGACTGATGACTAATGACTGATGACTAATGATTAATGACTAATAACTAATTTTGATTGGGAACTTAAAGAAGATGGCGGACATATCTGCAAAACTTGTTAAAGAACTGCGCGACAAAACCGGCGCGGGCATGATGGACTGCAAAAAAGCCCTCACTGCAAACGAAGGTAATATCGAGACATCCATTGAGTGGCTGCGGAAAAAAGGTCTCGCCGGGGCTGACAAAAAAGCAGGACGGGTTGCCTCAGAAGGGCTAGTAGGTAGCTACATTCACACCGGCGGCCGCGTGGGAGTGTTGGTGGAAGTTAACTGCGAAACTGATTTTGTCGCCCGCCGCGAAGAATTCCAAGCTTTGGTGCGGAATATTGCGATGCAAATTGCAGCTTGCCCGAATGTGGAATACGTGAAAGTTGAAGATATCCCCGCCGAAATTGTCCAAAGAGAAAAGGCAATTGAAATGGGCAAGGATGACTTGGGCAACAAGCCGGACAACATCAAAGAAAAGATTGTTCAAGGCCGCATTGATAAGCGCATGAAAGAGTTATGTTTGATGGATCAGCCTTTTATCAGAGATCAGAATATCTCGGTGGAAGAGTTGGTGAAACAAACGATCGCCCAAATTGGAGAAAATATCCAAGTGCGCCGCTTCGTGCGTTTTGTCTTAGGCGAAGGCATTGAAAAGGTAGAAGCTAACTTTGCCGATGAAGTGGCAGCCCAAATGGGTGTTCAAGAATCTTAAATTAAGATGTGAAATTAAAAATTAAAAATGTGAAAACTTGATTTTTAACATTTTTAATTTTTAATTTTTACAAAACTCCTGCACTGCGTAACAAACACCCGGTTTCTAACCAGTATTAAATCGAGACTCAGACAATTTGTGGCAGAAACCTAATTTTTTCGCCCGCTTCCTATTTTAATTTTATACGAGAGATATGGTGCGAGCAAGAGAGCGAATAGAGCAAGATTTGGCAGGACTCGAAGAGGCTTTAGCAGCCTTGACTTTGGAGTTTCAGAGTACCTACGAGGGTTATTTAACTGCGTTGGGACAAGCGGTGCGGCAGCAGTTAATTTTGGCTTGCTATCACCTTTGCACTCAAGCAGTACCGGAGTCGTTTCTCAAGTTGTCCTTCGACGCGCGGCAAAAAATGCAGCAGTCTGTAAGGCGTTTGGCTGCGGCGTCGGAGGAAAAATTGCGATCGCTGGTGACTGAATCAGAGGAAGAGGAAGAAATAGAGAAAGACGAAGAGGAAGACGACTTCGACAAAGACCAAGAGGAAGAAGAGGAAGACGAAGAGGAAGAAGAGGAAAAAGAGAAAGACGAAGAAGACCAAAAGGACAAAAAAGAACTTTCCGCCATTAACTATCTATTTTCAGTGGCAAATTACCAGGTGCCAACTGCCAATTCCCCGGAAAGTTTGGCGCGCTGGCAAAATAGTATTGAAAAGTCGATCGCCCATATTATCAAGCTGCTTTCTCGCGACACCAACCGCTTGCTGCAACAGTCGGGAATCTTGCCCAGTCAATTGCCAGAACCTGTTCTAGAAGCTGCTTCTGGTGCTGAATCTTCCGGCGACAGCGTTGCGGGGCCGCCTAACTTATTAAACTTAATCATTGAAACCGATGCCTCATCAGCATCGCGAAACTTGGCAGAAACATTGGCTAGTAGGGCGCTGCACATTACAGCGGTTAAACTGCGGCTGTCGGAAATAGAGTTTGCCGATGCGGGAACCTCGGCTTGGCGCCAGCAAATTCGCAACCTTTCTGTAAGGTTGAACTCGCTAGGCCGCGATTACCAGAAAAAGCAGCGGGAACTCGCTGTGGTGGAGGCTGAGTCGGCTTGGCGATCGAGTTGGTTTGAAGATTGATCGGATGTTGAAGGAAGAAGGAAGTTCGGCAACGGATTATGTAACGGATGTAACGGATGTAACAGATGTCAGGGAGTCGGAAGAAGTCCGATGGAAGTCGGAAAAACGTACAACTTTTAAGCTATTGGAAACCGGGTTTCTTAAAGAAACCCGGTTTCTCGGTGCTATACTTTTTTGGTGGAAGCTTCTTAAAAGAAAAAGTTAAAATTTAAAAAGTTAAAATCTAAAATCTAAAATCTAAAATCTAAAATCTAAAATTGATATGACTATCGATCGACCCGAATGGCAGCGATTACAAAAAGCTCTTTCAGTAGAAGCCGATCGCGGATTTAACGACATCCAAGGCAGTCAATACCGCTTCAGCGAGTTTCTCGGCCTGAGTTTGAGACAGCTTGCAGTTGCTGTGGCGGCTTCTTCGCGCGATCGAGCCAGACAACTAGCCGCTGAATTTGACATCTACCCTCAGAAGGATCTCGAAGAGCGCCAGCATTCGATCGCCATTACGGTCAGTTTTCTGAGGCACATGGAGCAAATTTGGGAACAAGAAACTCGCCACCAGCAAGAACAATCACCACAAGTCAGACCCGCAAACCCGGACGTACCAACCGCCCCAGCAGTTCCCGTTCCCCGAACAGCACCCCTGAGTTCAGCAGCCCCACCCCCGGGTCTGACTCTCGACCAACAGTTAACCCGCACCGCCGGCATCGGCCCCGCCAACGGCAACCGCTTGGCAAAACTGGGTTTATACAGTGTATACGACTTGCTTTACTACTATCCGCGCAACCACATCGACTATGCAAAGCAAGTACAAATTCGCGATCTGATAGCTGGGGAAACTGTTACTTTGCTCGCCCAAGTAAAGCGCTGCAATTGCTTTTCTAGCCCGAAAAATAAGAAGTTAACTATATTAGAAGTAATTTTAAAAGACCGCACCGGAGAAATAAAAATTAATCGTTTTTTTGCAGGCCCTCGCTACAGTAATCGCGGTTGGCAAGAATTCAAAAAGCGCGAATATTGTACTGGTGCGGTGCTGGCAGCTTCGGGGTTGGTGAAGCAGGGTAAATATGGAATTACTTTAGAAAATCCTGAGTTAGAAGTATTAGACGACTCCGACGGTGCGATCGAATCAATGAAAGTCGGCCGCCTGATACCAGTTTATCCGCTGACGGAGGGCGTGGATGCTGGTTCGGTAAGGCGATCGATTTTGGCTGCAATGCCGGCGGCGAAAATGTTGCCAGAATCCCTACCAGAGGATTTGCGCGAGCGTTACGGTTTAATGGGTTTAGCCGATGCCGTGACTAATATTCACTTTCCCCTCGATCGAGATTGTTTGGCCGCCGCCCGCCGCCGCTTAGTTTTTGACGAATTTTTCTACCTGCAATTAGGACTTTTAAAGCGCCGCCAAACCCAAAGAAAAGCTCAAGCTAGTGCAGTCATCCTTCCTACTGGCAAATTGATCGAACATTTTTATGAAATCTTGCCTTTTGCCTTGACTAATGCTCAGGAAAGAGTAATTAACGACATCCTCAACGATTTAGCTTCGTCGCAACCGATGAACAGATTAGTGCAAGGCGATGTCGGTGCTGGCAAAACAGTAGTCGCCGTAGTGGCAATGCTAGCAGCAATTCAATCCGGCTATCAAGCCGCTTTAATGGCGCCGACAGAAGTTTTAGCAGAACAGCACTACCGCAAATTGGTAGGTTGGTTTAACTTGATGCACTTGTCTGTTGAACTGTTAACGGGTTCGACAAAAGTAGCAAAGCGCCGCGAAATTCACAGCCAGTTAGAAACCGGAGAATTGCCAGTTTTAGTGGGAACTCACGCGCTGATTCAAGATACGGTGAATTTCCATAAATTGGGTTTGGCGGTAATTGACGAACAGCACAGATTCGGTGTGCAGCAGCGCGCTAAATTGCAGCAAAAAGGCGAAGCTCCCCACGTTTTGACGATGACGGCAACTCCCATTCCCCGGACGCTGGCGCTGACGCTGCACGGGGATTTAGATGTGAGTCAAATTGATGAACTACCCCCGGGTAGGCAGGCGATTCAAACCACTGTACTGTCTGCCAAAGAACGCAGCCAAGCTTACGATTTGATTCGGCGGGAAGTGGCTAGCGGGCGTCAAGTTTATGTGGTGCTACCGCTGGTGGAGGAGTCGGAAAAGTTGGACGTGCGATCGGCAATTGAGGAACAAGAGAAACTGCAAAAAAGCGTATTTCCTGAGTTTAAGGTGGGTTTGCTCCACGGCAGGATGAGCAGTGCTGATAAAGATGAGGCAATTACTAAGTTTCGAGACAAAGAAACTGATATTTTAGTATCTACTACTGTGGTCGAAGTGGGAGTAGACGTGCCGAATGCAACGGTAATGCTGATTGAAAATTCTGAGCGTTTTGGACTGTCGCAACTGCACCAGTTGCGGGGCCGAGTGGGTCGGGGCAGCAACCGTTCTTATTGTTTGTTAATGCCAGGTTCCAAAACGGCGGAAGCTATGCAGAGAATGAAGGTTTTAGAACAATCTCAAGATGGCTTTTTTATTGCGGAAATGGACATGAGATTGCGCGGGCCGGGTCAGGTTTTGGGAACTCGGCAGTCGGGTTTGCCGGATTTTGCTTTGGCGAGTTTGGTGGAGGATCAGGAGGTTTTGGAGTTGGCGAGGGCGGCGGCTCAAATGGTAATTGAGAATGATGAAAGTTTGAATCAATGGCCGGTGGTGCGGGATGAATTGGAGCGGAGATATCAGCGGATGATGAGCGGGTCGATTTTGACTTAGATAGTTTGGGAGGATTCCCGTACCGATCGAACCAAGAATCCTTCGCAGGAATGACGGGGAAGTGTCAAAATTAAGGTAGTGCTGCCAGAAACAGGGAAAACAAAATCCAACCTGTACTCGCAGGCCCCAGGAAACATTGATTCCTCGCTTGTCACGCTTGCAGGTAGTGGCCGACGGGTGGCCGACGGTTCGTCGCATTTAACTAACGCGAACGGGAAGTCCCGCACTCTATCCGTTTACAAGGATGAGGGACGGGATGAAAGCGCAGCCCGAAAGTAAATTGATCGATAGCGAATCAATATCAATTCTATCTGTTATAATCTTATCAGTATTCGACACTCTTGATAAATGTATAAAGCATACAAGTACAGAATCTATCCCACAAATGAGCAAGAAAACTTGCTTGCCAAGTCTTTTGGCTGTGCGAGATGGTTCTGGAACTATGCTCTAAACTTGTGTCAAGAAACCTATAAAAATACTGGTAAAGGATTGTCCAGAGGATATATACAAGGCTTACTTCCTGCTCTCAAGAAAGAATATGAATGGTTAAAAGAACCATATTCTCAATGTTTACAAGTAGTCGCATTGAATTTATCCACTGGCTACAAGAACTTTTTTGATAAAAAGGCAATGTTGCCTAAGTTCAAATCAAAACATAGTCGGCAGTCGATTAGTTATCCCCAAAACGTCAAATTTGACTGTGACTATATCAATCTGCCTAAGATCGGATTGGTTCATTGTAAGCGTCATCGTGATTTTGAAGGTGATATTAAAACTGTTACTGTATCGCGCAATCCTGATGGGAAATACTTTGTATCCGTCTTGATTGACGATGGCAAGGCTAACCCTGAATCAGTACCAGTTGATAAAGCTGTTGGCATTGATGTGGGATTAACTCATTTTGCGATTACCAGTGATGGATCTAAGTTCACTAATCCTAAATTTTTTGTCAGGTGTCAGCGCAATCTAAAACGCAAACAGCAAAAGCTTTCTCGCAAAAAGAAAGGCAGTCAAAACCGTAAAAAGGCAAAGTTGGCAGTGGCAAAAGTTCACTCCAAAATTGCCAGATGTCGTGAAGATTTTCTACAGAAACTATCCCGCAAGATAGTCAACGAAAACCAAGTTATTGCAGTGGAAAATCTCAACATCAAAGGTATGGTCAAGAATCATAACTTAGCCAAGGCGATTAGCGATGTTGGCTGGGGTATGTTTTGCACAAGGCTTAAGTACAAGGCTGAAAGTGAAGGTAAACAATACATTGAGATCGATCGATGGTTTCCTAGCTCAAAAACTTGTCATGTCTGCCTAAATCAAGTTGAGCATCTCACTCTTGATGTTAGGGCATGGACTTGTAAGCATTGTGGTACTCATCATGACCGTGATGTAAATGCGGCGATCAACATCAGAAATGAAGCCTTGCGGATTCTGGCGTTAGGAACTAGCGCTTCTGCCTGTGGAGGGGATGTAAGTCGATCTGGTAAAACTTCGGTTTTGTTGGACGCTATCCCCGTTGAATCAGGAAGCCAGCGCTGTACCGCTTAGACGGTCGGCGTCTGGTAGTTCACTCTCAACAGTAATTGTCAGTAACTCAGGGCTTTAGCCGCTGAGCTTGGTCGCGAGAAATCTCTCGTAAGCTGTACTGACCAGACCGCTCGCAAGAGCAGCCGTTATTTGGGTCACGACACCGGAGAATGCGAAGCTAGTTTTCCGTTCTGTTGCTTTCAATTAAACAGTTCTAAAGTCACTGGAACAGTGTTGCAAGCCTAACAAGCCCAGATAACCAGGTCAAAGCTAACATTACCCCGCTTTCTTAGGCTCATAAAGGAGCAAACATTATGCGATCGCGGGTTGCGAGGTTTGAGGTGGTAATTGTCCCATCGAAAGTACATCACAAAAGTACACTGAATTAAGCAATCCTTGTGTAATGGAAAGATTCACTCTTGATTGAAATCTCCGAGCCGTTTTCCACGAGCGGGCTAAAGCCACGCTCGTTTCCCACTTCCCGAATTTTTTTATGAAAGATCTCACTCGTTATCGAAATATCGGCATCTTCGCCCACGTAGATGCTGGCAAGACCACCACAACTGAAAGAATCCTGAAACTGACGGGTAAAATCCACAAAATCGGTGAAGTACACGAAGGCGCGGCGACGACTGACTTCATGGAACAGGAGCAAGAGCGCGGTATTACGATTCAGTCCGCTGCTACCACCTGCTTCTGGAACGATCATCAGCTCAACATCATTGATACTCCTGGACACGTCGATTTTACGATCGAGGTTTACCGTTCTTTGAAGGTTCTCGATGGTGGGATTGGTGTGTTCTGCGGTTCGGGTGGAGTAGAACCGCAATCTGAAACCAACTGGCGCTACGCTAACGATTCCAAAGTCGCTCGCGTCATCTACATCAATAAGCTCGATCGCACCGGTGCAGATTTTTACCGCGTTGTCGAGCAAGTCGATAAAATCCTTGGCGCTAAACCGATGGTAATGGTATTGCCGATCGGCATAGAAGAAAAGTTTTGCGGCGTAGTCGATTTGCTGACCCGCAAAGCCTGGATCTGGGATGACTCCGGCGATCCGATGAACTATACAATTAAAGATGTCCCCGCCGATATGGTCGATGATGTCGAAACTTGGCGCGAAAAGTTGATCGAACTGGCCGTCGAGCAAGACGACGCAGTGATGGAACAGTATCTCGAAGGCAACGAGCCGAGCCTCGACGACCTCAAGCGCTGCATTCGCAAAGGTACTCGCGATCGGGCATTTTTCCCCACCTACTGCGGCTCATCGTTTAAAAACAAAGGCGTGCAGTTGGTTCTGGATGCCGTAGTTGACTACCTGCCAAACCCGATGGAAGTCACACCGCAGCCAGAAGTCGATCTCGAGGGCGAGGAAACCGGCGAGTTTGCGATAGTCGATCCCAACAGGCCATTGCGCGCACTCGCGTTTAAGATCATGGACGATCGCTACGGTGCTTTAACCTTCACCCGCCTGTACTCCGGTACTCTCTCCAAGGGCGATACCATACTCAACACCGCCACAGGCAAAACCGAGCGCGTCAGCCGTTTGGTGGAAATGCACGCCAACTCTCGCGAAGAAATTGAATCGGCCCAAGCAGGGGACATTGTGGCGATCGTCGGCATGAAAAACGTCCGCACCGGACACACCATCTGCGACCCCAAAAATCCCGCCACCCTAGAGCCGATGGTATTCCCCGATCCCGTTATTTCGATTTCGGTCAAACCGAAACAAAAAGGCGGCGAAGAAAAAATGGGAGCAGCCCTCACCAAGATGGTGCAAGAAGACCCATCCTTCCACATGGTGACGGATCAAGAAAGCGGCGAAACGATTCTCAAGGGGATGGGCGAGTTACACCTCGACATCAAAGTAGACATTCTCAAGCGCACCCACGGCATCGAAGTAGAAGTCGGCGAACCACAGGTAGCCTACCGCGAGTCGATTACCAAGCGCCTCGAAGACGAATACACCCACAAAAAGCAATCAGGTGGTTCCGGTCAATTTGCCAAAATTGGCTATGTGATCGAGCCTGGTGAGCCTGGAACTGGCTTCCAGTTTGAGTCAAAAGTGACCGGTGGTAGCGTGCCGAGAGAATATTGGCCAGCGGTCGAAAAAGGCTTTGAAAGCTGCATCGACAAAGGCGTCTTGGCTGGATTCCCCTGCCTGGACTTGAAATTTACCCTACTAGAAGGCGGTTTCCACCCCGTTGACTCGTCAGCAATGGCTTTTGAAATTGCTGCCAAAGCGGCCTATCGGCAGTCTCTGCCGAAAGCCGGGCCTCAGTTGCTCGAACCGATTATGAATGTTGATGTATTCACTCCAGATGATTACATGGGCGACGTAATCGGCGACCTCAACCGCCGCCGGGGGATGATGAAATCTCAGGAGACAAGCCAGACAGGAGCACGGATCAAGGCAGATGTGCCGTTGAGCGAAATGTTTGGTTACATTAGCGATTTGCGTACTATGACATCTGGGCGCGGACAGTTTTCCATGTCCTTCTCGCACTATGCTCCTTGTCCGAGCAACATTGCGGAAGAAGTGATCAAGGAAGCGAAAGAGCGTCAAGCCGCCAAATAATGTATTGAGTGCGACTAATCGATTAGTCGCACTCAATCACCAATGTTAAAAACTAGAAAAATCTAGTTTTTAACATTGGTTAATGGGAGTATCCCAATTTTATTTTCACACTCGGTGTTCGCTGTGATATCTCGAATCGAGATATACAACCTGTGCTGTGCGGGACGCTGGCACTCCTAAAAAATGCTTTTTACCCTCCAGAAGAGATGATCCCTTCAAAAGTCTCTTTAAAAGGGCGATCCATCGCGCGTCCAGAAAAATAATTTTTGTTAAAATACGATCGATAATCTACAACCCAGGCAGGTAGCCATGACAGCCACCCTGATCCCTAGTCAAAGTAGCGGAATTCTGCTGACAAACATTAGCTGGAAAACTTACGAATCCCTGCTGAATGAGTTAACCCAACAGGGAGGAATTCGCCTGACTTACGATCGCGGAACATTAGAAATTATGACTCCTTTAGCACCCCACGAAAAGTACAAAAAAATCTTGGGACGTTTTGTAGAAAGTGTGAGTGATGAATTGAATGTTGAAATTTGCAGTTTGGGTGCTCTAACTTGCAGGCGCGAAGATTTGGCTCGCGGCTTAGAACCGGATCAGTGCTACTATATCCAAAATGAGAATGTGGTTTGGGACAAAGAACAAATCGATCTCAATCAAGATCCGCCGCCAGATTTAGTTGTGGAAATTGACGTGACTAGCAGTTCGATTGATCGACTTTCTTTATATGCAAGTTTAGGCGTACCGGAAGTTTGGCGCTACGACGGAAATCGTTTAATAATTTATCAGTTGGAAGCACAGGAATATGCAGAAAGAGATGTGTCTCCGACTTTCCCTTTTTTGTCGCAAGTTGAGATGCTGCGCTTTTTGGAATTGAGGAGAACTACAAAAGAAAAAGCTTTGATTCGCTTGTTCCGCGAATGGGTGAGGAGTAAAATTCAGTCAGGAGAGTGAAGGAGGGCGATCGCCCGTCAATCAAGATAATGTTTGCTAAGATACAATCAATAATTTAAAACCCAGGCAGGTAGCCATGACAGCCACCCTGACTCAAACCCCACAAGCCGGATTTCTGCTGAAAAACATTAGTTGGCAGACTTATGAATCTCTGGTAAACGAACTCGCCGAACAGCCTGGAATTCGTTTGACTTACGATCGCGGAAATTTAGAAATTATGACTCCATCAGCACCCCATGAAGGTAGTAAGAAAATTTTAGGCCGTTTTGTGGAAAGTGTGAGTGAAGAATTAAACATCGAAATTCGGAGTTTGGGTTCTCTAACTTGCAGGCGCGAGGATTTGGCTCGCGGTTTGGAACCTGATCAGTGCTATTATATCGAAAATGAGGATGTGGTTTGGGACAAACAACAAATCGATCTCAATCAAGATCCGCCACCGGATTTAGTTGTGGAAATTGACGTGACTAGCAGTTCGATTGATCGACTTTCTTTATATGCAAGTTTAGGCGTACCGGAAGTTTGGCGCTACGACGGGAATCGTTTAATAATTTATCAGTTGGAAGCACAGGAATATGTAGAGCGAACTGTTTCTCCGACTTTTCCTTTTTTGTCGCAAGTTGAGATGCTGCGCTTTTTGGAATTGAGGAGGACTACAAAAGAAAATGCTTTAATTCGCTTGTTCCGGGAGTGGGTGAGGAGTCAAATTCAGTCAGGGGAGTGAACGGGCGCACTTTGGAGATGATATCATATCGTGGTGTAAAACATAGGTTTGTAGCGAGCACTTTAGTCCTGACTACCAACTTAATTATAGTTCTTGACACGGACATGATATTATTTGCCAGCCCAATCAGCGCGAAACTTCTCCACAACTCGATTTAACTCCACCGAATGAGATGCCTTAAATAAAATACGATCGCCCGGTGTGACAAACTCGATTAAATGCCTTGCTAAATCTTCCCGGGAATTCTCCCTCGCAATATCTTCTACCTGTACAAAAGGCAAACCCGCCGCACCTGCAGCCATCGCCGCCGCTTCCTCAAAATCAGCAAAAACAAACAAAGCATCCAGATGCAAATCTCGCGCCGCCCTTCCCACTTGTCGGTGAAATTCGATCGCCCTGTCGCCCAATTCCTTCATCGTTCCCAACACTGCAATCCGGCGCTTTCCTGGAGTATCTGCTAACAGTCTCAGCCCCGCCAACATCGACTCCAAACCAGCATTGTAAGTCTCATCCAGAATCACAATATCCTGCGGCAAATCGTAGCGGCGCGCCCGTCCCTCCGGTAACTGCACAGACAAACCTTGCTTTAAAACTTCCCAATCTATACCTAACAGTTTTCCTACCGCCAAAGCCGCCAAATAATTCACAGCATTGTGACGCCCCGGTAATGGCAGTGGCAACTCCATACCATCTAGAAGTATTGTATCATTATTCAGTAATTCCCCGCACAAATCCCCACCTTCTAACCCGTAAGTTAAAGTTTTCCCCTGCCAAACTTTCGCCGCAGTTGCCATTAATCTATGATGATCCTGATTGAGAATAGCAATACTCTCAGCAGGCATTTCGGCTAACAACTCGCACTTAGCAACGGCTATCGCCTCTTCGGAACCCAATCGCCCAATATGCGCCGTTCCTACATTAGTAATCACCGCAATACTCGGTCGCGCTATTTGCGACAGCAGCGCAATTTCACCCATACCCCGCATCCCCATCTCAATTACAGCATAATTGTGTGACGACGAAAGCTCCAACAAAGTTTTTGGTACTCCAATTTCATTGTTGTAGTTATATTGAGTTTTCAGAACATTTCCTCTAGTTGACAAAACCGCCGCAATTAATTCTTTAACAGTAGTTTTCCCGACCGAACCAGTAACAGCAACTATAGGTATCCTGAATTGGTTGCGCCACCAGGCTGCGATCGACTGGTAAGCTTTTAAAGTATCGTCAACGCGCAACAGCGGAAAATCTGGCAATTCCTCTTGCCAATCTCGATCGACTATCGCCGCAATCGCCCCCAAATCCCTGGCTTTTGCCACAAATTGATGCCCGTCAAAGTAGTCTCCCCGCAGCGCCAAAAATACTTCGCCCCCCTCAAGAGTGCGCGTATCTGTGGCAATACCTGTCCCTAAAGCTGTCAAAATGCCCTCAGGCACAGCAGGCAAAGGTACAGTTAAAATTTCAGCAAGTTGGGCAATACTTACGCGACAAACCATAACCAGCACTCACATTTCAAATAATTATTTTCACAGCTAATCCTACCTTCCCCGACCTCAAATTTAACTGACAGGGGGCGACTGACCAGGATTGACCTTGACAATCCTAATACTAAATCGTCAGCCAACCAAGAAATTATCCCGACCCACCCACAATCTTTACCAATACTTTACAAAGTCTCTAATGATTAAAGGCCTTGCTAATTACCAACAATTTATGTCATGCTGGTATTGGTAAATAGTTTAACTAAGCAAAAAAATTGAGTGGCTTAAGGTGCTGACAGCTTCTACCCCTAAGCCTCATCCGGCAAAAAGCTCGGTTGACTCAATTGTTGCACTTCAAGAGCCAATTTATTAAGCTAAGAGCGCTGAAAGCTCCTGCCCCAGCCTCGGAGGGTTAATCCACAGTGAACGACTACAACAGACAAAGCCAGGAACAAGAACAGCTACTTTACAACCACTGGCTGGAGTTGGTACAAGTAGAGCAGCCGGCCGAACTCATCAGCCGCTTTCGCACTTTGTTTATCGAGGGTAGCGGATATCCCGATCGCTCCGTCGCCGACGCACTCGAAAAAATAGCAGCCTCAGAAAAAGCCCAACAAGAATTCAAGTACATCCTCAACCGCTGCTGCCACATCCTGATCAACCGCTGGCAAACTTACCCCAACAAGCAAGAAGCCATCCCTGAGTTGATCGCTGTGTTTGAAGAACCGCCCAAAATACTAGTGGGATACAATCGATCGCGGGGGCGAGCCGCCCTCCCCAAATTAGTAAATCAATTTACTGAAAGCGAACAGTACCTCACCCTCCAACGCTTAGCCAAAGTTATAAATCACAGCAATGAAGATAGCAGCAACAGCAAAACCCCAGCTACCCTTGCCCTGGGAACCTTAATTCCCCGCTACCCTTACCTCTACAAACACTGCCTCCTCAGCGACGACAGCACCTACGAACAGCAGAAAATCATTAAAAAAATCCAAGCTCAAAAGCAGCAGCAATTTGAAGTCAACCTCTCGCAATACGTCGCTCACCAAGTGAGAAAAGCCCAAACAGCTCGCCGGGAAACCTCAATTACTTTCAACCGAAGTATACAGAATATAAACAACCCGACTCTGTTGAGCGACCCGGAACTGTTCTTTGCCCTCAAGCAATTTGTGGGGAAAGTAGAAGGAGCCGATACCTACAGACAGCTAGCGGACCGCTTCACGGCGAACGCCAGCACAGGAGGGTCCTACCGCTCCTTTAAAGACGACTTGTACGAATATCTGATTTCTTCTGTCAGCGACGATCGCTACGGCAAACGCCAATTTAACGAAAAATTGTATAAGCAACTACAAAAGACCTTTCCCCACAACGATGCTCAGAAGTTCAACGAATTTTTAATGATCAGAACTTGCAGCCAGTTATTAAACTTTTTAGTAGTAGAGAGTCCTGCGCGGCCCAACCACTTTGTCTTCATCGACCTGATCTCCAACCTCGGCCCCACCCAAACCACAGGTTTGCTGCTAAAGATCGTGCTAATTTGCGGCAAAGTCAAGCCCTACCTCGAAAAGCGGTTGGCAATTTTGTTTGGTCACTACGAATTTTCTACCCGAGAAGGGGTGGTGTGGTTAGTAAAAGCCCTGGAAAACGTGAACCTAGCTTTGACTACCAACTTTGGCAAGGTGGATGTATCTTTCCTGCTGTGACAGGGGGCGCCAGAACTTTCTCTGCTTCCACCTTGACAAAACATCACACCGAGAAACCAGGTTGCCCAAAACCCTAAAAGTTTTACGTTTAATTAGAACGACTTAATTAACTGCTGAAACCTACTCATCAGACGATATTCTATGTTAAAGTACCAAGTGTGAATCAGATTCAGTTGCAGGCTTTGTTCATTGCTACAGAATTGTCTAAAAACTTGCCCTTCTGTATCGGCAGGGAACTCTCCGAAACTGAAATCTTCGCACTGTCTAAATTTTGGAGTTATTCCTCATGTCGATATACGTCGGTAACTTATCCTACCAAGTTACCCAAGAAGACATCACCACCGTCTTCGCCGAATACGGAACCGTTAAGCGAGTACATCTACCTACCGACAGAGAAACCAGTCGCCCCCGCGGCTTCGGTTTTGTAGAAATGTCAACAGATGCCGAAGAAGATGCAGCCATTAGTGCTCTCGACGGAGCAGAGTGGATGGGTCGCGACCTCAAAGTTAACAAAGCTAAGCCCCGCGAAGATGAAGGCCGGGGTGGTGGCAACCGGGGCGGCGGTGGCCCTGGAAAATTTGCTCGCGGAGGAGGAGGCGGAGGAGGACGTTATTAATTTCCTCATTAATTTCCTCGGATAAAGATTTGAGATTGGAGAGTTGAAATTGGCGATCGAGCTCACCTAGCTCCGAACCACTTCCGGCCGTTCCGAAAAACCTATGCTCTTCAAGTTTCCATATCTACTGCATTAAATATACCAAAAAGCCAAGGGCCTAACCCTTGGCTTTTTGGTATGAGGGTTGACGGTATGACTCAAAAACGCGCTGGGCAAGGCCGTTGCAGTACCGTCAGATTCTAATCGTCAGGTTCGATGCTGCTGCTCAATCCGTGATTATTGAGCGTTTCAGCGTAAAACTCAGCGTGTTCGAGAGCGCAAACAATCACCAGTCCCAGTCCGTTAGTGTGGGCTTCCATCATCACATTCACAGCCTGTGGCTGAGTCAGACTCGGTACCGTCGCCATCAAAGTCTGCACCACGTACTCCATAGGATTGAAATCATCATTGTGCAGCAGAACGCGGTAGCGCGGTGCCAGCTTGCGGACTGTGGAAGACTTTTGAAGAATTTCGACAGACACTAATCTATACCTCCTGACTTGTAAAATGTTAAAATTTGTCAACAATCTTGAGCCGGATTGCTCCGCTGTGCAAGACTATCTCACTTTCAGTTATTTTATTGAAATCTGAAACTTCAGACAAGGCAGTACCCTGGTTGATCGCGAGCTGTGAACCCCACACCAAACCCAGAGGGGGTGTCCTGCGCCCTCCGCAACCACCTTCCTAGCGCGCCATAATATTAGAAAGGGGAGATCGGTTAAAAATAACAAACTACTACCTGTTGAGTCTCCAGAACTGAGGGAACCTTATTTGACATCCTCACGCCCGCTAAAGCCACGGTGATTCCAAGAATCACTTCTTAGATCTTTCTGCTTCATAGCAACCGCCATCAGACTTATGTCTATCCGGTCTTACGTTCGCTCCACAGACTTTCACCGCAAGCCCTGCGGCAAGAATATTTTGTGCGGCGTTAATATCCGCATCGCGGTGTACCCCACAATGCGGACAATCCCATTCACGGATATTCAACGGCAGTTTTTCAACGATGTACCCACAATTGTCACACCGTTTAGAACTCGGAAACCATCGGTCAATCTTGACCAATGTGCGACCATACCAATCACACTTGTACTCAAGCTGTCTGACCAACTCACCCCAACTCGCATCGCTGATAGAGAGGGCAAGTTTCCGGTTCTTCACCATATTCTTCACAGCCAAATCCTCAACAGCAATCGTTTGGTTTTCGCGTACCAATCGAGTTGTCAACTTGTGAAGAAAATCCTTTCTGGCATCAGCAATTTCCTGATGCACTTTTGCGACCTTGAGCCGCGCCTTATATCGATTGTTCGATCCCTTTTGCTTGCGACTCAACGCCTTCTGAGCTTTCTTGAGCTTGCGACGTTTTGCATTAAAGGTTTTGGGATTTACAATCTTTTCACCGTTGCTCAAAGCGACCAAACTCGTAACACCCAAGTCAACCCCAATTTCATTGGAGCATGGAGGCAATGGTTCAATCTCGGTATTCACCAGCAAGGAAATAGACTATCTTCCAGCAGGCGAGAATTTCACCGTAATTGTCGATGGGCTTGCACCTTTGGGCAGTTCTCGACTCCAACGGATTGCAAGCGGCTCAGCGGATTTGGCAAGAAAGACTTGCCCGTCTTTCCACTTAAACGCGGATTTAGTGAACTCTGCACTTCCGCCATTGCGCTTCTTTTTGAAAGTGGGGTATTTCGCCCGTCCAGCAAAGAAGTTACTAAAGGCGGTTTGCAGATGTCTCAATCCCTCCTGCAAGGGGACACAACTAACCTCATTGAGAAAATCCAAGTCGTCTTGTTTTTTCCACATCGTCAGCATCGCAGAGCTTTCAATGTAACCGATTCGTTTGCTTTCACTGTACCAGGCTTCTGTTCTAGCAGCCAAGGCACGGTTATAGACCAAACGAGTACACCCCCGAAGAGCGTCTCAGCAAGGATTCTTGCTCAGTCGTGGGATAGAAACGGTACTTGAAAGCTCTCTGCGTCATATCTCACATTTTAGCAATTATTCTGTGAGATATGCAGATTTTAATGCAAAGCCGTCCTTTTAGGACGGGGTTTCCACCCATTTCTTTGATGAAACGCAAACCTAAATCCTACAACGACGAAAGATTCAGCGGCGACCCATCCCGGGGAGATGAAGACTCCGGCTCATTTGGCGGACAGTCGCGGCGTCAACCTCAGTCCGGCAAACCCTCTTTCCTCAATTCTGCCACCCTAGGGATTTTAACAGCCGTCTTTATTCTGGGAATTGGCATTGGCATTGCCTTTAGCTCCACGGCTACAATTAGCCCAGAGAACGTAGCATCCCGCGAATTTATCGATCGCAGCGCCCCGAACCCAGAACTTTGCGTGCAGTTTGGAGCAAGCGCGATGGTGACAGATATGCGCCTCTACGTCACCCTCAACCCGTTCAACGTCTACATCTCGCAGCCGAGTATGCGCCCCGGATGCGTCTTGCGGACCAATAACTGGGCAATTCTTGAACAAAGAAAACTCATCAGCCAAGACCAAGTGCGTGATTGCAAAAATCGCATGAACACCTTTGGCTTCACCGGCCCGCTGGAAGCTCAACCGGAAATTAACTGTATCTACCAAAACGACGGCGCTAAAAACCTGTTCCTCAACCAACCGGGTGCGATAGCTCCAGCCGCTGAAGGTCAAAATTTCTAATTCGCCGATATAGCGGTTGTCAGTTGAGTGAAGTACAGATGCTCGGGTAGGGACTTAGGCTAAGCCTAAGTCCCTACTTTATTTCATACAAGGGAAAACTGCTCTCACTAGATCTTGAAGCCCGAGGTTTGAGGGAAGACTTCCGATACTTTCTTGCTAACATTTGCTAACAAATACATAAGTTGAGAGCTAATCTCAAACCTTGCGCGTATCAACCGATGCCCGTAGAAATTTCTACAAGCACTTATATTCTTGCATTCAGCTTGGTTATCGCTTAGAGCTATTAGCCAATCTGATTATTTGCTTTGATACTGTAGAGGCAACTTATTTATATAGCGGTTGCGTACTACCAAGGTTTTTCACCTACATCTAAGTGGCTCAATTGATTCTCAATGATATAAAGACCTCTGGCAAATGTAAGTGATGGTTAGCAAATGTCAGAAAAAGTCTTAATGTTAATCAGCCTTCTTCCCTCGAACCTCGGACTTATTCCTTCAAAAACCGAACTGGGGCAAATCTTCGGTTAACTGAACTTGCAAAATTTGACCGGGTTGAATCGTAGCAGGTTGAGGAGCAGCGACGTAAGTTGTAGCAGCACCTGCAGTCGCTCCAGCTAACAAACCGATGCCGGAAAAGCCGCTCAGCAAGAACAAAGCTAAGCCACCAATACCAGTATTGCGGAGCAGACTGCGATCGCCCGGCTGTTGCCGGCGGCCTGCCACGGGTTGGGATCGAGCGAAGAGAGGGATATTGCGGCCGTTCAGACTAATAGCTTCGACAACAAATCGACTGCCGAGGTTGGTCGTTTCAAATCGGCCGATGACTGGCGTATTAGCAGGTACGATCGTATTACCGCGACTGTCAAAAATTCCCCCTTGCAGCAGCAGCACTTCCTCTCCTCTGGGTTTGGCACGGGCAAGGCGCAAAGCCTCAGTACCGGGGTATAGCAAACTGAGCTCCGTTCCCGCAGGCAACAAGACATTCGCTCCAGCCGACCCCTGCAAAGCAGCATTTGATCGTCCGCGAGGAAGTGGTTCACCAAAGGTAAGCGTCCGCTGTTGGGGTGCAGCATCAGCCCTTATTTGAGGATTTAGGGGGGGTACCGCAGCGGATTGTACCCCCGGACGTTCGTCAAGGCGAAAATCAACTAAAGGCACTGTTATCGGCCGGATTTGGTCGTTTGGAGTTGGCGGCGGCGAAGAAATTGTAGTGGCATTCAGGGAAGTAGGAGGCTCAGGTCGATCGATCTTTGTGGCAGCAGTTAAGTTAGGAGCTGTCGGCGACTGGTTTTGCGGTACTTGTATTGCAGGCTGGGGTTGAGTTTCGGGAGTTTTCATACTCCGAGTCGGTTCGATCGAAGGACGCAACACCCAGCGATTTTCTACCCCTATTCTTTGGAATTGAACTTGCCCTGCACTGAAACCGACTCCCGGGGCCAAATTCACCATAATTCTCGCCGTCCCGGGTTGAAGTTGACTCACCCCCACAGAACGCACTCTGCCTTGCGGGTATAGCTGAGTTGCATCTACTTCGATCTCAGTATTGGGCAAATCCACAGCAATCTGAGACGGGTTGAGTACAGAATATGTGGGAGTTGTTCCCTCTGGGAGAGTAATTTCTAGCTGATTTGTCGCCGGATCGAATTTCCAACTTGTCACTGTAGAAGCATTTGCTGGTTCCAGTGTTATTTGCACTGTCGCAACTGTGGCGGCTGCTGCTAAACCCACACCCAGTGACACAGAGCCTAACAATGAGGATACCAGACACTTAACAGTCAATTTTTGCAAGTCTGCCGAAATTTTCGGCGGTAATTCTTTGTATTGCATGGCTGCTGGGTGAAAGTTTAGATTTTAACTAACTTTGGCGATAATTTTTTCTGGCAGAGGCGTTTACATGGCGATCGCACCAGTTACGTCAAGCGGCGCTTAACGCTGAAAGTTTAGCATTAATTGGTAATTGGGGAATTGGTAATTGGGGAATTGGTAATTGGGGAATTGATAATTGGGGAATTGATAATAGCCCTGGACGCACCCAACCATCAGAAACTCGGTTTCTTCCTCTATTTCTCCTCACTAAACCCAGGATTTTTCCGAAAAACCGGGTTTCTCACCCCCATGGGCAAGTTGATAATACCTTCGCCATTTTCTTGTAAGTTGGGTTGAGGCACTCGTACCCAACCTACAAATTAGAGGATTTTGTCCTTTGGCGAAGGCATTGTTAAACAAAGCGAGTTTGTAGAATATCGGCAAAAGCCAGCGCATTTAAGGCGCTTTTATCGTTACCGAGCAACCGCCACAAAATCCAGAGAAGTAATAGTATTATTAGCCCCAAAAACCTGAGCCAAAACCTCCCCAGTGGCAGCAAATTGCAGCAGTGTACCGTTGGCCGTCGAGTTAATTCGCAAGGCCTCGAAACTCAATCCCTCAGCGAGGACAAACTTATCAGTTCCTACGGAAAAATTGAGTACAGTATCGATACCGCTGTTAGCACTTAATACAAAACGATCGCTCTCAATACCTCCAATTAAAGTATCGTCTCCCCTGTCGCCAAACAGCCAGTCATCCCCTGCACCCCCATTGAGAATGTCGCTATCTTTCCCTCCGTAAATAGTGTCATTACCCGAGTCGCCGTTGAGAGTATCTTGGCCTTCATTGCCGTATAAAAGGTCATCGCCGCTGCCACCGTTGATGCAGTCTTGCTGGCCGTCTGCACCCACAGCGCCTCGAGAATTTTCCTCGCGATCGCCACTAATGGTATCGTTACCCTCATCGCCGCACAAACTATCGCTGCCCGAGTCGCCGTAAATCAAGTCGTCGCCAGCATCTGCCTGTACCAAGTCGTCATCCTTGCCGCCACGACCAATATCGTTACCCTCACCCCCACTCAAAGAGTCGGAACTCTCACCACCATTGAGAAAGTCATTCCCATCGCCCCCAAATAGCAAGTCGCGGCCTAACACATCGGACACTAACTCGTTTGACAAACTGCCGTAAAGCGAATCATCTCCCTTGTCGCCGACAATCGTATCAGGACCGAGTTCGCCCCAAATCAGGTCACCCGCTTTGCCGCCGTAAACTAAGTCGTTACCTTTGCCGGCAAAAAGGCTGTCATTATCTTTGCTGCCGCCGATGATGTCGCCGCTGTCGTTGCCGAAAATTAAGTCGCCGAAAGAGGTGGCAACTGTACTGCCTTCTTGAGTGCCGTAGTCGCCGAGGAGGGTATCAGAACCTCGATTGCCGTAGAGAGTATCCGAGTCTGTTTCGCCAAAAATCCGATCGCCCCCTTTGCCTCCAAACACCAACTCCCGGCCGTTGCCACCGACCAAGGTATCGTCTTGTTCTTCGCCGTTAAGTAAGTCGTTGCCGTCGCCTCCAAAGAGTAAATCGAAGCCGTCGGGGTCGTTGGCTAAGGAGTTTTGAACACCGCCGAACACAGAGTCGTCTCCCTTGTCGCCGTTTAGGGTGTCTGCGCCTTTGTCACCCCAAATCAAGTCGTCTTCTTTGCCGCCGTAGGCGATGTCGGGGTCTTTACCGGCGTAAACCTTGTCTGAACCTTGGTTGCTAGCAATGGCATCAGCCTCTGCGCCGCCGAAAATCAGGTCGCCGTCGTTACCAGTCAAGTCCAGGTTGTTGCCGTTGTCGCCGACTATGGTGTCGTTGCCGTTGTCGCCGACTATGGTGTCGGAACCGAGATCACCAAAAATGCGATCGTCTTGTTTCCCTCGGAACACCACCTCGTTGTCTTTGCCAGCGTCAACGATGTCGTTATCGGGACCTGCAGCTATGAAGTCTCGCCCTGGGTCAGAGAAGGCGATATCGGTGCCACCTTCACCTAAAACTGTGTCGTCGCCGCCAAAGGAGACAAACTGTTCGTTAGCTTCGTTCCCAGTTAAGAAATCGTTTCCCGCAGTCCCTCTTATCGTGTTTTGGATGTCGATGAGTTGTGCGGCGTTTGAGTCGAAGTTAAGTATTTGCGAAGGCTGCGGTTGGATAAATGTTATCGGGGGCAGCAAGGGCAGTGGTTCGCAACCGCAATCGGTATCCGGTTCGGGAACTTGGCCGAATATAGGGGACGGTGTTGGTTCCGGGGCGGGTGTTGGTTCCGGTTCTGGCGCGGGTGTTGGTTCCGGTTCTGGCGCGGGTGTTGGTGGTGTTGGTGGTGTTGGTGGTGTTGGTGGTGTTGGTGGTGTTGGTGGTGTTGGCGGTGTTGGTGGTGTTGGCGGTTCGTTAAGGGAAATGGCAGAGACAGTAGCGCTGGCGGGGCTGCTAGTGCCCTGGTTGTCTGTAGCGCTGTAGGTGAAATTTGCTGTTGTAAAGTTGGCTGTCGATTGGAAAAATAATTGGTTAATGTCAGCAGGTGTCAGAATTTGACCTGCCCTGACAATCCTGGCGCCATTCTCGGGATCGCCTAAAAATATCAGCCCGACCTTGGCTGGTGGGACGGTGTTGATGGTGAAGGATACGATCGACCCGTCGGGATCTGTGCCGCCGAGTCCTGCGATCAAGACACTGCTGCTGGGGGCGATCTCGATGTTGACGTTATTAGCTACTGGCGCTTGGTTGGGCTGGGGCAGCAGCGCCGATACAGTAGCGGTGGCGGGGGTGGTAGCGCCCTGGTTGTCTGTAGCGCTGTAGGTGAAATTTGCTGTTGTAAAGTTGGCTGTCGATTGGAAAAATAATTGGTTAATGTCAGCAGGTGTCAGAATTTGATCTGCCCTGACAATCCTGCCGCCGGTCTGGGGATTGCCTAAAAATATCAGCCCGACCTTTGCTGGTGGGACGGTGTTGATGGTAAAGGATACGATCGACCCGTCGGGATCTTTGCCGCCGAGTCCTGTGATCAAGACACTGCTGCTGGGGGCGAGCTCGATGTTGACGTTATTAGCTACTGGCCGTTGGTTGGGGGGAGTCGGAGTCGGTGGGGTTGGGGGAGTCGGAGTCGGTGGGG
>Ga0247770_1000226_pt1 | contig 54160 bp, 22 predicted proteins | sample UWRJL136409B6_FD_179943 | JGI IMG/M metagenome (GOLD analysis project Ga0247770, IMG submission 179943) | Plant litter microbial communities from Arlington Agricultural Research Station in Wisconsin, United States - UWRJ-L136-409B-6 | ecosystem: Environmental > Terrestrial > Plant litter >...
CGGGCGCGCCGGCGGGGACGGGGCGGAGCGCCGCGTCCAGCACGTACGCGCGAGCGTTGCGGATAGGCCCGCCCACGGGAACGCGCCCCTCCACCGCCGCCGGATCGACCGCGAGGGTGGCGCAGACGGTGGTCTCGGTGGGCCCGTACGCGTTCACGAAGCGCCGCCCGGCGCCCCAGCGAGCGGCCGCCTCCGGGCTCGCCGCCTCGCCCGCCGACACCAGCGTCGCCAGCGCGGGGAGCTCCGTGTCCGGGAGCGTCGCCAGGACGGAGGGCGGGAGCGTGGCGACAGTAACGGCGCGGTCGCGGAGGAACGCGGACAGCTCCGCGCCCGCGGTCCGCCCCGCATCCGCCAGCACCAGGCACGCACCGTTCAGCAGCGCGTCCGCCACCTCCGCCACCGCCGCGTCGAAGGAGAAGGAGGCGAACTGGAGGACGCGTGACCGCGGGGAGATGGCGAACGCCTCCCCTTGCGCCGCCGCCAGGTTCCCGATCCCCCGGTGCGGCACCACGACGCCCTTGGGCCGCCCCGTCGACCCCGAGGTGAAGATGACGTACGCCGCGTTCTCCGGATCGACCTCGACCGGGAGATTCGCATCATCCTCCCGATCGATCTCCCCCGCGATCCCGTCCAGCGCCACGACGGCGGCATCCGTGGACGGAAGATCGGCGACGAGCGACGAGCGGGTGAGGACGATCCGCGCGCCGGAATCCTCCAGCATCCACCGCCGCCGCTCCGCCGGATACGCCGGATCGACGGGGAGGAACGCGCCCCCCGCCTTGGAGATGGCGAGCAGCGCGACCACGATCTCCGGCGAGCGCTCCAGCGACACCGCCACGACCGACTCCGCCCCCACGCCGAGCGCGACCAGCCGCCGCGCCAGCCGGTTGGCGCGCGCGTTCAGCACCGCGTAGGCGATCGGCTCGCCGCCGGCGTCGATGGCGGGCGCGTCCGGCGTGCGCTCCACCCGCGCCTCGAACAGGCGGTGCAGCGGCGCGCGCGGTGACTTCGCGTCCGTGGCGTTCCAGCCGGCGGTGACCCGGCGGCGCTCGTCGCCGGAGAGCGGGTCGAGGGCGGCCACCGTGCTCGCCTCGCCGGAGGCCAGCTGCTCCAGGAGGGCGCGGTAGCCGGCCAGGAGGACATCGACGCGCCCCTCGTCCAGGCGATCGGCGTCGTAGGTGAAGACCAGCACCAGCCCGACGGGGCCGGGCGAGGCGCTGACGACCAGCGCGTAGTTGGTGCGCTGCGCCGACGCCTGCTCCGTGACCTGGGGAAGGCGCGGATCGGGCTCGCCCTCGGCCCGCGGCGTGTTCTCCAGGACGAACATGGTCTCGAAGAGCGGCGCCCCGCCCCCCACGGGGCTCCAGCGCTGCACGTCGGCCAGCGGCGCGTGCTCGTGGCGCCCCGCCTCGCCCGCGCGGCGCTGGATGGCCGCCAGCCACTCCGCCAGGGGAAGGCCGGGATCGACGGAGATGCGCACGGGGAGGGTGTTGAGGAACATCCCCACCACCCCCTCCACCCCCGGAAGCTCCGGCGGCCGCCCCGACACCGTGGTGCCGAACACCACGTCGTCCTCGCCCGTCCAGCGCGCCAGGAGCGTCGCCCAGGCCCCGTGCAGCAGCGTGTTGAGCGTCACCCGGTGCCCGCGCGCCGCCGCCGAGAGCGCGTCGTGCAGCGAGGTCGGCAGCGTCAGCCGGGCCTGCCCGAACGCCTGGGGCGCCTCGCCGGCGCGCGCGGGGGCGCGGTCCAGCGGGACGGGCGTGGGCGCGGTGAAGCCGGCCAGCCGCCCGCGCCAGAACTCCTCCGAGGCGCCGAGGTCCCGCTTCCCCAGCCAGCCGATGTACTCGCGGAAGGGACGGCGCTCGGGAAACCAGGGCATGGCGCCGTCCAGGAAGGCGACGTACGCCCCCATCGCCTCGCCCAGGACGAGGCCGAGCGACCACCCGTCCAGGATGACGTGGTGGAACGAGAAGACCAGCCGGAAGTCGTCCGCCCCCGTGCGGAGCACCGCGATGCGGACCAGCGGGGCGCGGGAGAGGACGAACGCGTCGCGCCGGTCCTGCTCCACCCACGCGCCCACCTTCGCCTCCGACTCGTCCGCCGGAAGATCGCTCCAGTCGTGGAAGGTGAAGGGGAGCGTGGCCTTCCGGAGAACCGCCTGCAGCGGCTGGGGGACGCCTTCCCACACGAACGCCGTGCGGAGCGCGGGGTGGCGGTCCACCATCATCTGCCACGCGCGCTCCATCTCCTCCGGACGCACCTCCCCCTTCAGCCGGAAGATGATCTGCTCCACGTAGGCGCCGGACTCGGGCGAGTACAGCGTGTGGAACAGCATCCCCTGCTGGAGGGGCGACAGCGGATACAGGTCCTCGACGTTCTTCCGGTTCATCTATGCTTTCAGTGCTCTCACGAGACTCTTCGGTACCGCTCGGACCGCAACGGAAACTGTGGTTCGGGGTGGCTCGACGCGCGGTCCACGATGCCGCGGCGGCCCCTCCCCCGATCCCTTCCCCGCGAGCGGGAGAGGGAGAACTGCTCTCGAGGTTCGATGGGCTTCGTCGCATGCCGCGGCGGTCGCCCTCCCCCCGCCCTCTCCCCGCAAGGGATGGGAGGGAGCTTTTCCACCGCGCGCCGGCTTCCGCGCGTGCGAGATGCTTCGCCGGCGATTCCCCCGCGGGATGGGGGAGGTTCCCAAAGTTGCCGGCGGGCGCGGAGGCCCCGAAGCGCCGCGAAGCCCGCCCTCCGTTCTTGCTCCCTCCCACCGCTTGCGGGGAGAGGGCCGTGGAGGGGGGCCGCGCAGGGCATTGTAGACCATCCATCGAACCACGAGACCCGCCGCGCACGAGCCGCGGACGGCGGTCGGCGCGCCTCGACGTGCTGTTTCGCATGCCGCGGCGGGCCCCCCTCCCGGCATCCCCCCCAAAACTCCTGGGAGGAGGAGAAAGAAAACACGCCAGCGCGAAACTCCGCCCCCCGCAAGCAGTTCTCCCCCCCTCTCCCGTTATCGGGCCGGGGGGGTGAGGGCTGCCGCGGACGCGCGCCGCCGCCCATCGAACACATCCGCCCCCCGCCGAACCCCGCCGAACCCTCCCCGCTCAGCGATCCCGCCGCCGCGAATCCCCCCTACGCCGCCGTCTCCCCCTCCAGCATCGCCGCCAGCTCGTCGTCGTCCATCTCGCCCAGGAGCGCGGCGAGGGCCTCTTCGCGCAGGGCGTCGAGCCTCGCGGCGAGGTCGCAGAGGCGCGGGGCCTCGAAGACGGTGCGGAGGGGGAGGTCCACGTCGCAGCGCTCCATCACCGCGGTGGCCAGGCGCATCGCCAGGAGCGAGTGGCCGCCCGCCTCGAAGAACGACTGGCTGGCGCTCACCCGCCCCAGCCCCAGCAGCTCCGCCCAGATCTCCGCCAGCAGCACCTCCGTCTCCGTGGACGGCGCCACGAACTCCTCCCCCGACATCGAGAAGTCGGGCTCGGGGAGGGCGCGGCGGTCCACCTTGCCGTTGGGGGTCAGCGGGAGCGCGTCCATCGCCACCACGGCGGCGGGGACCATGTACTCCGGGAGCCGCGCCGCCGCGTGCGCGCGCACGGCGGCCGCGTCCAGCTCCGCCGGCGTCACGTACGCCACCAGCCGCCGCCCCGCCCCCTCGCCGCGCACCACGGCGACGGCGTTCCCCACCGCCGGATGGGCGCAGAGGACGCCCTCCACCTCGCCCAGCTCGATGCGGTGGCCGCGCACCTTCACCTGGCCGTCCAGGCGCCCCAGGAAGTCCACCTCGCCGCTCTCCAGCCACCGCACGCGGTCGCCCGTGCGGTACAGCCGCCCGCCGGCGATGGTGGCGAAGGGGTCGGGGACGAACTTCTCCGCCGTCAGCGCCGGCTTTCCCAGGTAGCCGCGCGCCAGCCCGTCGCCGCCGATGTACAGCTCGCCGGGGACGCCCACGGGAAGCGGGCGCATCCCCCGGTCCAGCACGTAGTGCCGCGCGTTCGCCAGCGGCTTCCCCACGGGGATGGCGCCGCCGTCCAGCTCCTCGGCGCGGATCTCGTGGCAGCTGGTGAACGTCGTGGCCTCCGTGGGCCCGTAGCCGTCGATCAGCCGCACGCCGGGGAGGATCTCCAGCGCGCGCCCGACGTGGGCGGGAGAGAGGACGTCGCCGCCGGAGAGGAGCTGGCGCACTCCCTCGAACCCCACCAGCCCGTCGTCCACCGCCTGGTGGAAGAGGCCGGAGGTGAGCCACGCCGTGGTCACCCCGTGGCGCCGGACGAAGTCGCCCACCCCCCGCGGCTCCGGGACGCCCGCAGGGTAGACGGCGATGCATCCGCCGTTGGCCAGCGGCCCCCAGATCTCGAAGGTCGACACGTCGAAGGCCACGGGAACCATCTGCAGCACCACCTCGTCGGGTCCGTAGTGGGCGAAGCGCTGCCCCCGCACCAGCCGCACGATGGCGCGGTGCGGAACCCCCGTCCCCTTCGGCAGCCCGGTCGACCCCGAGGTGTAGAGGACGTAGGCCAGCCCCTCCGGATCGACCTCCACCTCCAGGTCGTCCGCCGATTCCGCCTCGATCGCCTCCCGCTCGTCCGCCAGCGACAGCACCCGCGCGTCCCCGATCCACGCCCCGACGGAGGTCGATTCGCGGGCGATGACGACGGGGGCGCCGGCGTCGGCGCGCATGTACTCCAGGCGGGCGGGGGGATACTCCGGGTCGAGCGGGACGTACGCGCCCCCCGCCTTGGCGACGGCCACGATGGCCACGATCAGCTCCGCCGAGCGCTCCAGCGAGATCCCCACCCGCGACTCGGGGCCGATCCCCAGCGCCCGCAGGCGGCGGGCGAGGCGGTTGGCGCGGGCGTTCAGCTCGCCATAGGTGAGGGTGGCGCCGTCGTCCAGGCGGACGGCCGGCGCCCCGGGGGCGCGCGCGGCCTGCTCCTCGAAGAGGCGGTGCGCCGCGCGGCGCGGATAGTCGGACGCGGTGGCGTTCCACTCGCGGACCACCCTTCGGCGCTCGGCGTCGCCCAGGAGCGGGATCTCCGCCAGCGGGCGGTCCGGCACGGCGGCCGCGCGCTCCAGGAGCGCCAGGAGGTGGCGGGCGAAGCGCTCCGCGGTGGCGGTGTCGAAGAGGTCGGTGGCGTACTCCAGCGTCCCCGCCAGCCCCCCCGAGTCCGTCTCCACCGTGAGGAGCATCAGGTCGAACTTGGAGGTGCCGACGTCGATCAGCCCGCCGGGGTTGTCGTCGTGGAGCGGCCGGGCGTCGGCCAGCGACGAGAGCCCCGCGCCGTCCGTGAGGTGGTCCCGGACGTAGGTGTGGTGGAAGTACATGGCCTGGAAGAGCGGCTGGCGGCTGGGGTCGCGCTCCACCCGCAGCTCCTCCACCAGCTTCTCGAACGGGAGCTCCTGGTGCCCGTCCGCCCCCAGCACGGCCCTGCGCGCCACCCGCACCGCGTCGCGAAAGGTGACGGCGCGGGAGAGGTCCATCCGCAGCGCCGCCGTGTTGGCGAAGAAGCCGACGATCTCCTCCAGCTCGGGGCGGTTGCGGTTCCCCAGGATGGTCCCCACCACCGTGTCGTCCTGCCCGGACCACTTCGCCAGGAGCGCCGCGAAGCCGGCCAGGATCACCATGTTCAGCGTGGCCGACTCCTGGCGCCCCACGTCGCGGAGCGCGCGCGCCAGCTCCGGGGACACGGGGAAGCCGTGGAAGCGGCCGCGGAAGCTCTGCTGCGCGGGGCGCGGGCGGTCGGTGGGAAGGTCCAGCACGGGGGCGCCGTCCAGCACCCCGCGCCAGTACTCCACCTGCCGCGCCAGGTTGTCGCCCGCCAGCCATCCCCGCTGCCAGACGGCGTAGTCGGCGTAGCGCAGCCTGGGCTCGGGCCGCGAGGGCTCGCGGCCGGCCACGAAGTCGCCGTAGAACTGGTCCATCTCCTTGGCCACCACCAGCGAGCTCCACCCGTCGGTGACGATGTGGTGCAGCGTGGTGACCATGGCGTACCGCTCGTCCGAGACGCGCAGCAGCGTCACGCGCATCAGCGGCCCCGTCTCCAGGTCGAAGGGGCGGGCGCTCTCCTCCTGCACCGCGCGGACGACGTCGTCGCGGGAGGCGACCCGGCCGCGGAGGTCGACCACCTCCACGCGGAAGGGGGAGGGGTCGAGCACCACCTGCTGCAGCTCGCCCTCGACCATGCGGAAGACGGTGCGCAGCCCCTCGTGGCGGCGCGCGGTGAGCGAGACGGCGCGCTCCAGCGCGTCCACGTCGAGGTCGGCGCGGACCAGGATGGCGCCGGGGACGTTGTACATGGGGTTCCCCGGGTCGTACCGGGTGACGAACCACATGCGCTCCTGCGCGTACGACATGGGGTGCGCGGGACCGGGCCCGGCGCACCGGGGGATGGTCTCGCGCGCACGGGCGGCGGTGGCGTCGCCGCCCAGGCGGCGGCGGAGCAGCTCCAGCTTCTCGGGCGAGAGCCCGGCCCTGCGGGTGGGTGCGTCGCTCATGGGGTGAGCTCCGGGAGGGTGTTCACGGGTGGGATCATGATCAGTCGTCGAACCCCAGCTGGGCCAGCACGGAGTCCATGGCGTCGGAGTCCAGCCCGAGGAAGTCGTCCCCCGCGGCCTCTTCCGCCGTCACGCTCCCGGCGGTGATGCGCTCGGCCGCGGCGGCCTGCTCGGCCACGGTCTGGTGCTGGAACATCTGCCAGGGGTGCAGCCGCAGCCCCGCCTCGGAGGCGGCGCGGGAGACCACCTGGATGGAGTGGATGGAATCGCCCCCCAGCTCGAAGAAGTTGTCATGGACGCCCACGCGCTCGCGGCGGAGGACCTCGGCCCAGATGCGGGCCAGCGCCTCCTCGGCCTCATCGCGCGGGGCCACGTACTCCACGCTGGCGGGGGCCTCCGGGTCGGGCGCGGGAAGGGCGCGGCGGTCGGCCTTCCCCGTCGTCCCCACCGGGACGGCGTCGAGGGTGACGAAGGCGGCGGGGACCATGTACTCGGGGAGCCGCTCGCGGACCCACGCGCGCAGCTCGGCCGCGGCCGGCTCCGCGCCGGGGGCGGGGACCACGTAGCCCACGAGCCGCTCCTGCCCGGGGACGTCCTCGCGGAGCGCGGCCACGGCCTGCGCCACGCCGGGGTGCGCGGCCAGCGCCGACTCCACGTCGCCCAGCTCGATCCGGAAGCCGCGCAGCTTGATCTGCCCGTCCAGGCGGCCCAGGAACTCCAGCTCGCCCTCGGCGCGCCAGCGGGCGCGGTCGCCGGTGCGGTACATCCGCCCGCCCGGCTCGGGGGCGAACGGATCGGGGACGAAGCGCTCGGCGGTCATCCCCGGGCGGCCGGCGTAGCCGCGGGCCACGCCGGGCCCCGCCAGGAAGAGCTCGCCCGGGACCCCCGGCGGAACCGGGCGCAGCGCCGGGTCCAGCACGTACGACCGCGCGTCGGCCACCGGGCGGCCGATGGGCGGGCGCGGGTCGCCCTCGGCGGGCTCCGACCAGGTGGCGTAGACGGTCGCCTCCGTGGGACCGTAGAGGTTGCGCACGGTGGCGACGCCGGCCTCGCGCAGCTGGTCGGCCAGCGCCCCGGGGAGCGCCTCGCCGCCCAGGTTGAGGGCGGCCAGCGAGGGCGGGAGCGCGACCTGGCGGAGGAGCTCGGCCGCCGCCGTGGGCGCCATCACCCCCAGCGTCACCCGCTCCTCGGACGGAAGGGAAAGCATCTCCAGCGCGTTCTCCACCAGCACCAGCGTCCCCCCGGCGCACAGGGTGCCGAAGAGCTCGGCCACCGAGACGTCGAAGGAGAAGGAGGTCGACCCCAGCACCGCCTCGCGCTCGGCGGCCGGCACCAGCTCCTCCAGCCACGCCAGGAGGGTGGATACGCCGCGGTGCTCCACCATCACCCCCTTGGGCGTCCCCGTGGAGCCCGAGGTGTAGAGGACGTACGCCAGCCCGGACGGATCGATCTCCATCCCCAGGTCCTCCGGCGGCTCGGCCCCGATCTCGGCCGCCTGGGCGTCCACGAGGAGGCGCGGGAGCCCGGCCGGGAGGCGGTCGGAGAGGTCGGCGGCCGTCACCACGGCGGCCGGGGCGGCGTCGGAAAGGACCGCCGCCAGCCGCGCCGGCGGATAGGACGGGTCGAGCGGGACGTACGCCGCGCCGGCCTTCATCACCCCCAGGAAGGCGGCGGCGGCCTCGGGGGTGCGCTCCAGGCAGACGGCCACGCGCGACTCCGGCCCGGCCCCCATCGCGCGGAGGCGGCGGGCGACGCGGTTGGCGAGCGCGTTCAGCTCGGCGTAGGTGACCGTCCGGCCGCGGTGGCGGATGGCCGGCGAGGACGGGGCGGCGGCCGCCGCGCGCTCGAAGCGGCCGGGGAGGGAGACGAAGGGGAAGCCGCGGCGCGACCGGGCGTTCCACTCCTCCACCACCTGACGGCGCTCCTCCTCGCCCAGGAGGGAGAGGGCGGAGAGGCGGACGTCGGGGTCGCGCCCCGCCCGGTCCAGGAGCCGGGCGAAGTGGTCGCCCATGCGGCGGATGGTCTCGGGGCGGAAGAGGTCGGTGCAGTACTCGATGACCACCGCCAGCTCGTCGCCGCGCTCCATGGTCGCCATCATCAGGTCGAACTTGGCGACGCCGGTGTCGATGAGCGACGCGTCGTGGTCCGGGGCGATGGGGCGCGTCAGCAGCACGGGCGCCTGCCCCAGGGGCACGGAGGTGCGGTGGCCGGGGACGTAGACGTGGTGGAAGAAGAGCGCCTGGAACACCGGATGGCGGCTGAGGTCGCGCTGCACCCCCAGCATGTCCACCAGCTTCTCGAAGGGGAGGTCCTGGTAGGTGTCGGCCTCCAGCACCCCGCGCTTGGAGGCGCGCACCATCTCGCGGAACGACGGGTCGCCCGAGAGGTCGGCGCGGATGGCGGCGGTGTTGACGAAGACGCCCACGATCTGCTCCAGCTCGGCGCGGCTGCGGTTCCCCATCAGCGTGCCGACCACCAGGTCGTCCTGGCCGGAGTACTTGTTGAGGAGCGCGTTGAAGCCGGCGGCCAGCACCATGTTGAGCGTGACCGACTCCTGCCGGCAGATGGCACGGAGCCGCTCCACCGTCTCGCCGCGCACGCGGTAGCGGTGGAAGTGGCCGCGGTGCGTGAACACCGGCGGGCGTGGGAAGTCGGTGGGCAGGTCCAGCGTGGGGGCGTCCGCCAGCTTCTCGCGCCAGTAGTCCACCTGCGCCCGCAGCGTGTCGCCGGTCAGGAACTTCCGCTGCCAGGCGCTGAAGTCGGCGTAGCGGAGGGTGGGCTCGGGGAGGGCGGGCTCCTTGCCGTGCAGGTAGGCGCCGTAGAACTCCCACAGCTCGCGCAGCACCAGCGGGTACGCCCACCCGTCGATGACGATGTGCTGCATGGAGATGAGCAGCGCGTAGTCGTCGTCCGAGACGCGGATCAGGGTGACGCGGAAGAGCGGGAGCTGGGCCAGGTCGAAGACGCGCGCCCCCAGCTCGGCCACCAGGCGGTCCACGTCGTGGGCGAAGTCGGGGCCCACGCGGTGGCGCATGTCGGTGACCTCCACCTCCACGGGAAAGGGCTCGTGCACGCGCTGGCGCAGCTCGCCGTCGACCATGTGGAAGGTGGTGCGCAGCCCCTCGTGGCGGCGCACGATCTCGGTGAGGGTGCGCTCCAGCGTGGGGATGTCCACGTCCGCGTCCACCAGCACGGCGACGGGGACGTTGTACATGGGGCTGTCGGGCGTGAACTGCGTCAGGAACCACATGCGCTCCTGCGCGAACGACGCCGGGTACTCCGGCCCCTCGCCGGCGCAGCGCGTGACGGTCTCGCGCTGCCGGAAGGCGCCGGACTCGCCGCGCAGCCGCTTCTGGAGCAGCGCGCGCTTCTCGTCGGTCAGGCCGGCGCGCCGGGAGGTGATGTCCATCGATGTATCTCCAGGAAAAGAAAAAAGAAGTCCTTGGTCCTTGGTGCCTGGTCCTTGGTGCGGTGGTCCTTGGCTTCTACCGAGGACCAGGCACGAAGGACCAAGCACTTCCGTTCCTCAACCGATCCGGACCTCGACGTACTCCGGGAACGGCTGCACCGTCTCCAGGCCGTGCTCGAACACGATCAGGTCGCCCTCGCGCGCCACCTCGCGGAAGCCGCCGAAGCGGTAGGTGACCTCCATCATCCGGTTGCGGCCGTTGGGCTTGAACTCGGCGCGCAGCGTCACGCCGGCGGCTTTCGCCTGCTGCATCACGTGGCTCATCATGATGGTGCCCACGCCGCGGCTCATCACCCGGCAGCTCATCAGCAGCAGCTTGAGCGTCCAGAAGTCCGCGGACGTCTTCTCCACCAGCGCCAGGCCGATCTTCCCGTAGGTGCCGAAGCGGTCGTCCAGCCCGGCGACGAGCAGGATGTGGTTCGGCGAGGTGCGGAAGGCGTTCAGCTCGTCGTAGCCGTAGGTGTAGCCGGTGGTGTTGAGCTGGTTGGTGCGGACGGTCAGCTCCTCGGCGCGCTGCAGGTCGTCCTCGGTGCAGGGGGCCAGGGTGAAGCGCATCCCCAGCCCGCGCAGGAACTCCTCGGAGGGGCCGTTGAAGCCCTCCTCGGCCTGGTTGCGCTCGATGTCGGCCCGGTACATCGCGCGGCGGTTGCGGCTGTCCTCGGTGATGAACTCCGGGTTCAGCTCGGGGCGGTCCAGCAGGCCGGCCAGGTCGGCGGCGTCCAGCGTGCGCACGGCGGGGCAGGCGAACGCCACCTCCTCGCGCTCGAAGGGCTGGTCGTCGATGAACAGGAAGGTGTCCAGGCCGATGTTCAGCTTTTGCGCGATGGCGGCGACGTTCTCGCCCTTGGCGTTCCAGTTGACGTGCGGATACAGGAAGTAGTCGGCGATGCCCAGCGCGCGCAGCCGCTCCATGGCGCGGTCGTGCTCGTTGCGGCTGGCCACCGACTGCAGGATGCCGCGCGCGTCCAGCTCCGCCAGGATCTCGGCGATCCCGGGGCGCAGCTCCACCCGCTCGTCCTCCAGGAGGATCCCGTCCCACACGGTGTGGTCCAGGTCCCACACCACGCACTTCACCGCCTTGGGCTTCTTCGGCTCCGCCTTCGCCCCCTGCTCCGTCATCGTCTCGCTCATCGCTCTATCGTCTCGTCGGCTGCGCCGGGGGATGGTGATCGCCCGGCGGATGCGTGGATTCGTCGGCTTCGGTGGTGCGACTGATCCGGCTACGGCAACTGCGAACGGCAACGGCCCGGATTCGGGGCGGTTCGACGGGCCGTGCACAATGCCGCGGCGGCCCCCCTCCCCCCGCCCTCCCCCCGTTGCGCGGTGGGAGGGAGCCTTTTCTACCGCGTCGCGAGCTTCGGTGCGAACGATGGTCTTCGTCCGCCAACCTCTCCCGGAACGGGGGAGGACAGACCGCCCCAGCGGTCAGGAGGGGGCGCGGAGCCCGCCGAAGCGCACCGCCGCCCGTCGCCTCCACCCCGCCCCCGATCCCCTACCGCCCGATCAGCTCCGCCGCCTCCTCGTCGGAGAGCGCCTCCAGCTCGGCGATGATCGCCTCCTCCACCAGCGCGGAGAGCTTGGCGACCGTCGGCGCCTCGAAGATCGCGGCCAGCGACAGCTCCAGCTGGAACATGTCGCGTACGCGGGAGATGATCTGCGTGGCCATCAGCGAGTGTCCGCCCAGCCCGAAGAAGTCGTCGTGGATGCCGATGCGGTCCACCCCCAGCAGCTCCTGCCAGAGCGCCGCCATCCCCTCCTCCACCTCGTTGGTCGGCTCGGCGTAGTCGGTGTCCAGCTCGGGGCGCTCGTACAGGGTGCCGGCGTGCGCGGGGGCGGGGGGCACGGCCAGCGCCCGCATCCGCTCCTCGATGTCCATCGGCGACACCAGCACGTGCGCCTCGCCCGCGGCCGCCAGCACCGCGGCCAGCGCGCGCGGCACGTCCCCGTTGCCGATCCCCGTCCCGTCGCCGTGGGCCACGTCGGCGTCGGTGCTCCAGTGGTCCCAGGCCACGCTGGTCCAGCGCGCCCCATCGCCCCGGGCGCGCAGGGTGACGACGGCGTCCGTCACGGCGTGGGAGGCGGCCACGCGCACGCGCCCCAGCACCCCCAGCACGTCCGCCAGCGACGACTCCACCAGCACCCACTCCGGCGACCGCCCCTCCAGCGCCGCCTCCAGCCCGCCCAGCGCGTCCTCGATGGCCCCCACCTGCGCGGCCCACTCCGGCTTCGCTTCGGCGATCCCGGCCAGCTCCTTCACCTCCGGCGCCTCGGCGGCCCACACCACGCCGTCGATCCGCCCGAAGCGCTCCTCCGTCCGCGCCACGGCCTCGCGCAGCGACGCCTCCTCCATCGGGCTGGCGGCGAGGGACAGCACCTCGGCCCCCGCGCCCTCCAGGCGCGCCACCAGCCCCGCGTCCGCCGACGGCCCGGCGAGCGCGATCCTCACCTTCGCCGCGCCGGCGATGGCGGCGGCGAGCTCCCCGTTGCGGCCGCCCAGCGACCCGATCAGCAGGTAGGCGCCGCCCTCGCGGACCGAAGCGGCGGGAGAGGCGGGGCGGACGGCGCGGAAGCCGCGCGCCCAGCGGTGCCGCCCGCGGTACGCCACGTCCGCGTCCTTCGTGGCCGCCAGCACCTCGATGGCCAGCCGCGCCGCCGTCTCGTCCTCCGCGCGGCTCCCGGCGGCGGGGCGCACCACGTCCACCGCGCGCGCCCTGAGCGACGGGTACTCCAGCGGGATCGTCCGCGTGGCCGAGTGCAGGGCGGCGGCGCGGGGCTCCAGCGGCTCGTCGCCCGTCACCTCCTGCGCCCCCTCCGTCACCGCCACCAGCTCGGCCTCCAGCTTCCCGGCCGCGTCCGCCAGCAGGAGGAGCGCGCCGAACGCCGTCGCCGCGTCCACGTCCACCCCGCGCGCGTCCACGATCACCTCGGGGACGAACTCCGCGTCCCCCAGCGAGCGGATCAGCGCCCGGTGGTCGTCGCGCGAGTCCGGGCGCAGCGCGAAGCGGCGGTTGCCGCCGGAGAAGGAGTCGCCGCGCCGCGCCAGCACCACCTCGCGCCCGCCGCGCTCCAGCGCCGCCGCCAGCGCGTCGCCCAGCGTCCCCGCCGTGAGGACCAGGACGCGCTCACGCTCCGAGGCCGCGGGGACGGGGGTCCGCGTCCAGGTGGGGACGTACGTCCAGTCGCGCGGGTCCTGCCGCCGCCCGAAGGTGGGGATCAGCGCCCGGTCGTCGGCGGAGGGGGCCTCGATCCAGTAGCGCTGGCGCTCCCAGGGATAGGTCGGGAGCACCAGGCGGCGGCGGCGCTCCTCGCCCCGGAACGCCTTCCAGTCGGGCGCCGCGCCCGCCATCCAGATCCGCCCCAGCGCCTCCAGGAGGAACTGCGCGTCCGGCTTGCGGTCGTACGCGTAGCGGACGGAGGGGACCACCGCCGCCGGCTGGTCGGAGTCGACCGGGCGCTGGCGGACGAAGGTGGAGAGCGTCTGGCCGGGGCCGACCTCGACGAGGACGCGGCCCGGCTCCGCCAGCAGCTCCGCGATCCCCTCCGCGAAGCGCACGGTGCCCAGCATGTGGCGCGTCCAGTACGCCGGGTCCGTGGCCTCCGCGTCGGTGATCCACGTCCCGGTGACGTTGGAGACCATGGGGATGGTGGGCGGGCGCAGCGTCGTCTTCGCCACGCGCGCGGCCAGCCGCTCGGCCGCGGGGGCCATCATCGGCGAGTGGAAGGCGTGCGTGGTCGCGAGGCGGCGCGCCACGCGGCCGTCCGCCTCCACCTTCGCCTTCACCGCCTCCACCGCCTCCTCGGGACCGGCGACCACCGTCAGCCCCGGCGCGTTCACCGTGGCGATGGCGACGTCGCCGGTCAGGTACGGGCGGACGGCCTCGGGATCCAGGGAGACGGCCAGCATGGCGCCGCCGGGGAGCTCCTGGATGATCCGCGCGCGGTCGGCCACCAGCGCCAGCGCGTCCTCCAGCGAGACGATCCCCGCGATGCAGGCGGCCGCGTACTCGCCCAGCGAGTGCCCGATCACCGCGTCCGGCACCACGCCGAAGCTCATCCACAGCCTGGCCAGCGCGTAGTCGATCACGAAGACGGCGGGCTGGGCCAGCTCGGTGCGGTTCAGCCGCTCCGCCGCGGGATCGGCCTCCGCGTCCTTCCCCAGCATCCGCTTGAGGTCGAAGCCGGCCGCGGCGGGGGCATCGGACGGCGCCTCGCCGGGGAAGATCACCTCGCGGATGTCGCTCCCCAGGTGCGCCTTCAGGATCTCCGCGCAGCGGTCCACCTCGGCGCGGAAGACGGGCTCGGCCTCGTAGAGCCCGCGCGCCATGTTGGGGTAGTGGTCGCCCAGCCCGGGGAAGAGGAAGGCCACGGAGCGGCTCCCGCTCTCCACCACCCCCGCCGCCGTGCGGTCCGGCGTCCGCTCCCCCACCACCTTCGCCGCGCTCTCCCCCTCGCGGACCACGAAGATGCGGCGGTGCGGGAAGGCGCGGCGCCCCTCGCGGAGGGTGAAGGCCACGTCGGCCAGCGGCTGGTCCGGGTGGTTGCGGAGATGGTCGGCCAGGCGGTCCGCCGCCGCCTCCAGCGCCTTCGGGCTGCGGGCGGAGACGGGGAGCAGCTGCCAGGGGCGCGACGGGCCCGAGGCCGGAAGCTCCGGCGCCTCCTCCAGGATGATGTGCGCGTTGGTCCCGCCGATCCCGAACGAGCTGACCCCCGCGCGGCGCGGGAGCCCGTCCGGCGTCTCCCACGGCGTCAACTTCGTGGGCACGAAGAAGGGGGAGCCGGCGAAGTCGATCTTGGGATTGGGCGCCTCGAAGTGCACCGTGGGGACGATCTCCCCGTGCTCCAGCGACAGCACGGTCTTGATGAACCCCGTGATCCCCGACGCGGCGTCCAGGTGCCCCACGTTGGTCTTCACCGCGCCGATGGCGCAGAAGCCCACGCGCTCCGTGGCCGCGCGGTAGGCGCGGGTGAGCGCGGCGATCTCGATCGTATCCCCGAGATCCGTGCCGCTCCCGTGCGCCTCGATGTACGTCACCGTGTCGGGATCCACGTCCGCCGCCGCCAGCGCCTCGCCGATCACCGTGGACTGGCCCTCCACGCCGGGCGCCGTGTAGGCCACCTTGGCCGCGCCGTCGTTGTTGATGGCCGAGCCCTTGATGACCGCGTGCACCTGGTCGCCGTCGCGCGCCGCGTCGGCCAGCCGCTTGAGGACGACCACGCCGATCCCGCTCCCGGAGAGCGTCCCGGCCGACTTCGCGTCGAAGGCGCGGCAGTGGCCGTCGGGGGAGGCGATGCTCCCCGGGGCGAAGCGGTAGCCGGTGTCCTGGGGGATGAGGACGGTGGCGCCGCCGGCCAGCGCCAGGTCGCTCTCGCCGGAGAGGAGGCTCTGGACGGCCAGGTGGACGGCGACCAGCGAGGTGGAGCAGGCGGTCTGCACGTTCACGCTGGGGCCGCGCAGGTCCAGCTTGTACGAGGTGCGCGTGGCCAGGAAGTCCTTGCCGCTGGCGAGCGACGCCTGGAAGGCGCCCACGGTGGCGAGGACGGCCGGGTTGGAGAGGACGTGGCGCTCGGTGTACCCCGCGTGCCCCGCGCCCGCGTAGACGCCCACGCGCCCCTCCACGGTCTCGGGTGCGTACCCGGAGCCTTCCAGCGCCTCCCAGGCGCACTCCAGGAAGAGGCGGTGCGCCGGCTCCAGCATCTCCGCCTCGCGCGGCGAGTAGCCGAAGAAGCCCGCGTCGAAGTGCTGCACGTCGCGCAGGCGTCCGATGGAGCGGACGTACTCGGGGTGCGCCAGCTCCTCCTCGGGGATGCCGGCCGCGCGCAGCTCCTCCACGGTGAAGTGGGTGATGGACTCCACCCCCGCGCGGAGGTTGCTCCAGAACGTCTCCAGGTCGTCCGCGCCCGGGAACCGCCCCGCCATCCCCACCACGGCCACGTCCAGCGCCCCGAACTCCATCTCCTCGGCCTGCTCGCTCATGTTGCCCTCGATCTATGTGAAAACCACGCGTTGATCTCGATCCGACGACGAACCGCGGAACGGCAGCGGCACCGGCAACTTCGACTGCTTCCGAGGCTGAGGAGTGATCCGACCGGGCGGTATCGCATGCCGCGGCGGCCCCCTCTCCCGGCCCCTCGCCCGCGCGCACGAAGGCTTTCGCCCGCCAACCTCTCCCGGAACGGGGGAGGACAGATCGCCCCAGCGATCAGGAGGGGGCGCCGCGGCCGCCGAAGCGCACCGCCGCCCGTCGCCCCCACCGAACCCTCCATCCGCCGATCCCTCTACTTCTACTTCCGCCGCCGCAGCATCATCTCCCGCCGCCCGGCGCCGCGCTCGGCGCTCTTCTGCGCGGCGGCCTCCTCCTTCGGCGCGTCGCCCTTTCCGCCGGTGGACTCCAGGTGCGCGGCGAGGGAGCCCACGGTGGGGTACTGGAAGATGTCCACCACCGACACCTCGCGCCCCACCTTCTCGCGCAGCCGCTCCTGCATCCGCGCCACCAGCAGCGAGTGGCCGCCGATCTCGAAGAAGTTGTCGTCCAGCCCCACCGTGCCCAGCCCCAGCACCTCGCGCCACACGGCGGCGATCTCGCGCTCCAGCCCGCTCTGCGGGACGGAGGCGGCGCCGCGGCCGGCGTCGGTGTCGGAGGGGGCGGGGAGGCGGGCGCGGTCCACCTTGCCGGCCAGCGACATCGGGATCTCGTCCATGGCCACGAAGGCGGCGGGAACCATGTAGTCGGGGAGCCGCTCGCGAAGCCACGCGCGCAGCTCGCCCGCGGTCGGGACAGCGGCGTCCGGCGCCGGCTCCAGGTACGCCACCAGGCGCTTCTCCCCCGTGTCCTCGCGGACCACGACGGCCGCGCGCCCCACCGCGGCGTGCGCCAGGAGCGCCACCTCGATCTCCCCCGGCTCGATGCGGTATCCCCGCACCTTCACCTGGTGGTCGGCGCGCCCCAGGAACTCGATCTCGCCGTTCCGCAGCCAGCGGACGCGGTCGCCGGTGCGGTACATCCGCTCTCCCGGCTCGTCGGCGAAGGGATCGGGGATGAAGCGCTCGGCGGTGAGCCCCGGACGGTCCAGGTAGCCGCGCGCCAGCCCGATCCCCGCCACGAACAGCTCGCCCACCACGCCGATGGGGACGGGGCGCAGCCGCGCGTCCAGCACGTAGGTGCGCGTGTTGTCCACCGGCCGGCCGATGGGCGGGAGCCCCGGCGTGTCGCGCCGGACGTCGGCCCAGGTGCTCACCACGCTGTTCTCGGTGGGGCCGTAGTGGTTCAGCAGCTGCACCCCCTCCGGCGCGCGCCGGCGCAGCGCGTCGCCGCCGGCCGCGATGGAGCGGAGGGTGGGCGGGAGCGGCGCCCCGTGCTCCAGCGCCTCCAGCATCGCCTCGGCGATGGGGGTGGGGAAGAACGAGTAGGTGACGCGGCGCCGCTCGATGAAGCGCAGCAGCGCCCGCCCGCTGGTGCGCTCGGCGTCGGTGGGCACGTGGGTGGCCCCGCCCGCCATCAGCGGCGCCCAGATCTCCCACACCGACGCGTCGAACGCCGGGCTGGACGACATCACGGACTGCTCGTGCTCCACGTGGATCTTCCGGAAGTACCACTCGAAGAGGTTCGCCGGGCCGCGGTGGGCGAGCATGGTCCCCTTGGGCCGCCCGGTCGTCCCCGAGGTGTAGATCACGTACCCCAGCCCGTCCGGGTCCACCTCCACCCCTGGACGCTCGGCCGACTCGGCCTCCAGCGCCGCCGCGTCCTCGTCCACGGCGATCACGGGGATGGAGACCGCCGCGCCCAGGCGGTCGCGGTGCTCCGCGCGGGTGACCAGCGCCAGCGCGCCGGAGTCCCGGATCATCCACGCCAGCCGCTCCACCGGGGCCATGGGGTCCAGCGGGACGAAGGCGCCTCCCGTCTTCCATCCCGCCAGCTCGGCGGCCACGAACCACACCGAGCGCTCCAGCAGGATCGCCACGCGGCGCTCGGGGCCCACGCCCATCCGCCGCAGCCGGTGGGCCAGGCGGTTGGCGCGCGCGTCCAGCTGCGCGTACGTCAGCTCCTCGGTCTCCGACGTCGCGGCGATCGTCTCCGGCGTGCGGTCGGCCTGCGCCTCGAACATGGCGTGCAGGGTGGTGTCGGCGACGGGGAACGCCTCCGTCCGCGCCCACTCGCGCAGGACGATGCGCTCCTCCCCGGCGCCCAGGAGCGGGAGCTCGGAGAGGCGGCGGTCGGGGTCGGCGGCGGCGGCGTCCACCAGGACGGTGAAGTGCTCCGCCATCCGCGCGATCGTCTCCGGCTCCCACAGGTCGGCCGCGTACTGGAAGACGCCGTGCACGGCGTCTCCCGACTCCACCATCGCCACGGAGAGGTCGATCTTGGCCGTCCCCGTGTCGCCCTCTCCCATCTCCACCGCCAGCTCGCCCAGCCGCGGCGCCTGGGGGAGCGAGGTCTGCAGCGTGAACATCACCTGGAAGAGGGGATGCCGCGCCAGGCTCCGCTCCACGCGCAGCGCCTCCACCAGCCGCTCGAACGGCACCTCCTGGTGCGCGTAGGCGTCCAGCGTGGTCTCCCGCACCCGGCCCACCAGCTCGCGGAAGGTGGGATCGCCCCCCAGGTCGGTGCGCAGCGCCAGCGTGTTCAGGAAGACGCCGATCAGCCCCTCGGTCCGCTCCGTGGTGCGGCCGGCCACGGGGGAGCCCACCACCACGTCCTCCGTCCCCGACCAGCGCATCAGCAGCGCGTCGAAGGCGGCCAGGAGCGCCATGTAGGTGGTGGCGCCGCTCCGGCGGGCCAGCTCCGCCACCTTCGCCGAGGTCTCGGGGGAGAGGGCGAAGGTCCGCATGGCCCCGCGGTAGTTCTGCACCGGGGGATGCGGATGGTCCGTCGGCAGCCCCAGCGTCGCGGCGCCGGTCAGGCGGTCGCGCCAGAAGCCCACCTCGCGCTCCAGCGCCTCGCCGTCCAGCCGCTGGCGCTGCCAGACGGCGTAGTCGGCGTACTGCACGGGAAGGGGCGCCAGGCCGGCGTCCGTCCCGTCGCGCTCTGCGTCGTAGAAGGCCGCCAGCTCGCGGAAGAGCACGCCCAGCGACCACCCGTCCGCCACGGCGTGGTGCAGGTTCAGCAGCAGGAGGTGGTCGTCGTCCGCCACGCGGATCAGCCGCGCGCGCATCAGCGGGCCGGCGGCCAGGTCGAAGGGCGTCCGCGCCTCCTCGTCCGACATCTCCTTCGCCGCCGCCTCCCGCTCGTCCATCGGGAGGTGCGTCAGATCCGCGGTCTCCAGCGGGACGCGCAGGCCGGGGAGGATGACCTGCGCCGGCTCGCTCGCCTCCACGTGGAAGACGGTGCGCAGCACCTCGTGCCGCTCGACCACGCGGTCCACGGCGCGGGCGAGGGCGTCGGTATCCAGCTCACCGCGCAGCCGGAGCGTGGCGGGGATATTGTACGCGGCGGGCGCGGCGCCCATCCGCTCCAGGAACCAGAAGCGCTGCTGCGCGAAGGAGAGCGGGAGCGGACGATCCCGGCCCACCGGCACCAGCGGCGGCCCGCGGTGCTCCTCCCCCGCCCTCGCCGCCACGGCGCGCGCGGCCAGCCCCTCGACGGTGGGAGATTCGAAGAGCGCGCGGAGCGGGAGGTCGATCCCGAACGCCTCGCGGACGCGGGAGATGACCTGCGTCGCTCGCAGCGAGTGGCCGCCCAGCGAGAAGAAGTCGTCGTGCACGCCCGGCCGCACGCCCAGGACGCGCTCCCAGATCCCGGCGACCACTTCCTCGGCGGGATTCCTGGGTGCTACGCGCTCCGCGTCGGAGGCCGACAGATCCGGCTCCGGAAGCGCGCGGCGGTCCACCTTGCCGCTCGGCGTGAGCGGCATCCGCTCCAGCGTCACCCACGCGCTCGGCACCATGTACTCGGGGAGATGCGCGGCGACGTGCGCCTTCAGCTCCGCCGTGTCGGCCTTCGCGCCGTCGACGGGGACCACGTAGGCGACCAGGCGCTTCTCCACGCCTTCGCCGCGGACGGCGACGGCGGCCTCGCGGACGGACGGGTGGAGGCCGAGCACCGCCTCCACCTCGCCCGGCTCCACGCGGAAGCCGCGCAGCTTCACCTGGAAGTCGGTGCGGCCGATGTACTCCAGCTCGCCGTCCATCCGCCACTTCGCGCGGTCGCCGGTGCGGTACAGGCGCGCGCCGGGCTCGGCGGAGAAGGGATCGGGGACGAACTTCTCCGCCGTCATCGCGGCGCGGCCCAGGTAGCCGCGCGCCAGGTTGACGCCGCCCGCGTACAGCTCGCCGGGGACGCCCACCGGCGCGGGATTCATCCGCCCGTCCAGCACGTACAGCCGCACGTTCGCCACCGGCGCGCCGATCGGCGGCAGGAGCGGCCACGCGTCCGGCGACTCGGCCAGGAGGTGCGCGGAGATGACGTGCGTCTCCGAGGGGCCGTAGTGGTTGTCCAGCCGCAGCCCGGGATTGGCCGCGTGGAAGGCGCGCAGCTGCGGGGTGGAGCGGAGCGCCTCGCCGGCGGTGATGATCTCGCGGAGCGCGGGGAGGCGGGCGTCCGTCCCCTCCGCCACCTCGGCCAGGTTCTGCAGCGCGGCGAAGGGGAGATACAGCCGCTCCACGCCATGCTCGCGCAGGTACGCCATCAGCCGCTCCGCGTCCCGCCGCGTCTCGTCGTCCACCAGCACGAGCGATCCGCCGGCGGCCCAGGCGGAGAAGATCTCCTGGAACGAGACGTCGAAGGAGAGCGAGGCGAACTGCAGCGTCCGCGCGGCCGGCCGGTCCCCGAAGCGCGCCACCTGCCAGCGGACGACGTTGACGAGCGCGCGGTGCGGGAGCGCGGCCCCCTTCGGCTTCCCCGTCGAGCCCGACGTGTAGAGGACGTAGCCCAGGTTCTCGGGATCGACCGCCACGGCCGGCGCATCCGCCGCCTCCCGCGCGATCTCCTCCGCGTCGGAATCGAGGCGGAGGATCGGCATCGCGATCTCCGGGAGCCGCGCCGCCACGTCGGACGTCGTCAGGACCACGGAGGCGCGGGAATCCTCCAGCATGTAGGCGATGCGGTCCGCCGGGTACGCCGGATCGACCGCCACGTATCCCCCGCCCGCCTTCAGCACGGCGAGGACGGCGATCGGCATCTCGATCGACCGCTCCAGGCAGACGGCGACGCGATCGTCCCGCGTCACGCCGAGACGGATCAACCGATTCGCGAGGCGGTTGGCGCGCACCTCCAGATCCGCGTACGTCAGCCGCTCGCCGGCGAATTCGACCGCGAGGGCGTCCGGCGTCCGCGCGGCCTGCGCGGCGACCATCCCGTGCAGCGTCGTATCGCCATCAGCCGCGTGATCCGTCGCGTTGAAGGTCGCGACGACCCGCGTCCGCTCCTCCTCCGAGAGGATGGGGAGCGCGGAGATCGAAGCATCCGGATCCGCGGCGGCGGCGCGGAGGAGGGCGTCGAGGTGGCTCATCAGCCGCTCGATCGTCGCGCCGTCGAAGAGCGCGGTGGCGTACTCCGCCCATCCGCCGTACGCGCCCGTCGCGTCGCCGCCCTCGTAGAGGCCCACGGTGAGGTCGAAGCGCGAGGTGCCCACCTCCGGCGCCCGCCAGCCGATCCCCATCTCGGCAAGCGCGGGCGGGACGGCGTTCCCGGCGTTGAGCGTGAACATCACCTGGAAGATGGGCGAGTGGCTGAGGCTGCGGTCGAGCCCCAGCGCGTCCACCAGCTTCTCGAACGGGACGTCCTGGTGCGCGAAGGCGTCCATCGTCACGCCGCGCACCCGCGCCACCAGCTCGCGGAACGACGGCTCGCCCGAGAGGTCCGCCCGCAGCGGGAGCGTGTTGCCGAAGAAGCCGATCACCTCCTCCAGCTCCGCCCGCCCGCGGTTCGCCACGGGCGTGCCGAGCACGAGATCTTCCTCGCCGGACCAGCGGTGCAGCACCGCCGCGAACGCCGCCAGCAGCGCCATGAACGGCGTGGCCCCCTCGCGCCCGGCGAGCGTCCGCGCCGCGGCCGACGCCTCCGGCGAGAGCGCGAAGTGCAGCATGGCGCCCGCCAGGTCCTGCACCGCGGGGCGCGGCCGGTCCGTCGGCAGGTCGATGGTGGACGGAGCGCCCTTCAGCGAGTCGCGCCAGAAGGAGAGCTGGCGCTCCAGCTCGTCGCCGCGCAGCCAGCCGCGCTGCCACGCCGCGAAGTCCGCGTACTGCACCGGCAGCTCGGCCAGCGGCGACGGCTCGCCGCGGCGGAAGGCGCCGTACAGCGCCGTCAGCTCGCCCAGGAAGACGCCGGACGACCAGGCGTCGCTCGCCGCGTGGTGGAAGACCAGCGTCAGCGTGTGCGCGCCCGTCCCCTCCAGCAGCGTGGCGCGCAGCAGCGGCCCCGCCGCCAGGTCGAACGGCCGCCGCGCCTCCGCCGCCACCCGCCGCTCGATCTCCGCCTCGCGCTCGGCCGCCGGCATCCACGCCAGGCTCGCGCGCTCCACGCGGAAGGCGTCGGGGGGAAGGATGCGCTGCGTGGCGCCCTCGTCGCCGGGAACGAAGGCCGTGCGCAGCGCCTCGTGCCGCCGGACGATCTCCACCAGCGCGCGCTCCAGCGCGGCCAGGTCCATCTCCCCCGGGAGCTCCATCGCCACCGGGATGTTGTAGGCCGGCGACCCCGGGTCCAGCTGCTCCAGGAACCAGAGCCGCTCCTGCGAGAAGGAGAGCGGGAGCGGCTTCGAACGGTCCGCCTTCGGGATCGGCCCCGCGCCGCTGGCCGACTCGGCGGCGGGCTGGGCTCCCTCCACGCGCGCGGCGAGCGCCGAGAGGGTGGAGGCCTCGAAGACGGCGCGGAGCGGGAGATCGACCCCCAGCACCTCGCGGACGCGGGAGACCAGCCGCGCGGCCAGGAGCGAGTGCCCGCCCATGGTGAAGAAGTCGTCGGCGGCGCCCACGCGCGGCACCCCCAGCAGCCCCGCCCACAGCTCCGCCAGCGCCACCTCGGCCGGGGTGGAGGGCGCCACGTACTCCTGCTCCCCGGCCAGCTCCGGCTCCGGGAGGGCGCGGCGGTCCACCTTGCCGCTGGGCGTGTGCGGGATGCGGTCGATCGGGACGATGGCCGAGGGGACCATGTACTCCGGGAGCGTCCGGCGCAGCGCCTCGCGGAGGGCGCCGGAGGGAAGCGGCCCGTTCTCCGAGACCGTCCACGCCACCAGGCGCACCATCCCCGCCGCGTCCTCGCGCGGCGCCACCACGGCGTCCGCCACGCCGGGAACGGCGCGGAGGGCCGCCTCCACCTCACCCGGATCGATCCGGAAGCCGCGCACCTTCACCTGCTGGTCCACGCGCCCCAGGAACTCCAGCTCCCCGTCGCGCCCCATCCGCACGCGGTCGCCGGTGCGGTACAGGCGCGCGCCCGGCTCCTCCGCGAACGGGTCGGGGAGGAAGGTGGCGGCGGTCTGCGCGGGCCTCCCCAGGTAGCCGCGGCCCACCTGCGGCCCGCCCAGGTACAGCTCGCCGGGGACGCCCACCGGCACCGGGCGCATCTCCCCGTCCAGCACCAGCGTCCGCGTGTTGTGCACCGGCCGCCCCAGCGGCACCGTCGCCCGCTTCTCGCGCCCCGTCGCCAGCTGCGAGGTCACCTGGACGCACGTCTCCGTGGGGCCGTACAGGTTGATCACGTCGGCGTCCGGAAGCTCGGCCTTGATCGCGCGCACCAGGTCCGGCGCCAGCGGCTCGCCGCCCGCGTAGACGCGGCGGAGGGTGCGCACCCGCCCCATCGCCCCCGTCTCCAGCCACGCGCGCAGCAGCGCCGGCACCGCCTGGACGATGGTGATGCCGTGCGCCTCCGCCTCGCCCAGGAGGAGCGAGGGGTCGCGGTGCGCGCCGGGCGACGCCATGACCAGCGTGGCGCCGGCCATCAGCGGCGCGTGGAACTCCCAGACGGAGGCGTCGAAGGAGAACGGCGTCTTCTGCAGGACGCGGTCGCCGGCGTCCAGCGGATACGCGTCCTGCATCCACGCCATGTGGTTGGCCAGCGCGCGGTGCGGGATCCCCGCCCCCTTCGGCAGCCCCGTCGACCCGGAGGTGTAGATGGCGTAGACCAGCGACTCGGGATCCACATCCCCCGGGAGATCGGAATCATCCTCCCCCGAGAGATCCGCGGAATCGACCGCGATGACCGTCGCATCGGAAGATGCGAATTGATCCGCCAGCGCCGACTGCGTGAGGACGACGGCCGCGCCGGAGTCGGCCAGCATGTGCGCCACGCGCTCGGCCGGGTAGCCGGGGTCCACCGGGACGTAGGCGCCGCCCGCCTTCATCGTCGCGTAGAGCGCGGCCACCATCTCCGCCGAGCGCTCCATCACCACCGCCACCCGCGTCTCCGCGCCCACGCCCAGCGCGCGGAGGCGGCGGGCCAGGCGGTTGGCGCGCGCGTTCAGCTCCGTGTAGGTCCACCGCGTCCCGTCGGCGACGGAGATCACCGCCGTCGCCTCCGGCGCGAGCGCCGCCCGCGCCTCGAAGGCGCGGTGGACGGGCCGCGCCTCCGGCATCTCCGCCCCGCGCCCCCACACGCCCACCACCCGCTCCCGCTCCTCGTCCGAGAGGAGGTCGATGGACGACAGCGGGCGATCGGGGTCCGCGCCCGCGGCGTCCAGGACGTGGACCACGTGCTCCACCATCCGCTCGATGGTCTCGCGGTCGAACAGGTCCGCGGCCCACTGCGCCACCAGGGAGACACCCTCGGCGTCCTCGTTGGCGGCCAGCGTCACGTCGAACTTGGCCCACTCCAGCCCGGCGTGCGCCGGCTGCACCGTCGCGTCGCCGAGCTTCGGCAGGTCGCCCTCCCCCGCCCCGCCGAAGAGGAAGGTGGCCTGCACCAGCGGGCTCCGCCCCAGGTCGCGCGGAAGCTTCAGCTCCTCGATGACGCGGTCGAAGGGAAGCTCCTGGTGCGCCATGGCGTCCAGCAGCGTCTCGCGCTCGCGCCGCACCATCTCTCGGAAGGTGGGATCGCCGTCCAGCGACGTCCGCAGCGGGAGGGTGTTGACGAAGAAGCCCACCAGCCCCGCCACCTCCGGCCGCGTCCGCCCCGCCGCCACCGTGCCGATCACCACGTCCTCCGCCCCCGCGTGGCGCGCGAGGACGAGGCGGTAGGCGGCGATCAGCACGGCGAAGAGCGTGGTCCCCTCCGCCTGCGCCAGCGCCCGCAGCGGCGCGGCGGCGGCGGAGTCGATCCGCGTCGCCAGCATCGCCGCCGGACGCACTTCCGCCGTGGTGCGCGGATGGTCCTCCGGGAGCTCCAGGGCGGGGGGCGCGCCGGCCAGCGCGCCGCGCCAGAAGGCCAGCTGCTTCTCCAGCGCCCCGCCGGCGAAGTGCTCGCGCTCCCACGCCGCGTAGTCCGCGAACTGGATGGCGAGCGGCGGGAGGGGATCGGGGCGTCCGGCGCGGAAGGCGTCGTACAGCGCCCCCAGCTCGCGCGTCATCACCCCCAGGCTCCACCCGTCGCTGACGATGTGGTGCATGGTGATGGCGAGCAGGTGGTCGTCGGGCGCGACGCGGATCAGCCGGACGCGCGTCAGCGGCCCGCGCTCCACGTCGAAGCCCACGTGCGCCTCGTCCCGCACCCGCCGCTCCGCCTCTCCCTCGCGCTCCGCCGCCGGGAGCGACGAAAGGTCCTCGACCTCCAGCGGGACGGGGACGAAGGGGTGGATGACCTGCGCCGGCTCCCCCGCGTGCTCGGCGAAGGTGGTGCGCAGCGTCTCGTGGCGCGCGCGCAGCCCGTCCATCGCCCGCTCCAGCGCCGCCGTGTCGAGCGCGCCGCGGATGCGGATGGCGAAGGGGATGTTGTAGGCGGCGGTGCCGGGATGCAGCCGCTCCAGCACCCACAGGCGGCGCTGCGCCAGGGAGATGGGGAACGGCTCGCCGGTGCGCGGGCGCGCGGCCGGGCCGGAAGGGGCGGCGCCCTGGCGCTGCATGCGGAGCTTCTGCTCCAGCAGCTTGCGCTTCTCGGGCGAGAGGGCGGCCAGCTTGCTCCGCGGGTCCACGCTCATTCTCCCGCCTCCAGCAAAGCGCGCGCGTCCTCGTCCGTCATCCCGTCCAGGTCTCCCAGGTCGCCCAGCAGCGCCATCAACGCCTCGTCCCGTAGTTGATCGATCCGCGCGGCCAGGTCGGCCAGTCGCGGTGCCTCGAAAAGCTCGCGCAGCGGCAGGTCCACGTCGAAGCGCGCGGCCACCGCCCCCGCCAGCCGCGCCGCCAGCAGCGAGTGGCCGCCCAGCGCGAAGAACGAGTCGTCCGCCCCCACGCGCTCCACCCCCAGCGCCTCCTCCCACATCTTCGCGAGCGCGATCTCCGTATCACTTTCCGGCGCGACGAACTCCGTGCTCCCCTCGTCGGTCGGCTCCGGGAGGGCGCGGCGGTCCACCTTGCCGCTGGTGGTCTGCGGGAGCGCGTCCACCGGCACGAAGGCCGCCGGGACCATGTAGTCCGGGAGCCGCTCGCGGAGCGCGGCGCGCAGCTCGGCCGCGTCCGGCGCGCCGCCCGAGCGCGGGACCACGTACGCCACCAGCCGCGGCTCGCGCCCGCCGTCGGCGCGGACGATGGCGACGGCGTCGCCCACGGCGGGGTGGCGGAGGAGGGCGCTCTCCACCTCGCCCAGCTCGATGCGGAAGCCGCGCAGCTTCACCTGCGTGTCCAGCCGCCCCAGGTACTCCAGCTCGCCGTCCGCCCGCCACCGCACGCGGTCTCCGGTGCGGTACATCCGCGCGCCCGGCGCGTCCGCGAACGCGTCGGGGACGAAGCGCTCGGCCGTCATCGCCGCGCGCCCCGCGTAGCCGCGCGCCACGCCCGCGCCGGCCAGGTACAGCTCCCCCGGCACGCCCACCGGCGCCGGCCGCAGCGCCTCGTCCAGCACGTAGGTCCGCGTCCCCGCCGTCGGCCGGCCGATGGGCGGGCGGGGCTCGCCGGGGCGGATCGCCGTCCACGCCGCGTAGACGGTCGCTTCCGTCGGCCCGTAGAGGTTGCGGACGGTGCGCACCGTCCCCGTGGCGTACAGCGCGTCCACCAGCGCGGCCGGAAGCGCCTCGCCCGCCAGGTTCAGCGCGGTCAGCGAGGGCGGGAGCGCGTTCGTCCGCAGCAGCTCCGCCGCCGCCGTGGGCACCATCACCCCCAGCCGCACCTCCTCGGACGCGGGGACGCGCGCCAGCTCCAGCGCGTTGTCCACCAGCACGATCGTCCCGCCGAAGCAGAGCGTCGTGAACACCTCCGCCACCGAGACGTCGAAGGAGAAGGAGGTCGAGGCGAGGACGCCGGCGCGCTCCTCCGCCGGCATCGCCTCGTCCATCGCCGCCAGCAGGGTGGATACGCCGCGATGCTCGATCATCACCCCCTTGGGCGTCCCCGTGGAGCCGGAGGTGAAGAGCACGTAGGCCAGCGACGAGGGATCGATCTCCATCCCCAAATCCTCCCCCGCCTCCCCGTCGATCTCCGCCGCCTGGCGATCGAGGACGAGCGTCCGCGCGCCCGACGGAAGGCGATCCGCGAGATGCGCCGTCGTCACCACGGCGACGGGACGGGCGCCCTCGAGGATGTCCGCGATGCGGCCGGCGGGGTGCGCGGGATCCAGCGGGACGTACGCCGCGCCCGCCTTCATGATGCCCAGGAGCGTGGCGACCGCGTCCGGCGTGCGCTCCAGCAGCACGCCCACCCGCGTCTCCGGCCCCGCCCCGAGCGCGATCAGCCGCCGGGCGATGCGGTTCGCGCGCTGATCGAGCTCCGCGTACGTCGTCGTCGCGCCGCGGAAGCGGATGGCGGGCGCGTTGGGCGTGGCGGCGGCCTGCGCGGCGAAGGCGACCGGGAGCGGGGGGAGGGGGACGATGGCGTCGCCGCGGCTCCAGCGCTCCAGCGTCTCGCGCTCCTCCGCCGCGGTGAGGTCCGCCTCCAGCGGCCGCGCCTCGGGGTCGGCCGACACCGCTTCCAGGAGCGCGGCGAAGTGCGCGGCCAGCCGCTCCGCCGTGGCGGCGTCGAACAGCTCGGTGTCGTACTCCAGCGCGCCCAGGACGCGGCCCTCCTCCTCGCGCAGCTCCATGGTCAGGTCGAACTTCGCGGCGCGGTGCGTCACTTCCTCCATCTCCGCGCGCGCCCCGTCCAGCCGCAGCTCCATCGGCGGCATGTTCTGGAGGGAGAAGAGCACCTGGAAGACGGGCTCGTGGCTCATGCTCCGCTCCACCCGCAGCTCCTCCACCGTCCGCTCGAACGGGAGGTCCTGGTGCGCGTAGGCGTCCAGCGTGGCGCGCCGCACCCGCGCCAGCAGCTCGCGGAACGTCGGGTTGTCGGAGAGATCGGCCCGCAGCGGGAGCATGTTGACGAAGAAGCCGACGATCCCCTCGGTCTCCGCGTGGTTGCGCCCCGCGATGGGAGAGCCCACCACCACGTCGCGCTGCCCCGCCCACCGCGCCAGGAGCGACTGGAACGCCGCCAGCAGCGCCATGAACGGCGTGGCCCCCTCGCGCGCCGCCAGCGCCCGCATCCGCGCGGAGAGGTCGGCGCTCAGCGCGAACGGGTGCAGCGCGCCGGCGTGGCCGGGGCGCGAGGGGCGCGGGCGGTCCGTCGGAAGCTCCAGGAGCGCGGGCGCGCCCTCCAGCGCGCGGCGCCAGTAGGCGAGCTGCGTCTCCAGCCGCTCGCCGGAGAGCCACTCGCGCTGCCACGCCGCGAAGTCCGCGTACTGCAGGGGAGCGGGCGGGAGAGCGGGGGATTCGCCGCGCCGGATCGCCGCGTAGGCGGTGGAGACGTCGCGCAGGACGATCCCCCACGACCACCCGTCGCCCACGCTGTGGTGCACGTTGAAGGCGAGGAGCGCGTCGCCGCCCGCCACGCGCACCAGCGCCGCGCGGACCAGGGGACCCTTGGCGAGATCGAAGGGTCGCCACGCATCCCCATCCAGCCACGCCGTCGCCTCGTCCCCGCCGCTGACGTCGATCAGCGCCAGGTCGAAGCGGCCGGGCGGGACGATCTCCTGCACCGGCGCGCCGTCCGTCACCCGGTAGCGCGTCCGCAGCGCCTCGTGCCGCGCGACCGTGGCCTCCAGCGCGCGGCGGAGCGCTTCCGCGTCCACCTCGCCGCGGATGCGCAGCCGAAAGGGCATGTTGTAGAGGCCCACACCCGGAAGGAGCCGCTCCAGGAACCAGAGCCGCTCCTGCGCGAACGACAGCGCCAGCGGGCGGTCCCGATCGACGCGGACGATGGGCGCCACCTCCTCGCGCTCGCCGGCGGAGAGCATCGCGTCGATGCGCGCGGCCAGCCTGCGCACCGTGGGCGCCTCGAAGAGGAGCCGGAGCGGCGCCTCGATCCCGAAGGCGGCGCGGAGGCGCGACACCACCTGCGTCGCCAGGAGCGAGTGCCCGCCCAGCGCGAAGAAGTCGTCGTCGATCCCCACGCGGGCGACGCCGAGGACGCCGGACTGGATCGCCGCCAGCACCTCCTCCGTGGGGGTGCGCGGCGCCACGTACGCCTCGCCCTCCGTCACCTCCGGCGCGGGGAGGGCGCGGCGGTCCACCTTGCCGTTGGGCGTCAGCGGAAGCGCGTCGAGGGTGACGAACGCCGCCGGGACCATGTAGTCCGGGAGCCGCCCCGCGATCGTCCCGCGCAGCTCCGCCGCGGTCGGCTGCACGCAGTTGCGCATCGTCAGGTACGCGACCAGGCGCTTCTCGCCGGGCCCGTCCGCGCGGGCGATCACCACCGCGTCGGCCACGGCGGGGTGCGCCTTGAGCGCCGTCTCGATCTCCCCCGGCTCGATGCGGAATCCGCGCACCTTCACCTGCTGGTCCACGCGCCCCAGGAACTCCAGCGTCCCGTCCTCGCGCCGCCGCGCCCGGTCCCCCGTCCGGTAGAGCCGCGCGCCGGGCTCCGCCGGGAACGGATCGGGGACGAAGCGCTCGGCCGTCATCACCGGGTTCCCCAGGTAGCCGCGCGCCACCCCGTCGCCCCCCGCGTACAGCTCGCCGGGAACGCCGATGGGGCAGGGCCGCATGGCCTCGTCCAGCACGTAGGCGCGCGTGTTGGCGATGGGCCGCCCCAGCGGGATCGCCGCGAAGGTGCTCGGCACCGGCCGGCCGATCTGGAGCGACGGGCCCGCCGCGTCCTCCGGGCGGATGGTGTGGCAGCAGGTGAACGTCGTGTTCTCCGTGGGCCCGTAGCCGTTGATCAGCCGCAGGTGGGGATGCGCCTCGACCACGCGCCGCACGTGGGGCGCGGAAAGGACGTCGCCGCCCGCCAGCAGCTGCCGCAGATCGCCCAGCGCCTCCAGCTCCTCGTCCGCCATCTGGTGGAAGAGCCCGGCGGTGAGCCAGAGCGTCGTCACCCCGTGGCGCCGGACCAGCTCCGCGATCTCCCGCAGGCTGGCCGCGTGCGCGGGGGCGACGGCCAGCCGGCCGCCGTTCAGCAGCGGCCCCCACACCTCCAGCGTGGACGCGTCGAACGCCGCCGGCGCCAGCTGCAGGAAAGTCTGCTCCGCCCCGAAGTCCGCGTAGTCCGTCTCCCGCACCAGCCGCGCGACCGCCCGGTGCGGCACGCCGACGCCCTTCGGCGTCCCCGTGGACCCGGACGTGTAGATCACGTAGGCCAGGGAGAGCGGATCGGCGTCGATCGGCAGATTTCCCGCATCCTCCGCCCCGATCGCCTCCCGATCCGCGTGCAGCGAGACCACCGGCCCGCCGAACGCCGCGAGGGCGGCCGGCGCGCAATCCCCCACCACCAGCGCCGACACCTCCGCGTCGGAGAGCATGAACGCCAGCCGCTCGGGGGGATACGACGCCTCCAGCGGCACGTACGCGCCCCCCGCCTTGAGGATCGCCAGCAGCGCCACCACCAGCTCCGGCGACCGCTCCACCGCCACCCCGACCCGCGACTCCGCGCCCACGCCGAGGGCGCGAAGCCGCCGCGCGAGCCGGTTGGCGCGCGCGTTCAGCTCCGCGTACGGAATCGCCTCGCCGCCCGAGAGGAGGGCGATCGACTCGGGAGACGCATCCACCCGCGCCTCGAAGAGGCGATGGATGGCCGTGTCGCGCGGATACGCGGTCGCGGTGCGGTTGCAGAGGTCGACCTCGAAGGCCGCCTCGCGCTCGTCCGCGGCGGAGATGGCGGAGCGCGTCGCGTCAGGCGTGCGAGCGCTGGCCGAAAGTACACGGAGGAAGTGCGCGGCGAAGCGGCGGATCGTCGCCTCGTCCCAGAGGTCCGTCGCCCACTGCAGCTCCAGGCGCAGCCCGCCGTCCGCCTCCTCGAAGTGGTCGAAGGTGAGGTCGAACTTGGCCGTGTCGTATTCCGGGCGGATGGGCGAGACCGCGCACCCGGCCAGCTCCAGCAGCTCCATGCGGGCGTTCTGCAGCGTCATCACCGCCTGGAACACCGGGTTGCGCCCGGCGTCGCGCGGCAGCCGCAGCATCTCCACCACCCGGTCGAACGGGAGGTCCTGGTGGTCGAACGCCGCGAGCGCCGCGTCGCGCTCCGCCCGCACCAGCGTCCGGAAGCCCGGATCGCCGGGGACGTGAGAGCGCAGCGCCAGCGTGTTCACGAAGAAGCCGACCAGCGCCTCCAGCGACGAGTGCCGCCGGTTGGCCACCGGCGTCCCGATCACCACCTCCTCCTGCCCCGCGTGCCGCGCCAGGACGATGCGCAGCGCCGCCAGCAGCACCGCGAAGAGCGTGGCCCCCTCCTCCCGCGCCACGTCGCGGAGCCGCTCCGCGAGATCGGCGGAGACGGGAAAGAGCAGCGTGCGCCCGCGATGGCTCTCCACCGCCGGCCGCGGACGGTCCGTCGGCAGCTCCAGCGCGGGAGGCGCCCCCGCCAGCGTCCGCCGCCAGAACGCCACCTGCCGCTCCAGCACCTCGCCCGACAGCCGCTCGCGCTGCCACACCGCGAAGTCCGCGTACTGCAGCGGGAGCGGCGCCAGCGGATCGCCCAGTCCGTTGCGGAAGCCGGCGTAGAGCGCCCCCAGCTCGCGCTGGAGCACGCCCATGCTCCACCCGTCCGTGGCCGCGTGGTGCATGCACAGCAGGAGCGCGTGGTCCTCCGGAGCGAGGCGGACCAGCGACGCGCGGAGCAGCGGCCCCCCCTCCAGGTCGAACCCCGTGTTGGCGTCCAGGTCGACCCGGCGGCGCAGCTCCGCCTCCCGCTCGTCCTCGGGGAGCTCGGAGAGGTCGAGGAGCGGGAGATGGACGGGGGAGGGGGGATGGATGACCTGCACCGGCCCGTCCGCGCGCTCCGCGAAGACGGTGCGCAGCGCCTCGTGCCGGGCGCGGAGCGCGTCCAGCGCCCGCTCCAGGGCGGCCGCGTCCAGCGGCCTGGAGATGCGCAGCGGATGCGGGACGTTGTAGACGGCCGCCCCCGGCTGCATCCGGTCCAGCATCCACATCCGCCGCTGCGCGAAGGAGAGCGGCGCCGTCCCGTCGGGGCGCGCGCGCGGGCGCGGCTGGTCGTCCGCGGCCGCCGCCTCGGTGGCGCGCAGACGCATCTCCAGCAGCTTCCGCCGCTCCGGCGAGAGCCCGGCCAGCCGCTTCTCCAGCTCGCTGCTCATGGATGGAGCTTCGCTCACGCCATCGCCCCATGGCGTCCGGCCGATTCGGCGGAGAGGAGCATGGCCACCTCCTCGTCCGTCAGCTCCTCCAGGTCGTCCAGCAGGGCCAGCATCGCCGCCTCGCGCCCGGCCTCGCGGGCCGCGTCCACCGCCTCGGCCAGCACCGCCACCGTCCGCGCCCCGAAGATGCGCTCCAGCGGCAGCTCCACCCGGAAGGCCTCGGTGAGCCGCGTGGCCATCTGCGTGGCCAGGAGCGAGTGGCCGCCCAGCTCGAAGAAGTCGTCGTCCGCGTAGACGCGCTCCAGCCGCAGCACCTCGGCCCAGATGGCCGCCAGCGCCACCTCCGTCTCGGTGCGCGGCGCCACCCCGTCCGCCCGCGCCTGGGGCGCGGGAAGGGCGCGGCGGTCCACCTTGCCGTTGGGCGTCAGCGGAAAGGCGTCCAGGACGACGACGGCCGACGGCACCATGAAGTGCGGGAGCTGCGTCTTCAGCCAGGCGCGCACCCGCGACCCCACCGCCGCCTCGCGGCGCTCGTCCCCGCGGATGACCACGTAGGCCACCAGGCGCCGGTCGCCGGGCGCGTCCTCGCGCACGTGCGCCACCGCGCCGGTCACCGCCGGGTGGCGCTCCAGCACCGCCGCCACCTCCTCCAGCTCGATGCGGAACCCCCGCACCTTCACCTGCCCGTCCAGCCGTCCCACGAACTCCAGGTCGCCGGCCGCGCCCAGCCGCACCTGGTCGCCCGTGCGGTAGAGCCGCGCCCCCGGCTCGCCGGAGAACGGATCGGGGACGAAGCGCTCGGCCGTCAGCCCCGCGCGCCCCAGGTACCCGTGCGACAGCCGCGCCCCGCCCAGGCAGAGCTCCCCCGCCTCGCCGTCCGCCACCGGCCGCATCTCCTCGTCCAGCACCAGCGCGCGCGTGTCCGCCACCGCCCGGCCGATCGGCACCGTCGCCGCCCCGTGCGCCACCGACTCCACCGCGTGCCAGGTGGCGAAGGTGGCGTTCTCGGCGGGGCCGTAGAAATGGACGAGCCGCTCGGGCGCGCCCGCCACCAGGATCCGCCGCACCGCGACCGGGTCGGCCGCCTCGCCGCCGAAGCCCAGGAACCCCAGCCCCGCGAAGGCGTCCGGCGCCGCGCGCGACACCGCGTTCAGGAGCGCCGTGGTCAGGAACGCCGCCGTCACCCCCTCCGCGCGGAGCGCCGCCGCCAGCGACGCCGGCCGCAGCGACACGTCGCGCCCGATCATCACCAGCGCCGCGCCGTTCAGCAGCGCGCCCCAGATCTCGAACGCCGCCGCGTCGAACGAGGTGTTGGCCATCTGCGCCACGCGGTCCGCCGGCCCCAGCCGCGCGTAGCCGGGGTCGCGCGCCAGCCGCACCAGGGCGCGGTGGGGGATGGAGATCCCCTTGGGCGTCCCCGTGGAGCCCGAGGTGTAGACCACGTACGCCTCGCTCTCGGGCCACGCCGCGCCCTCCGGCGCCTTGTCCGGGAGCGCGTCGATCATCGCCCGCTCCTCCGCCAGCGCCACCACGCGCACCCGCTCGCCCGCCGCCAGCCGCGCGTCCGCCGCGCGCGCCGCCACCAGCGCGCGGACCCCCGCGTCGCGCCGCATGAAGGCCAGCCGCTCCTCCGGGTACGACGCGTCCAGCGGGACGTAGCTCGCTCCCGCCTTGAGCGCCGCCAGCATGGTCACCACCAGGTCCACCGAGCGGTCGAGAGACACGCCCACGCGGTCGCCGGGGCGCACGCCCGCCTGGCGGAGGCGCGCCGCCAGCCGGTTGGAGCGCGCGTCCAGCGCCGCGTACGTCAGCCGCTCGCCGTCGCAGACCAGCGCCTCGCGCTCCGGGCGCAGCTCCACGATCCGCGCGAAGAGGGCGGGGATGGAGACGTCGTGGTGCTCGGCCTCGAGGGGCCCCGGCACCTCCAGCCGTCCCCCCTCGCGGACGAGGGGAAACGGGCGGCCGCGATTCGAGGCAGGGCTCACGACGTCACCTCCGTCGAGCGAAGGGAAGCGGAAAGGCTCGTCGAACGCCGCTCACCCACAAAAGTGTTCGAGCGGTGACGCAAAGCGCTCGGTACAGTCCCGTTTGAAACGCTGTGGACGCGCATGGGCTCTGCTTGCCGGGTTCGTCGGCGGCGCATGAGGACCGGGAAGATTCCCGGCCGAAGGCGCCCGTCGATCGTTTTACGCCGTGGCACATACTCTGCAACGAGAACAGGGAGCACACTTCCCGGTCGCAGAACACCGTGGGGCGGGCAGGCCAGATGGCCGTCCCGCCCCGCACGATGGGTATCCAGGCTCTTCGAGAGCCTGGCGCGGCGCGCGTCTCCCGTGCGCGCGCCTGCCAATTTAATGCAAAACCCTCCGCACGAGTAGTAGTTTGTCCCAACCCCCTGTTTCTGCTGCACTTCTGGCGAGAAGGGAGCGCAGGTGGACACGGCCAGGGCGCGAAGTGGGCACCCCGCGAATCACCTCTCCGGCAAGCATCGCCCCCCTCCCATCCCCCAGATGCCGCTCTCGTTGCGACAGGTGGCGCTCCCATCCGGCACCTCCGGGATGCGCGGTGCCCCGCGAGGGCCGCACGGCCCCGCGTGGATGGATACCGTCGATCCGCGGAAAAGTTTGGACGGCCCGGTAAGGGTGCGGTTCCAGATTCTTACAGAAACCGTACTCCCCGTTCCCCGCCCGCAAGCGGGGAGCCGCCGCGGAGGCCGCCGGGATGGGGAGAGCTCGCTCTCTCCCGCCCCCTCCGCGCCTCCGCGTTCCATCCCACCGGCCCGGACGATCTCCCCGCCCCTTCGGCCCGAGCCCGACCGCGAGGCCGAAGGACGGCGACGCGCGCCCGGCGCATCCCCGACCCGCCACCCGACGATCAGGCCCCCAGGTCCCGCACCAGCTGCTGGATCACCCGGTCGCGGTCCGACGCCAGGTAGAAGTGTCCGCCCGGAAAGGTGCGCAGGGCGAACTCCCGGGTCGTGAAGTACGCCCACTCCGCCACCGTGTCCGGCGGCGCGCGGGGATCGTCCACCCCCGCGTAGCCGGTGATGGGGATCTCCAGCGGCGCTTCGTCCTGGTACTCGTACGTCTCGTGGATGGCCACGTCCGCCCGCAGCACGGGAAGGATCAGCTCCAGCAGCTCCGGGTGGTCGCGCACCTGCGCGGGGATCCCGCCCAGCCGCGACAGCTCGGCCACGAACTCGTCGTCCGGGAGGCCGTGGGTGAGCGGAGGAGGAGGCGGCACGTGCGGGGCGCGGCGGCCGGAGGCCACCAGGTGCACCGGCCCCGCCTCCCCCAGCCGGCGCAGCCGCCGCGCCAGCTCGAACCCGATCAGCGCCCCGTTGCTGTGCCCGAAGACGGCGAAAGGCACCTCCCTGCGGCGCAGCACCGCGCCGGCCAGCGCCTCCACCAGGGGCTCCAGCCGGTCGATCGGCGCCTCGCGGAGGCGCTGCTCGCGCCCGGGAAGCTGCACCGGGCACACCTCGATGGATTCGGGAAAAAGCTCCGCCCAGCCTCGAAAGGCCGACGCGCCCCCGCCCGCGTGCGGGATGCAGAGGAGCCGCAGCCGCGCGGCGGGGCGCGGCCGGGGGCGCAGGATCCAGGGGTCGGCGGCTTCGGAGGTGTTCATGGGCGCGCAAAGCTAACCCTCCGCCGCCGCCGCGCCACCCCTCAGCCGCCCGGGGGCACGATGGCCGTGGTGTCGCCCCGGTTCCCGGAGCCCAGGTAGCCGCCCGCCGCCTGCGTGTTGGTGCCGGCCGGCGGCGGCGGCGGCTCCGTCGACTCGTCGCGCCGCGCCTGGCCGGGGGCGGCGGTCTCGCTCGGCGCCGTGGGCGCGTCACGCCCGCAGCCGGCCAGCGCCGCCGCCACCAGGGCGGCGGTGAGCAGGGTGCGTGCTCTCATCTCGTCCTCCTCGTCTCTCGCACGGAGCCGCCGGGCTCGGGGGGAAGATCACTGCGCTGCCCCCGTCCGGCGTCGGGGTCAGGGGCGGCGGTTCCGCCGCGCCGAAGTGGCCGTGGAGTGGAGAATCATAATGCTTCGTGTACTTTCAGTGTCGGGAATTGTATCTCAATGAAACGGGTTCCCCGCCGAGCCGCAAGGGGTGCGGCCCGGCGGGGGGCGAGTGGGGGCAAATTGCTACGGAGAGGGTGTTTAGCTTGTCCGAATGTCGCGAGATCTGCCCCCCGGCCGGGTATCAGGAAGGCGTGCCGGAGCCGGAGGCCAGCTTGCGGTGGAACTCCTGCTCGTCCAGCACGCGGCCGAGCGAGCCCTCCACCTGCCCCAGCTGCGCCTCCAGGAGCGCCACGCGCTGCTCCAGGAGCCGGTTGGTGTTCCCTTCCGACTGCAGCTCCATCCATCGCGCCCGCGCCTCCACCAGGGGCTTGAGGGCGAAGCGAACGGTGAGGCCGATCACGGGGATGAGGACGATGGACGTCCCCATGACGACGGCGACGAGCGAGACCCAGTCGATCGGCATGTGGGTTGGCTTCCGGGTGGGGGCGGATGCGGCCCGCGGGCGCGGGACCGGTGCGCGGGCTCTTACGGGCGGAGGCGCGCGAAGGTGTCACCCGCGCGTCCGCCTTGATCACTTCGCCCCGCGCCGCCATTCTGTCGCGGGAGCGGGCGGGACACGGGCGACCTCACCGGAGACGATGCGATGCCGAGGCACTGGCTGATGAAGAGCGAGCCGGGCGTATTCTCGATCGACCACCTGGCGCGCGACGGCCGCACCACCTGGGAGGGCGTGCGCAACTACCAGGCGCGCAACTTCATGCGCGACACCATGGAGCCGGGCGACCCCGTGCTCTTCTACCACAGCAACGCCGACCCCACGGGCGTCGCCGGCCTGGCGCGCGTCTCCCGCACCGGGCTGGCGGACCCCACGGCCCTGGACCCGGCGAGCGACTACTTCGACCCCAAGGCGTCCGAGGACGACCCGCGCTGGATGATGGTGGAGATCGAGTTCGTGGAGCGCTTCCCCGCCGTGGTCACGCTGGACGACCTGCGCGCCGCGCCGGGGCTGGAGAAGATGCTCGTCATCAACAAGAGCCGCCTCTCGGTCCAGCCCGTCACGCCGGAGGAGTTCGAGATCGTGGTGAAGATGGGAGGCGGGGGAGAAAAAAAGCCTAAGTCCTAAGTGCTAAGAGCTGAACCTTTCGATCGGAGCCCAGGTCAAAGATCTGGAGCATCCGTCCGCGGTTCAGGACTAAGGACTAAGGACTAAGGACTTCCGTTCGGACCCTCACAGGGGACACGGAGACCACGGAGGGTGGCCAGCGACGGACGCCTCAGCCGTGTGCCCCGTGCCCCCTGCTCGAGTCCGATCTCCGTTCAGGCGGCCAGGAGCGGGCGGAACTGCTCGCCGGTGACCTCCTCGACGGCGTCGACCACGGCGCGGGCGAGGCGGTACTGCTCCTTGATGGACGACCAGTTCTCGCGGATGTACGACTTCAGGTTCCGCGGGGCGCCGCCGATGCTCACCACCATCTCCTCCTCGGTGCGCGAGCCCACCTCGCGGATGAACTCCAGCATGGCCTCGTGCTCGCGGAGCACGGCGTTGCGGCGGTGCGGGAGCGCCCACGCGGGAAGCTCGGGCGGGTCCCAGCGGAAGCTCTTGCCGTCGCGCGTCTTGCCGCGGAAGCGGCCGTTCTCGTGCACGGTGGCGAACGCCTCGTCGAAGGCGTACAGGTAGCGCCCGATCCCCCACTGCACGGCGGCGCGCTTCATGGCGGCGCTCAGGCCGCCCTTCACGCCCTCCACGTCGGTGTTGTCGGCGCCGTCCCACTTGGTGACCCAGTCGTCGCCCACCTGGATGGAGATGCCGCACACCACGCCCCCGCCCGGCCCCGGGCGGAACTCGTTCTTCCAGCGCGCGGGCCCCACCACCTCGTCCAGCCGCGACTGGATGGCGCGGTTGGTGACGTACGGGACGCAGACGGCCCAGGTGCGCCCATTCTTCTCGCCCGCGTGCTGGACGCGCCACTCCAGCTCGTCCGGCGCGAAGTACGCCTGCAGCGCCGCGTAGTCGATCTCGCTCATCGGGAAGCTCTCCTGCGGCAGATTCCATCTTCGGTTTAATTTCGGTTTTGGTTCGGAGTTTGTCAAGGTTGATGGAGATGGGGGCGAAGGGCTTCGGCGCGCGCCCGACGGGCCCTCTCCCGATAACGGGACGATCATGGGGGAGGGGAACACCCTGGCGCTTCGCGCGTTTGCTTCCGCGCGGTCCGACGGTGTCCGTTGCGCGCACCGAAGCCGGTCGCCGCCTACCCTCTCCCGGAATTGGGAGAGGGCCGTTCGCGCCTCGCGAGCACCGACACGCAGTGTCGTGCCGAGCGGGGCGCGAACGGGGTGAGGGCCGCCGCGGACGCGCGGGAGAGCCCGTCCTCGCTGCTGTTCGGGCGAGGGGGGGCAGGTGAGGATGCGCCGGTCGAGACCCGGCCTCCGCTATTTCCGCAGGGGATCGACGTGGAGGCCGCCCAGGTCGTAGTGGCGGCCCCGCCAGTCCAGGACGCCGCGGCGGCTGAGGCGGAAGGAGTTGAGGGCGATGCAGAAGAGCCAGATCAGGCCCACGGGGTGCAGCAGGATGCCGCTGCTGTTCTGGCGCAGGCGGATGGCCAGCGCGATGCGCAGCACCACGTTGGCGCCCACGCCGGCCACCGAGGGCCACAGCAGCACCGGCCGCCCGCTGAACGCCTGCCAGATCCCCACGAACGGGGCGAAGAGCGCGCCGTAGAGGAGGAGCGCCAGCACCAGCGCCAGCGGACGGCGCACCAGGCGGTGGTAGAAGGTGCGCGAGAGCCCGGCCCACAGCTCGGCGCGGGAGTCGAACATCCGCCCCGTGGCCATCCCCTGCCCCTGCGCGAACACCACGCGCATCCCCCGCTCCTTGAAGCGCATGGCCAGCGCGTCGGCGTCGGCCACGGCGGCCGCGGCGGCCTCCCATCCCCCGGCCTTCTCCAGCGCCTCGCGGCGGACGCCCACCAGCTGGCCGTTGGAGACGCGGATCCGCGGCGCCTTCGACCGCCACACCAGCGGGAGCGGGAGCCACGCCAGGTAGCGCAGGTCCAGCAGCGGGATCACCATCTGCTCGGTGAGGGTGCCGGTGACCTGGCGCGGGCTGGCGGTCACCAGGTCGGCGCTCCATCCCTCCATCACGTAGCCCAGCCGCGCCAGGCAGGTGCGCGTGGGGATGGTGTCGGCGTCCAGGAAGACCAGCACGTCGCCCGTGGCCTCCTGCGCCAGGCGGTGGCACGCCCACGGCTTCCCCAGCCACCCGGGCGGAAGGTCGCCCCCCTGGATCACCCGCAGCCCGCGCTCGGTGGCCTCCAGGCGCTCCAGGATCTCGGTGGTGCCGTCGGTGGAGCCGTCGTCGTAGACCAGCACCTCGTCGGGGCGCCGCGTCCCGCCCAGCGTGGCGCGCACGCACGCCACGATCCGGCGCGCCTCGTTGCGCGCGGGGATGCACACGGAGACGCGCCCCGGGATGCGCCCCGAGGCCCGACCGCGCGGCCAGAGCGCCAGGTTGAGCAGCACCATCGCCAGCACCGCCAGCGACGGCGCCGCGAGCACCCAGAACCATCCCCACTCTTCCGGCGACAGCGGCCTCATCCGCCTCCCTCTCCCCTGGATCGATCCCCCGGCGCGCTGCTTCCCGGACGCCACGCGCTGCACGATGCCGGCCGCTCGGCCGCGTGGAAAGGGGGGCGGCCCGCGGCGCACCGGCGGGCCATCGCGTTCCCGCGTGGAAAACCCTGGTTTCTTACGGCGAAACACAGGCGCGGCGCGGCTGCCCAGTGTTTGTCCAAGCCCTTGCCAAAACTGGCCTGTCCAGTGAACTTCCAGGACTTGAAGTGGAATGCTGGCACGGTCTTTTCGGGCGTTTCCCTCCCGCCAGCCCGCCGCCGCCGATCTGGCCGCGGCCGGGAACCGGCAGAAGTTTCTGATCTACCAGAGGCAGGGCCTCAGAGCATGAGCTACCGGATCAAGCGAGTCGCGCACCTGACGGGGATCAACGCCGCCACGCTCCGCGCGTGGGAGCGGCGCTACAACCTGATCTCCCCGGGGCGCACGGGGTCGGGATACCGGCTGTACAGCGACGAGGACGTCGCGATGCTCACGCGCATCAAGCAGCTGACCGACGAAGGGCTGACCATCGGCGAGGCGATCGCGCGGGTGCGGCGCGGCTGCGCGCCCCTCCCGGCCGACGCGCAGGCGCCGGCGATCATGGAGGTGCGCGACTCCCTGCGCGACGCGCTCCTCCGCTTCGACCGCATGGAGGCGCTGCAGGCGTACGAGCGGGTGGCGCACCTGCCGCCGGAGCGCCGCAGCGAGGAGGTCCTCCTTCCCATCATGCGCGAGCTGGGCGAGCTCTGGGAGCGCGAGAACTGCACGGTGGCGCAGGAGCACTTCGCCTCGGCGTTCGCGCGCGAGAAGCTGGTGCAGATGATGGCCGAGCTGGACACCGGCGCGGCGTCCGGGCCCGAGGCGGTGGTCGCCGGCGCGCCCGACGAGCAGCACGAGCTGGGGCTGATGGCCTCGGCGGTGCGGCTGGCGGGGGCGGGGTGGAGGGTGGTGTACCTGGGCGCCGACCTCCCGCTGGAGGACATCCGCCGCGTGGTGCGCGCCCGCAAGCCGGCCATGCTCTGCATCTCGGTGGTGCGCCGCCAGTCGGCCGACACCTTCCTGGAGCTGGCCACGGAGCTGCGCGCCATCGCCCCGCGCGAGACGGCGGTGGTGATCGGCGGCGCGGGGATCCCGCCGCTCAACGGCTCCACCCCGCAGGGCGTGCGCATCATCGGCTCCATCGCGGAGATCTTCACCGCCAACTGAAGCCGGCCGGCGCTGCTGATCGACCATCGCCCCCTCTCCGCCACGCGCGGAGAGGGGGCGATGTCGTTGTCGGGGGATGACCGGCCATCGCGCGCGTCCCTGGCGGGCCCCCCCCCTCGCGTGGTGGTCCGCGGAACCTGCACCCGCGGACACACCACCCTTTCCCCTCCCCCACAGGTGGGGGAGGGGAAACACCTCGGCGCTTCGCGCTTCACTTCATCGCGCCCCGAGCCGTGTCCGTTTCCGTTGATCTGTCGCCGTCATTCCGTTGATCCGTTTCTGTTGCCGTCATTCAGAGGGCCGGCCGCGCCGAACCCGCCCCCGCGCAACCGCTCGCGGGCCCGTGGAATCTACTACGCCAGCGAGAGGCTTGGGCGCGGCAGCGACGACACGATCGCGGCCGCCAACCTCCGCGGCCCGGGCGAACGCCGATCACGCGGGAGGAGCCGAGGGAGCCGGCGGGATCCGCGGCGAATCCTCCAAATCCTCCACATCCTTCCAATCCTCCAAATCCTCCGAATCCTCCAAATCCTCCAAATCCTCCGCCTCCACCGTCAGCGTCGTCCGAGCCGCGAGCGGGCGCTGCCGCCTGCGCAGGCGGGCGGACTCGCGGATGCCGGAGGCCAGCACGTCCAGCAGCTCGCGGGCGTGGTCGGCGCCCAGGTCGGCGATGGCGGCCTGGCGGCCCCCGGCGGCGGTGTCCACGACGAGCGAGGCCAGCCCGTGCCGCCGCTGCATGGGCGACTGGCGCAGGTGCAGCGTCTGCAGCTTGTGCTCGGGGACGATCCACGTCACGCGCCCCAGCACCCCCGCCCGCGCCACCACGCAGCCGCCCGCCACCGCGTAGCCGCGGATGGCGTACTCGCGCCGCGCCAGGAGCCAGGGGAGCGGGAGGATGGGAAGCAGGAAGAGGAGGAGCGGGAGATACGCATCCGCCAGCACCGCCGCCGCGGCGAGGAGGGCGGCGGGGGCGAAGAGGGAGATGGCCCAGCGGCGCGCGGCGCGGCGGCGGGCGCGGGGATGCACCTGCCGCAGCGGCGCGGCGTCCAGGTCGAAGTCGCCGAAGATGCCGCGGACCAGCGCCGCCACCTCGCCGCGCCGGGCCAGCGGGACGAAGGCCTCGGCGCCGCCGCTCCGCTCGCCGTCCTGCCCCGGCGCGGCGCCCGCCGTCTCGATCATCAGCGAGGCCAGCCCCAGCGGGCGGCGCAGGATGGACTCCTCCACGCGGATGGCCTGCACGCGCTCCAGGGGGACGCTGGCCTCGTGCAGCGTCAGCAGGCCGTAGCGCTTGCGCAGCTCGCCGTCGGCGCGGGTGAGGGTGAAGCCGTGGTAGCGCACCACCGCGCCGACGATGGAGACGCCCCATCCCAGGATCATCATCAGCAAGCCCAGGCCGGCGATCACCAGCACGACCGACCCCGCGCCGCCCACGCCCGCCTCGTGCATCACCCAGTCCGTCGCCTCGCCCAGCCGCCTGACGTACGGCAGCCCCACGTCGTCCACCAGCTGCAGCGCGCCCGCGACGCCCGCGGCGATCACCCCCGCCTCGTTCGCCGTCGCGCCCGCCAGGACCACCTCGCGGAAGGAAAGCTTCTTCAGCAGCCGCCCCGCATCCACCGGGGCGTCGCCGGAGGCTTCCGACGCGCCGTCGACGGCGGGCGCGGCGATCCCGGGACGGGCGGCGCGGCGGCGGGACAGGAGCTCGCCGCGGAGCGCCTGCGCCTCGGCGGCGCCCAGGACGGAGAGGGCGGCCTCGGCCTCGCCGCCCGCGCCGGCGGTCTCCACGCGCAGCTCGGCCACGTGGAGGAGGCGCTGGAGAACGCCCTGCCTGACGTCCACGTTCTGCACGCGGGCCAGCGGGATCACGCGGTGCCTGCGGCTCAGGAGCCCGGAGCGGATCACCAGCTCGTCGCCCGCCAGCGCGTAGCGGAAGCGCAGGTATCGCGCGACGGCGACGCCCGCGGCCGGCACGGACAGCCCCAGCACGACGATCAGGATGATGCGCCCCACGTCCCCGTCGCCCGCCGAAATTCCGCCCACCACCGCGGGAAGGATCAGCTGCCGCGCCACCTCTCCCGTGGAGAAGAGCAGCGTCAGCGGATGAAGCCGGCGACCCACCGCGTCGGGAGCGATGGGCGCATCCGCCGCGATCGACGCATCAGCCGAAACTGGAGCGCCGGCCGCGATGGGCCCATCGGCCGACGCTCGTGGGTCGAGCGTGATCTGCGCATCCGCCGAATCCGCCGCGTCGGCTGCGATCTGCGCATCCGCCGAATCTGGCGCATCGGCTGCGATCAGCGCCTCGGCCGTGACTGGCGCATCGACTGCGATCGGCGCATCCGCCGCATCATCCCCGATTCGCCTGGGGATCGTGATCGGCGCGTCGGGGAGATCGGCCGCATCGTCCTTCACGGCTTCGACGGTCGGATCGGGCTCGACGGGGAGATGGGGCGAACCCGGCGCTTCGGGGGTGTCCGGGGGGTCAGAGTGCATCCTCGGTCCCGCTGAGGGCGGCGAGGCGGTCCCGCAGCGCTTCGGCGTCGGCGGCGATCAGGCCGGGGATGCCGACGCGGGCCCCCACGCTCCCCGCCGTGTAGACCACCACCGAGGCCAGCCCGAACATCCGCTCCACCGGCCCCTGCCGCGTGTCCACATGCTGGATGCGCGCGTGCGGCACCACGCTCTCCGTGCGCCACAGCACCCCGCGCACGAGGCGCAGGTCGATCTCCCCCACGCGGTAGCTCCACGCCCGCCACCGCGCCCCCGGCAGGTGGAGGGCGAGCGCCACGGCCAGCAGCGCCGGCGCCAGCGCCCACAGCGCCGACACCTCCGCGGTCACCGTCGCCGCCACGCAGACGCCCGCGAACCCCGCCGCCCAGAGCAGCGCGGAGATCCGCCACACCGCCACCACGCGCGGATGCGGCTTCGCCTCCACCGCCTCGCGCGGCGTGCCTTCGATCGTCATCATGCGGAGAAAAAGGTCAGCGTAGCCGGGAGATCGGGAGATGGAGATCGGGGTCCCAACGTGCGGGAGCGCGGACCGATGCGCAATCGTGCGGGCGATGGCGGGCGATCGGATGATCCGCATCCACCGAAAACGAAGACGCCCGCGCCGTCGATCGAAAAGTCCGCATCCCGCCGTGGAACCCTCGGCGGAGATGTGTATCGGAATTCTTCCGGAGAAGCACCTTCGGCCCGCCCTCTCCTCCATCCGCGTCCACCTGCCTCGTCGGCGCCTTCAAGCATCGTAAACTGCGTCATCAGGGGGTCGGCGCGGAAGCCGGCGCCAAATCCGCATCCCCCCGATGGCGCAGTTGGCATGGCCGCGGCGAGCACGAGATCCCGATCGCGGGCGAGGCCGGCCGCACGATCCGACGAGGGATCCGGGATCGACGCGAAGAAAGCAGGGGATCGAGGTCGATCCGCCTGCTCTCTCTACTTCACCCGCGTGATCCGACACGGTCCGGCGGATCGAAGATCAGAACGACTGGCCGAAGGTGAAGTAGAACTCGGCCGGCGGGCGGGGGCGGCGGTTTCCGTCGGCGTCCAGCACGTCGCGGAGGGGGAGGGCCACGCCGCCGCGCAGGCGCATCCGCAGGTTGAACCCCAGCAGCACGTCCGCCCCCACCTCCGTCCCCACCGAGTACAGCGGCCGAGCCTGGTCGAACGGGCGGAAGAGCGGGTCGCAGGTCTCCACGCACCACGCCGTCCCCGCGTCCGCGAACGCCGTCCCCCACACCCGGTCCAGGTAGACGGGGATCAGCCCGATCCCCCGCTCCACCAGCGCGATGGGGAAGCGCCACTCCGCCGTGGCCCCCACGCCGCGGTCGCCCACCTGCGTCCCCTCGGCGTAGCCGCGCACCGGGATCTCCAGGTCGTCGCTCAGGTTGGTCCCCGACGCCAGCGGAAAGGCCGCGCCGAATCCCCCGTACCCGCCCGCGAAGAACCCCGGCGAGCGCGACCCCGCGTCGCCGCCGCCGGCCACGCGCAGCGCCAGCACGTGCCGCGAGAACCCCCACGCGCGGAAGCCCTTGTACAGCTGCGTCCGCCCGGCCAGCCGCGAGTATCCCCGCTTCTCGTCGTCCCCCTCCGCCGCCCGGGTGAAGCGCCGCCCCTCCGCCTGCACCGCGGCCACGAACCCGTCCTCCGCGCTGACCGAGTAGTCGTACGATCGCACCGTGGAGTAGCCCAGCGACGCCACCGCGCCCACGTCCGGCGGCGGGTCCGCCACCGTCGCGCCGCCCGCGAGCTCCGGGTCGTCGAAGGGACGCTCGCGGTCGCGCACGTTCACCCCCGTGCTCAGCCACGCGTACGAGCGGAAGCGCGGCCGCGCGAAGGTCGCCACCAGCGAGGCCGAGCGCTCGCGCTCCAGCAGCGCCGTGGGGATCCGGGCGTCGTCGGGGCCGGTGAGGGTGTTCGCCTCGGCCAGCACGTCCCAGTCCTGGAACACCGACGCGCCGATCGTCGGATTGCCCAGTCCGCGGAAGAGGTAGCCGGCCCCCGCGTCCATCCGCGCGCGGTCCGTGTGGACCTGCGCGTAGGCCCCGTACTGGTGCCGCTCCGCCACGTCCTCCCCGCCCGTCGCCGCGCCGATCGCCGTCCCCAGCTCGTCCCCCGCCACCAGCGTCGGCTGCCACCACGTCGGCGCGATCGTCCGCCACGCCGAGTACGGCCGCGCCGGGCGCGTCACCGCCGCCCGCCCGCCGGGCACGTCCGATCCGTCGCCCCGCACCTCCGCCCGGACGGGAGGCGCCGCGCGCCACGTGGCGGGATCGAAGGGGATGCGCGCCACGTGGTAGCCGTCCGCGCGGTACCAGGAGAAGGCGATCCACCGCCCGTCCGGCGACACGTCCGGCTCGAAGGCGCCGGTGAGCACGCTGGTCACCTGCGACAGCCGGCGCGTCTCCACCTCGTACGCATAGAGGTTGGTGATCCCCGTCCGGTCGCTGGAGAAGAGGACGTAGCGCCCGTCCGGCGACCACGCCGGCGTCATGTCCACCGCGCGGTCGTCCGTGGCCTCGGCCACCACGGCGCCGGAAGATGCGTCCAGCACCACCACGTCGTACCGCCCCCCGCGCCGCCACCGGGAGACGGCGATCCGCCGCCCGTCCGGCGACCAGCGCGGATGCGCCCACTGCACGTCCAGGCTCGGACGCGCCAGCGCCGCCGGCTCCGCGTCCGCCGAGGCGAGGACGACGGGGTGGTTGGTCCCCGGCGCGCTGCGGATCGCGACGAGCCGACCGTCGCGCGCCACGTCCACGTCCACCAGCCGCGCGCTCCGCGTCAGCCGGCGGCCGCCCCCGTCCGCGTCCACCTCGTACAGATCCGAGAAGTAGCGGTAGGGCCGCGCCACCTCCACCATCGACGTCACCAGCGCCCCGCCGTCCGCGCGCCAGGAGACCGGCGCCACCGTCGTCCTGGGCGCCAGCACGCGCACGCCGCCGTCCACTCCCACCACGCGCGTGGACGGCTCCTCGCGCCCCGTCGCCGCCGCGTAGGCAATCCATCGCCCGTCCGGCGACCAGCGGGGGAAGCGCGTCACGCGGCCTGCCTGCGTGAGCATCTCCGGCTCCGTGATGCCGGCCGCGCGCAGTGAGTCCGCCAGCCGCGCGTACCGCGTCTCCATCTCCCCGCGCCACTCGTTCCACCCGCTCGTGAACGACTGGTCGTACGCCGAGCGCGCCGCGCGGTCCGTCAGGAAGGGGATCACCCGGGCGCCGTAGATGCGCACGAACTCGCCCGCCGCCTCGTCGCCGTGGCGCCGCCCCATCCAGTCCAGGAACATCGATCCGTAGACGTACGCCGTGTTCCCCGCCGGCCAGCTGACGGGACTGCCGGAGGCGCGGGGGAGGGAGAAGAAGCGGTCCTCCAGGATGGCCGTGCGCAGCGTCATCTCGTGCATGGTCCCGCGCACCCGCCCCGCGCTGGTGAGGCGCGACTCCAGGTACGTCGCCATCCCCTCCACCGTCCACTCCGGCACCGAGGGGTTGGGGAACGACAGGGGGATGCGCCCGAAGACGGTGCGGAGCGCGCGGGGGATGCCGGACGCGTAGTCCAGGTGGAAGACGTGCACCAGCTCGTGGGTGATGACCAGGTCCAGCCAGTCGTCGTAGAACGACAGCGACGGCTCGTCGATGGGCGGATGCGCGAAGATCACCACGCGGTTGCGCGGGAACGGCGTGGCGAACCCGTTGGCGAAGTCGACGTTGTCCGTGACCAGCAGGTCGATCCTCCCGCTGGGCGGCCGGACCAGCGCGCGGCTGATCTCGCCGTACGCCGCCTCCGCCCGCACCCCCGCCCGGTCCGCGAGGGAATCGAGCCCCTCGGTGAAGTGCACGCGGAAGTGCTGCGTGTCGTACGTGCGCCACCGCGCGTCCGGCGGGATCTGCGCCCGCGCCGCCGCCGGCGCGACCGCCGCCAGGAGGACGAGCGCCAGCCAGCACGAGAGCCAACGACGGGAGATGGTCATGCGATGGTCGGGATGGATGGGGATGATGATCGATGGAGCGTGACGGGCTTCGACGGCTGTCGGTGCGCGGCCGGGGACGGCACGAAGACGAGATCCGGGGAGGTTCGACGGATCGTCTACAAGGCCTCGGCGGGCCCCCTCTCCCCGCCCCTCCCCCGCAAGCGGGAGAGGGGAGAACTGCGTTCGGCTGAGGTTTCGGCGAGGTTCGACGGGCGGTTTCGCTGCCGCGGCGGCCCCCCTCCCCCCGCCGCGCGGTGGGAGGGCGCCCTTTCTACCGTCCGGCGACCTTCGGCGCGCACGAAAGGCTTCACCCGCCAACCTCTCCCTGTACGGGGGAGGACAGATCGCCTCAGCGATCAGGAGGGGGCGCCGCCGCATCGGACGCGCACCACCACCCTTCGCCCACGACGGACACCGACAATTCCGGAGAGGCTCGACGGGCTCTGTCGCATGCCGCGGCGGCCCCCCTCCCCCCGCCCTCCCCCCGCTCCGCGGTGGGAGGGCGCCCTTTCTACCGTCCGGCGACCTTCGGCGCGCACGACTGGCTTCGCCCGCCAACCTCTCCCGGAACGGGGGAGGACAGATCGCCCCAGCGATCAGGAGGGGGCGCGGGGCCTCGGACGCGCGCCCCCGTCCTTCGCCCACGCCCCAACCTTACCGCGCCGCCGCCGCCTCGCGCACGTACGCCTCCAGCGCGCGGAAGTGCGCCCGCGCGATGCGCTCCTGCACGCGCGGGTCGCGGAGGGCGGCCTCCTGCTGCGGGACCATCAGGAACATGGTCTCGGTGAGCGTGGAGGGGAACCACGTCGTCCGCACCAGCGCCAGGTCCGCGCGGGCGATCCCCAGGTCGCGCAGGCCGATCTCGCGCACGATCTCGCGCTGCATCCACCGCGCGAGGGGCATCGACTGCGCCGCGTTGTAGAAGGCCGTGGTCCCGGCGTTGGTGAACGGGTTCACGCCGTCCGGGAAGGCGTTGTTGTGCACCGAGACCAGCACGTGCACGTTCGCCCGCTCCGCCGCCAGCGGCCGGTCGCCCAGCCCCACGGCGGCGGTGTCGGGGCGCGTCTCCAGCACCCGCGCGCCCGCCTCCTGGAGCATCCGCGCCAGCCGCCTGGAGATCGCGAGGTTGGCCTCCGCCTCCGTCAGCCGCGTGGGGCCGATGGCGCCGCCCGGCGGATGCCCCGCGTCCACCCCGATCAGCAGCCCCGCCAGCGGCCGCCCGGCATCGATCGTCGGCGGGCGGCGGACGCGGACGACCAGGGCGCCGCTCTCGTCGAAGAACGTCCGCCATCCCCACGCCGGCCGGTCCAGCTCCAGCGTCACGCGGTAGAGGTCGTCGCGCACCTGGCTCCACTCCGCCCGGCGCACCCACCGGTCCTCCACCCCGTAGTGCAGCCAGTTGGTGCGGGACAGCGCGCCGTAGAGGTCGATCGTCACCCGGTTCCCGTCCACCTCCACCCGGTGCGGGAGCCGCGCCGACGTGGTCAGCCGCACGTCCACCCACTCGCGCGCCGACGTGAGCCGCACCGCGCCCACGGTCCCGGTCGGGGCCGGCGCGCCGGGCGCGGAGAGGCGCAGGCTGGCCGTGTCCACCCACACCGACTGGTCGGCCGTCAGCCGCACGCGGTAGAAGCCGGCGCGCTCGCCCGTGACGGCGAAGGCGGTGCCGTTGGGGAAGCTCCAGTGGTAGGGCGTCCCCGATCCCGGCACCGCCTGCCCGATCACCGTCCCGTCCGCCCGCGCCCCCGCCGCCACCCCGGCGCGCGCCTCGCCCTCGCGCAGCACCCCCAGCGACAGCTCCAGCGGCGCGCGCGTCGTGTCGGCCCCCCGGACCAGCTCGATCGTCGCCGTCCCCGCCGACGCGGCCGATCCGAACCGGGGCGCGCCGATCGCCGCGTCGCGGGCGCGGAGCGGGCGCGCGGGGAAGGATCCGACGTACTCCGTGCGCTGCGTCGCCGGGGCGATGTCCTGCTGGAACCCCTCGGGGCGATCGATCATCGTCCGCTCCACCAGCGGCACCGAGCCGCCGTCGGAGAAGACGAGCCGCGCCCGCGCCCCCGGCGTCGCCGCGAAGCGCACTTCCACCGGCTCCCCCTCCATCACCGTCATCGCCCCCCGCGGCGCGATGCTCCCCGCCACGAACGACAGCACCCCCCCGGCGGCCGGCAACGCCTGCCGCACCGGAACGCGCACGGTGCGGCGGAGCGCCGCGTCCTGCGAGCTGGCGACCGCACCCTGTCGCGCGCCGGACGCGGAGGCGCGCACCTCGTAGACGCCGTTCACCGGGACCGGGAGGAAGGCCAGGAACGCCCCGTTCGCCGCCACCTCCACCGGCGCGCCGTTGATGGTCAGCGTCGCCCCGCCCGTCCCCACGCTCCCGAAGACGAAGTTGCTGTCCGCCGTCGTGAGCTGCGCCCCCTCCGCCGGATACACGACGTCGATGGCGAGCGGCCCGGTCCGCGGCGGCACCGGCGGAAGCCCCTCCCCACGCGGCGCATCCCCCGCCGCGGCCGGCGCGCCGGGGGACGGAGGCGGCGCGGGAGACGTCCGCGGAGCGGGCCCGCACGTAGCGAGCACAAAGACGAGTGCCGCCGTCGCCGGCGGCAGGAGATAGCGTCGGTTCATCCTCATCTTCCGAAGCACTTCATCATTTCATCCTCGCCCCGACGACGGACGCACCTTCGCACCTTCGCACCTTCGCACCTCCCCCTTACGCCCGCCGACGCTCACCGCCCGGCAACCGGCGGCTCGTCCGTCACCTCGCCCGTGTGCTCCGCGGCGCCGCGCGGGGCGTCGGCGTTCCAGGGAGCCACGATGGGGAGGAGGAGGAGCGCCGGGACCGCGGCCACCAGCGTCAGCAGGAAGAAGTTGGGCCAGGTGGTCTTCTCCGCCACCAGCCCCGCCGGCGACGCCAGCAGGTCGCGCCCGAAGGCCATCAGCGACGAGAGGAGGGCGTACTGCGTGGCCGAGAAGCGCTTGCTGCACAGGCTCATCATGAAGGCCACGAACACCGCCGTCACCAGCCCCTGGCAGAAGTTCTCCACCACGATGGCCGCCACCAGCGCCGGCCGGCTGGCGCCCACCAGCGCCACCCAGTAGTACGCCAGGTTGCTGGCCACCTGCAGCACGGCGAAGATCCAGATCGACCGGTTGATCCCCAGCCGCGCCACGAACACGCCCCCCGCCAGCACCCCCACGATCGTCGCCCCCAGCCCGATCACGCCGCGCACCGCGCCGATGTCCGTCTGCGTGAAGCCGATGTCCAGGAGGAACGACGTGGCCATGTTCCCCGCGAATCGGTCCGGCAGCTGGTAGAGGAGGGTGAAGAGGAGGATGACCAGCCCCCACGCCAGCCCCGTGCGCCGGAAGAAGTCCACGAACGGGTCGATCACCGCCGCCGCCAGCGTCAGCGGCGGGGCGTCGCGCAGCACCGGCTCCGGCGCGAAGAAGGTGGCCGCCACCCCCAGCAGCATCAGCCCCGCCATCATCAGGTAGACGGTGGGCCACGACATCCGGTCCGCCAGGATCAGCGCCAGCCCGCCCGTCGCCAGCAGGGCGATGCGGTAGCCCAGCACGTGCAGCGACGCGCCCGCCCCCATCTCCCGCTCCTCCAGCGCGTCCACGCGGTAGGCATCCACCGCGATGTCCTGCGTGGCGCTGAAGAAGGCGATGAAGAGCGCGTTGACCGCCAGCAGCTGCAGCCCCTTCCGGGGGTCGTGCAGCGACATGGCCGCGATGGCCACGATGAGGAGGAGCTGCGAGATCAGCACCCAGCCGCGGCGGCGGCCCAGGAACGGCGGGATGTAGCGGTCCAGCGCCGGCGCCCAGAGGAACTTGAGGGAATACGGAAGCCCCAGGAGCGAGACCAGGCCCACGGTGCCCAGGTCCACCCCCTCCTTGGTCATCCACGCCTGGAGCGTCTGGCTGGTCAGGAAGAGCGGCAGTCCCGACGCGAACCCCATGAACAGCAGGACCGCCATCTTCCGCTGCCCGAAGACCGCGGCCAGCGAGGGAGTCCGGTCCACGCCCCGCGCCGTCTCGCCCGCCGGAGGGGAAGTCCGGCGCGCGCCCCGCGGTGTCTCGCTCAAGTCGCCTCCTCCGTGTCACGTTGCGCGACGCCCGCTCGCAAGTTCGAAACCAGACGGGGACAACAGAAGGGGACAGGGTACAGGGGACAGGGTACAGCCTGCGTCCGCCCATCGGAGGACGGTGCGCGCGGACGGGGATCGATGGATCTCGCCCGTCCGCGCCCGATCCCGCCCGCTGTCCCCTGTAACCTGTCCCCTGTCCCCTTCTTTTATCTGTCGATTCCCATCGAGAACCCCACCATCCCGTCCGTCTCGCCGGTGAGCCACGCCACCACGGCCTCCTGCATGATCCCCTCGCCGCCCCAGGCGGCCAGCAGGTGCAGCGGCTCCGGCACCTCGTTGGCCTGGCGGGGATGGCTGAAGAGGAGGAGGGTGACGTCCGGGTGCTCGGCCACGATCTCCTTCACCCGCTCGCGGGCGGCGGGGGAGATGCCGGGGCGGCCCTTCCAGGCGCGGATGTCCGAGTAGAGCACCGCCAGCGGCGTCCCGCTCTCCGAGATCTCGATTCCCGCGCGCCGGAGCGCCGCCGGGAACGACTCGCGCGGGTACGGCGGCCACGGCCCGCCCGCGTCGTCCTCCACCACCAGCAGGTTCACCGCGCCGGACGGGAGCCTGGGCTCGCCGCGGCAGACGCGCAGCGTGCGGACGGCCGTCTCCAGCGCCCAGCGCCGGTCCTCGTCGCGCCCCACCTCGCCCTCCACCGCGCCCTCCACCCGCCCCGCCGCCGCGGCGATGCGCCCCAGCGCCTCCTCCACGCGCGAGCCGTGCAGCCGGCCGTCGTCCAGGGCGCGCCTCACCTCCGCGATCACCCCCTCCACGTCGTCCGGGTAGAGGAGGACGTCGCAGCCGGCGCTCAGCGCGCGCACGGCGGCGTGGCCCTCGGTGGCGTCCTCGGTGAGCCCGTCCATGATGATGGCGTCCGTCACCACCAGCCCGGCGAAGCCCATCTCGTGGCGGAGCAGCCCCTCCAGGATGCGCGGCGAAAGCGTGGCCGGGCTGCGGTCCTCGTCCAGCGCGGGATACGACACGTGCGCCGTCATCACCGAGTCCACCTCCGCCTCCACCGCCGCGCGGAAGGGGAGCAGGTCCTCCTCCAGCGCCTCGCGCGAGTGCGGGACGGTGGGGCGCTCGATGTGCGAGTCGCCCACGGTGCGGCCGTGCCCGGGGAAGTGCTTGGCGCACGAGAGCGCGCCGCCGCGCCGGCACCCGCGCACCCACGCCGCCACGTTGCGCGCCACCGCCTCCGGGTCCCTGCCGAACGAGCGCGTGCCGATGATGGGGTTCTCGGGCTCCAGGTCCACGTCCGCCGTGGGCGCGTAGATCCAGTTCACCCCCAGCGCGCGCGCCTCGCGGGCCGTCAGCTCGCCCGCGCGCTCGGCCACGGCCGGGTCGTCCAGGAAGCCCAGCGCCGCCGCGGGGGGGAGCGGCGTGGCGCCGATGAACTGCTGCCCCGCGCCGCGCTCCAGGTCGCTGGCGATCAGCAGCGGGTGCGGCGCGCGGGCGTGCAGCTCGCGGGTGAGCTCGCGCACCGCCTCCACGTCGCCGTTGAAGAGGATGAACCCGCCCACCCCCAGCTCCAGCCCCCGATCGATGGCCTCCCGGAAGCCGCCGAACCCCTCCTCCTTGCTCCACCGGATCGCCGGCAGCAGCAGACGCGCAACGTTCAACCGCCCCTCCATCCATCTGTCGGTTCGTATCCACCAGCCGAAGCCCAGCCCGCCGCGCGCCCCGCACGCATTCCCCGCGCCGCCGACACCTCGCGCGCCGTCGCACGCCGCGGATCCGGTGCGCGGAAAAGGGCGGCGAGGTCTCGTGTGGTTCGACCGGCCGCATCGCATGCCGCGGCGGCCCCCCTCCCCCCGCCCTCCCCCCGCTGCGCGGTGAGCTGCGCGGTGGGAGGGAGCCTTTTCTACCGCATCGCGACCTTCGGCGCGCGCGAGATCCTTCGCCGGCCAACCTCTCCCGGAACGGGGGAGGACAGACCGCCCCAACGATCAGGAGGGGGCACGCGGCCGAGGACGCACGCCACCGCCCGCCCCACGCGATCCCCATCCCCCGATCCCGATCCCCCGATCCCGATCCCCCGAAAGCCGAATCCCCGGCGACTCGTCGCCGCGGGTGGCGGCGCGGGCTTCCGGGGATGCGGGAGCGCCGCCGCGGTCAGGGCCGCGGCGGCGCGTTCTCGGTGGGTCCGGGGAGGAGGATGGTGCGGATCCCGGGTCCGCGGAGCTCGAATCCCTCCCGCCCCTCCCCCACCACCATCACCCGCGCCGGCGACGCCGCCCCGTACCGCGTGGCGCGGATGACGGCCC